>CAEMXZ010000036.1_pt1 | contig 18423 bp, 20 predicted proteins | sample 7263481 | NCBI WGS metagenome assembly CAEMXZ01 (sample SAMEA6813769, study PRJEB35770) | uncultured Microthrixaceae bacterium | biome: Freshwater; feature: Freshwater reservoir; material: water | place: Czech Republic | collected 2017-04-14 | depth 0.5m m
ACAGGTGCGCTGACCGTTCGGTCAGCGCACTTCTCGTTGTACTGGTGCGCTGTGGCAGGCGCAGTCACTCGTGCTGTCACAAGGTCCCCCACGGCCGACCGGGGCGAATCGGTCGGGATAGGCAACTCCCGCCTCGACCTTGCCGGCGAACACACAGCCACAACTGTCACAGGCCCAGCCGGTGCGGATCACTTCCACAAGTTCGACGCCGGGAATACCGAATGCGGCGGCGGCCGTACCGGGGTCGCGGGTCCATCGCCCTGATGTCCGAGCGACCCTTGCGTCGTCGTCTGGCTCGTTGGGAACCGAGCGACCGAGCGATGCAGGAGCCACCTCCCCCGCCAACGTTGCGCCGAGTGCAGCCAGAGCGATGAGCTCCACCAGCGCATCGGCATCGGCCGGTCCGGCAAACTCGCCGCGTGTCGCTGTTCCATCAAGCTGGAGCAGCGCCTGATGAACGCCGAATACGAGGGCCCCGTGGCCCGGAGGACGCCGAGTATGCAAGAGCGTTCCGGCTCGCAAGCGCAACGCCCGCTCGGCTGTGGCCTCAAGTAACTGCTCGGGCATGACGAACATTCCGCCGAGCACGAAGGTGTTGGTCACCCCCGCCGTGACCAACCGGCGCCATTGGGTTCCAATATCTGTCCGTTGTTCCCCACGGTCTCGCAGAAGTGCCTCGTCGGGGGCGAGGTGATCGACGATCAACGACTCCATGATGATCCAGAGAGTCTCGACCGCTGTCTCCATATCCTCCGAGGGCATGCCGATCTGCGCAGAGGTAAACGCCTGCCGGAGCACCGTGCCACAACGCTCTAGCTCCGCATGATCAAGTCCCGGCGACATATCGGCGTCCATCTCTGAAGTCTGTCTGAAGCCGACCCGTTCATGTCGGGTCCGGACTTCCGGTGGACCCTTTCCTGAAGCGCACCGCTACCATCGCACTGTGCCCGATCAAACCGCGCAATCCGTAGAGCCGGCCACGACTGCCACGTCAGTTGTCACCCCAAGCACGCTCATCGGACCGAACGGCACCGCTCCCGGCATGAGCTTCATTGAGCAACAGGAGCGACCAGTCGTCGACGCCCAAACCGGACGCGCTGCGGGAGCGCCGCTCGCCATTGCTGCGTTGCTGCTTCTCGTGATCTTCGCCACAGTCCTGCTTCGGGCAGCGCGAACGAAACGTCGTAACGCTGGCCCGTCAGGCCCTGGGAATCAGTTCTGACGCAGCAGGGAGAGCAATCGGAGGATCTCGAGGTACAGCCACACGATGGTGACCGTGACCCCGAATGCGCCGTACCACTCCATGTACTTCGGAGCTCCCTGTTGGGACGCCTTCTCGATGAAGTTGAAATCCAGTGCGAGGTTCAGCGCTGCAACAATCACGATAACAACGCTGATGCCGATTCCGAGTGGTGTCGGGTCGTTCCAGAATGCGATGTCAGCCCCGAAGATCGAAGCGATCCAGGTGGCCATGTACATAAGCGCGATGCCACCGGTGGCACAGATCACCGTGAGCATGAACTTCGGCGTGACCTTCACGATCCGGGTGGCGTACAGCACGAACATCACGAGGAACACACCAAGCGTGGCGCCGATCGCCTGCACCACGATGCCGTTGTAGCTCTGGTTGTACACCGCGGAAATTGCTCCCAGAACCATGCCGTAGGCGATGGCGTAGATGGGGGCAGTGATGCGGGCGATCTTGGGCATGAACGCAGTGACGAGCCCAACGCCGACGCCGACCAACATGGCGATCATGAGCCAAGACGGAATGCTGGTGGTGTTGAGATAGGTCTGGTTCCCTGCGGCGTCGAGTACGTCGTTGCCTGCGGCGTCAACAATGATCTGCTTGGTCTGGACCACCTGGCTCCAGCCATACCAACCGGCAACGAGGATGAGGGAGAACAACACTCCAGTGGCTGTGAGCGTGCCACCCACCGTCATCGTGCGCCCCACGGCGGCAACCGGAGCTCCGGTGGCATCGTGCGGCATCTGGGTCTGGAAACGGGCGTCGGTCAGAACCGGACTCGAGGGCATGTTCTTCCTTCCGGAATGGGGGGCTTGCGAGGGGCAACTTCCACCGTCTTACCTCGAAAAGTGTAGATGCTGCGACCGTTCAGATCGTGGTCATCCTCACCGAATCCGCACCTGGATCCTGCCCTCGGTCTCTTGCACCTCATGCACCTCGATGGGCGCCTTCTCGTCTCGGCGACCGGCGGCCGAAAGTTTGGTTCCCCGCCCCTCTGCGTCGAACCGCCAGAAGTGGCTCACGCACACGAGCTCATCGCCATCCACAACGCCAGATGTCTCAAGATCGGCCCACTGATGCGGACAACGCCGATCGCACGCAGCGAGACGACCAGTCATCGACCGCCAGAGCACAAGGTCCAATCCCTCAACAGCAATCCCAAGAGTCCTGCCATCCTTCACGTCCTCGCTCGCAGCCACGTCTCGCCACATCCTCGTGACGCTAGCCAGAACGGCCGCCGAGGAGACGCATGACGGACCCCCAGCCGAAAGCTGCGTTGCCGGAATCGCCAACACCGTCAGGCGAAATCGGAGAGTGCCACTCTCCTCCCCTACGATGATTCCAATGAGCGCGTTCAAGGACATCTTCGAGGGCAGCGACGCCTACACCGCGGCCTTCTCACACGGAGGTCTGAGCGCTCTCCCTCAGGCCCGGTTGGTGATCGTCACCTGCATGGATACCCGGATCAATCCACTGGCGATCTTTGGCCTCGACATCGGTGAAGCCCATGTGCTTCGTAATGCCGGCGCGCGCATCACACCTGATGTCATCAGATCACTCATCAAATCGATCAACCAGCTCGAGGTTGAGCGCATCGTTGTCATGCACCACACCGATTGCGGCGCCGCCAAGATCAAACTCGACGGGCTCCGTGCGGCGGTCACCGCGGCCACGGGCAACGACCCCGCCGACGTCGACTTCCATCTCATCGCCGAGCCTGTCACTGCGCTCACCGAGGACATCGAATTGGTCCGCACCTGTCCGTATCTTCCGGTCGGCACCGCAGTGGCTGGACTCGTTTACGACGTCCACACCGGCGAAGTGCGTGTGGAGCACGAGACCTTCGTCAGCTAATTCGCTTGACTGAATCGTGAATCAGACGTCAAGGAATCTTGAGACCGCTATGCCGGCGCCGATGGCACCGATCAGGATGCCGACCACGCCCAGCGTTCCGAAAATGAAGAACATCTCGCCGCTACTCACCTGAAAACCGCTAACCAGCGGGATATCGCGCGAATTCGGGAGCCATTTCTGGAAGAACGGCTTGAAGGCGGCCAGCGCCGCTATCGCGAGGAATGCACCGATCAGTCCCTGGACGAGTCCTTCGAGCATGAACGGCACCCGGATGAACCAGTTGGTCGCTCCCACGAGTTTCATGACCTCGATCTCCCGTCGGCGGGCGAACATGGCCATGCGAATGGTGTTGAGAATGAGCAGACCGGCCGCTCCCAGCAGGAATGCTGCGATCACGAAGATGCCTACCGTGAGGCGACTTGATAGTTGCTGGATGAGCCGGATGGTCTTGGAGGCAAACACGACCCGGTCAACCCCTGACTTCGCTCCGTAGGTCGTACCGAGAGCTTCGACAGCATCGACTTCCTTATTCACGGGCTCGACTCGGAACGAGGGCGGGAGCGTTTCAGGCTCGATGCTGTCGATCAGTTCGGGAGAGTCAGCGAAGAGCACCTTGAACTCCTCGTAGGCCTCCTTCTTATCGACGAAGCGGACACTGGCAACCTCGGGACTCTGCTCGAGGTCCTCGCGAAGCGACTGCAATTGCTCGGGCGAGGGATCGCGCTGCATGAAGATGACGAACTCGATGCCGCCCTGCCAACGACGTGTGGCGTTCTCGACCCCTGATCGGAGCATGAGTGATGCGCCGACGAGCGCGAGCGAGACCGCAACAGTCATGACCGAGGCGAGGGTGATGGTGATATTCCGCCCGAGATTCGAAGCGGTCTCACGGACGTAGTACTCAGCTTTCACGATTCCTGCCCCTGCCTACTCGTAGACGCCGCGTGATTGGTCGCGAACGATGGAGCCACGATCGAGTTCGATGACCCTGCGTCGCATGGTGTCGACGATTCCACGGTCATGGGTGGCCATGACAACGGTGGTACCGGTCTTGTTGATCCGATCGAGCAACCGCATGATTCCAACCGAGGTGGCTGGATCGAGGTTCCCGGTGGGTTCATCGGCCAACAAGATAAGCGGACGGTTCACGAAAGCCCGGGCGACAGAGACCCGCTGCTGCTCTCCGCCCGAGAGTTCATTCGGGAAGTTGGCCGACTTATGGGCGAGCCCGACGAGATCAAGGATGGCTGGAACCTGTGCATCAATGACGCTACGGGGTCGTCCGATGACTTCAAGTGCGAAGGCCACGTTCTCGAAGACCGTCTTCGAGGGGAGGAGCTTGAAATCCTGGAAGACGCAGCCGATGTTGCGACGCAGGAACGGAACCTTCCAGTTCGAAAGCTGTCCGATGTCCTTACCTGCCACGAAGATGCGACCGGCGTCCGGTGTCTCCTCCTTGTTCAGAAGGCGAATGAAGGTTGACTTGCCCGAGCCGGAAGCGCCGACCAAGAACACGAACTCGCCCTTGGCGATCTCCACATTCGCATCGCGAAGCGCGACCGTGGAGGACTTGTAGGACTTCGTGACATTCTCGATCTTGATCATGGCGAGGGGCTCCAGCGGGACAGGACGCACCGACGAGGGTAGACGCCGACGGCACTCGAACGGTGCCACCGGGTCGACACCCATGAACACGACGGTTGAAACATGCAGAAACGTTCAGTCGTCGTCGGCGTCCCTGAGCGCATCGGCGAACCGGGTTTCCACAGTGCACATGGCCGCCGGGAGGTGATGCTCCCGGGTCCACGCCACCGTGAGCGGCGCACTTCCGGCGCGGTCGAGGAGTTCAGCCCCCAACTGCGGATGCAACCAATACTGACCGAACCGACGCAATGGTCGAGAGCGTTGGGTCCACCGCCGAGCACGCTCGTCATCGTGACCGAGCACTGCATCGATCAGGGTGGCTACCACCCGTCCCGGCGTGCGCAGACCACTCACAATCTTTCCGCAGTCGTGCAGTAGTGCAGCGGCGAGAACCGGCGGGCTCGCTAGGTCACCGAGTGATCGGTCAACGACTCGCGCGACCGTTGCACTGTGCCGACGATCCGGACCAGCGAGGCTGCTCCAGATCTTGTACTCCGCAGGAAGCAAGATCTCCGAGACCCACTGCCGTTCAGTTGCCGACGGGCCACCGGGGCGGAGACTCCCGAAGAACCTTGAGATCAGATGCGACGCCGCCGCCATCGCAGAATCAGCTGCGATGCTGGGCGCAGGTGCGAAGTTGCGGACTCACCGAGAGCTCAGAATCCTCAAGTGCAGTTCCACACACCTCACAGGTCGCGTACGTTCCGTCATCGAGTCGAGCAAGCGCTCGCTCGACATCGTCAAGTTCCACCCGAAGCGACTCCGCCTCGATGAGTTCATCGGGAGATTCTTCGGTCCCCGACGTCTCGATCGACCCATGCGACTGGTGGTCGGGATGCTGATCGCTCTCGGCGATCGCTGCCTCAACCGAAGGTTCCTCCCGAGGATCGGCCTCTGATTCCAGCACGTTGTGGTCAGACTCACTCATACCCGGAGGCTAGTTCCGACCAGCATGCGCCCGTGGATGCGCTGCGTCATACGCGGCAAACAGACGCTCCGTCGAGACCATCGTGTACACCTGCGTCGTTGTGATTGACGCGTGCCCGAGAAGTTCCTGGACGGCACGGATATCCGCACCATGATCGAGCATGTGGGTCGCACAGCAATGGCGCAGCACATGGGGACTGAGACGTCCTTCGAGGCCCACAGCCTCGCCATAGCGCCGCACGATCCCCCATGCGCCCTGGCGCCCCAGACGTCCGCCGCGTTGGTTCAGGAACACCGCATCAGCATCATCGCGTCGCGCCCATTGTTCGGGTTGAAGTGCGCCGCGCCCTTCCTCGCAAAGCCAAGCTGCGAGAGCAGTCCGGGCCCATCGCCCGAGTGGGACCACCCGCTCCTTCGAACCCTTGCCGAAGAGTCGAATCATCGAAGCATCGAGATCAACGTCACCGAGTCGCAGCGCACACACCTCCGAGATTCGTGCTCCGGTTCCGTAGAGCACCTCAAGAACCGCTCGATCACGCCGCTGCGCCGGAGCATCGCCCAGGACTGCATCGAGCAGGGACTGAACTTCGGCTTCGGTGAGGGCCTTCGGCAGACCGGACGGAACCCGCGGTGTCTCAACCCCGACGGAGGGATCTGAGTCGCCGAGGCCCTCATGGGAGCGGAACCGAAACAAGGAGCGCACCGCCACCAATGATCGCTTGACCGAGGACGGAGCGAGACCCCTTGAGCGCAGCACTGCCACATACGAGTCGAGATCCGAGGCACTGACCTCGTTGAGGGTGCGACTCATCTCACCCAGCCAGTCCCAGAAACCGCGGAGATCCCGTCGGTATGCAGCAAGAGTATTGGGCGACCTCCCACGTTCAACGGCGAGCCAGAGCAGGAAATCCTCGATGTCGAGCGGGAACGGCCTGGACTCGACCTCCTCAGACACCGCCGGCACCGAGTCGGGAAATGAGCATGGTGAGTCCGATGATCGACTTGATGTCGAGCAGTCGATGATCGGCGATCATCGCTGGCACATCAGCGAGATGGATTCTCTCGATTGTGAGATTCTCCTCCTCGACGCCCTGCACATCGCGGTCCACCTCGGTGAGGTCAGTTCCGAGAAACACATGGGAGTACTCGTCGGTGAATCCCGCCGAGTTCACGAACTCGACAAGCGGCTCCATACGAGCAGCTTTCAACCCGACTTCCTCGGCCAGTTCGCGATGTGCGGTCTCGATCGGTGGCTCATCGGCGAGATCACGTTTTCCCGCCGGTATCTCGAGCAACAGCATGTCGAGCGCCGCGCGGTACTGCCGCACCATCGTGACAGTGCCGTCGCCGTGGTACGGGACGACCGAGACCGCTCCCGGATGCCGAACGATGTCACGTTCGAATGTCGATCCATCCGGTGCCTCGAAGCGACCGTTCGACACTTTGATGACATAGCCATCAAAAATTGGATCCTCGCCGAGATACCGGAAGCCGCCGGTCACGATGCAGAGTTGATGCGGGCCGAATCCACCTCGAGATCGGGCAGATGGGGATTTCGACCTTCTGACCGGACCAGCGAGGCAGCGATGAACTCACGGAACAGCGGCGCCGGACGCTCAGGACGGCTCTTGAACTCAGGGTGCGCTTGGGTTCCGACCCAGAACGGGTGATTACGAAGTTCAATGAACTCAACGAGGCGTCCGTCGGGAGATGTACCCGAGCACACGAAGTCGCTGTCGTCGAAACGCGTGCGGTATTTCGGATTGAACTCGTAGCGATGGCGATGCCGTTCGGACACCACCTCGCTGCCATAGGCCTCAGCAACCCTCGAACCCGGACTCAGTTGCGCCACATAGGCGCCGAGTCGCATCGTGCCGCCCATCTCAGTGACATCGCGCTGTGTCTCCATCAGATCGATCACGGGGTGCGGGGTACGGGGATCGAACTCGCTCGAATGGGCACCGGTGAGCCCGAGGCCGTTGCGGGCGTATTCGATGGTCATCACCTGCATTCCAAGGCAGAGCCCGAGGCAAGGGATCTCGTTCTCGCGGGCGTAGTTCGCTGCGGCGATCTTTCCTTCGACTCCACGCTCACCGAAACCTCCGGGGATCACGATGCCGTCGAGATCGCGAAGACGTCCATCGGCGAGCATCCCCTCAACATCTTCAGCCTGGATCCAGACGATCTCGACATCGGCGCCGTGGAAGAAGCCACCATGCTTGAGTGATTCGACAACCGAGAGATAAGCATCAATCAGCGAGACGTACTTCCCGATGATTCCGACACGCACCGGGCGAGTTGCATTCTCCACCCGTTCGACCAAAGCCTCCCATTCAGAGAGATCGATCGGCAGCGCGCCGAAGCCGAACAGATTGCAGATGAAACCGTCGAGGCCTTCCGCGTGCATCACGAGCGGCACCTCGTAGAGGTTGCGGGCGTCAGCGGCATTAACGACGGCCGCAACAGGCACATCACACAAATTCGAGATCTTGCGCTTCAGTTCGTCAGAGATTGCTGCCTCGCTGCGACAGACGATCACGTCGGGTTGGATTCCACGACTACGAAGCTCGGTGACTGAATGCTGCGTGGGCTTGGTCTTCTGCTCCCCCGAAGGCCCGATGAACGGAACCAAGGTGACATGCACGTAGCAGACGTTCTCACGACCGACGTCGAGACGGAACTGACGGATGGCCTCGAGGAACGGGAGGATTTCGATATCGCCGACTGTGCCGCCGATCTCAGTGATCACGACATCGATGTCATCAGATGCGAGCCGGGTGATTCGCCGCTTGATTTCGTCGGTGATGTGAGGAATGACCTGAACGGTCTTTCCGAGGTAGTCGCCGCGTCGCTCCGCAGCGATGACAGCCGAGTAGATCGACCCGGTCGTCGCATTCGAATCGCGGCTCAGTGGTTCGTCGATGAACCGCTCGTAATGACCGAGATCAAGATCCGTTTCGCCGCCATCGTCGGTGACGAAAACTTCTCCGTGTTCGAAGGGATTCATCGTTCCGGGGTCAACGTTGAGGTAGGGGTCGAGCTTCTGCATCGTCACCCGAAGTCCCCTGCTCTTGAGCAGACGGCCGAGCGAAGACGCCGTGATCCCCTTACCCAGCGACGACGCGACACCACCGGTCACGAAGATGTGTTTGGTCATCTGATCCTCCCGGCGCCGGCGAACACGTCGGGATCTCACCATAGCGGTCGCGCGAGCGACCCGTCGCGGATGGAGTCAGCCCTGCGCCATGGCGAGCAGTTCACGCGCGTGGCGCTGGGCTGCTTCTGACTCCGGAGTACCCGAAAGCATTCGGGCAAGCTCAGTGACACGCTCAGCACCCTCCACTGTGGACACCACCGTGGCAGTGGTGACGCCATCGACGACCTTGTCGACGACGACCTGCGAATCGGCCCACGCAGCCACCTGGGCGAGATGGGTGACGACGAACACCTGCCGCTGCGCTGCCACTGCGGCGAGGGCACGGCCCACAGCCAGAGCGGCCGCACCACCGATTCCTGCGTCCACCTCATCGAAAACCAGTACCGGTGGCCCCTCACTCAGTACCAAACGAAGCCCGAGCATCGCCCGGGCCAGTTCGCCGCCCGACGCCACTTTGGCCAGCGGCTGCAGCGGCATCCCCGGGTTGGCAGCGAACAGAAAACGAACATCGGAGCCGGCGACCCCTTCGACCTCGATACCCACACGGGCGTTGGGAAGCGCCAGATCCGGAAGTTGAGCTTCGACCAACCCAGCAAGTTCGGGAGCGGCCCGACGACGGGCCTCGTCGACCACCCGCTCACACGTAGCGAGCGCTTCGAGAGCCAGCCCGCGCTCGTGTTCCAGCGACTCGGCAAGCTCCTCGTACCCCTCAAGAGCAGCGAGTTTCATCGTTGCCGATTCTTGCCAGGCCAACACCTCTTCCAGAGTGTCGCCGTACTTGCGCCGGAGCTCCTGCAGGAGGCGACGCCGCTCGCCGATGTCGGCCAGGCGGCCCGGATCTGCCTCGATGGATTCCGCGCTGCGGCGCAGCTCCGAAAGGAGGTCGTCGAGTTCGACACGGAGGGCCAACAGGCGCCCGGCCTGCTGTTCGAACGGCACTCGATCGCCGAGCGCCGAGACCGCGGTGAGCACCTGATCGATGGCGCCCCCCTCTTCACCAAGGATGAACACAGCATGCTCTGCCGCCTCCCTGTGCCCAGTGGCGTCGGCGAGCAACTCGGATTCGGCGCGCAGCAGGTCGTCCTCATCGGGCGAGAGGATCGATGCCTGCTCAAGTTCCTCGACCTGGAAGCGCAGGAGATCAAGCTCCCGGGCCCGGTCGCGGGCGTCGCCGCCGAGCTGCGCCTGTCGAGCTTCGATATCGGCAAGCGCACGACGAGCTGCTCTCAGCGGTTCGAGATCGATACCGGCGAATTGGTCCAGAGCATGTCGTTGCACGGACGCAGTGAGGAGCGATTGATGATCATGTTGCCCATGAATGTCGACAAGTCCGGCTCCGATCTCGGACAACTCAGAAAGCGTGGCGAGACGTCCGTCGACATAGGCCCGCGATCTACCCGACGCAGGGATGACCCGCCGCAGAATGTGCTCGGAACCGTCCACCTCGAAGCGGGCCTCAACCACCGCCTCAGTGGCTCCGGGACGAACCATCGATGTGTCGGAGCGACCGCCCATCAGCAACGAGATGGCGGTGACCACGAGGGTCTTGCCGGCGCCGGTCTCGCCGGTGACTGCAGTCATTCCTGCCCCGACATCGAGACGAAGATCGGCGATCACTCCGAGATCGCGCACCTGCAGTTCGGTCAGCATCGGGAGCCCGCCCCGCGCATCGGCATCCCTATCGATCGGCGAGGCCGAACTTGGCCTTCAGGATCGAATGGAAATCCCGGGGACCGAACATGACCAGTCGGGCAGAGGTTCCAGAAGCACGACAGGTAACTGTGTCGCCGGGTTGAAGATCACCCATGGGTCGACCATCGATCACGAGTGCGGCCGCTCGGTGGTCGCTCACCGTGAGCCGGATCTCTGAGTCATCATCGAGTATGAGGGTGCGGTCGAAGAGCATGTGCGGCGAAACTGGTGTGAGCAGCAGTGCCCGATGCGTGGGCTCGACGATTGGTCCACGCGCTGAGAATGCGTAGGCAGTGGAGCCGGTGGGCGTGGCCACGATGAGGCCATCGGCGGCGTATGGGGTGAAGAACGAGCCGTCGAGTTCGACATCGAGACGCACGGTGTTCCCGCTCGCAGTCTTCTCGACCACTGCCTCGTTGAGCGCCAGAACCACAATCGGACCATCGTTCTCCGCTGCGGAGATAGAGACATCGAGAAGCATCCGCTCCTCGATGGAGAACGCACCGGCAAGGAACTTCTCGAGCGCATCACGAACACCATCGGGCTCCACATCCGTGAGATAGCCGAGCTGCCCGAAGTTCACGCCGATGATCGGAACACCTCGTTGAGCGACCAGAGCAACAGTGCGCAGCATGGTTCCGTCGCCGCCGAGGCTCACGGCGACATCGGCGGTTTCGCCAAGGGAATCCTCGGCGATCCCATTGCCGGATCGATCGAGGCGAGAAGCGTCGGCCTCCGGAAGGATCACTCGGTGACCGAGTCCTTCGAGCCAAGCGATTGTGCTGCGAGCCACCAAACTGGCCTCAGGGCGATCCTGGTGGGTGACGAGAGCAATGACAGCCATATCAGCCCTTCTCCGTGCTCTCGAGTGAGGCGGCTGCAGAAACCGCAAAGGCTCCCGACCGCGGGGCGACGGCTACCGCAGCGTTGATCGCGTCGGCGACACCATCGAGATGGAGTGCGCTCGCATCGATGCCCCCAGGGGAACGACCTACGACGACAAACTCAACATTGCCGTCAGAACCGGTGATGGGCGAAACCATGACCCCAATGATGGCCGCTGCGAGCCCGACCATGGTGTCCGTTACCTCGACGAGCACCCGAGTCCAGATCTCGGGGTCCGTGATGATGCCGCGCCCACGGGCGGCTTCGGTGCGACCCGCTTCGAACTGGGGTTTCACCAGTAGGACGAAAAGTGCTCCCGGTTGGCAGAGCGAGAACACCGGCTCAAGCACGATTCGCAGAGAGATGAAGGAAAGATCCCCGACAACGAGATCAACGACCCCTCCGATGAGATCCGGATCGGCGGAACGGATATTCGTGCGCTCGAGGTTCCGGACACGGGGGTCGGCGAGCAGTCGCTCGTGGATCTGGTTATGTCCCACGTCGAGGGCAACCACCTCAGATGCCCCGTACTGCAGCGCGCAATCGGTGAAACCACCGGTAGATGCACCAACATCGAGCACTCGTGCACCAATGAACTGGTCGCCGAGGTCATATCGGGCGATCGCTCCTTCGAGCTTGGCTCCGGCCCGGCTCACGAAGCGAGGCGGCGGCCCGAGTATTTCAACTGCTTCCCCCGCTTCGACCATTCGGGAGGATTTTTGAGCCGGAGCGCCGCCCACAGTGACACGACCTGCTGCGATCTCGGCCTGGGCGCGCTCCCGACTCGGAGCGAGACCACGGCGCACAAGTTCAGCATCGAGGCGTCGGCGGGTTCCCACTGTTGCGACGCTACAGGCCGACTTCGGAGCCGGAAAGAGTCGCGTGGACCAACGAGAGCAGATCGTCGGCGATCAGATCCGCGGGAGGATCGGTTGGCAGGTCGGCGGCCGCGGTCACACCCGAGAGCACAAGACCGAATCGATAACCCATCCTCACAGCGAAGGCGCCATCGGTGTCAGCCCTGTCCCCCACCACGATGCCATCCGGGCCGACAACGCTGCTCACCATGCGAGCCATCGGGTCATGGGGCTTCCCCGCCAGATCAGGCTGACTCCCGCTTGCCGTGACGATCGAGGCCAGAATCGATCCAGCGCCGGGAATCGGCCCGGTGGGTGTCGGATAGGTCGAATCAGTATTCGTTCCGACCAGCCGAGCGCCATCACGAACCGCGGTGGAGGCAATCCGCATCCGCTGGTAATCGAAGGTCCGATGGAATCCGACGACGACCACCTCGGCACCCCAGTCGGCGGCGCCTTCGTCGCTGGCGTCGATCGTCTCGCACCCACGGCGATGCAGTTCCTCCACGACGCCGGGCCCGGCACACACCATCACCCGAGTCCCCGGATCAATCAGGCTGGCCGCCGCCATCGCCGAGGTGAACACCAGATCGGCAGCATCAATCCCGTGTCGGGCGAGTTTCTCGATCACCGACGAACGACGTGTATACGAATTATTGGTCACGAACGCGACCCGCTGGCCGGAACTCTGGAGCAGTGCAACAGCATCGGCGGCACCCGGGATTGGCTCATCACCCAGCCACACCACGCCATCGAGATCGAGTACCCATGCCATGGGCCGAGTATCGCACCTCGAACCACCCGATGAGCCGGACCGGCGAGGGCAGCCGATCTGCTAGACCAACCGGGTGCCAGCATTCGAACCGTTCCGCGGGATCCGCTACGACACCCGCTCACTCGATCCGACACTGGTGACATCGCCACCGTATGACGTCATCTCACCGAATGACCGTGAATCTCTCGTCGACGGCTCGGCCTTCAACGTCACGAGGATCGATCTCCCGGTTCCCGATCCCGCACAACCATCTGCCGATCCGTATCGGTTGGCCGCTGCGCTGCTGACTACATGGCGCCAGGACGGAATTCTCGTCACCGATGAAGTTCCCGCATTCACCGTCCATCGGATGTCATCCGTGGATGAGGATGGGGTCGCCCACCACACCACGGGAGTTGTCGGAGCCCTGCGACTCAGCGCTCCGGGCGAGGGCGAAATTCTCTGCCACGAGTACACGACCCCGAAAGCGAAGAGTGACCGCCTCGATCTGCTCGGGGCCACTGATGCGAACCTCTCCGCTGTCTGGGGACTCTCCCCCGCAGCCGGACTGACCGACCTGCTCCAACTGACAGAAGAGCCGACTCTGGAGTTCAGCGCAGACGGAGTGACCCATGCGGTCTGGGTGGTCACCGACCCCTCTCGGATCAGCGCTATTCGCGCGGCCATCGAGCCCCACCCGATCGTGATTGCCGACGGCCACCACCGTTATGAGACTTCGCTCGCTCATCGCGATCGGATCCGCGCCGATTCAGGCGAAGGCACCGCTGCGGAATTCGTGATGTGCTTCGTCGTGGAACTCTCCGAGACCCAACTCAGTGTTGGACCCATCCATCGTCTCGTCACCGGCCTCGGGTTCGGGGTCGACCTGATCGCAACGCTTGAGACGTTCTTCGAGATCGAACCGTTCGCGGCTCCGGCCACCGGCGTGATTCACGCTCTGGAGCAGGCCGGCTCTCTCGCCCTCATCCTGCCGGATGCTGAATTTCTTCTCCGACCTCGACCGGAGATGTTCACAACGACCCGCGACCTCGACTCGAGCCGACTCGACCACGCGCTCGCATCGCTCACTGGCATCGATGTGGCCTACCAGCATGGCGTCGAGAACATTCGCTCCGCCGTTGATTCAGGTGCAGTTGACTTCGGGGTACTGCTGCGACCGGTCACCGTCGCACAGATCATCGACATTGCCGAGGGCGGGGAACGCATGCCGCCCAAGAGCACGTTCTTCTTCCCGAAGCCACCCACCGGAATCGTGCTGCGCAGTCTTCTCGACAACTGATCCGGCAAGGATCACGAAGCGAACGAAACGACGAAGCGAACGAAACGACGAAGGGGCGGCGCCGAAGCGCCGCCCCTTCGTTGACAAACCTTCAAATCATGCGACGGTGACCGCCGTGTCGAGATACACGTCCTGGATCGCGTTGAGCAGTTCAACGCCTTCGGCCATCGGTCGCTGGAATGCCTTCCGGCCCGAGATCAGCCCAGTGCCGCCGGCGCGCTTGTTGATGACTGCGGTGCGGACCGCATCAGCGAGGTCTGATGCACCCTTCGACTCACCACCAGAGTTGATGAGACCGATGCGACCCATGTAGCAGTTCGCCACCTGCCAGCGGGCGTAGTCGATCGGGTTATCGGGAACGAGATCGCCATAGACCAGCTTCGAGGTCTTACCGAACCCGCTCAATGCGTTGTAGCCACCGTTCTTCGTCGGGAGCTTCTGCTTGATGATGTCGGCTTCGATGGTGACGCCGAGATGATTGGCCTGAGCAGTGAGGTCAGCTGAATCGTGATAATCGACACCATCAACCTTGAAGCCGTCGTTGCGCAGGTAGCACCACAGCACAGTGAACATGCCGAGCTCATGGGCACGACGGAACGCTTCGGCAACTTCAATGATCTGGCGATGCGACTGCGGCGACCCGAAGTAGATCGTGGCACCGACACCAGCTGCACCAAGGTCGAACGCCTCATCCACCGAGCCGAACATGATCTGGTCGTACTCGTTCGGGTAGGTAAGGAGCTCATTGTGATTGATCTTCACGATGAAGGGGATCTTGTGGGCGTACTGACGAGCGCACACCCCGAGCACACCGAAGGTGGTGGCGACAGCATTGCAACCACCCTCGATGGCGAGCTCGACGATGTTCTTGGGATCGAAGTAGATCGGGTTCGGTGCGAACGATGCGGCGCCCGAATGCTCGATTCCCTGGTCGACCGGCAGGATCGAGACGTAGCCCGTGTCGGCCAGGCGACCATGCCCGAACATGCTCTGCAGATTCCGGAGCACCTGCGGTGAGCGGTCGCTCAGCGCATACACACGGTCGACGATGTCGCCGCCCGGCAGCGTGAGTAGGTCTCGGGAGATCCCGCTACAGGTATAGGAAAGCAGTGCCTCGGCGTCATCACCCAGAAGGCCTTGAATGTCGGTCATGCCACTCCTCGATCGCCACGATGCGACTGTCGCACCGGATCCATCTGACCGCAGGATCCTAGGCGCGACGACACCCCCGCCGGTTCACTCCAACGGGGTGATCGGCTCGAGCGCTGCAGCGATGGCGGCGCGAAGTCGAGTCGGCGCCCGGGCTGACACGATCGAGGACACGACCACTTCAGTTCGGCTGAGCGTGGCGCCGCCCGAACGGAAGAAACGTCGCCGGACCCGACCCACAGCGACGACGTCGTCACCCTCATCAAAGCGAAGGGCTCGCTCGGGCGGGTCGAACCAAACGACCGGCACGGTATCGGCCTGTGCGTCAACCGGACGAACAGTGATATCTGCAGTGAGCAGCACGCTCCCCGATGAAAGCGCCCGATGCTCCGGCGCCCGGGACAGCTTGCCTCGAAGGATCACGATGTTGGTTCCGTCAGGAACTGGGCCTGCGCTGGCGACGAGCCTCGATTTCTGGGCCTGTTCTTGGTCTGGTTTCTGGACCGGTCGTTCGGTCAAGCGTGAATCTCGAACACCGACGAGCTGCATGGTCTTGGAGCGACGGGACATGGGACCTCCCCATGGACGAGGTACCCCGATCGCCGCGCACGACACGACGTCCCGGCGGGGGGTCTTCACCAGCGCAAAGCCGATGGGACAAACCGCAGGAGCATCGGTCGAGGACGAGCGCCGGAGAACCTGTTGGTGGTGGAGGAAGTGGTGAGACCCTACAGAGCAGGTGTGACAGCCCCAGATCGATCAGCGCAGAGAGCGAAGTCGCGAACTCACATCAGCGAAATCGGGATCCACATCGCGTATCCGTGAAAACAGTTGGCGGGCCTTGGGCAGGTCGCCGGCACGCTCGTAGAGATCGGCGAGCGCATAGGCCCGTCGGAGGTGATGAATTTGCGGACGCTTCGGGAAAGACCATCCCTGTTCCAGCACACGGATGGCGTCGACCAGGCGCTCACGATCAGCCAGCGAACCAGCCATGACGATGCGTCCCTCGGTGACGATCTCCGCGCTCGGCGACACCTCGCGAACCTCTGTCCAGCATTCTTCGACCAATGCCCACTGACGCAACGCTCGGTAGCAATCAGCGAGAACCGGCAATTGATCACTTGACTTCGAAATCTGGCGGAATGCCTCGAGTTCCTTGGCTGCCAGCTTCCACTTCTCCTGGCGATAGAGCGTCAGGCCATAGAGCTCACGCACTGCAGGCACAGTCGGCGCTTCCTCAACCAGTTTCTTGAGCACCTTTGCTGCGTCAGCAAACCGGTCCTCCTCGAAATGCTCCGCAGCCTCCGCGAGACGGCGTTCCACTCGCTCACGTCGTGCGTTGGGAACGGCCTTCGCAAGTTGGGCGCGGACCTCCTCGGCGAGATCGATCGGGGCAGGGTCGGGTCGGCGCCGCACCTTGGGAGCAACTGGTGTCGCTGGTTCGTCGTCGACGACTTCGATAATCACCCGTTCTTCAACACCGGCATCGCGCGCCGTTCGACGCTCGGCGTCTGCTTCACGAGCCTTCTCGTCATGGGCGGCCGGAGCCGACCGCCGGGCCGAGGCCGGGGAACGCTGCGGATTCGCAGCCTCAACCGCATCTCGCCACGCTCGTGATGCACCAACAACGCGTCGACCTGTTGCGGCGCCGGCACCGCGCCGGGCGACACCACCCCACGCTCGGGGAGTTTCAAGGGCTGGTCCTTCTTCCCAGCCCGGCCGATCCTCGGCTCGCGAGGAATCTCGCCCACCCGAACTGCGACGAACTGCTCGATCATCGGCGCCCGATCGGGCCTGACCAGATTCACCACGACGAGTGGAGGCCGATGGACGCGAATCTCCGCTGCGGCCAGACGATGTACCCGGACGACTCGAACGAGAGTCGGAACGACCGTCCCCGGTCGCCGAACGTGAGTCCCGAGCACCCGGACGTGAGTCCCGAGCACCCGGACGACCCGAGGATCCTCCCCGGTCATCCCGAGATGCGGGCCGACCATCACGAGACGGTGGCCTACCGCTCGTCGGCCTGCCCTCACGAGAATCAGGTCGACCGTCACGGGAGGATGGCCTACCGGCGGCCCCAGGTCGCGATTCGCGACCGGCTGGACGCCCGGCGGCTCCCGGGCGATCGTCTCGCGAACCGCCCCTACCGGCTGCGCCGCTGGACTTTCCACCGGGCCCCGAAGGCTTCCCCGAAGGTCGTCCGGCGCCGCGTGGAGCGCTCCCGCCATCGCGGCCGGAGCGAGCTCCGTCAGAAGCGCTTCTCGACGAGCCGCCCGCTGCGGGTCGACTCCCTCGGGAGCGGGATGGATCAGATGAAGGGGGGCGGGGCATCAGGACAACCTATCGGGCGCTGAAGGGGTCAGAATCCGACGACTCTGCCCGAGAACGAGAAAAGGACCCCCGAAGGGGTCCTTTTCATATGAGAAATCCGGCGGCGTCCTACTCTCCCAGGGAGTCTCCTCCCAAGTACCATCGGCGCTGGTGGGCTTAACTTCCGTGTTCGGAATGGGAACGGGTGTGACCCCACCGCCATAGCCACCGAAACCTTTGTCAAAAGAGTGGAGGCGCCCTGAGGCAGCCGTCCTCTCTCGAGAACTCCATAGCGAGCACGAACATCGTTGTCGATCCAAGCCCTCGGCCGATTAGTACCGGTCGGCTAAATGCGTTACCGCACGTACACCTCCGGCCTATCAACGTGGTGGTCTACCACGGGCCTTACCTGGTTAACCCAGTGGGAAATCTCATCTTGGAACGGGTTTCGCACTTAGATGCTTTCAGCGCTTATCCCTTCCGTAGGTAGCCAACCAGCCGTGCCCTTGGCAGGACAACTGGCACACTAGAGCTACGTCCATCCCGGTCCTCTCGTACTAGGGATAGCCTTCCTCAAATTTCCTCCGGCTGCAGAGGATAGGGACCGAACTGTCTCACGACGTTCTAAACCCAGCTCGCGTA
>CAEMXZ010000037.1_pt1 | contig 18275 bp, 19 predicted proteins | sample 7263481 | NCBI WGS metagenome assembly CAEMXZ01 (sample SAMEA6813769, study PRJEB35770) | uncultured Microthrixaceae bacterium | biome: Freshwater; feature: Freshwater reservoir; material: water | place: Czech Republic | collected 2017-04-14 | depth 0.5m m
CCGAGAATCTGGGCATAGTTGTTCGCGAGGCTCCTCGCGTCAACGTCCTCACGGCTGTAGGTGTACCCCTTGAGGTCAGCTGCTCGAACACCTGCAATACGCATCTGATCGAATTCGTTGTACTTCCCGACGCCGGCGAAGGCGATCCGGTCGTAGATCTCACTGATCTTGCGCAGCGTGGCCGACGGATTTTCGGCACACAGCAGGATCCCGTCGGCGTAAACCAGTGCGACGAGAGACCGTCCGCGGGCAATGCCCTTGCGTGCGTAATCCGCCCTGTCTTTCATGACCTGTTCGGGAGCGACATAGAAGGGCATGCTCATCGCAGGGATCCTCCAGTTTCGGTGCTGGTCTCGGGAAGCCGAGAAGCTCCCGACTCGCGACCGGTGAGTGTCGCGACCAAGCCTGCGAATCGCTCCGCTATCTCGGCGTCATCGACCCGCCGGAATCCCTGTGCAGTGATCGTTGCGATGACCGGGTAGATGCCGCGGATGAGATCAGGACCGCCCGTCGCTGAATCATCGTCGGCCGCATAGAACAGAGCGCTGATTGCAAGATCGATAGCGTCGTCGCGCTCAAGACCGTCTCGGTATCCCTGCTTGATCACGCTCGCAGCCAGGGAGCCGCCCGAGCCACTCGTGGTGAAATGCGACTCCTCATAGCGACCGCCGGTGGCGTCGTACTGGAAGAGCCGACCAGTGGAGCGACGCGTGTCGTATCCAGCGAAGATCGGGACGACCATGAGACCTTGCATCGCTGCAGGGAGGTTGGAACGGACCATCTGGGCGAGTTGGTTCGCCTTGCCCTCAAGTGAGAGAGGCGATCCCTCGACCTTCTCGTAATGCTCGAGTTGGAGTTGGAAGAGTTTCACCATTTCCATTGCGGGCCCAGCCGCACCGGCGATAGCAACGCCCGAATGACGATCTGCGGCAAAGACCTTCTCTATTGCACGGTGGGCGATGATATTTCCCGAGGTTGCTCGCCTATCTCCAGCCATGATCACACCATCGGCGCTGCGGATCGCGACCACGGTGGTGGCATGGGTGACTGGTATCCGACCTTCGAGGGTCACTCCCGGAAGAACTGGGTCAAGCCCGAGCCTTCGCACCAATGACGCGAAATCAGGACCCGGATCATCGCTCGGTGTGAAAAAAGGCATGGTCACAAGAGGAGAGGCTACCGGTTGGTCAACGTGGGACGCGCAGCGTTTCGGGGATGGCTACTCCCCACCCTTCTGGACGAAACTCCTGACGAAATCCTCAGCGTTGGTCTCAAGCACCTCGTCGATCTCATCAAGAAGATCATCGAGTTCGGCCTTGAGACGCTCGCCAGAAGCATTTGTAGCCGTGGCGGCTTCACGCTCTTCGGAGGTCCTCTCAGCGATTGGACGACGCTGGTGTTCCTGTTCCGGCATGATCACTCGTTTCGGGTCTGGGAATCACGATTGAGACTGGCTGATCGGGCAAGTTTTCAGTTGGTCGGCGTGGCGCCGAGTTTGCGGAGGAGCGCCGAAGCGTCCTCGCTCGAGGCAATGATCTCACCCACGAGGTCGACCGTACCGCGCAACGGCTCCATCATGGGAACGCGGCGAAGGGATTCCTCGCCAATGTCGAAGACGAGAGAGTCCCAGTTCGCAGCGATGATCTCATCGCCGAATCGGCGCAGACAGGTTCCTCGGAAAAAGGCGCGAGTGTCGGGAGGAGGAGTATCAATCCCCCGTCGGATCTCGTCTTCGGTGCAGAAGGTACGAAGCCCTACCCGCGACGCGAGACTGCGCTCGGGACGGAGGTCGTGGTACTGAAGGTCGAGCGCCGCGAGTCTGGCATCGGTCCAGTGAAGGTCATGCCGTTCTCGATAGGCACTGATGAGTCGGTGTTTCGCGATCCAGTCGACCCGGTCGGCGAGTGACTCTGGATCCGACTCCAGGCCTTCGAGTATCTCCTGCCAAGTCGCCAAAATCTGTTCGCCGACCTCTTGGCCAACGCATTCAAGTCCATGTGACTCGGCGTATGCAGCTGCATCCGAGTAAAGCGACCACTGGACATCAAGTGCTGTCACTGCTTTTCCGTCATCCAGCCGGTGTGACGATCGGAGCGAAAGGTCATTGCTGACACTGCGTAGGGCCGCCACTGGCGCAGCGAACCGGAACTCTCGTGTCACTCGGTGATCTTCGAGCATGGCAAGGATGATCGCGGTGGTCCCGACCTTCAGGAAGGTCGCCACCTCGCTCATGTTTGCGTCGCCGATGATGACGTGAAGTCGCCGGTACTTGATCGGATCGGCGTGCGGCTCGTCACGGGTGTTGATGATTGGTCGTTTGAGGGTGGTTTCGAGCCCGACTTCCTCCTCGAAGAAGTCAGCACGCTGACTGATCTGGAAGGGGGGACCACCAGGGGTTCTCCCTGCTTCACTACCCACCTTGCCTGCGCCGCAGTAGATCTGCCGCGTGATGAAGTGCGGCGTGATGCCGTGAACGATCTCCCCGAAAGGGAGCGCCCGATCTACGAGGTAGTTCTCATGACAGCCGTAGGAGTTTCCCTTGCCGTCCGAGTTGTTCTTGTAGACAACGATCTCCTGACCGGGGGGGAGAAGGCGGTTTGCCGCCTTCATCGACAACTGAAGAACCCGTTCCGCTGATCTGTCAAAGACAACAACGTCGCGAGCGTTGGTGCATTCAGGTGTACTCATCTCAGGGTGCGCGTGGTCGACGTAGTAGCGAGCGCCGTTCGTGAGAACCGCATTCACCAAGTGGGATTCGACCTCTGGGGGCAACGCTCCGAGCGGCGCGTACCCACGAGCATCTGTACCGGGTTGCTCGCCTTCGAAATCCCATTCGAACCGCATCCCTGAACCGGGACGACCGGCGCCCTCAGCGAGAGAGGACACATAGCTATTGATCAGAATCGACGACGCCGCGATCGGGTCCGGTTCCTCAACACCTCGCCACACAATGCCGTACTCGGTCTCGATCCCACAGATCTTCGCGATGGCCACGCACGCACGTTAGCGACGCACGCGAGCGCGGGGATGATCGGGATTAGAGGTACTGGCCGGTTCCGATCCGTTCGATGGCACGACCGCCTCGCGGGTCGGCATCGTTGGACTTCACGAGCGTACGGATGTACACGATTCTCTCGCCCTTCTTCCCGGAGATTTTGGCCCAGTCGTCGGGGTTCGTCGTGTTCGGAAGGTCCTCGTGCTCCTTGTACTCCTGGTGGATCGAGTCGATCAGGTCCTTGGTGCGGATTCCGCTCGACCCTGAGGCGATGAGTCTCTTGATTGCCAGTTTCTTCGCCCGACGAACGATGTTCTCGATCATGGCTCCGGAGGAGAAATCTTTGAAGTACATGATCTCCTTGTCACCGTTCTGGTACGTCACCTCAAGGAACTGGTTCTCCTCATCCTCTCGGTACATCTCCGCAACTGTGCTCTCGATCATCAGGCGCACAGTCTTCTCGGGGTCCCCGCCGCCCACAGAGTCCACCTCGTCGGCATTGAGCGGCAGATCGGAGGTGAGGTAACGACCGAAGATCTGCGCCGCTGCCTCTTCGTTGGGGCGTTCAATCTTGATCTTCACATCGAGCCGGCCGGGACGCAGAATGGCTGGGTCGATCAGATCCTCGCGGTTCGACGCACCAATGACGATGACGTTCTTGAGGGTCTCTACCCCGTCGATCTCGGCGAGCAACTGCGGCACAATCGTGGATTCCATGTCGGAACTGATTCCAGTGCCTCTGGTGCGGAACAGGGAGTCCATCTCATCGAAGAAGACGATGACGGGCCAACCCTCTTCGCTCTTCTCACGAGCTCGTTCGAAAACGAGACGAATCTGACGCTCGGTCTCGCCGACGTATTTGTTGAGCAGCTCCGGTCCCTTGATGTTGAGGAAGTAGCTCCGCGCCTGTTTGTCGCCGGAGACCTCAGCCACCTTTTTGGCGAGAGAGTTCGCGACGGCTTTTGCGATGAGGGTCTTCCCACACCCCGGAGGGCCATAAAGGAGGATCCCCTTCGGTGCCGGCAGGCGATATTCCGAGAACAGCGCCTGGTGAACGAATGGAAGCTCCACAGCGTCCATGATCTGCTCGATCTGCGAATCGAGGCCGCCGACATCGCTGTAGGCGATGTCGGGAACTTCCTCGAGTACGAGTTGCTCAACTTCGGGCCGGGGCAACTTTTCGATGAGGAGGGACGCACGAGGGTCCAGCAATACTGAGTCCCCAGAGCGAAGTCGCGACCCCATCAGCGCATCACTGAGTTCGACGACGAGTTCCTCGTCGGCTCTGCCGACGATCATCGCTCGGTGCCCGTCATCGAGCAGCTCCTTGAACGTGACAATCTCGCCGGTCCGCTCCGGCGCCCGAGCCAGCACAACGTTGAGAGATTCGTTGAGCACGACCTCTGCACCTCGCACGAGTGACTCGGCGTCAAGGTCCGGGTGAAGTGAAACTCGGACCTTTCTTCCACCTGAGTGGATGTCGACCGTACCGTCGTCGTTCCTACCGACAAAGGTTCCGTATGCGGACGGCGGTTGGCTCAGTTTCTCGACCTCGTCCCGCAGCGAAGCAATATGGTCACGGGCTTCTCGCAGTGTGTACGTGAGTTTCTCGTTCTGCGTCACAGCCTGCGTGAGTTGCCCCTTTGTCTCGAGGAGACGTTCCTCGAGGAGTCGAACTCGCTTGGGCACGTCCTGGAGACGACGCCGTAGCGATGCAACCTCCTCTTCCAGGAAAGCAATCTGTCCCCGAAGTTCTTCCACCGAGAGGTCGGGATCCTGCGGTGGGACGTTATCGATCATGGGCGGATCGGACTCCTCGAGACGGTAGGGCTGGGTGGCCACGACGGACCCTATCGCCGCCGCAGAACGCCGTCTCACCGACGGGGCGAGGTCTCCCGAACTGCTGCGCTTCGTCGCGAAAATGGCCCCGGAGTGGGGCTACTATCGGCCATGGCACTACAGTTCAACTGTCGGTAGTTCCTAGGAGCTTCCGGCGCTTCCAAAACCATCCCCCTCACGAAGAGGTTTTTCAACGTATGAAGGTCTGGATCGATCAGGATCTCTGCACGGGCGACGGACTCTGTGAGGAGATCGCCCCCGACGTGTTCACGCTGCTCGACGATGGCCTCGCCTACGTCAAGGAGGGCGCCAAGGTGTTCTCCGATCCGGGTGGCGCTGCCGGCCTCGCCAATTTCCCCGAGAGCCAACTCGAAGGTGTCATTGAATCAGCCGAGGAATGCCCCGGCGAGTGCATCTTCATTGAGGTCGAGTAACACGTAACCCCAGCTACTCTGAAAGGCCCCGACGCTCGCTGAGCTCGGGGCCTTTTTCGTTGTCGACCGAAGGAAATGTGCGCTGTCTACCGCAGGAAATGTGCGATCAGCTCAGGCATGGTCCGGTGCTGACGGCATTCGGACTCGTGGCGGCGAGCGCAGCGCGAACCTCTGATGGATCGAGCGCATACGCAACGTCGGTCCGATCCCTCGATATAGCGAATGCCACACCAACGACTTGGCCATCAGCATCGATGAGGGCGGACCCCGAATCTCCCGGACGGAGTGTCGATCCGAGTTCGAGGACTCGGCGAGACGTTGAAGCGGTCCCGTAGATGTCGAGGCCCTTCGCATCAAGAGTTCGAGCCACCTTGAATGGAGCGATGCGAAGGGGTTCCCCTCCGGGATGACCGAATACCCCACCAGTGCTGCCCGATTGCGTTGAGTCGCGTCCCAGCGAAAGCCAGGGGCGGTCTAGACCGTTCACGACAACAACAGCAAGGTCTCGCTCGGGATCGAAGAGCGCTACGCGCCCGGAGAAACGTCGCCCGTCATCGCGGAACACGGTGACCTGCTTCTCGCCGGCGACAACATGCGCATTGGTCACAATGGTGTCTTCGGACACGACGAAGCCTGAGCCGTCCTGGACCCGGCGACAAGCATCCCCTTCGATCTTGACCACGCTCCTCGCCGCCGAGATTCTGACAAAGTCGCTCAAGCCCGTCGTCATCGGCGCTGCACCTACCTCGGGAGTCGGTCGCAGAACTGCGAACACATCGGGATACGCATCGGTCGCAAGAGCATGGCGAAGTGCGTAGAGAGCGTCGGGGGCTGGGGGAAGCAGATCATCGAGCCTTTGGGTGATCTTCGAGGACGTCGCAAGAGCGCTCAACTCTCCGGGAGCCGAAACCAGTAACGGTGTGGAAAGCCAGAGCAGGGTCATCAAACCTCCGATCGCCAGCACCGCGCCGAGGCACCGGTCGATCGTCCGCAAGGCGGGAAAGGGCGGGACCCGAACAAATCTCCCTGCGGCAAAGCCAACCCATTGGCCGAGAGCGCCAGACACGCCAAGTGTTGCGATTGTCAGTCCCACCAGCAGGGACTGCCTATCGGTGGCCAAGTGGTCAAGGAGGAATCGGGCCGCATGGACCCCGATCCAAATGCCGAAACCGAGCCCAACCCAGGAGATGACCCTGGAAACGAACCCGATTCGAAACCCTGCTGCGGCCGTAAGGCCGATCATCGCGAGAAGTACGAGATCGAGGGTATTCACAGCGAGAGATCCTGCATCCGGGGTCCGGATCAGCCCCCGAGAAGTCGAGCGTGGGTAAGAAATCCGGTGTGCGCAACCATGCGATGGTCCGGCCGAACGGCATTTCCTTCGATGTGCCAGGTTCGGTTCAGAACTTCCATTGTTTCGGGCATATCGAAAGCACTTGTCTCGAACGCCTCCCGCAACTGCATTGCCTGAACAATGCTCGGCGTGTACGCGAGGAGGATTCCACCGGGGTGTAACGCCTTCTCAGCGTGCTTCACCACCTGCCATGGTTCCGGCAGATCAAGCACAACGCGATCGAGGTCCGTCTCGTCGATTCCGTCGTAGCAATCCCGAAGTTCAACGCGATAGCGACCGAGGGCTTCCTCGCCGAGGAATGACTCAACATTCTCCTTCGCCCGATCGGCGAAATCCTCGCGCAGTTCATAGCCGACGATGTCTGCACCGGCACGGAGCATCGCCATCGACAGAGCGCCGGAGCCAACTCCTGATTCGAGGACACGCGCTCCGGGGAAGATATCGGCGAGCATAAGGATCGGACCGAGATCCTTGGGGTAAATGACCTGGGCACCTCGCGGCATCTTGAGCACAAAATCCGAAAGTGTGGGCTTTACCGCGAGGTAGGCCTGGTTTCGCGTTGAACGAACTGTGGTCCCCTCGGCCTTGCCGATCAACGAATCGTGCGGGACGAATCCGGCATGCGAATGGAACTCGCCGCCTTCCTTGAGCGTGATGAGGTACCGGCGCTTCTTTACATCGATCAGGAGAACACGGTCCCCTGGTGCGAACTGGCGGCTCATGACGTTGTCCTCGTTCTGATTGCGCCGAGTTCGACCGGCACGGGTTCTGGTTGATGGCCACCTGCTCGATCGACGAGTCGGCAGAAGGCACAGGTCCCCGAAGGTGTCGGCGCACCACAGGTGAGACATGGTTCGAGTCCTTCGCGATCCTCGTCCGCTTCGGGAGCGAAGTGCTTCGAGGCTCGATCCAAAAAGCCGAAGTAGAACGAATGCTTGGCACCGGGTGATTTCACCTCAATGTCGTTGAGCGCCTCTTTGTAGGAGAGGTGGCGGTTGCCAACCGCCATGGGGCACTCATCGACGAGATAATCGATTCCCTTGAGGAGACAGTAGGCAGCTGTCTCACGTTCCGTGAGCCGTACCAATGGCTTCACCTTCTTCGGGAAGCCGTCTCGTGCGGGGAGAACGGGAAGCTGACGTCCGAGGTATTCGGTGTGCCAGTGAAGGGTGTTGCCGAAGAGTACGGCTGCCTCGTCATCGAGATTGTGTCCGGTGACCAGCACGTCATACCCACCTTCGAGAGCAGCAGCATCGAAGAGATGCCGTTTCGAAAGCCCGCAGGCTGAGCACGGCGCACGCCGGGCTGCTCTGGATCCGGTGGGGATGTCGTAGCCATAGGAGGTGGGGATGTCGACAGTGAGCAGGGTGAGTCCGCGCGATTCAGCAAACGCCGCCGCATGCGAGTGAGAAACCTCGCTGTATTCCCCAATGCCAAGACCTACATAGAAGCCGTCTGCCTGATAACCGAGTTCGATGAGGAGGTCCCAGATCGCCAGCGAATCCTTGCCTCCAGAGACGGCGACGAGAACGCGATCTGATGGCTCGATCATCTTCCATTCGTCGATCGCCTTGGTGACCTGCCGCCGACACTGCTCGAAGAAGTGGTCAACGCAGTAATTGGCGTTCTGCCTGCGGATATCAATGACGGCCGGACCGCGACACGTGACGCACTTCATCGATCGCCACCCGAGATCACCGGACGCACTTCGATCACATCGGTGTCGTCGAGGGCGGCATCACCCGGGATGAGCTCTCCGTCACGCATGACGAGATGAGCCTCTCGGTTCAGATCGAGAGAGGCGAGGAGATTGATGACAGTCCGGGGCCCGCTGATATCGAGCTCACGGCGTGGGTTACGCAGAATGACCTTCACGGGACAATGTTCGCAGGCTTCGGGCCCAGCGTTGACATTCAGACCTGCCGCCGAAGTCGACGAGCTGCTCTGCGGCGCTTGCGGCGACTCGGGACGGGCGGAAGTTGCGTGATCGTGAGCGTCTCACCCTCGGTGAGATTTCCGCTGAAGACCTTGGTAGGTGCCGGCCGCCATGCCCAGAGGAATCCCCTGATGGCCCAGGCGATAACCCCGAGTACGAGCCAGAGCCGGCTGTTGCCGAAAAGGCCACGCTCGATGCCGTATCGACGTGCAGTAGCGAGCGGATCCATCAGAACCGACGAACCTCAACCACTGTTCGTCGCTTTCGTCCGCGTCGGGAACCGAGGGCGAACGCGATCACGACGATCACGACTCCTGCCACCACCACAACCGAGGCCAGTGACGTGCGGGCCTCGTCCTCAGCGGCGATGACATCGCCCTGGATCTCGCGGAACCGGGATTCGATGTCGTCGCGCGTGATTCGTGGATTGTTCTGTGGGCTCATCGGGTCTCACCGTTTTCGTGGTGGTGGCTCTCACGACTGATCCGGGATACAACGAGCGCGATTACCGCGGAAAGGATTACGAGTGCGACAACATACGGGACCCAAGACCAGAACCCGGAGAAGACGTCACCGGTCATTGACTGCATCGCTCGCATGATGCTCAGAGTGAGCATGAACACACCAAGGGTGATCATCGACATGCCAGCGAAGCCGAAACCGAGATACCTGCCTAGGGTGCGCAGAGGATCGATGGTCTCCTGTTTCGTGTAGGAGACCAAAAGTCGCCAAAGGTCACGAACCGTGTCCTGTATGGAACTGAAGGATGGCAGCATTTGAGACCTCGTCGATTCCAGCGGAAGCTGGAAGCAGAGGAACTCTACCAATCGCCGGCTTGCGAACCCATCGCAAGCTCAGCGCCGAAGAGCACCCGTTGATCGAGGAGGCGGCTCTCGAGCAGATCCAGACGAGCAATCGGATCCGGGGCGCAGAGCAAGTCGTAGCGGTCAGACTCCCCGAGCGGGCTGGTGGCGACGAGCTGAGCAACTGCGTCCTGTGGTGCCGAATCCAACTCGAACGCACCGGTAATGGGGCTGTAACCGAGGGCATGGGCCATTCGAGATACTTCGGAACGTAGGTGCTCGATGTGCTGGCACCGAAGCATCGAGGGCAACAGAGCCGGGTCGTCGGGCCACAGCTCGATCTCCGCGATCGGGAACGGGTTGTCGTCGAGCCAGCGCAGCACCCTGAATCGCTCGGTCCCGCGCGCGAGTACTGCCCACCGACCGTCGGCGTGCTCAACCGCTTGTTCGATAGCTGCGAGTACTCCGACCCCGGTGCGGAGCTCTCCCCCGCCGACCTCATGTCCCTGAGCTATCAGGGTGACTCCGAAAAGTGAGTCATTGGTGAGACATTCTCGGATGAGTGAGCGGTATCGGTTCTCGAAGATGTGCAGTGGAAGCAATCCGCGCGGGAGCAGCACGGATCCAAGCGGGAACATCGGAACCCCGGGCATCATGGGAGCGGAAGCGGCCCGAGTGAGGAGAGCGGCGGACCGTCGCCGAACGTGACCAGCCGCTCGGCAAAGCCGTCCGTCACTCCGGTACCTCGCGGGTCAACCCCGTTCTCGATCATCGAGAAGATGATCGTTATCCCTGCCTTTGCTTCTGCGAAGCCGACAAGAGCATTGACGTTGTTCAGTGTTCCTGTCTTGGCGCGGACCTTCCCTGCAGCCGACGTGTTGAGCATCCGCTTCCTCAACGTACCTGTGCGCCCGGCGATCGCCAGACCGCTGATGATCGGACTGTCACTGGGAAGTCTCGAGAGTGCATCGACCAGAAGTGGGCAAGTCAGCCGATTAGCGGGGTCGAGACCGGAACCGTCGACGATGGTGGAGCCGGCGAGGGGCAATCCAAGACGTTCGATCACTGACCTGATCGCCTCGACGCCTGCAACAGACGTTGGTTGACCGGACTCTTTCAGACCGATCTCGCGGGCAAGAAGTTCGGCCGTGGTGTTGTCGGAATCGGTCATCATCTCTCCGACGATCTCACGAATCGAGGCGGAGTCGAGTCCTGCAATCTCCTTGGTTTCAGTGGGAGCGGTCGCTGCACCAGCGGAACCGATCACCTGGACGCCTCGCTGGCCCAACAGCGTCTTCAGTGTGGCCGCAGCAAGTGCTGGCGGGTCGCCGGCCCGCCTCTCCGGGTTGGGCCGATCAGGCTGGTCGACAAAGCCGGTCTGCCCGTCGTTCACCATCAACGCGGACAGCGGGCCGACGACTCCACCAATCTGGTAGCGGGTAGGCCAGGTCGGGAGCCAACGGGTGCGATCGTGACGTGAGTCGTCGCCGAAGATATTTCCGCGGATCTCACGAACACCTGACGAGGCAACCGCGTCAGCGAGCCTTGCGAAGTCCGTGGTCAGTTGATCAGGGTTATCGAGGCTCTGGCGATACCCAGCGGTCACGAGCAGAGGATCCCCACCGCCGACGACGTAAACATCGCCCGAAACCACGCCATCGTTGGTGGGAGCGGCGGAAACGACAGTGGTGCGAAGCCTGGTATCCGGACCGAGCACCTCCAACGCGACGGTCGCAGTGAGAACCTTGATTGTGGAAGCCGGCGCTAGCGATTCAGCGGTGTTGCGCGCATAGATCAGCCGACCATTCTCCGTGATGAGTGAACATGTGGTTCCGGCGACCTTGTCGAGGTACGAACTGATCGCCGGTATGAACTTGGGGTCAGCCACTGCACCGAACATGACGTTCGGGATCCTACGGACCGATAGCACCGGAGTTTGGAGCTCGCCCGTAGTGTCATCCGAAGCATCTGCGGCTGTGATCGTCAGGGGTACGACGCCGAGCGCCGCGCACGCAGCCATCGCGAGAACAGCGACAGAGCGCAGTGCTCTTCGTCGCTCGGTCACGAATCGAAAGCCGGGAGCCCGCGTCGGTCCCGCCAGGTATGGAGGCGATTGAGTCGATCGAGAGCTACAACAGCACGATCTGCCGAGGGGTAACAGAACCTCCCAGCGTCACGCATCGCGGCAACTGCGGCATTGTCGGGATCGGCGATTGCGAGCTCGGTAGCGACGAGCACCGGCTTCCCGAACTCCATCGAGAGCTCGGTTGCAGTTTCGACGTAGCGACGATCTTGTCGATCGTGGAAAGCGACGATCCGCTCAAGTCCGTGGTCCGGATAGAACGGCCCACGACGCTCAAGTGCGCCCTGGTTTGACTGGATGCCGACACCGAGCATGATCACGGCGTCGATTCCCGGATGTCCGACCACGGCACGCAGCACCTCCGGCACCGTGTCCTTCGTCTCTCCGCCGGCCATATCGATTGGGTTATTACGACTCCATCGGGGCGGGAGCAACGTATCAAGATGATCACGAAGATCTTCGGGAAGTGGGAGGAGCTCGAGCGAGGTCTGACTGAGGGCATCGGCGGTAACCACGCCCCAGCCTCCCACCGTTGTGACGACAGCAGTCCGCGGCCCTCTTGGCAACGGCTGACTCACGATCGTGGCCGCGCAGTCGAAGGCTTCGGTGAGCGTGGACGCCCGCACAATGCCGAATTGCGCACACATGCCATCGAAAACCTTGTCGTCAGTTGCGAGTGACCCGGTGTGGCTGGCGGCCGCCTGAGCTCCCGAAGCAGTGGTTCCACCCTTCAAGACCACGACCGGCATTCGTCTGGCGACTGCGCCGATGCGCTCGGCGAACTCCCGCCCGTCGGGGATTCCCTCGACGTAGAGAAGCCCGACCGCCGTGTGTGGATCGTCGGCAAAGAACTCAAGGGCATCGAGCACGCCAACCTGCGCGGCATTACCGACCGAAACCGCTCGACTCACTCCGACCCCTGATTGGCGCGACAGATTCATGAACGAGGACACGAAGTTCCCCGACTGACTGGCGATTCCGATCTTCCCGGCCGGCGGATACGGAGCCACGATCTGCGCGCACAGCGATGACGGGGTGGAAACCAATCCTTGACCATTCGTCACGACGATGAGGAGATCATGTTCTTCGGCAAGTGCGACGAGTTCATCCTGGCGCTTCTGACCCTCTGCATCACTCTCGCCGTAGCCCGCGGAAGCTATGAACGCCGCGCGCACCCCCTTGCTGGCGGCGTCCTTGAGAAGCTCGCTGTTCGTCGCGGCCGGGGTACATACGAACATCAGATCTGCGGCACCGTCGGGAACCTCGGAGATGGATCGAAGGGTCGGCCGCCCGAGGACCTCGGAGCCTTCACGGTTTGTCGCGAAGATGTTTCCCTCGTAGCCACAGGTGATGATGTTGTGCAGCACAACGAAGCCGAACTTGCCGGGGTGCGTCGATGCTCCGGCGACAATGATGCCCTTCGGGTCGAAGAGCGCTGAGAACTGCTCGCTTCGATTGCTCATCGCTGTGTCCTCTCGACGAGGGCATCAACGGCGATGGGCATACCGTCGACGATCATCAGCGGGTTGAGGTCGATCGATGCGATGGACTCTGTGCTGGTGATGGCTTCGGAGAGTCCAACGAGGACGGCACAGAGCGCCGCTCGGTTCACCTCCGGTTCGCCACGGAATTCACCGATGAGCGTCTGACTCGCAAGCGACTCGATCATCTCATGGGCGTCGACGACTGTCAGAGGGGCGAGTCGGACTACGACGTCGGATATCGCCTCGGCGAGGATTCCGCCGACGCCGAGCAGAACTGTGGGCCCGAACTGAGGGTCACGCACAGCCCCGGCAATGAGCTCGCGAGACGCAGAAACCATCGGTGCAACGAGAACCTGAACCGTCCCATCCTCGGGAGTCGCCGCGGCAAGCAGTTCCTCACCGGCGCGCATGACATCAGTGCTCGTTCGGAGTCCGAGTTTGACAAGACCTCGCTCGGTCTTGTGAGCGATCGCATCTCCACAGAGCTTTGCGACCACAGGGAAACCGACAGCCTCGGCCGCTTCTACGGCTTGCTGCGGCGTGTTGACGAGACGTTCCGGGAGAAACGGAAGTCCGAAAGGTTCGAGGAACAGCTTGGACTGGGCCTCGGAAAGCGTGGTCGTCACAGTTGAAGAGCCGCCCTGAAGAGAGATCGGAGGTGTTCGAGTCGGTCAACGAGTGCTCTGTCGGTGAGCGGATCGCGATCGAGGAGTCCTTCGATGAACGGAAGATCGGAAAAATAGCTGAGGAGCGCTCCGTACCCAGTGAGCAGAAGCTGCTCCGCATCGAATCGGCGGAAGTGTCCAGCTTCCATCTCCGACTCGAAGTAGTTCACGGCTCTCTCGAACAGGGGCCGGAGAGAAACCCCGAGATCAATTCCGAGACGTTGCCCCCCGTCCAGAGCTTCCCTTCGAACGATGCGGACGAACTCGGGGTTCTCCTTGAAGAAGTCGAAACCGGCGGTCAGGACGTGGTCAACCTTCCCCCATCCCTCCATCGGGTCGAAGGTTGCCGCGTCCACTCGTTCAATCCAACGCACGAGGGCTAGCTCGAAGACCTCGCGGTAGATCGCATCCTTGCTGGGAAAGTGATGCAGCACGCTGGATCTGCGAATGCCAACAGCTTCGGCAATGTCATTGAGCGAAGTACCGTCGAAACCACTGGCAGCGAAGCATCGCTCCGCCTCATTGAGAATGGCTTCACGTGTGGGCGTCCCCGCTTCACTCACAGCCATGTCGCAAGGGTACCGGTCAGAGCATGGCCAGACGGTGGACTCCCGCTACTTTGCAGGGATGGACATCATCTCCGCTCTCTTCATCGAGAACATCGAACTCCGCCAGGTCGAGGGGCCCTCGACCCGTATTGATCTGACAGGGGTCCAGTTCTCGATGGTTTCGCCGCAACCGGTACCCCACACAATCGAGCCGCATCTCTGCATCATCGTGCACTGCCCGGTCGGGGCGAAGGGAGATGGCGCTCTTGAAGTTGTGTACTACCGCGACGAGGAGCAGATCGCTCGCAATGTTCAACCACTGCAGGTCGAGCCCGGCAAATTCAACTATCGGCTGGTTCGAGCTGACCTCACATTCGAGGAGTACGGGTCCATCGAGGCGCGCTGCCGGATCGACCTGGGTCCGGTCACTGTCGTTCCGTTCACCCTGCTGCCGCCCGTCGGCTGAATCCATCCAGACCAGTTCCCCGGGATCAAATTCCGGTTCAGAGCAGCGCGTGAGCATCATCGGCCACCACTAAGGTTCGGCCCGTGACCGACAGAGATCTCCAAGCGCGAACCATCAACGTCATACGAGGCTTCTCGATGGATGCCCCGCAGAGAGCCAATTCGGGTCATCCCGGAACGGCGATGGCCCTGGCACCCCTGGCGTACACGCTTTTCACCCGCATCATGAAGTACGACGCTTCGGCTCCTTCATGGCCTGACCGAGATCGCTTCGTCCTGAGCGGTGGGCACGCATCGATTCTTCAATATGCGATGCTCCATCTCACGGGGTTCGGGCTCGAGCTTTCCGATTTGCAGGATTTCCGCCAGTGGGGCTCGCTCACCCCTGGCCATCCCGAGGTTCACCACACACCCGGAGTCGAGGTCACCACTGGTCCTCTCGGTCAGGGTTTCGCAAACGCTGTTGGGATGGCCCTTGCCGAGCATTCCCTCAGAGCGACATTCGGCAGTGAGCTGTTCGACCATCGCACGTTCGTGATCTGCGGGGATGGCGATCTCGAGGAAGGTCTCAGCCATGAGGCAGCCTCGTTGGCCGGTCATCTCGGCCTCGGCAAGCTCGTCGCTATCTATGACGACAACCACATCTCGATCGATGGCCCGACGGAGCTCGCACTTTCCGACGATGCCGCAGCCAGATTCCGTTCCTATGGCTGGAACGTTGTCGAAGCTGGTGAGATCGCCGAGGACGTCGATGCGCTTGAAGCAGCGATCCGGTCGGCAATGGTGGTTGAGGATCGTCCGTCGCTCCTTATTCTCCGGAGCCATATCGGCTATCCGTCTCCGAGCTACACCGACACGGCACACGCCCACGGCAACCCGCTCGGCGCTGAGGAGATCACTGCCACGAAGGCGCTTCTCGGTATGCCTGACGAACCGTTCTGGGAACCCGCTGAGGTCGTCGATCACATGCGAGTCGCCGGAGAGCGGGGAGCATCGGAGCGGCTGGATTGGGAAACGCGTCGGGCCAACTCATCCGAGAACCGCGCTGCGCTCGACGCAGCCCTTGCCGGTGGAGGCCTGGCGGGATGGCAGGAAGCTCTCCCCCGGTTCGAGGTCGGACAGAACATCGCCACTCGGAACGCCGGCAAGAAGATCCTGAACGCGTTGCTTCCGTTCGTGCCCTCGCTCATCGGAGGCGGAGCGGACCTCACCGGTAACTGCGGCGTCGAGATCGATGGAGCAGATCCATTTTCGACATCAGATCGGCTCTCTCGTCAGATTCATTACGGAATCCGGGAACACGCGATGGGATCAGTGATGAACGGAATGGCTGCCCACGGCGGGCTGCTCCCCTTCGGAGGCACCTTCTTCATCTTCTCGGACTACATGCGCCCGGCCGTTCGACTCGCAGCTCTGAGCGACCTGCACGTGATCTACTCATGGACCCACGATTCCGTAGGCGTGGGCGAGGACGGTCCTACACATCAACCCATCGAGCACCTGGCTTCCTTGCGAGCGATGCCAAAACTCAGAGTGATCCGTCCGGCCGATGCCAACGAAACGGTCGACGCATGGCGTATCGCCATCGAGCGAAGCGGGCCCACCGCACTCATTCTGAGCCGGCAGAACCTTCCCGTTCTCGAGGGCACTGCTGGCCACGATGGCGTCGATCGAGGTGCCTACATCCTCCGGGGAACAGACGCGGATCCAGATGTCGTTCTGATCGGAACCGGTTCAGAGGTCCAGTTGTGCGTGCAGGCGGCTGAGGAACTGGCCGATAGCGGTGTTAGTGCCCGGGTCGTCTCGATGCCCAGTTGGGAACTCTTCCTCGAGCAGGACGACGAGTATCAACTGTCGGTGCTCGGAGAGGAAGTCCCTCGGGTCTCGGTCGAGGCAGGTTCGACGTTCGGATGGTCGCTGTGGGCCGAGGCCAATGTCGGCATCGATCATTTCGGCGCCAGCGCACCGGGCGGAGAGCTCATGGAGAAGTTCGGGATGAACGTCGCCAATGTGATCGAACACGTCCGAGCCGTTCTCGCAGATTGATCAAACAGAACAACGGAGCATCAAATGAGCCGACTCACTGACCTGCACACGACCTACGACCAGAGCCCATGGCTCGACAACGTCAGGCGCGACTGGATTCACAACGGCGAGATGCTGGCATGGCGCGAACGCGGCGTTCGCGGCGTCACGTCGAATCCCACGATCTTCCAGAAAGCGATCTCAGGCGGCGACGATTACGACGAACAGTTCACCTCCCTGCTGGCCGCGGGGAAGAGCATTACCGAGTGTTATTGGGAGATGGTCGTCGCTGATATCAGCGACACGCTCTCAATCTTTCGACCTGTTTTCGACGCCAGCGCCGGAGTTGACGGATACGTCTCCGTTGAGGTCTCCCCGCTCCTCGCTCGGAATACTGAAGGCACCATTGCTGCTGCCCGTCACCTTGATGAGCTCATCGATGCGCCGAATCTGTACATCAAGATCCCGGGTACGGCCGAGGGTCTTCCCGCCATCCAACAGGTGATCGCCGAGGGTCGCAGTGTGAACGTCACCCTGTTGTTCTCGCTCGAGCGATACAGGGATGTCATGGAGGCCTACATCAGCGGACTCGAACTATGCGACGGAGACCTCTCGACCGTTTCCTCGGTCGCATCGTTCTTCATCAGTCGGGTTGATTCAGAAGCCGATTCGCGACTCGAGAATCTGGGGACACCGGAGGCTCTCGCTCTGCGTGGTCGGGTCGCACTGGCAAACGCGCAACTCGCCTACGAGGCCTTCCTCGAAACGTTCTCCGGTCCTCGTTGGGAGGCACTTGCTGCTCGCGGTGCACGGGTGCAACGTCCACTCTGGGCTTCTACCTCCACGAAGAACTCCGAGTACCCGGACACGCTGTATGTCGACATGCTCATCGGCCCGAATACTGTGAACACCATTCCAGACAAGACCCTCAACGATTTCGACGACCATGGCACGCTCGCCCGAACGCTCGACGCAGACTTCGCCGGAGCGCACGCAGTCATCAACTCGCTCGCTGATCTCGGGATCGATCTGGGTGACATCACCGCAAAACTCGAGACCGAGGGCGTTGCTTCGTTTTCCGCATCGTTCGACGATCTACTCGAAACGCTGAAGGCCAAGGCAGCCTCGCTGCGATGATCACCCCGACATGATCGGAGAATTGCTGGTCGTCGACGACGTCGCCGGCGAGTTCAGCGATGCGGTGATCAACTATTTCGGTTCGGACCCGCAACCGATGGTGCTGACGCTGTCCGGAGGGGCGACGGCGAGGCGATGCTACGAGGATCTCGCATCGCGCACCGCTCCTGAGTTCTGGTCGCGACTGGACGTCGTATGGGGCGACGAGCGTTGCGTACCACTCGACGATGAGGATTCGAACTACGCGCTCGCTGCGAACGCTTTCGGTGCCCTACTGGACGACGCCCGCTCGGTGCATCCAATGCGATGCGCAGAGGGAGCCGACCGCTACGGCCGCCTCTTCAATGAACTCGGTGGGCCTGGTCTGGTTCACCTGGGGCTCGGTCCCGACGGCCACACGGCATCGCTCTTTCCCGGGGCAAACGCCCTGACGGCGACAGCAGATGTCGTGCTGAACAACGACCCACTCGGCCAGCATCAGCACCAACGGATGACCATGACCTTCCC
>CAEMXZ010000038.1_pt1 | contig 18215 bp, 17 predicted proteins | sample 7263481 | NCBI WGS metagenome assembly CAEMXZ01 (sample SAMEA6813769, study PRJEB35770) | uncultured Microthrixaceae bacterium | biome: Freshwater; feature: Freshwater reservoir; material: water | place: Czech Republic | collected 2017-04-14 | depth 0.5m m
GTGGTGGCCAGTGTCGACCCGTCGGTCCCGAGAAGGTTCACCGTGACAGGAACCTTGGGTGCCCCGGCGGGAAAGGCCACAGTGCCGGTGACTGAGGACGACAGAGCCGCGAACCACAAGCGGTATGAAGGAGAAGAGCTGTCGACGCTGCTGAAGGCGAAGGTGAGTGACGAGATCGCAACGGTCGGGCGGAACGAGGCTGATGCTCCATCTGAGTCCTCATCTGCGGGATCGGAAACGGTCCCTGTGGCGGGGTTCCACGTGGGAACCGCATAGGGCGCATCGACACCGTCGCAGTTGTCCGGTTTCGGTGCGGCGACATCGCAGAAATTGAAGGTGGTGCCAGCGAGCTGGGCGCCCGTCACCGCAGACCCATCGGCCGTGGTGCCGGTGATGATGACCTGGTCGACGTCGATGTCAGCGACGGCGAAGCCCAAGGTGTTGGCCGGAACCGGTGTTGCAAAGGTGATGGTCGTGGTGGCAGTGGTGTCCTCATCGACCCGAGTCTTGAGGAGCTGGGTGGTCGTCGAGGGGCCGGACGCGCCGAAGACCGCGCCGAAGGGGGTGTCGGCGGTGAGCCAGTCACCGGAGTCGTCGGAGGTGAGCAGTTCGGCATCCTCGCCGTCATCGTTGGTTTTGTCGATGGTGTAGGAGGCATCGGGCATTCCGATAACACCGAAGTCAATGGTGCCCGAGTGGTTCTGGGCGGCGGTGTCCTCGGGCGTGAGGGTCCAAGCGGGGTACACGCCTACGGGGGCGGCTGGTGCTGCGCCGACGGGCGAGCCCGCAAGGACGGTCGCCAGGACAAGCACGGGGATGGAGAGGGGAAGGAGTCGATTCCGGAGACGATTCATGGGGCCGGAGTCTAGGGAATTTCTAAACTCTGGGTGGAATCGTCTGGTCGAGCCTTCACCGTCGACGGGATCGCTCGCCGCTGCTTACGGCGTCTGGAGCAGTTCAATGAGCCGCGCCCTCACCCGTGGGTTGGGCTCAATTCTGATGTGTCCGCTGTCACCGAAGATGGCTTTGTCGTCGATGAACTGGGTGCAGCGATGCTCGGGACAGACTGCATCGTCGACGTTCCATATCTCGACACCGGTTGCCGCGACGACGGATGCTTCGATCCTGCGGACGTGCCCGAATTCCGCTGTGGACCGAGGGTCGAAGCTGGGGAACCCGCAATGTTCGAGATCGATGACCGCCGCGAGTGCCGAGCAGTTCCCCGGATTCCACTGCTCTTGAGTCCAATATGGCTTTGGGACCTCGTTGATGAGCACGGTCCTTGCCCCGGTGGCGATGACGGCATTGATGTACGGGCTCGTCTGCGCCGCGAGTTTGGCTTCTCCGCCGTCCGGCTCGGCCCGAAAGCCGTACTTGATGAGGAACCACGATGGGGCGAAGCCGATGATCACGATGTCGCGCGGGTGCGCTCGGAGCTCGTTGAGGGTGTCTCGTCGATACCAATCGCATGGAACTGCGCCACTATTTCTGCCTTCGTCAAGTAACGGGCAGCCGTTGAACCCGGCGAACTCGATGCGTGCGTCGAGGTCTTCGGCCAAGCTCGCGAAAGTCTCACCGAATTGGACGGCGTTGGAGTCACCGATGAGGGCGATGGTGGTGGCGCCGTCAGGGTTGACGATGCACGTGTCGGCTGTGTTCGGGCCGAGCGCAACACCCTGGCCACATGGGGCTCGCTGCAGTTTCTCCAGATCTTTCGCGTTGTCACGGGCGCGTGCGGCGGTGGGGTTTGTGTTGGTTTGGTTGGTGATGGGTTGTGAGAGTGCGATGGCGAGGAATGGCAGGGTGATGCATGCGGTGGCGAGGATCATTGATGAGCGGGTTGTGTGTGTTTTGGTGATGCGGGGGACGAGGCGGCGTTCGAGGAGTTGTCTTGAGAGGATGGCGGGGACCAGTGAGATGGTGGCGGCGATGATGAGTGGGGTGGGACCGGTGTTTGTCCAGAACGCTCCGGCGAACACGATGAGTGGCCAGTGCCAGAGGTACCAGCCGTAGGAGTTGTCGCCGAGAAACACCATGGGCCGTATCAGGCGTGGGGTGGGTGCGGCGGCGAGGATGGCGAGGGCGGTGGCGGCGACGGGAAGGATTGCCCGGTAGCCGGGGAAGTTCGTTGATTCGGTGTAGATGAGTGCTGATGCGAAGATGCCGGTGTAGCCGATGATGCCGACAGTGATGCGGGTTGCTGGTCGCTTCGCTGCCCATCGGGCTGGGAGTAGGACCAGGCCGAGGCCGAAGCAGAATTCCCAGGCTCGGGTGAATGGTGAGTAGTACGCAAAGCTCAGCGCCCGTCCGCCCAGCAGGCTCACGCGCCATGACAGCAGGACACATGCGAATAGCGAGATGAGCGTGATGGTGGCGACGAGGATGCGTGCGGTGGTGATCGGGGAGATTCGGGTGCGACGAATCGTGAATCGCCAGACCAGCAGCAGCAGGGCTGGGATAGCGAGGTAGAACTGTTCTTCGACGGCGAGTGACCAGGTGTGTAGCAGTGGGTTGAGTGTCGACGAGGTTGCGAAGTAGCCGCCGATGTCGTGGGCGTAGAGGTAGAAGTTCGCGGAGAACAACGCAGACGCAGCGGCGGTGGCGTTGGTGACATTGCCGGCGCTGAGTGGAGCGAGGATCGGTGCGAGTAGGACCACCACGATGAGCATCAAGGCGAGTGCGGGAAGGATGCGACGGAATCGTCGGGCGTAGAACTCGCGGAATGAGAGTCGGTTTGTGGTGGTGAGCTCGTGGATGATGAGTCGTCCGATGACGAAACCAGAGATCACGAAGAACACGTCGACGCCGACGTACCCGCCGGGGAACACGACATCGGCATGGAACAACACGACGAGCAGCACCGCGAGACCACGTAATACCTGAATATCGGATCGATGACCCGTGAGCGGCGCCAATGATTCGGTTTCCATAACGCTCCGAGGGAAGTGGTGTCGATGCCCTCGGGTTCCAGAGCCGGGGACCGCTGCGGGTGCCCCGACTCTAGAACGACCGCGGTGTTGCTACATCTTGCGGTAAAGCGTGGAAGTTCCCGAGCCGAAGTCCTGACCGAAGTTCTCCTGGGCGCCGTTCATGGTTGTGATCCAGTTCTCATCGGCACTGGAGGCCGTCCAGGCTGCGTCGAACTCGCCCATGCTCTCGAAGCCGCTCAGCCAACCGAGCGCACCGAACGGACCGGTCACCGCGCGACCAAAGGTTGCGTCGGTTCCGGTCGCTTGCTTCCAGGCCTGACAGGTTTCGATACCGGACACCGTTGCTTCGACGACACGCGAGGGGCCGGAGGTGGGCGGGGAAGCCATTGCCGATTCGCCGTGGGCAACCTGTGCGGATCGGTCAGCGACTCCCGGCGCCGGTCGCATACATATAGAGGTCAGGGAGGAAGCTCGCCAGGTGTGTCATCTCGGTCCAACAGTGGTCGAGCAGTGGTGCGGCGATGAACTCGGGTGTACCGGCCGGGAGGATGAAGCGGCTTCGCATCTCGCAGCCATCGGCTGTGTGGCGGACCGCGTGGATGAGTCGGCTCAGCTCATGGCCGTAATCGCTGTCGGTTGCGACGGCGCACACCACCGTTCCGTATCCCGCTTCGGTGAGCGCAGCCTCGTCGAGTCCGATCTCTGACGGATCGTGGAAGGTGATCGCGAGTCGCGACGGAATGGGTCCGAGATATTCGTCAACCCATGAGGTGTTTCCCACATAGCGCTCGCGGTCGGTGAGTCCGGGCACATCGGAGAGGTCGTAGCGGGGTTGCGTGAAGTAGTGGGCCTGGGGGTGCCACAGCTTGTAACGCTCGGTGCGTGCGATATGCCAGCCGAACCACCAATCGATCATCTCCGGTGTGGTGTCGGGCCATTGGGTGAGCGTGGCAACGCTGAGCTCACCGTTCGGTGTGAGAGCGATACCTGTCTCGAGTGGCAGATACCCAGGGGAAAGCAGATCGGTGATGTTGCTGAGGTCGAGCCCGACGATGTCGGTGCGAACCCCGGCGGCGATCGCGTTGATGCACTCCGACGGAAGTGCGGGAACTTCCCATTGGAAGAACCGGTCGCTGATCTCGTCGGCTTCGTCGCGCCAGATGCCGAGATGGGTGAGTCGTGCCGGGTCGAGTTTCGTCTCGAGGTGCGCACGCGGATCGAAAGGAGCGTTGACGTCCGCAGCGGTGCGATCGATCAGCACGGTGGTGAGATCGCGACCTACGGTGATCCTCCCGCTGTACCCGCCGCCTCGAAGATCATCGACGAATGCTGCCTCGCCCGCTTCGTCCATGGGTGGTGGGATGAGGTGGGTGAGCATGATGTGGGGAACCTGCGCGCGCTCTGCGAGTCCGCCGAGGGTCGCGCTGTCGGCGTGATAGGAGAAGATGCGTTCGAGATCGGTTCCCGCCACGAGCGGACGCATGGCTGTCGCCCGACATGCCTCATGCACGAGCAGATCACAGCCGACACTGAACGACTCGACCTCATCGCACACGACGGTGTCGCCCGAGATGACGACAACACCAGTGGGGGTGGTTATGCGATACGCGACCGCGTCGGTGACGGGTTCATGGTGCACGGCGATCGCCTCGACCGCCACCTCTCCATCATCAGACCGCCACACCGTTGTCGCCGTCGGTGTGGCCGCGAAGGTGCGCAGATCGATCTCGGGCTCGTCGTGGAGGACCGCCAGACGGGTCTCGATGTCGTCGACGAAGTTGTCGAACATATGTCGTGCGAAGTCCGCCGCTGTGCCCTCGGGGGTGACGATCGTGAGTGGTCCGGCCGCTGGGTGCAGGGTCTTCTGGATCCAGCGGGTCATGGCCACATCGGCGAGGTCCACGAGGTGATCGCTGTGCACGTGCGTGATGAGCAACGCGGTGAGCGCACACGGTTCGACCCCCGCCTCGGCGAGGCGGATGACGGTCCCGCGGCCCGCATCGAATTGCAGGGCGATGTCGCCGTACCGCACGAGAGTTCCGGCTCCGGCCCGTCCGGGACAGGGATGAGGGACCCCGGTACCGGTGAGCGTGACGATCGTGGGATGGGTCATGGGAACTCCGGGGGCGAGGGGTCTGGCGGCGGTCACGGCAAAACTAGAATTATCGTTCTAGTACGCCAACGGCTCGGCGAACATGAAAAGCTTCGGATATGCGACATCCGCAGCAGCAGCGAAGCATCGAGTCCACGACCCGCATGCTCGACGCTGCCGAGGAACTGCTGGCCGAGGGCGGGCCCGATGCCCTCACCGTCGGCGCCGTGGTTGCCCGGGCGGACAGTTCGGTGGGCGCCTTCTACGCCCGATTCGGCGACCGGTTGGGCCTGTTGCTTGCTGTACAGGACCGTTTCCTCGACCGCCTCGAGGCCGCAGCGATCGCCCAGGCGAGCACGCTGGTCGCGGTCGACGACCTGCGCGATGTTCTTGAACAGTTGGTTGCCGCGTTCCTCGATGTGTTCCGGGCGAATCGCAATGCGTTCAACGCGATCCTCGTGCAGAACCTGTCGGTCCGGTCGTTCCGCGTTCGGGGAGCCCAGGCCAGTCAGCAGGGTGCACGTGCGTTCGCGGCGATCCTCGATGCGTGCGGAGCCCAGGTGACTCATCCCGACCCAGCAGTGGCGGCGGACTTCACATTCCGCACGTTGTTTGCACTGGCCACGCACATCGTGATGATGGACGAGGGTGAGGTAACAGGAGCGGTGCTCGACCCACATCAGTGGATTGAGCAGACCACCGAGATGCTGCACCTCTACCTCGGCGCCGATCGCAATGGGTGACGAACCTCTGGTCAGTGTCCTCGTGGCGAGTTTCAATCACGAACGATTCATCGAGCAGGCTCTCGATTCTGTCGTCAGCCAGAGCCACCGCAACTTGGAACTCATCGTGGTCGACGATTGTTCGACAGATGGGTCAGTTGACCGGATCCGACGATGGATCGAGCGCACGGGCCAGCCAACCGTTCTCATCGTCAATGAGAAGAACCAGGGCATCTGTGCTGTTCTCAATCAACTGTTCGCTCGATCGTCCGGACAGTTCTGTGTTCTTCTCGATTCCGACGACTGGATGGAGCCGAATCGGATTGAGCATCACATCAAGCATTTTGAATTGCTCGACTCGAACGTGGCGTTGGTGTTCGGCGATGCCTCGGTTCGGCACGAGGATGGTCGACCGGTCGGTGAGTCGTTTCTTGGTCAGACGCTTGGCGATGAAGCGATCCCGAATGGGGAGGCGATGTTCGACCGACTCCTCGCCGGAAACTTCATCCCCACATCGGCGGTCACAGTGCGACGATCAGCGATCATTGACGTCGGGGGGTATGACGAATCGCTGGCCTTCGACGACTACGACATGTGGCTTCGCCTGAGTCATCGTTTCAAGTTCTCCTACTGCGAAGGAGTCGTCGCCAATTATCGAGTGGTGTCGTCGAGCATGGTGCACTCGACGACATGGAAGCCGTTGATGGACAGAAGCATGATCGCCATCCTCCAGCAGTGGGCAGCGGTCGATGATGTGCGGGCAGTACCTTCGCGCCGACTCGCTGTCGCCGACCACCTCCGTTGGGCCGCCCGCGCGATTGCGCCGTTCGATGCGTCGTGTGCCCACGGAGCGTTGCGCACTGCCGGCGAGCTTGTGCCGTCGCTGAGGTGGCGAATCATCGATGGGCTGCGAGTGTTCCACCTGCCGGGGGGTTCTCGGCTTGTTGAGCGTCTCAGCGTCTGGGCGCGAGCGCGGCGATCGTCAGCCTCGGTAGCGGCAGCATGAAGGACCACTCTGAGGTTGTGGTCGTCGAACCGCCGACTGAAGCCAATCGCTCGGTCGGTTTCGGTCGATGCATGCTCATCCGTCTGCCCTCGTTCACTGACGAGCGGGGAGTGCTGGCGGTGGTCGAGCGTGAATTCGGCCTCCCCTTCGACGCGAAGCGCTGCTTCATGGTGTTCGGAGTGCCCGAAGGTCAGAGTCGGGGCGGGCACAGTCTCCGGTATTCGAACGAGGTCATGATCGGCGTGAACGGATCCATCACCCTGGATATCGACGACGGCGAAACATGTTGGCGAGTAATGCTTGATGATCCGACCATCTCGGTCCACGTCCCGACCGGCGTCTGGAGCGAGCAGCACACGTTCAGCAGTGATGCCGTCATGATCGTGTTGGCGTCGAATGGCTATGACGCCGACGAGTTCGATTCGGTCCGGCCGGTGACGCTCTGATGGATGACTCGGTGGTGCCATTCGCGGATCTCGCTGCGCTGCATCACCCGTTGCGATTCGAGCTCCTCGCTGCGGCGGAACGCGTGATCGACCGCGGATGGTTCGTGCTGGGGGACGAGGTCGCGACGTTCGAAGCGCAATGGGCCTCAGCGTGTGGTTCGAGTTTCGCGGTTGGCGTCGGGACCGGTCTCGATGCGCTCACGCTGTCGCTCGAGGCACTCGGGATCGGTCCCGGGGATGAGGTGCTCGTTCCGTCCAACACCTACATCGCCACCTGGCTCGCCGTTTCCGCGGTGGGCGCGACTCCGGCACCGGTTGAGCCTGATCCGATCACGCACTTGATGACACCGACTGCAGCGGAAGCAGCAATCGGATCGAGGACTGCGGCGATTCTCCCGGTGCATCTCTACGGTCGACCCGTGGATGTCGATGGTTTTGAGGAACTCGCGACTCGGCATGGGTTGGCGCTGGTGTTCGACGCTGCGCAGGCCCACGGCGCCACGTTCGATGATCGACCGCTCGGTGGTCGGGGAGATGCAACGGCATGGAGCTTCTATCCCACGAAGAATCTCGGTGCGCTCGGTGACGGCGGTGCGGTGACCACGGACAATCCGGTGCTGGCAAAGGCGGTGGGTCAATTGCGAGATTACGGACGTGAGGGCCGCCATCAGTTCGCGAGGCGAGGACACAATTCTCGTCTGGACGAACTTCAGGCCGCGTTCCTCAGCATCAAGCTCCAACATCTCGATCTCTGGGTCGGACGCCGGCGCGAAATCGCTGCCCGCTACTGCGAGGAACTGGGCGGTGGTGGCGAGCTCACGTTGCCAGCGATGGACCTCCACGCGTCAAGTGCTTGGCATCTCTTTGTGGTCCGTTCCCGCCGTCGCGATCAGCACAGATCCGCGCTCGCCGAATGCGGGATCGCGACTGATCTGCATTACCCGATCCCACCGCATCGGCAACCGGCCTACGCCGACCTCGCGCCGAGTTTCGGTCCACTTCCCATCGCCGATCGACTGGCCGATGAGGTCCTCAGCCTTCCTATGCATCCGATGCTCGATGACGACGCCGTCTCACGTGTCATCGATGCAGTTCGATCCTCGATGTGACCGCTCGCCCTTCGCGGTTGTGGTTGCCGATGTTCGATCCAGTGCGCATCAGCACTTTTCGGCGAAGGTTGATGTTCCGATCGTTCTGATGTTTCGGTAGGCGGGCTCGATGACCCGCTCGACCGCGATGCGGAAATGGCCGTCGTGGTTCGGCTCGTAGTCCCGAGGTGCCGAATTGTGCAGCACGAGGGTCCCGCCGGTCTTCAACCAGGGCTCCCAGAGATCGAAGGCGGAGCGAACTCCCTCGATGGATTGATCGCCGTCGAGGAAGAGCAGATCGATGGGTTGGTCCCATGCCGCACCGATCGTCTCGGCCGTGCCTTCGTGCACAGTGACGAAACTCGTGAGATCAGCGGTGAGGATCGATTGCATGAACTGCTGCCGCAGTGAGGCCGTGAATCCGGCGGCGACCTCGGAATAGACGCGGGCGGAGAAGTCGTCGCCGGAAGCGTCGAACGGATCGACGCAATGGACCATGCCGCTTCCAGCGAGTTTGCGGGCTCCGGCGAGGAGCACGCTCGCTGATCCGAGGAACGCTCCGATCTCGACGATGAGCGCATCGTCGAGCATGGATCGCGCCGCGAGCGCGAGCGCTTCGGCTTCGGCGCCGCGGGTCCATCCCGGAATCTGCTCGGACAGTTCGAGATACGGGGCGAGCTCGCCGAGTCGGATCCGTCGGGTACGGAGCTGCAGGCCCTGACGAAGGCGGCGAGTGGGGTTCATCAAGAAAAGCTATGGCACCGAATGTCGATGCACGGCCTCTCGACCAAGAAATATCTGCTGATTCCATCCGCGACCGAGGCGGATCACGCAAGTGCCGGTAGGTTCGAACTCGCTGCAAGCCCGCAGCCTTGAAAGGCCGGGAATGTGAAGCCTCAAACCATCCTCAAAGCGACCTTGCTATTCGCTGCATTCGCAAGTTTCGTGGCCAGCGTGTCCATCTACTTCGCCGCAGGCGACGACATTCTCGGTCGTCTCAATGGCATCTATGTCGGCGTATGGGTTCCCTCGATCCTCGCCCTCGGCGCATTCCTGCTCACCAGTTCCGATCGGAAGCAAGGATCATGAGCGACACCGCGCTACTCCTCTTCGGCGGTGCCGTCACCCTCGTCGTGTTCATCGGCATCATCGCCTACGGAATGCTCACGTTCGGGCGCTGGTCCAACAGGGACGCGAGCAACTGAAGCTTCGCGGCCGAGTGCTTGGGTAGGGCAATAAAACACAGATCAGGCTTCTAATATTCGTTATAATGCACTAGCCTCGCGATCGGAGGTGAATGAATTGGCGAAGCACGCGATCCCAGTCAGCAGGCCGAGCGCCGATGCTCTGGCCATTCTCGGGCAGCAACTCAGGGAGGCTCGGCAGGAGAACGGATGGACGGTCATTGACACGGCCGGCCGGCTCGGTGTCGACCCTCGCACCGTACGGGCCATCGAACAGGGCTCACCGACCGTCTCGATCGGCACGGTTTTCAATGCAGCATTCCTCCTCGGCGTGAACCTGTTCGGGCTCGATCCGCTCGAACTGGCCGAAGCACGTCGTCGTGGAGAGGCCACGCTCTCGCTTCTTCCCAGCAGGGTGCGCCAGACGAAAAGGGACCGGTTCGATGGCATCGACTTCTGAGCGTCCCCGCAGGGCGTACGTCTGGGTGTGGCTTCCCGAGCAGACCGAGCCCGTACTCGCAGGTGCGCTGGAGCCAAGGAATCGCCAGTCGGCACGTTCTCGATCCGCCCAGGGCAGCGGGCCCTTCGATTTCGCCTACAGCCCTTCCTATCTGGACCGCCCGGACGCAATCAGCCTGTACACGCCCGAACTGCCACTTGAAGGTGGGTGGCAAGAGCCCGGGGAGGAACGATCGATGGCCGGGTGTTTGCGGGACGGGAGCCCGGACTCATGGGGTCAGCGCGTCATCGAAAGCCGACTGTTGGGCGCGAGCGGGCCTGCGACGAGCGACCTGGAGCTCGACGACCTGACGTACTTGTTGGAGTCAGGGTCCAACCGGATCGGTGCGTTGGACTTCCAGTACAGCAACACCAACTACGTCCCTCGGCAGACCAGTGCGACACTCGACGAATTACACAGGGCCGCCCAAGCGCTGGAGGACGGGACCCTTACCGCCGAACTCGCGATCGCTCTTACGGAAGGCACTGCCGTCGGTGGCGCACGACCAAAGGTGATCGTCACCGCCGAGGACGGGCGTGAGTACATCGCGAAACTGTCTCTCTCGACCGACCCGTACCCGATCGTGAAAGCCGAGGCGGCCGGCATGGACCTCGCTCGCCGTGTCGGGATTCCCGTGCCTCACACCGAGATCGTTCGATCGTTGGGCCGTGAGGTCTTACTCGTCGAACGATTCGACCGTCCCGGTAACAAGAGCCGACGAATGATCGTGTCGGCTTTGACCGTGCTCGGGTTCTCTGACTTCCTCGGCGCCCGTTGGTCGAGCTACCCGGAGTTCCTCGACAAACTTCACCAGCTCGCGGCACCGGGCACCGGCAGCCTCGGGCGGGCGCTGCTCGATCGAATCATCTTCAACATCCTCATAGGCAACACCGACGACCACGCTCGCAACCATGCCGTGTTCTGGGACGGCCAACACGTTGAACTCACCCCGGCGTATGACCTGTGCCCACAGCTGCGGATGGGGCGGGAGGTGAACCAGGCGATGGACATCGGCCGTGCACCGTCCTCGTCGGCGCAAGGAACCCGTGCCAGCAACCGCTCGACCATCGTTGCGGCCGCTGCCGACTATGGCGTGACGCCCACGGAGGCCGGCAACATGTTCGACCGTCAGGTCGACATCATCCAAGCGAACTGGGAAGAAGCTGTCGCCGTTGCTGAACTGACACGGCGTGAGGCGGATCTCCTCTTTGGCCGCCAGGTCTTGAACACCTACGCGCTGACGTGAGCATCTCAAAATCGGCGACTCCGAAGGGGTCGAGCAAGCACTCGAAGCGGCCATGAATCGGCGCAACTCCCTGCTGGGCACCTGAATGCTGTTGCTCGACGAAATGCTTCCTCCGTCATTGGCGGCAATGCCCAATGATGCAGGGTGTGACACGGCGGCGATCGTCCACCGGCACCAGCATGATGACTGGCCAGCGCCGGGACAGTTCGAGTTCCTGTGATGAACAACCGAGCGTGCAGCAGACCCCCGTTCTGAGTTGACTCGCGGGACGATTCTCCGTTTAGGCTCATACGCAACGCAGGTCAGGTTCGGAGTACTGGCGAGAACCCCCAGCGATAAGGAAGCACTCATGCGGATCCAACCGAGTAAACCGATGAAGTCCTTGATCCTGGCTGCTGCGGCCCTTGTCCTTGCTGTGCCGTTGATGCCGACCAGTGCATCGGCGTTGACGCAGGCTCGCAGTTGTGACGGCCGTACCGTCACCATTGCGTCGGCCGCGGCGAACATCAATGGCACTGCCGGCGATGACGTCATCCTTGCCACCGGAACTGCGGGCCAGACCATCCGCTCCGGTGGCGGCAACGACGTCATCTGCGCCTCCACCGGCCCCGATCGCATCTTCGCCGGTGACGGCAACGACATCGTGCTCGCCGGTAATGGCAATGACACCGTCGACGCTGGCAACGGCAACGACACCATTGACGCTGGCAACGGCAACGACACCGTCGACGCCGGAATCGGGCGCGACATTGCCGATGGCGGCTTGGGTATCGACTCCATCACCAGCGGTCTGGGTGCCGACACTGTGAGGGGCGGCCTCGGAAACGATCAGATCACCGGCGGCGGCGGGAGCGACATCCTCATGGGCGGCGCAGGCAACGACCGCATCGACGGCGGCACCCAAGCTGACATGTTCGTCGGCGGTGCCGGCAACGACCGCCTCACCGCTGGCACGCCCGGTGACACTTGCGCGAGCGATGCTGCCGACTCCATCACCGGCAACTGCGGCACCGACACCACCGGACCTGAGATCAGCGATGTGGTTCTCCCCAGCGTCGTCAATGCTGGTGAGACCATAGATGTCACCTGGCGAGTCACCGACGCCTCCGGCATCGACACCTTGGGTGTCGGCGTGGACGGTGGCATCGGCCCGAACACCAGAGCGACGCTGACTGGTGACCCCGGCTTCGTCTACTGGAGTGGTTGCTCGATGAGCAGCGTCACACGGATCTCTGGGTCCTCCACTGACGGTGTCTACGAGGCGAGCTGCGCGGTTCCGGCCGCTGCCCCCAACGGCACCTATGCCTTCCAGATCAGCGCCGCCGACATGTTCGGCAACGGCCTGGCGGGCTACTCCCAGTTCTTCGACTTCAAGGTCCAGAACGGCTCGAGCGACTACGACGCCCCCGGTGTCAGCTATGAGACCGGCCTGGTTGATTCGTACCGTGCCGGTGACGACGTCACCTTCACCCTGCGCGGCACCGACGAAACCGGCATCTCCGGCATCGCCGTGTTCGTGGCCCGCGAGGGCTTCGGAACTCCCTACGGAAACCTCGTCGACGACCAAGGATTCGGATGGATCGATGCCAGCGACACTGTCCTCACCTCGGGCACCGCACAGGACGGCATCTACACGGTGAAGATCAAACTGGCCGCCACTGCGATTCCCGGCGACTACCACTTCCTCCTTGGCTACTCCGACACGATCGGCAACCGAGCGTGGGGCGAAACCAGGTACTCCGGCTGGCTTGGCATCAACGTCGTTCCCTGAACCCCAGCACCCTTTGGGCGATTCTGCACATGCGTGAGGGCGAACTTCAGTTCCGGCCCGTATTCCCTTGTAACCCCGAGTGGACGCGAACCACCGCACATCCACTCTCGCCTGAAGACTCACCAGAACGTGGCAAAGAAGGCATAGGCCAGGTCAACCTGTCACCGCGTCGTGCGACAGCCCCCAAGGGCTGATCGGTCGGAAGATGTCGCACCGGGGGCCGAATACCTAGTAGTAGTAGAATATGAAAACTATGCGAATCAGAAACCTGTTCATTGGCCTCGCAGCCATCGTGCTGATGGCGTCGATAGCCCCAGTCGCCACCGCAGCAGGCGCGCCGCCCGATCTCTCCGGCTTCGTCCCGAACTTCACCGAATCGATCCCGTATCTGGGTCAGGGTCAGTCGGCCACGGTGGGTGGCGTCCTGGTCACGGCGACCGAGAGCACCGCTGTGTCCGGCTCGACCTATCTCTACCAAGCGAACTCCCGCCTGCGCACCGTGTTCACCTTCGGCACGCCGATCCCCGGTTTCAAGGCTGAGACCAGCCTGAACAACGACTGCTTGGGCGCCATCCCGGTGGTCCCCGACTGCTTCGAGCAGTTCAATCTCACGGGCAAGGACTCCTCGGGAACGGTCGTGTTCACCAAGACGCTTCGCAACGTCGACGGAACGTTCTCGTTCATCCCGGGCAGCGGAGCCGGCGAACTTTCCGGTCTGATCGCCACGCTGGAGGTCGACTACTCCTTTGACACGCCGATCGCGGAGTACCTACGGGGCTCCTACCTGAAGCTGTGGCTGACAGCGGTGTCCATCAGCCCAAGTCCGCAGACCGTGTCAGGTCCGGTGGGCTCGGCCATCGCCCCGACCGATGCGTTCACTGCAGTCGGATTCTCCGGCGCCATTACCTACACCGTGACCGGGGGGACGCTTCCCGCCGGGCTGGTGCTCGACTCGGCCACCGGGGTGGTCTCGGGGACGCCGACCGAACCGTCGAACGGTACCGTGACGATCACTGCAACTGGTGCGACCACCGGCTCGGCGGCAGCGACCGTGATGTTCGACATCACGGCGGCGGCGGCGGTGATCAGCCCGGTCGACCAGTCGATCACGGGCACCACCGGCACAGAGATCACGCCGACTGATGCCTTCGATGCGACCGGCTTCGCCGGAGATGTCACCTATGAGGTCACCAGGGGGACGCTTCCCGCCGGGCTGGTGCTCGACTCGGCCACCGGGGTGATCTCGGGGACGCCGACCGAACCGTCGAACGGCACCGTGATCATCACTGCCGCTGGTGGATCCGCCGGGGTGGCAACCGCGACGGTGGCCTTCTCCATTGGTGTCAGCAGCGGAGGTTCGATGGGCATCGAGGTCCCGCCCGCCTTCACCGGATGAAATTCGCTGGCGACGGGTCGGGGATCGCCGACCCGTCGCCGTGATGGTTCTGGTGCCCCCGAGTGGACTCGAACCACCGCACATGGTTTAGGAAACCAATGCTCTATCCCCTGAGCTACGAGGGCGGGGATGGCGCGGAACGTGGCGCGAAACTCGGCGCAACGGCCCGGAAGCCATAGGAGAAGGGTAGTTCGGGCGTTCTGGGCCGGTCGAAAGTTCAGTTAGATCAAACCGAAGTTTCGAGTGGTGTTTGGGCGCGCTGAAGCCACCCGACCGGAAGTTTCGGGTGGCTTTTGCTTCAGGCGGCCGTGGCGACCGCGTGGTTCGGCGGTTTCCATTGACCGAACCAGCGTGAAAGATCGGCGCCGGTTCGGTGATGCCACGCGAGGAGCGCAGTGATGGCGACATGGGCCTGGTACCCGTGGAAGTCCAACAATTGTCGATGACGACCTACGCTTCGAGCGCGACCGTTTGGCAGTGTCATCTTGAGATGGTGGTGCATCGATTCGGAGTCTTCACGCAGTCCGAACAAGGGTGTCCTACCATGACCGAGATGAAACTTCGTTCGATCGCCATAGCCACTGGCTGGGTGGCGCTGCTTCTGGTCGCGATCGGGATCCACGCTTTCGGAATGCTGAGCGATCAGTACACCTGCGCCGACTTGGGCTCGCAGGAGGCGTACCTCTCCGGCGGGGGATGGGGCAATGCCGCTGAATGCGTTACTCGAAACGGGTCAACGTTCAACGCGGTACGCCGACCCCTCGAGCTCACAAGCCCATTGTGGAGCTTTGTACTTGTTGTCGGCGTCGTGGCGATTCCTTGCATGTGGCTACTAGCGAGGCGTTTAGGGGAACGGCAGCAAAAATCGCGCACATCTGTTCGTTGACTGAATTCTTGCTGCAGGCCCGCGCGTCATTAGATGCGGCTCAAGGGCGCTCTCATTGATCAGACGTCGGGCCGCGTTTCACTTTTGGCCAAAACGCGTTTCACTACCCATTTCTGTAAACACGTTGACCTGCGGGTTTTGAATTACGCGCCATCCCCACGAGGGCGGGGATGGCGCGGAACGTGGCGCGAAACTCGGCGCAACGGCCCGGAAGCCATGGGGGAAGGGTAGTTCGGGGTCTATCGGGCGGTCGAAAGTTCAGTTAGATCTAACGGAAGTTTCGAGCGGTGTTTGGGCGCGCTGAAGCCACCCGGCCCGGAGTTTCGGGTGGCTACATATCTATGCGGCGGTGGCAACCACTTGGTTCGGTGGTCTCCATTGACCGAACCAGCGTGAAAGATCCGCGCCGGTTCGGTGATGCCACGCGAGCAGCGCGGTGATGGCGACGTGGGCCTGGTAGCCGTGGAAGTCGAACAATTGGCGATGACGGCCGACGCTTCGAGCGCGACCGTTTGGCAGTGTCATCTTGAGATGGTGGTGCATAGATTCGGAGTCTTCACGCAGTCCGAACAAGCGGGCGAATGATTCATCGCTTTCAGGGATGACGCGCAGGGCACGGGTGCGCGGCGTCTTGTCGGAGATCTCGTTTTTGTAGGAGTTATGTCGGATTGGTGTGGTGGCGTTGCGCAGGTTGCGGGAAATGCCGGGAAGGTCGGGGATCTGCCAGGTTCCGTAGAAGCGGTAGGTGTCGGTGCGGTCACTCACTCGTTGTGTCCTTATCCGCACAAGTCCAACTGATTGACGTTCGTCGCCGATGACCAGTTCGATACGTGGGGTTCCGTCCACTGCCTGGACGACGAGATGCTTTTTGGTGCCGTCGGTGAGAGTGAATTCGCACTCGTTGAGATTGAAGACCGGAACTTTGCCGCTCGATGTGCGCTGGGCTTTCGAGACGGGCAGGAGACCAGCTGAAAGCAGACGGTCGTAATCGGTGGCATGCAATGCCATGTCGTAGACAAAGCCTTGCAGGCCGGGCAGTCGCGGGAAGATCCGCAGTGCCATATTCACAGCAAGGGTTGCGTCACTCATGTTGATGTGCGGTTTGTAATCGAGCGACAGGATGACGCGTTCGTTGTGATGTGGGTTGCGGGCGATAAGTGTGACGAGCATGTTGCCGTTCGCTTGAGAATTGTCTCGATATGCAGTGGCATCTGGATCGAATCGTGTGGCGATGATTTCGCCGGTTGACGGGTCGACATACGTGGGCGAGGAACTGTTGTAGAGCGACGGGATCCAGGTGCCGTCACTGCGCACCATGTTCTCTCCAGCGGGTTCCGTGCATGAACCTTTCGAGGAATCACACATTCCCATTGCTTCAGCGATCTCGACGCAAAGCTCTTCGAACTTCTCGGCGATTTCCGCCAAGTCATCGTCATCTTCAACATGCATTCTCCGAAAAGCCGCGTACTGCTCCCGACTCGGCCCTTTCACTGACAGGCGGCGATGCGGATGGTCAGGCCATGCCTCTGCGGCTGCCTCACGCAGCAACCGCCATTGAGCCTCGTCGAAGAAGAAGCGTTCGGGTCTGGTGCACGTCTGGTTGACGGTGGTTTTGGGGTTCATGCTGCGTGTTCGAGTTGATCACAGAATGCGAGTTCGAACTCGACTGGGGTGAGGCGGCCGAGGCGGCGTTGGCGGCGGCGTCGGTTGTAGGTGTGTTCGATCCAGGTGACGATCGCGTAGTGGAGTTCGTCGCGTGTGGCCCATGTTTGGCGGTTGAGGACGTTCTTCTGGAGCAGTGAGAAGAAGCTCTCCATGGCTGCGTTGTCGCCAGCGGAAGCGACTCGACCCATCGATCCGGTGAGCCCGTTGGCTGTGAGGACAGCTCTGAAGGCTCGGGATCGAAATTGGGATCCTCTATCGGAGTGGACCACGACGGTGCCGGTCGGGGTTCGTCGGGCGATCGCTGTTCGTAACGCGGAGACAGCGAGATCAGAGGTCATCCGATCGGCGAGCGAGTAGCCCACGATCCGGTTCGAGTAGGTGTCTTTGATCGAGCAGCAGTAGAGCTTGCCTTCACTAGTCCAGTGTTCGGTGATGTCTGTCAGCCACACAGAGTTCGGTTTCGGGGCGGTGAAGTTCCGCATCACGAGATCGTCATGAACAGCCGGACCAGGTCGTTTGCCGGAACCAGCCCGTCCCTTTTTCACTGTTGTCGACCACACTTTGTGGTCCCGGCACAGCCGGTGAACGCGACGCTCGCAGGTGTTGATCCCGCACCGTTCGGGTTCGTCAGCGATGAAGCGATACCCGAACTCGGGGTCGTCACGATGAATGTCGACGATCACGTTGGTGACATGAGCGTCGTCCCATTCCCGATCCGAGATCGGGTTGGACTGCCACTTGTAGAACGCCTGGGTTGAGAACCCGAGCACCCCGCAGGTCAACCGCACCGGGAAACCCTCAGCAGCCAGTTCCTGGACCAACGGGTACATCATTTTGGGAGGTGATCCCGAGCGAAATACGCGGCGGCACGCCGAAGGATCTCGTTCTCCTGCTCGAGACGACGGGCCCTGCGCCGCAACTGGACAAGCTCGTCCTGCTCGGCGGTCGTCAGACCATCCTTGACTCCGTCATCAACGTCAGCTTGTTGCATCCAACGCCACAACGTTGACTCCGAGATATCGAAATTAGCGGCGACTTCCTTGACCGGGATCTCTCCCCGACGGGCCACAGCAACGACATCACGCTTGAACTCTGGTGGGAACTTCTTCGGCATGGGTACATCTTTCCCGCGAGACACGATCTCGCGTAAAAAGTGACCTGCCCCATGGTTTGGGTTCCATGTTCCGTGATGAGTCGAGGGCCTGAATGAAAGGCTCTGACTGTGCCTCGTCCCTATCCTTCCGAGTTCCGAGCTCGCGCGATCGCGCTAGTCCGGTCGGGCAA
>CAEMXZ010000041.1_pt1 | contig 17184 bp, 16 predicted proteins | sample 7263481 | NCBI WGS metagenome assembly CAEMXZ01 (sample SAMEA6813769, study PRJEB35770) | uncultured Microthrixaceae bacterium | biome: Freshwater; feature: Freshwater reservoir; material: water | place: Czech Republic | collected 2017-04-14 | depth 0.5m m
CCTCGCAGTTGTCCGGGCAGCGCCATGGGGCCTCAGGTGCGAGGTCGAGATTGCACTTGCGAACGGTTTCCCCGCCGGCGTAGCTCCGACTCTCGTAGTTCTTGCACTCCTCACGCATTGCCATGCACCCATCTTTCCATCGGTTCCGCCTCAGGAGCCACCGTGCCCGACCAAAACCGTGAATCCGCTGATCGCCTAGACTGAACCCGATTCAGTTTCTGACGAAAGGACTGCCATGGCCAGCCGCCGCCACCTCAAGATCCTCGCTCTCGCCACGTTTCTCGTACCGGTCGCGGTGACCGGTTGTAGCGGCGAAACTTCACTCGAGAGTTCCTCGCTGCAGTTCGACGTCGTCCCGACTGAGCGCCAGGTCATCGACACAGGAGCTACCGGAGCTTCGATGGGCGATTCGCTCTCCTCCAACGGCGACCTCAAGAGCGACAACGGAGAGGTGATCGGTCACTATTCGATGCATGGCTTCACGACGCAGGTCATGCCCGGCCGTGAGGAACGATTCCTCAATATTGAATACGAGTTCTCAACCGGCGATGCCATAGAAGCGCAGGGCAGCAACGATTACCCGCTCACGATGTCCTCGGGGCAGCCCACTGTCGATGGTCACGCCGATGACAACCTCATCCTCGGAATCATCGGCGGAACCGGCAAGTACAACACCGCACGCGGCAGTTGCCAACTCACCTACGAAGCCCCGAACTATCACGCCAGTTGCACGGTGAAGCAGTAGTCCCCGGGCCGTCGGGGCTCAGTCGTCGGAGTCGCGTACCTGGTGCCCGAGCAGATCGGCACTGTCGAGTGGGTCGGCCAGTTCGGGCTGACGGGCCAGACGCCAACGGGTGGCCAGCACAACCGCTGCGGCACCGAAAACCGCCGCTACGAGGGTGGCAACGAGGCTCACCCCACTCATCGAATCACCCACGATCACAATGCCCCCGAGTGCGGTGAACAACGCAGCGACCTGCGAACTGGCGGCCACCGCAGTGACACCCGCAGCGGGGAGCGCGGCAGTGCGCAGAACTCGGCCCACTGTGCCGAACAGCGCTACCGCGAGCGCTGCTCCGGCAGCTCCCCACAGTGCGCCCGGATTATGCAGGACATCGAACACGAAGGTGAATGGCAGCAACACGATCGAGCCCACGACCATGGATGCAGCCACGACTGCGGTGGGGTTGAGTCCCTCCTCGACAGCCAGTTCTGAGGTACGCAGGCTGGCCACCTCGAGCGCAACGAACAACATGGCGTAGACGGCAGCGAGCCAGGAGATGGAATCGCGTCCCACTCCCCCGGCGGCGGCTATGAGACCGATGACCGCCACCAGCGACGACCCAAGTGCCGCGGCAGTGGCCCATCGACCGCTGCGGTCGCGCACGAGCAGAGCAACGGCCGGGACACAAGCTACGGCGAGGCCCGCCAATGGACCATCGAGAGACCGGAACATCGTGCCCGCAGCGATGAGTCCGAACACGGAGATGACGACCGCCCGACGACCCGAGGCCACTCGCAAAGGAGCACGCCATGAGCCCGCACCCTGCCGTCTCCCGATAGCGAGGGCAATGACTGCACCCAGTGCCAGGCGGATGCCCACGATGCCGAATGCATTGCCTGATCCGTAGCGCCAGGCAATGTTGCAGCCGGCGAACAGCACTGCCGAGATGAGAATGTCGAGCGTCGCCCGCTCGCGGGTGGTGGTCACGGGGAACGTGCTCGATATGTCGGATCAGTTGGACCGGATTGATCGGCTCGTGACGCAGCCGATCGGAGGTTCAGCCGACCGAACCTTCCATCTGCAGTTCGATGAGCCGGCTCCACTCAACCGCATACTCCATTGGGAGTGTTCGGGTGATGGGCTCGATGAATCCATTGACAACCATGCCCATTGCCTGCTCGGCGGAGAGGCCGCGGCTCATGAGATAGAAGAGCTGCTCATCGGCGACCTTCGAGACCGTGGCCTCATGGCCGATGACGGCGTCGCGGGAACCGACCTCCATGTACGGGAAAGTGTCGGAGGTGGATTCGTCGTCGAGGATGAGCGCGTCGCACTGCACGTGGCTCTTGCAGCCATAGGCGTCGTCCTCAACACGGACCAGACCGCGGTACGAGGTGCGGCCACCATCTTTGGAGATGGACTTGGACACGATCTTCGAGGTGGTCTCAGGCGCTGCGTGAACCATCTTGGCGCCGGCATCCTGATGCTGACCGGGGCCGGCATAGGCCACCGAGAGAACCTCGCCCGAAGCCTTCGGGCCGACCATGTAGACCGCCGGGTACTTCATGGTGAGGCGTGAGCCGATGTTGCCATCGATCCATTCCATGTGACCCTCGGTCTCGACCCGGGCACGCTTGGTGACCAGGTTGAACACGTTGTTCGACCAGTTCTGGATGGTCGTGTAGGTGACACGGGCGCTGGGCTTCACGATGATTTCAACGACTGCAGAGTGCAGGGAGTCCGAGGTGTACACCGGAGCGGAACAGCCCTCGATGTAGTGAACCTGCGAACCCTCATCGGCGATGATGAGCGTGCGTTCGAACTGACCCATGTTCTCGGCGTTGATGCGGAAGTAGGCCTGCAGGGGCATTTCGACAGAAACGCCCGGCGGCACATAGATGAACGAGCCACCCGACCAGACCGCTGTGTTGAGCGAGGAGAACTTGTTGTCATTGGCGGGAATGACCGAACCGAAATAGGCACGAACGATCTCGGGATGCTCACGAAGCGCAGTGTCCATGTCGGTGAAGATGACACCCTGCTCCTCAAGATCCTCACGGTTCTTGTGGTACACGACCTCGGACTCGTACTGAGCCGTGACTCCGGCGAGATACTTGCGCTCTGCCTCGGGAATACCGAGTTTCTCGTAGGTCTGCTTGACCGAATCGGGAAGTTCGTCCCACGCGTCGACCTGCCCATGGGTGGGCTTGATGTAATAGAAGATGTCGTCGAAGAAGATTTCCGACATGTCGCCACCCCAACTGGGCATCGGACGACGCAGGAAGTGCTGGTAGCTCTTGAGACGGATGTCGCGCATCCAGTCGGGCTCGCCCTTCATCCAGGACATCTCTTTGATGATGTCCTCGGTGAGGCCACGCTTGGGCTTGAAGACGTAGTCCTCGGCGTCGCTCCAACCCAGCTTGTAGCGGCCGAGATCGAGTCCGAGATCAGTTGTGGCCATGATGACTCCAAGGGTGTGGGGAAGCGGGGGAATTTCTCCTATGGCGATAGTAACAAATACCCCGACGGAACCAACCGCTCTGGGAAAGGTTCTCCGTCGTCGTTGGCAACAATCTCGATCTCCTCGAGCAGAAACAGTTGGATCAGAGGGATCCGGGTTGCCGGATCAGCGGGAGCCCGGTGGTGGCGTGTCCTGCGGCAGGAGTTCGTCCAGCATCACCGGACGACCCTCCTCGAGGGACTGATGGGCCGCAGCCCCGATGGCAACCGACCAGAGACCGTCGATGATGCCGACCTCGGGTGGCGCTCCGGAGCGGACGGCAGCGGCCAGATCGAGATGCTCGAGGAAGCTCGATCCGTGATGGAAGCCTTGGTAGGCCACAGCGGGGTTCTCGATGATCTCGGCGTTGACGGCGCCTATGCCATCGGACCGGCGCCCCTGCACGAACTCCTGGGACGGAAGAAACGCCTCAACCTTGCCAAGTTCGCCGACCACCGAAAGTTCCTCTGCGTGGCGGGATGCCTCGGCGAACATGCACAGATCGAGCATGGCGCGAGCGCCGCCGGCGTACTCCACGATGACGAACGCGTTATCGAGAATGTCAGGAACCTCGCCGTCGTAGCGCTCGTCGAGGTGGTTGACGTCCTGGGCACCCGAGGCCATGACCCGCACGGGACGGTCATCAAGGATCAGGTTCATGAGGTCGAAGAAGTGACAGCACTTCTCGACCAACGTGCCGCCGGTATTGCGGTTGAACCGGTTCCAGTCGCCCACCTTGCGCAGGAATGGGAAACGATGCTCGCGAATGGCCAGCATTCGCGCGGTGCCTACGTCGCCAGCCCGTACTGCATCGACGAGCCTGGCCACTGGCGGCATGTAGCGGTACTCGAGGCCCACCCACACCAGCGCCTCACGATCGCGGGCGGTATCGAGAATCTCGAGACAGTCGGGCACCGTGGTGCACAGTGGCTTCTCGACAAGGATGTGCAGATCAGAGGGAAGCAGATCCCGCAATACCTCGGCATGGGTCATGTTCGGCGAGGCCACGACCACGACATCGCAGATATCGGCGTCGACGAGTTCGCGGTGATCATCGAACAGCCTCACCCCGCTGTCCGCATCGGCCGCATCAAGGACGGCACTGGCCCAGTTGCGGGAACCTTCGTGGGGATCGGCCACGGCGGTGACGACGGCGCCGGGCACGTGCAGGATGTTGTTGATGTGCTCGATGCCCATCATGCCGGATCCGATGATGCCGTAGCGCAGTGGTGTCTGATCAGTCACGGACGCCATCGTCACATTGCCACTGCAATGCGGTCAACACTCGTCGTAACCTTCACTCATGAGCGAATCACTCGTCGATGCAGCACCACGCAGACTCGGCTCGCGAAGCGTCGGGGCGCTGTCGTTTGGCTGCTGGCGGTTCACCTCACGCGACATCGGCGAAGCCGGCGCTCTTCTCGACACTGCGTTGGAACTGGGCATGAATCTCGTCGACACTGCCGACGTCTACGGCCTCGACTGGAACGGCACCGGATTCGGTTCGGTCGAGGCGCTACTCGGTGCCGTAATCGCCGAGCGGCCGGCCCGGCGCGAGGCCATGGTGCTGGCCACCAAGGGCGGCATCATCCCGGGCGTCCCTTACGACTCCTCCCCCGGCGCATTGCGCTCGGCACTCGACGCTTCGCTCGCGCGTCTCGGCGTCGAGCACATCGATCTCTATCAGGTGCATCGCCCCGACCTGTTCACGCATCCCGAGGTGCTCGCCGACACGCTTCGTTCGTTCATCGACTCCGGACGGGTTTCGATGGTTGGCGTTTCCAATGTGACCGTCGCCCAGACCCGCGCACTACGAGCACATCTTGGCAATGCGTTGGTGTCCACCCAGCCGGAGTTCTCAGCAGTGCATCTCGAACCACTACGGGACGGAACTTTCGATCTCTGCATGGAACTCGACCTCACACCACTGGCCTGGAGTCCGCTTGGCGGCGGCCGACTTCTCGATGACAACGACGCATCAGTGCGGCCCGAACTGCGCCTCGCGCTCGACGAACTTGCTGTGCGCGAAGGGGTTAGTCGAGCCTGCATCGCGATCGCCTTCGTGCTCGCCCATCCATCCCGACCGCTCGCCATTGTCGGCACCCAACAACCAGACCGCCTGCGGGAACTCGCACGCGCTGCGCAGGTGCAACTTGACCGCACCGACCTCTACCGCGTCATCGTGGCCTCCGAGGGCATGCCACTCCCATGAGTGCACTGTCCACCCCCGAGGTCGCGTGGTTCGGTTCGTTATGCGACGACGACTACGAGTTCCTCGGTGTCGCGAACCCAGCGTTGCGAAGTTCCTGGGAGCACTGCCGCGACATCACACTGGCTGCGGAACGAGGTGGATTCGACAACATCCTGCTGCCCTCGGGCTACACGCTCGGCATCGATGCGACAGTGTTCGCCGCTGCGATCGCCCCACTGGTGCAGCGCATGAAGCTTCTGCTGGCCCTGCGCATGGGTGAGGTTTGGCTCCCCCAGTTGGCCCGTCAGATCGCCACACTCGACCGTGTGCTCGAAGGTCGACTCACCATCAACATCATTTCGAGCGAAATGCCCGGCGAATCCATGGGCTCCGAAGATCGCTATCAGCGCACGCTCGAACATATGCAGGGATTACGGGCGTTGCTGTCGGGCGCACACCTCGAGATGCATGGCGAGTTCCTCGACTTCGACATTGATCCTCCATCGGCCACCACGAGCTCGGGGGCGTGTCCGCCCTTCTACTTCGGCGGACTCTCCGAGCCAGCCCGTGAGGTCGCAGCAGCACAGGCCGACGTGTACCTGCTGTGGCCCGACACCTTCGCCGGCATCGGTGCAGCAGTCGCCGATGTGAATGAGCGAGCCGTTCGCCACGGACGCACGCTGCGACACGGTCTACGCACCCATGTGATCGTGCGGGAGACTGAAAGCGAGGCCCGTGCCGCCGCTGATCGGCTGGTGAGTCATCTCGACCCAGTCGTCGGCGACGAAATTCGCAAGCGTTCCCTCGACTCCGGTTCAGTCGGTGTGGGCCGACAAACTGAGCTGCGTGATCTCGCCGACGCTGATGGTTACATCGACCGCCATCTCTGGACCGGCGTCGGTCGGGGTCGGTCAGGCTGCGGAATTGCCGTGGTTGGCGATCCCGATCAGGTCGTGGCGACGCTTCGCGAGTACCAGCAACAGGGAATCGACACATTCATTCTGTCGGGCTACCCGCATCTCGCTGAATGTGAACTGGTGAGCCGGTACGTGTTGCCGGTGCTGCGCTCCTAGGAACTGCTTCCGCCGGAACGCAGTGGTTTCAGGAAACGCCGAGAGCTGGTGCGAGACGGCGCCACGTGTCGACCGGAACGTCGACAGGATTGTCGGGCAACACCTGGATGCACACATGGCTGGCACCGGCCGCGTGCTGCGCTGCGACCCGTGCGGCGATTGCCTCCTCGTCGCCCCACACCACGATGGCGTCGACCAGTCGATCGGAACCACCATTGGCGATGTCGTCGTCGGTGAACCCGAAACGCTTGAGGTTGTTGGTGTAGTTCGGAAGCGTCAGATACATCGACATATGACCGCGGGCGATCGAGCGAGCCTTCTCCGGATCGGTCTCAAGGCACACCGCCTGCTCGACACAGATCCACGAATCGGGGCCCATGACATCGCGAGCGAAAGCCGTGTGCTCCACGGGCACGAAGTACGGATGCGCGCCGTCGGTTGCCTGCGCGGCGAACTCGAGCATCTTCGGTCCCAGCGCCGCCAGCACACGCCGGGGTGTGGTGGTCGCCGGTGATGCCGTGAAGAACGCGTTGTCCATGCCAGCGATGTAGTTCTTCATTGCCGAGAAGGGCTTGGAGTAGTCGTGCCCGCGCATGCCTTCAACCATGACCTGATGGCTCACGCCGAGTCCGAGCAGAAAGCGGTCAGGGAACGCCGAGGTGATGGTCTGCCATGCCGAATTGGCACTGATGGGATCGCGGGCGTAGATCGATGCGATGCCCGGCGCCACGATGAGCTTCTTGGTGGCCGCCAGCAGCAGTGTGGAACTCACGAACACCTCGCGTCCCACGGCTTCAGGGATCCACAGCGCGCTGTATCCGATCTCCTCGAGTTCCACCGCATGTTCCTGAGCCTTCGCCACGGGAACCTGATCGAGTTGATATGCCCAAACCCCTACGCGTCCGATGTCCATTCCGGAATCGTACGCGTACACTTCGGAGCGTGGTGTCGACCCGCTCCGATGAACCGAGGAGTTCCTCCGCAGATGGGGCGTCGGCCTCCGCTCCGCCCACATCCGAAGCACCCGTGGTCCGAGTCAGTTCGGCTCGTGTGAAATGGAGCCTCGCGGCGCTCACCGCTGCAGGCTGTGCCTACGTCGCCGTGGTTGACCCGAACACCTCGTCGTTCTATCCGCAGTGTCCGTTCCGGGCGCTCACCGGGTTTGATTGCCCCGGCTGCGGTATGACCCGTGCGCTCCACTCAGCACTGCACGGTGAGTTCCTGCAAGCGGCGAGCCACAATCTGCTGATGGTCGTGACCGCGGTTCTCGCAGTCGCATGGATCGCCTTCGGCATGGTTCAGCGCCGCCGGGGAAAGGTGCTGCCGCGGTTCTCGCTTACGCCACGAGCCATTGGCGCCATCGCCGTGGTCACCCTGGGCTTCTGGGTCCTGCGCAACCTGCCGATGCAACCGTTCCACTGGCTCAACTCCGCCGCCTGAACTCGGCCACCTGAACGACTGCGACATCCGGTTCGATAGCGATTGCGAGCAGTTTTCAGTCGATCCGGCGCAATTGCTCCCGGTAGCGACGACCCTTCGCCGCATAGTCATTGGCAGCCATCTCGATTCCGGCAATCTTGCCGGAGGCTTCCCGCAACTTCGCTGGCACACCAAGCGCCATCATGCCGGTGGGCACCTCCATGCGGTCGGGGACCACGGCGTTGGAACCGACGATGGAACCGGTGCGGATGATGGCGTGATGCAGCACCACTGAACCGTTACCCACCAACGCGAGATCCTCGACCGTGCAACCCTCGAGATGCACCATGTGGCCGATCACACAGGAGTCACCAACCACCGTGGGGTGCGTCGGGATGCAGTGGATGACTGATCCGTCCTGGATCGACGTGTTGCGACCGATACGAATGCCGCCGTTGTCACCGCGCAGCACGGCGCACGGCCACACCGTAGAGCCCTCGCCGATCTCGACATCGCCGATGATCACAGCTTCAGGATGCACCCAAGCGTCGGGATGAATGCGGGGCTCGACATCGCCAAGCGCGTAGATGGCCATCAGAAGGTGACCCGGCCATAGCCGCCGCGGAAGAAGATGAGCGGCGCACCTTCGTGGGTCACCGCGAGATCGGTGACATCGCCGATGACGATGTCGTGGTCCCCGCCATCAACGATGTTTGCGATGGTGCAATCGATGTACGCCAGCACTCCGTTAATCAGGGGCGACCCATTCGCCGAACGCTTCCAACCCAGCTCAGCGAACTTGTCCTCGTTCTTCGTGCTGAAGAGACGAGACACATCCTCTTGATCCTCAGCCAGCACGTTGACGCAGAAATGGGGCGAAGTACGCAGCTTGGCCCAGCTACCGGAGTTCTTGGCGGGGCAGTAGAGCACCTGCGCCGGATCAAGCGACAGAGAGGAGAAGGAACCGATGGCCATACCGGCAGGACCGTCATCGGTCATGGCGGTCACGATGACCACGCCAGTGGGGAAATGCCCGAGCACCTGGCGGTACTTGGAAGGGTCGATGTTGGGAGATTCGCGGTTCTCGGTCACCCGAAGAGCTTAGGCGAGGGTGATCGAGAGACCCTCGTGAGCGGCGACGACCTGACCGATTCCGAGACGTTCACCGTCGATCACCGCACCGGCAAGAAGGGCGTCGAGTTGATCATCATCATGAGACGGGTCGTGGTGGAACAGCACGAGAGTCTTCACACCTGCCCGAGCGGCAACCGTTAGGGCGTAGTCGACCGTGCAATGACCCCAAGTGGACTTCATCGCGAATTCTTCGGCCGTGTACTGCGCATCGTGAATGAGCAGGTCGGCACCGGCACAAAGTTCGAGAACATTGGCATCGACGTACTCGCCGTCAACCGGCTGTTGGTGATCGCTCACATAGGCAATGACGTATCCGTCGCGCTCGATGCGGTATCCGAACGTGGTGTCGGTATGCGGCACATGCAACGCGGTGACCTTGGCTCCGGCGATGTCATGCATGCCCGGCTCGAGAGTGCAGAAGGTGAGTTCAGCAGGCAACTCACACGCACGAACCGGGAAGAACGGCGGGCGCATGAGTTGATCGAACGCTTCGGGGAAACCGACGCCATCGTGCGAAGGGCCATACATCGCGACTCGGTCGCCCACCCGCAGCATCGGAGCAGCGAACGGCAGGCCCTGCACGTGATCCCAATGCAAGTGCGTGACCAGCGCGTGACCGGTAAACGGAACACTCGGGTCGCAGGTGGCGCCGAAATAACGAAGGCCGGTGCCGAGGTCGAGCAGGATCGGGTCATGACCATCATCGGTGAGCACAACTGACGCGGTGTTTCCGCCGTAGCGAGCCGTGGACGCACCTGCACATGGCGTGGAGCCGCGCACGCCGTAGAACGTCACCTGCACAGCACCACCCCCTTCATCGACAGACTCGGAGAATCACCGAAAGACACGAGATTCGAACAGTACGGCAGGGTGAAGTAGAGATGCGCACCGAGTGACAATTCTCACACCTTGCCGGTTGCGGCTACGTTGCCGCCATGACCATTGACACCGTGCGGATCACCGCCAACGGCATGACCTTCGAATGCCTCACCGCCGGCGATTCGGGTCCGTTGGCCCTTTGCCTGCACGGGTTCCCCGACACCGCACACGGTTGGCGCCATCTGCTGCCGGCACTTGCGGACGCCGGTTACCGGGCGGTGGCGCCCTTCATGCGCGGCTATGCCCCCTCCGATGTTCCCGCCGACGCCAGCTACCAGACCGGAGCACTGGCCCTCGATGCAGTGGCATTACATGAGGCTCTGGGCGGCGATGGCGATGCCGTGCTGATCGGTCACGACTGGGGCGCACTCGCCGTGTATGGCGCAGCGGCCGCCGCACCCGAGCGTTGGCGTCGGGTTGTTGCCGCCGCCGTGCCACCGGCACCGGCCATGGCCGCGGCATTCCTCTCCTATGAGCAACTCAAACGCTCCTGGTACATGTTCTTCTTCCAGCTCCCATTCGCCGATTTCGTCGTGCCGATGAATGATCTCGCCTACATCGATCAACTCTGGCGGGACTGGTCACCCGGCCACGACTGCACCGAAGACATGGCTCATATCCGTTCCGCACTCGGCACGCCGGAGAACCTCACCGCCGCGCTCGACTACTACCGCGTCACATGGGGAACCACCCCGAGCAATCCGGAGATCGACGCTCAACAGGCCACGTGGGCCGCAGTACCGCCACAGCCCACGCTCTATATCCATGGCCGCAACGACGGCTGTATCGGCGTTGAGTTCGGCGAGATCGCGGCGGACGGACTGAGTGCTGGTTCACGCGCCACCATCATCGAAAACGCCGGTCACTTCACCCAGATCGAACAACCGGCGGAGTTCAATCGCCTCGTGCTGGAGTTCCTCGCCGAGTAAGTCTTCGCAAGGTTGGGCGAACAACCGAATCGCAATCTGCAAACGACACAGGCACCGAGTTCACGGCAGGAGCAGTGAACCGTCCTCGGCCCTCGCGGCCAGCCCATCGGCGATCAAAGACTCCGCGGCCCGCGCTGCATCTCGTTCGCCCTCTTCACGTGCGGACCAGCCGCATGCATCGACGAACTGCAGCGGCGAAACCACAGCTCCGGTTCGAAGCACATCGAGCAGACGGGCCCGGCCCTGCCGGAACGATCCTTCGAACCGACTTTGACCAGCGCTGACTCCGGCGGAACCAACCGCCGGATCGGGCTCCGGCGAGCCAGCGGCGAACCACGTACAGCTCGCCTGCACCGGGCAGGCGCCACACGAGGGCGAGCGCTTCGTGCATACCAATGCTCCGAGGTCGAGCATTGCCTGGTTCCACGCCCATGACCGACCAGACGGCACCAGAGCATCGGCCCGTGACTGGGCGACTGATGCCGTGAGTCGCTCCCCCATCTGCCGGGCCAGCACCCGACCCACGTTGGTGTCGACCACCGCAGCATCGCGTTCGAAGGCAAACGCCAACACCGCACGAGCGGTGTACGGGCCGACACCGGGCAATGCCAGTAGCGCATCGAGTTCGGCGGGGAACTCACCGCCATGCAGTTCAACGACCTGCACCGCGGCCCGATGAAGATTGACGGCCCGACGGTTGTATCCGAGACCAGCCCACTCCTCCACCACCGCACCAACTCCGCCTGCAGCACACACGGCCACCGTGGGAAAGCGTTCGAGGAACTGTTCGAAACGTGGAACAACTCGCGACACCTGGGTCTGTTGCAACATCAGTTCAGACACCAGCACCGCCCACGGGTCGCGGGTGAGGCGCCACGGAAGATCGTCACGTCGACCCGATGCCCATACGAGCACCGGGTCGACAGCGAGATCAATCATCGATGAATCGCTGGGGCGCGAAACATCAATGGAACGCGAACCTCAGTCCTCGGTGAAGACATCGTCGGCGTAGGGAAGGCCGCGCACGGGGGCGAACTCACGCTTCCAGACCATGACCCGACGACGGAAATAGCAGACCTCTTCGGAACGCTGGTTGATGCCTTTGGTCTCGACGGTGACGATTCCGCGCTTGCCGTCGGAGGTCTCCTTCTTCTCCAGCACCTTGGTGACGGCGTAGATGGTGTCGCCGTGGAACGTGGGCTTGGCGTGCTTGAGGGTCTCGATCTCGAGGTTGGCGATGGCCGCACCGCTGACATCGGGGACGCTCATGCCCAGCACCAACGAGTAGACGAGGTTGCCCACCACGAGGGCCTTGCCCATGGGAGATTCGTTCTCGGCGAACCAATTATTGGTGTGCGTGGGGTGGTGATTCATGGTGATCATGCAGAAGAGGTGGTCGTCGGCCTCGGTGATGGTCTTGCCGGGCCAGTGGCGATAGACGTCCCCCACCTCGAAGTCCTCGAAATGGCGGCCGAAGGGGCGGTCATAAGTAGTCATGATTCGCACTCTACCGACTGGGCCTCCGGTGGCTACTCGTGGGTAACATCGCGCCATGACCACTCCCGATCTCACCGCTGCTGCCGCCATCGTCGACGCCGCCCACGAAGTCGTCGTCACCGCCACCCGCCGCCTGGCCACCACCGGTGGCCCCGATGTCAATCAGGTCATCGCCTATGACATCGCGCATGCCGCCGCCACGGTCGAGACCGCCCGGGCGATGCTCCCCTACGGTGCCAAGGGCGACCTCGAGGGCAACATCACCTGCGGCTATGTGGCCGATGCGGTGTGTGAACTGACCGCCAAGCTGTTCGGCCGCGAAGAAGAGTGGGGCGTGGAGCCCGGTGCGCTCGATCTCGCCCGCTCGTTCGTCGCCACGTATCGCTCGCCGGAGTTCCTGGCTTCGCTGGCCGATACTCCCGGGCCCCGTCATCTCGAGGCTGACTTCGAAATGGTGCAGGACACCTTCCGTCGTTTTGCCGAGGAGAAGATCGCCCCGGTCGCCGAGCACATCCATCGCCACAACCTCGACATCCCCGAGGACATCATCGAAGGTCTCGCCGAACTCGGCGGCTTCGGTCTCTCGGTACCCGTTCAGTACGAGGGCTACTCCGAGGGCGGCGAGAGCGAATACATGGGCATGGTTGTCGCCACCGAGGAACTCGCTCGAGTGTCGCTCGGAGCCGGCGGTTCGCTCATCACCCGCCCCGAGATCCTCACCCGTGCACTGCTGGCTGGCGGCACCGAGGAACAGCGCATGGAATGGCTGCCCAAACTCGCTTCGGCCGAGGTCATGGCTGCCGTTGCGGTGACCGAGCCCGACTACGGCTCCGACGTGGCCGGTGTGAAGGCCACCGCCACTCCCACCGAGGGCGGCTGGCTCATCAATGGCGTGAAGACCTGGTGCACGTTCGGCGCCCGCGCTGATGCGCTCATGCTGCTGGCCCGCACCAGCACCGACAAGAGCCTCACCCACAAGGCACTCACCATGTTCGTGGTGCCCAAGCCACGTGGCGAGGGCCACGGCTTCGCCTTCACCCAGGAAGCCGGCACCGACGGTGGCGCTCCCGGCGGCGGAAAGATGGAAGGCCGTGCCATCGACACCATCGGGTATCGCGGCATGCACTCCTACGAGATCGCGTTCGACAACTGGTTCGTGGCCGAGGCCAATCAGGTCGGCGGCGAGGCCGGACTCGGCAAGGGCTTCTACTACCAGATGGCCGGTTTCGAGAACGGCCGACTGCAGACCGCTGCTCGCGCTGTCGGCGTGATGCAGGCCGCGTATGAAGAGGCCCATCAGTACGCCCTCGATCGTTACGTGTTCGGTCAGCCCATCGCCGAGTACCAGCTCACGCAGGCCAAGCTCGGCCGCATGGTCATCCTCACCCAGGCCGCTCGCCAGTTCGGTTACGAAGTGGGCAAGCTCATGGCCAAGGGTGGTGGCCAACTCGAGGCCTCGATGGTGAAGGCCTACGTGTGCAAGGCCGCTGAGTGGGTGTCGCGTGAAGCCATGCAGATCCACGGTGGCTTCGGTTATGCCGAGGAGTACAAGGTCAGCCGCTACTTCGTCGACGCACGAGTGCTGTCCATCTTCGAGGGCGCCGATGAGACCCTGTGCCTCAAGGTCATCGCCCGCCGCATGCTCGACGCCGTCAAGTAGTCATCGCGCAATCGTCGAGAAGTCGAGCCGTTGCGCATAGGGTTCGACGGCTGTGACCGTCTGATGTTCCCGACTGTCACCCGCTCGTCCTGTAGTTCCTGAACTCATGAATTTCCCGAACACCACCGTTCGTTCCCATCCACACCGGAGACACCAATGACCATCGCCATCACCGAGGACCACCGCACACTTGCCGACGTGACCCGGGACTTCCTCGAGCGTCACGACTCCAAGGGCGCGGCCCGCTCCCTGCTCGAGGCCGACACCGAGACCATGCCGGCGTTCTGGGACGCGCTGGCTGAGTTGGGTTGGCTGGGTCTGCACATCTCCGAGGACAACGGCGGCTCCGGATTCGGCATGCCCGAACTCGTGGTGGTCGTCGAGCAGCTCGGCTCCGGTCTTGCCCCGGGCCCGTTCGTATCCACTGTGATCGCCAGCGCCGCCATCGGTGCTGCCGCACCGGCTGACGTGGCCGCTCGCCTGCTTCCCGGTCTCGCCGATGGTTCTGTCGTCGCCGGTGTTGGCATCGACGGCAACCTCACTGCCACCGCATCCTCGGTGAGCGGCACCGCCCACACCGTGCTCGGTGGTGGCCTCGGCCAACTGCTCATCGTGCGCGCCGGAGCAGATCTCGCCATTGTTGAGCGTTCGGCCATCGGAGTCACCGTCACCGAGCGCAAGAACCTCGACCCCACCCGTCGCAGTGCTGAGGTCACCTTCGCCGACGCCCCCGCCATCATCGTGGCCGGCGGCGGTCAGGTGCTGCTCGACATCACCCGCCTGCTTCTTGCTGCGGAGGCCACCGGTATCGCCCGCTCCACCACCACCATGGCTGCCGATTACGCCCGTGTACGTGAGCAGTTCGGTCGCGTCATCGCCACCTTCCAGGCAGTGAAGCACCATTGCGCCAACATGCTGGTCGAGACCGAGATCGCAACCGGCGCCGTGTGGGATGCCGCCCGTGCAGCAATGGCCGGCGGAGACCAGTTCTCCTACGCCGCTGCCATCGCTGCGGCCACCGCTGCTACCGCTGCGGACTTCAGTGCGCAGATGAACATCCAGGTGCACGGTGGCATCGGCTTCACATGGGAGCACGATGCGCATCTCTACCTGCGTCGTGCGCTGTCGATCGAGGCCATCCTCGACCCCGAGGCATCGAACATCGACATCGCCACGCATCTGCGCAACGGCGTGAAGCTCAGCCGTGCAGTGGAACTGCCACCCGAGGCCGAGTCGTACCGAGCCGAGGCCCGTGCCGCCATCGAGTCGGTCAAGCATCTCGAGGGCAAGGCCCAGGTCCAGGCTCTCGTGGCCAATGGTTACGCCGTGCCGCATTGGCCCCAGCCCTGGGGTCGTCAGGCCAGCGCGGTTGAGCAGCTCGTGATCGAAGAGGAGTTCAACGCCCTCGGCGTGAAGCGCCCCAGCTACCAGATCACCGGCTGGGTCATCCTCACGCTCACCCAGTACTCCAATGACGATCAGGTGGCCCGCTGGATCAAGCCGGCCCTCGATCAGGAACTCATCTGGTGCCAGCTGTTCAGCGAACCCGATGCCGGTTCCGACGCTGCTGGCGTGAAGACCAAAGCCACCCGCGTTGATGGTGGCTGGCTGGTCAACGGCCAGAAGGTCTGGACCACCGGAGCGCATCTCGCATCGTTCGGTCTGATCACCGTGCGCACCAACCCCGAGGCCGCCAAGCACGCCGGTATCACCACGATGGTTGTCGACATGCATGCCGAAGGTGTCGAGATTCGACCCCTTCGCATGGTCAACGGTGGCGCCGAATTCAACGAGGTGTTCTTCAGCGACGTGTTCGTGCCCGATGACGATGTGGTCGGTCCCGTCGACGCCGGTTGGACCGTTGCTCGTGGAACGCTCGGCAATGAGAGCGTCAGCATCGGCAATGGCGATGGCGCCATGATCATTCCGGCAGCGGCGTTCCTTGCTCCGTTCGACGCCAACCCCACCCGCCTCACCGGTGGCATCAGTCGCATCGGCAAGGCCGCTGCTCGCACCCAGGCCGTGGACACCCTCAACGTTCGTAGTGCCCAGCGTGCTGTGGCCGGTGGCGAGCCCGGACCGGAAGGTGCTGTGACCAAGCTCCTCATCAGCGAGAACGCCGAAGAGGCCGCTTCCATCCTTATGGAACTGGCCGGCGCAGAAGGCGCATACCTCGACGGCGCTGGATCGTTCTCTGGAAACCTGGCGCTGATGCATCGAGCCATGGCGATTGCCGGTGGCACCTCGGAGATCAAGCGCAATCAGATCGGCGAGCGCATCCTTGGTCTGCCGCGTGACCCGCTGATCAACTGATCAGGTTCGATGTGCATGAAGTTGTGAAAGGACCCCGGAGCTACTGCCCCGGGGTCCTTTCGCTTGCGGCTGTCGATCGAGTGGGAGAGCTTGCGCTGATCAGCCGGTGTAGGCGGGCCTTCTGACATCAGGTCCGAGATCGGTGTCGCTGTTGCCACCGGGCGACGTGGATGGCGGTGTGACCGAACTCGTGGGCGGGCTCGTCGGCGGGCTCGTGGAATCCGACGTGGGTGGCGTGAGATCGCAGGTGGGGGCACTGAAGGTGTCGGTGTCGAGGGTGACTGCGCCAGTGCGGGCCAGGGCCCGACCATGCACCGTGACCCCGGTGGTCACCGTGATCGAGGTGAGCGCCAGGATGTTGCCGACGAACACCGAGCCGGTTCCGAGTGTGGCGGAGCTGCCGACCTGCCAGAACACGTTGCATTCCTGAGCACCATTGATCAGCGACACTGTGCTGCTCGAACCGGTGATGAGCGTCGAGTCGGTCTGGAAGATGAACACAGTGCTGGGATCGCCACCTCCATCGAGCACGAGCGTTCCGGACAGACTGAGCGGGGACTTGTCGGTACCGGCGTACACGCCACCGGGCAATGTGAGACCCACGAGGTCCGAGGTCGTCGTCGCATTGAGCGGACGGCCAGCGGCATTGTCATAGGCGGTCGTGAGATCGGACTGCGCGAGTTGGGCGACGGAATCGGTCGTGTGCGTGGTTCCCGGGGCGTTCACCAGCCCAGGCGGAAAACCGGTGATCGAACTGCCCGGCCAGACACCGAGGTCCATCCCCATCGTGGTGGGGCCGGTGTTGGTCACGGCCTCCCCGCCGAGAACGGCGAAATTGCCCGAGGTGCCAAGCCCCACGGTGGGA
>CAEMXZ010000042.1_pt1 | contig 16568 bp, 7 predicted proteins | sample 7263481 | NCBI WGS metagenome assembly CAEMXZ01 (sample SAMEA6813769, study PRJEB35770) | uncultured Microthrixaceae bacterium | biome: Freshwater; feature: Freshwater reservoir; material: water | place: Czech Republic | collected 2017-04-14 | depth 0.5m m
GGAATGATCATCAGCGTCGATGTCATGGACGACCATGAGGTCTCCGTTCTGATTTTCGATACCGGTGAAATCGTCTCGGTGGAGCCACACCGTTGGTCGGTGACCCAGCCGCGTCTCGAATCAGGTCGGTTGTTGCATGAGGACATGGGGTCGTTCCGTCAACTCCCGTTCAAACTCGCGTGGGCCGTCACCATTCATAAGAGCCAGGGGATGACCTTTGACAAAGTCATCATCGATATCGGTGGAGGCACACGATCCACTGGTCAGCTCTACGTGGCGCTGAGTCGGGCTCGTTCGCTCGACGGCATTGTCCTGCGGCAGGCGATTCGCTCGAAGCATGTGCTCGTTGATGAAGATGTGTCGAGGTTCTTCGCCCGGCGGCGGGTCGAGTCCGGTCCGCTCGCCGGTCAGCGCCTCGCTGTTGTGGCTACGAACGTCACCGGGCACGGTCAGTACGACCGCATTGTCGAACTTGCAGTGGTCATCGTCGAGGGCGGAATCGTGGTCGACGAGTTCGACACGATGATTCATCCCCTCCGGGACGTCACTGCATCGTGGGAGCACGGGATCACCGCCTCGATGGCCTCGATCGCCCCATCGTTCAGCGAAGCCTGGGCTGCGATCGCACCGAATCTCGAGGGCTGCGTGCTCGTGGCCCACGGACTCTCCGCTCTCTCGCGTCAGCTCCGACAGGAGTTCATGGCCAGCGACATGGCCCCCGGTTCACTGGGCACCGGTGTGTGTACCCGGGAGCAGAGCGGAGATTCACTGGCCGCGGCCTGTTCGGCCCGAGAAATTCCGTTTGATCCGGCACCGAACGCGCTCGGCAAAGCCCGGGCTGCAGCACAACTGATTCGCGCTCTCGACGATCTGGAGACGACGTTCGAGCCGATGTCGGGCCTCGTACCCGGTGTCTCCCCACCGAGACTCCAGCGTCGACCGGGGCAGCTCGATGATCTCGTCCGGCGGCTTGATCGTGATGCGGTCTCCGTCGAACCAACCCAGTTGTTCGCTGGCCGCCTCGCCCGGTTCCTTGACGACGGCCGTCTCGACGATGAGGAGCGGCTACATCTTGGTGATCTCGCGGCGAGACTCGGTCTCGACGCCGATGCCCAGTTCGCCATCCATGAACGCTTCTGCACCTCGATGGTCGAGGCCGCTGCTCGCGACGAAGAGATGGATGATGACGAATGGGAGCACATCGCGCTCGTTCATGGCGATCTGGGGATGGAACTTCCAGTGCGGCCGCCAGCCCGGCCGGATCAGGTGGTTGAGCTCTTCCGTGGAATGCAGGTTTGCTTCACCGGTTTCCCACTTGAAGGGCCTGGTGGCTTCTACAGCCTCGTTGGACTCGCCCGCTCGATTGGGCTCGCGGACGTCGGCGACGTTTCTTCGAGACGTGGACATCTGGTTGTCGCACTCGATCGAGCATCCACATCGCAAACCGCCAAGCGCGCTCGTGCGAACGGCATCCCGCTCATCGACGTCGCTACCTTCCTCGACCTCGTCGAGAACGGTGAGGTGGGGGATCCGCCTGAGCCGATCGAGCAACCTCAGTGGTCGTCGCGCCGGGGATCCGGTTCGAGCTATCGATCGGCGCCTCGTGAGCCGAAGCGGCGCGAGCCGATCAGGGCTGAAGATGTACCGAAGAACCGCCCTGCTGGCCGGTACAGCATCGAGCAGCTCGTTGCTATCGTCGAACTACTCGACCCGGACAAGTCACTCGACGACACCGAACTGCTCAACAAGTGCATCGCTTTCCTCGAATTCGATCAACGAACTCCGCAGCGCGTGAAGAAGATTGCGACTTCGATCGACACACATCGAGGAGAGGAGGTTGGCAGTTTCAGGGCGCGACAGAGTCTTCGAAGCACCACTGCGACTGCAAGCGATCTCACAGCGAATCGAACCTCCGAAGATGATGAGTTCGTTCCGCAGCCGGGAATGGGCATCTGTTTCACCGGTGCGGCAGTCATCAACGGGGAGAAGGTCCTGCGCAAGGTCCTTCAGGACGCAGCAGCGCGAGCCGGCCTGATCGTGCTCGAGACGGTCAAGAGCGGTTGCGATGTGCTCGTCTTTGCCGACGAGAACGCTCGGTCGACGAAGAAGGTGAAGAAGGCGTTGGAGATGGGTATTGAGGGTATGACCGTCGAACGCTTCGCCGAACTATTCCTCGTCGACGAGGAATAGTTCGGCGAAGCCGCCGTCTATGAGATTGGTGTACCGGTGAAGCAGCCGATGAAGTAGGGGAACTCATAGGTCGCGGAGTAGTGGTACGACTCGATGGTCTTGCCATCGAGCTCGATGGGGGAGCTGCGGCCGTGGCACGCATCGAGGTCGGCGTTGGTCGGTAAATCGCCCGCGGCGTTGCGCTCCACCACGATTGGGAACCCGTCATAGGCGAATCCCACGACCGTCGATGGACCCATAGCGGCATTGCGAAGACAGGACGGCACGTCGTGATAGTGGTACACGCTCGATTGCTGGGGATGACCGTCGCAGGAGTCCTGGGTCTCGTAGGCCACGGCGTCGCGATTGCGTTCGTCAAGAGGCGCAAACATCGACACGCCGTTCTTCATGATGCCGATCTGACCCTTGCCGAGACATTTCGGTGCTGACGCAATGCTTGGCGTTATTGACAACGAGACCTTCACATCGTTGCTGGCGATCCGGTTGGGATTGCGGTCGTAGGCATAGGCCGGGTCATTCGACGCGATCGGGAAGGTTCCGGTGTGTTCATCGATCGGTAGTCCATTGCTGGTGATGAGCCGGGTGTCGCCATCGATCACTTCGGAATAGGAAGCCATCGGCCACGCGACATCGCCTTCGACGGAAATCTTCTTCGAGAGGTCCCAGGTGCCGGCGACTTCATCGAGCCACGGTCCGGCAGCATGCGCGCCGCCACCGTTCGGCATCCCACCATCGCAGGCGTAGAGCCCGCCCACCGCCGGGCCGGTGAGTGTGACCTTCGAGGTGCCGATCGGCAGCTTCGTGGTGTCCGCTGGCGGCCCGACCCACACGTTCACAATGGAGGTACCCGCGCCCGGGACAGTTGAGGTCGTGCTGCTTTTGGAAGCCGCTGAATCACTCGTACTTCCCGATCCTCCGCATGCGGTGGAGAGAACAGCGAGCGTGCAAAGGGCCGATGCGATCACGAGTGGTTTCTTCATGGTGGTCTTCATCGTGGTCTTCATGGTGGGAAGGCCCTTTTTCAGCGGGCCGGTCCGGGTGCGCCGCCCGGTGGTGGTCCCTGTGGTGGGCCACCCTGAGCGGCGTCGGTCGCCACGAACTCGCCTTTCAGGCATGTGAGAACTGAGTTCTTTGATGGATCATTGGCGTGGTAGTGGTACCCGATCCCGGCAACAGAATGACCGCCGCAGTCATCGAGATTCGCGGCCTCGAGATCAGCGCCGCTGAGCGGAAGGTGAATCGGGAATCCGTCCATCGCGTACCCAAACATCGCGGTCTCGCCCGCGAGATGGTCGTCGTCGAGGGTGCCGCAGCCGGTGGCGCCATGAAGGTGATAACCCTCAACGTTATTGAAGTGACCACCGCAATCATCGAAGGCCGCGATCGTGTGGGCACCGAGAATCGCGCTCACCGGCGCCGACTTGGCGATCACGATGCCATCGAGCGTGATCCCCCAATCTGAACTCTGGGCCGAACTCGAACCCGCAGCCATGACCGGAGTGGTGGGGATGACGACGGACTTCGTGATCGACTCGCCGTTGGTAAGCCATTCCACCCGGCCCTCGACACATTGGTTCTGATACTGCGGATCGACGTCCGGTCGGGCTGCACCCAGGAACGCTGCTTGGGAATCGGTGACCTTCACCTTCCCGAGGTCGTCATACATATGCCACTGGTCGTCGTTGTAGAACGTCGCCAGGTTCTTGATGAACTCACCGGTGAGGTCGTAGGTGCCGTTGCCGTCGAACCAGATTCCGGCGTCGTCAGCAGTTGTGGTGATGGTGTCGGGGCAGAAGGGCCCGGGGCTGTAGGTGGCCGGAGCGCCGGAGATGGTGACGGTGGAACAGGTGGTGATCGTCTCGCCGCTCAGCGTGCACTCGGCGGTTGCCACATCACCCACGATCGCCCCCTCGGCGAAATGGTCGACCTCAAAGGTGTGCTGGCTGGTCTCGGCCGCTGTGGTCGTGGTCGGACTTGATGACTCGGAGCTGCCGCAGCCCGCGACGAACAGAATGAGGCAGGCGACGGCAACGGCGGCAGGGCGATGGTTCATCGCAACTCGATTCGTCATGGCGGCACCTTTGTACCGCCCATTTTCAACCACAAGCATCTCGGGTCAAGGTGTGAATACAGTAAGTGGGATTTTTCCAACAAATGCGTGGCGACCCTGAAGGATTCGTAGATGAGTATCCGGGCGGAGATACAGACCGAGGACTTAGCGCCCACGCTGAGCTTGGTGCACGAGCAGGTGCTCGCACGGCCCGATGCGCCGGCGATCTTCGAGACGGATGGTTCTGTCATCACGTTCGGCGAACTCTGGCAACGCGCGTGCGAGTTGGCCGATCAGCTCGATATCGAGTTCGGCGAAATCACGGGTTTCTGCCTGCCTCGGAGCGCCGAGGTCGTCGTCGCGATGATGGCCGTGATGATGCGCGGTGGCGTGTACGCACCGTTCAGTCCTGACGATCCGCCAGTTCGCACCGACAACCTCCAGGACCGCATCGGTGTGCGTCGAATTATCGAGTCCGATGGAAAGCGCCTCATCGTGAGCACCCGACCGGTTGCTTCGGCACCGGTGATGGACATGAGCGGCGACCCTGCTGAGCGTCCCATTTATGTCATGTGGACCAGTGGTTCCACCGGTGAACCGAAAGCTGTCGTCGTGCCCCATCGTGGCGTCATCCGCCTGATCCGCGACCGCGAATTCATGGACATCGGCCCCTCGGACCGGATGGTGTTCGCGTCGAATGCCATGTTCGATGCTGCGACCTGGGAGATCTGGGTTTCGCTGGCCAATGGTGCCGGTCTCGTGGTGATCAGCCCTGATGATCTCGTCGACGCCCGACGGTTACGGGCCCGATTCGAACAGACCGGTGTCACCCGGACGTTTCTGACCACGTCGTTGTTCAACCACCTGGTTCGCACTGATCCCACGATGTTCGGCTCACTCACCAGCGTTTCGGTCGGCGGTGAATCGCTCAATGCTTCGGTGATGCGGACCGTGCTCGAGTCGGGCGCCGCGCCGACGTATCTGCTCAATGCCTACGGGCCGACCGAGTGCACCACATTCGCCTGCTGGAGACTGATTGAGCATGTTCCCGCAGACGCACTGCGAATCCCCATCGGCGTGCCCATCCGTGAGACCGAACTCGCGGTTGTCGACGAGCAGGGTCAGCCCATCTCCGACGACAGCGAGGGCGAGCTCTGGATCGCCGGCGCCGGGGTGGCGCTCGGCTATTTCGGCTCGCCACCGGAGATGGCCCGGTTCGTTGAGATCACGTTGCCGGGCTATGTCGGCAGTCGCTGGTATCGAACCGGCGATCTCGTGCGTCGACTGCCTGATGGTGCGCTTGACTGCCTCGGGCGAATCGATCGGCAGGTCAAGATCCATGGCTATCGGATCGAGCCAGGTGAGATCGAAGCTGCGATCACTGCTCAAACTGGAGTGTCGGCCGCAGCAGTGGTGACCATGCGTTCCGGCTCCACGGTCAGCCTGCTCGGGTTCCTCGTGGCGATCGCGCAACATGACGTGGACCCTGACGCCATCTTGCGGCGGCTTCGTGAGTCGCTACCGCAGTACATGGTGCCGGCCCGGCTCATCGTGATCGACAGCCTTCCGACCACAGCGAACGGCAAACTCGACGAGGAGCGACTTCGCACGTTCGCACGATCGGCACCGACACCTCGTGAAGAGTCCGAGGTTTCCGATGCGCTCTTCGACCCTGTTGCCGAATTCGTTCTCGAATGCGCGAAGGCTGTCATCGGCGATGTGAACCTCGAGGTCAATGACGACCTTTGGGCCGCTGGTCTTGATTCGCTCTCGGCAATCGAACTCCTCGACACCATCAATGGCGGCGATTACGGGCGTTTCGACACCCCCGAATTCGAGGGGCTGGTCACCGTGGCGGAACTCGCCGGAGTGTTGCGCCAAACCTCCGTCGGCGATGATGGGAACACACCGGCCTCATCGGTGATCACGTTCAACGCTGGCGGACGTGCCCGACCGGTGTTCGCCATACCGGGGACGGGAGGCGCCTCGGCCCGGTTCACTCATCTTGCTCGTGCGCTCGGAGCGGATCAGCCCCTGATCGTCATCGGCCCGAGTGGAATGCATCGTGCGGGGCCGGTGCACCGCACCATCGAGGAGATGGCGCAGCACGCGTGCACCGAGATCGAAGCGCACCTCGGGGCCGGGGATGTCTGCGTTCTGCTCGGATATTCGCTCGGGGGTTCGATCGCGTATGAAGCTGCATGCCGACTCGACGAGCGTGGGGTCGACGTCCGCCTCGTGGTCCTCGACGCAATACCGGGAGTTGCCGATGGCGAGGAGCTCGACCGGTTGCGTCCTCCTCGACCGATCCCGGAGCGACGGGCCGTGCGGACGCGGGTCCGCAATCGCGGTATCGCTGCCACACTGCGCCGGGTGCCGGTGGCGATCAGCGTTCGTCGCCGGATGAAGCGGATCGAACGTCTTTGCGTGGATCCGGGGCCGCCCAGCTTCGACCTCGAGCGATACCAGGCGTTTGCCCGGATCCAGAAACTTGCCGTGGAGACCTATGTTCCCGAACCTTCACTGCTGCGAGCCACGCTCATCCGAGTGGACAATGGCCCGATCGAGGACCTGTGCGCTCACCTGTTCTCGCATCTCGACATACACGTCGTGGCAGGAGAGCACGAGACCATGCTCGCTCTGGACCACGTTTCGGGAATCGTACCGATCCTGCAACCGATCATCGACGCGCCGAGCGGGCACGAGAGGTGCCGATAGTTAGTTGAATCTTTGTTCTACACTTACCCCACCTGAGGCAGTTCGTCGGCGGAGAAGTCTGCCGGGCTTCTTCGGTGCTCTCGCCGAGTAACCCCGCCAAGAAAGTGGTTCGTTCGATGATTCAGCAGGTGCCGTTCAGGCTTCCAGTTTCTAAACCACATCGCTGCACTCCGGGGCGCTCGGTCGGAGTTGTCCTTCTCGTACTGATCGCCGCATGCGCCTCGTTGCTGGCAGCCTGCGGCGGATCGACCGAATCTTCGAAGGAAGCCTCAGATGTGTCGCTCAAGGTCGGGGTCATCAGCCCCGGAAGTTCCGCCCGACAGGTCAATCGCATGAAGTCAGGGGCGTTCGACGGTGCCGAGTACTCGGTCGAGTGGGTCGAGTTCGCCACCACCAACGATGCGCTTCCCGCACTCATCTCCGGTGCCATCGACGTCGCGCTTCTCGTCCAGTCACCCAATGCCGTCCTCGCCGCCGGCAACGCCACCGAACCCTGGACCACCGAGACCGCTCCCTTCGTGATCGTCGGTGCGGCACTTCCCTACGTCGAGGATGGACAGCTCGTCATCGTCAAGACGGACTCACCGATCCAATCGCTCGACGATCTGCGGGGCAGGTCGATCACCTTCCCGCGCGGATCGCTGCAGCAGTACTGCTGGGCCAAGCTCCGCCTGTCGAACAACCTCCCCGACGGTGCCGTGAACGAGGTCCTCATGGCCGCCGGAGAGGCGAGAGCGGCATATCTCAGCGGAGCGATCGAAGCGAACGTCGCCAACTCCTGGGCAAGGTCCCAGATCGTGGCGGGGAAGTCCCGATCGATCGCCACCTGTGAGCCCTCTGTCGCGCCTGAGTACACGGTCACGCTGGCCCGCGCCCGACTCCTCGACGATCAGGCGACCGCAGCGGCGGTGAGTGACCTCCTTGAGCGTTCGCAGACTGCTGAGGCGTGGTGGAACGACAACCGGGATGAAGCCGCGAAGACCTATATCGAGGTCGCATCCCAGTCGGTTGCGGAAGCGGCCGCGTCGGCCAAGTACGACAATCGAGTGCGGGTCCCGCTGGACGCCGAGACCATCGCCGCCATCCAGGATGAGGCTGATGTCTTCGCCGAACTCGGTGTCATGAGGACCCGACCGGATATCGCCTTCCTCTTTGACAACCGGTTCGACGACGGCCTCACCCGGGGTCGATGACTGAAGCGCTCCAGGGCACCGCTGGTCCGTTGCTGCCCGGAGCTGTCGAAGATGCACCTCCGGTGACCATCGGTCGGACGACAGATGCGACCCTGGCGCGTGTATCGCGCTGGACAGCAGGCCGACCGGTGGGGGATCGGCGTCGCCGTCGGTTCGGTTCCGGACGCATGCTCGGTCCCCTGCTGCTCGTGTTCGTCTGGTGGTTGTTGTCCGCTCTGGGTGTCCTCGACCCAGATCTCTTCCCCGGTCCCGCCGAAGTGGTGCGGGAGGGGGCGCATCTGATCGGCACCGGCCAGTTCCATGCCGCGCTGCTCGCTTCCTTCCGACGGGTGGCTGTCGGGATGTCGATCGGGGTCTCGACCGGGGTCAGTCTCGCTGTACTCGCCGGCCTCTTCTCGCTCGGTCGCAACCTCTTCGACTCGAACATGCAGATCATCAAGGCGGTTCCGACCTTCTCCATCGCGCCCCTGCTCATCATCTGGATGGGCATCGGCGAGGGTCCGAAGTTCCTCCTCATCGCGATCTCCACCTCAGTCCCGGTGTACGTCGGTGTCTACGGGGCGATCCGCAATATGGACCCGCGCCTTCTCGACATGGCTCGTACGCTCGAGCTGCGCCGCTCGACACTCATCCGTCAGATCGTCCTGCCCGGAACGACCCCGGAGTTCCTCGTCGGCCTCCGCCTCAGCTTCGCCTCAGCATGGTTGGCCCTCATCTTCGCCGAACAGGTCAATGCCAGAGAGGGTCTCGCCAAGTTGATGAACGACGGGCGGAACTCCTTCCAGATCGACCTCATGCTGTTCGTCGTGGTGGTCTACGCCATCCTCGGACTTGCTTCATACGGGTTCGTCCGCATGCTCGAGCGACGCCTATTGGTATGGAAGCAGTGAGTATCGACAACCACGTTGTTGATCGCCGGGCCATCGACCCCGCGGTGGTGCTCGACGGGGTGAGTCGTTCATTCGGTGATCGTGTCATCCTCGATGGTCTTGATCTCATGATCGATGAGGGCGAGTTCGTCGTGATTCTTGGCCATAGCGGTACCGGCAAGAGCACGCTCCTGCGGATTCTCGCCGGTCTCGATCAGGAGTTCTCGGGCCGCTTCCTTGCGCCGTCCCAGCGATCGATCGCATTTCAGGAACCGCGACTCGTGCCGTGGCGTCGGGTGTTACCCAATGTCACGCTCGGGCTCAATGGCGACACTGCACAGGCCCTGGGTCGTGAAGCGTTGGATGAGGTCGGACTCGGGACTCATCTTCGCGCGTGGCCCAACACACTCTCGGGGGGAGAGGCCCAACGAGTAGCTCTCGCCAGGGCCATGGTGCGCATGCCTGATCTGCTGCTGCTCGACGAACCCTTCGGTGCGCTCGATGCACTCACCCGGGTGCAGATGCAGGAACTCCTCATGGAACTGTGCGCCAAACATCGTCCGACCGTGGTGCTCGTCACCCACGATGTCGAGGAGGCGGTGCTGCTCGCCGATCGACTCCTTGTGCTCGACGGAGGTCGCTTCATCCTCGATCAGCGAGTGACACTTCCCCGGCCCCGACTGCGCACTGCTCCAGATGTGCAGCGGATCCGGGCCGACGTGCTGCGGGCGCTGGGTGTGTTCGACGAGCGATCGGAGCCGTCATGAGCAGCGCTGGCGACTCCGCGGTCAATGCGCAACCACAGAGTCTGGCGGTCGAGCTCGCCCGTGTGGTCGCCCAGAAACCGGATCAGTTGGCCGTCACCGACGGGGTGCGTGAGATCACCTTCGGTGAGCTCGGTCACCGTGCGTCGGCCGTTGCTCATCGCGTGCTCGAACTGCAGGCTGAGGAGGGATCGACGGGACGAGCGTTGGGGGGCACCCGTTGGTTGCCCATCGTCGTCGATCGCACATCTGCATCTGTCGTCGCGCTCCACGGGGCGGCACGCGCCGGTGCGGCGTTCTCGCCCATCGAAGCCGATCTACCTGCGGAGCGAATCGCCGAAGTGTTCCGTCGGTTGGGCGACCCGAAGGTTGCGCTCGTGCCCGATCGTCGCCATCTCGAACTCCTCCCACCCGGGGTCCGCGGCGTCGAGGTCATGGATGACAGTCTCATCGGGTCCCGCGAAGTCGTCGACGTCGATCCGCTCGATCCGGCGGTTGTCAACTTCACCTCCGGGTCGACCGGTCGCCCCAAAGCAGTGCTCTGGAGATGGAACGCCTTCACCAGATCCATGAAGGGCGAACGAGAGCGCACTCCCGGCATCGGATCTCGCAGAGCGAGTCACCTGCGGCCGTTCTCGTTCGGTGCCGGGCTCATCCGTATCGGTCGGATCTCGCTCGGTGATTCGCTCCACATCCTCGATCCCCGTCTCTTCGACCCTGATGGGTTGCTCGACGCGATGGCGCAGCATGAACTCACCGACATTCACCTCGGCGCCAGTCTCATGGCCTCGCTGGTGCGTGGGTCGAATCGGGGACGCCGACTTCCCACCATCGATGTGATCCGACTCGGCGGTGAACCGACACCTTGGGATCTGCTTCCGAAGGTCTTCGAGATGGTCTCTCCCGATGCCACGGTCCATGTGGGTTTCGCTGCCACCGAGGCCGGGAACATGACGCGCTTCGAGGTGCGTCCTGGCGATCCGATTGGCGAGGGATTCGTTCCGCTCGGTCGCCCGGTGCGACCCGACATGTTCCGCCTCATGCCTGTCGAGGACGTTGATACCGCATTCGAGATCTATGTCGGCGATCCCCAGGCCAGTGGTTTCCTCGACGACCCCGAGCTCGAGGCGGCAAGGTTCAGTATCGACGCAGATGGTGTTCGGTGGTGGCGCAGCGGTGATCTCGCCACTGTCGACGCCGAGGGCATCTTCCACCACCGGGGCCGTATTGATTCGATGGTCAAGGTCAATGGTGTGCTCGTCGAGCCCAGCGAGGTCGAAGCTGCATTGCGCATGATCGACGGGATCGCTGATGCTGCGGTTGTTCCCAAGGTCGCTGTCAACGGCTCCAAACGGCTCATCGGGCATCTCGTGGTCGACGACGAGTCGCTCACGCCTGAATCAGTGCGTGAACAACTGTTGCAGCAGCTCCCACAGGCGCTCGTTCCTGCGATGTTCGTGCTCCATCAGTGTTTCCCCGTTACTGATCGTGGCAAGTTGGATCGCCGAGCGTTGGCCGAAGGCGCATGGGAACGTTGGCGCTCGTCCGAGCCGCGCACTGGTCATCTCGAACAGGAACTCTGGTTGGCCAGTCAGATCCAACTCATCCTTGATCTTGGTGAGGTGGGCTTCGATGAGGACATCTGGGATCTAGGTCTTGACTCGCTCGGCGCGGTTGAACTGTGCGCGGTGATCGCCGAAGCTGGGTTCGGAGAGATGAACCCGAACCAATTGCTCGAAACGCGCACGGCGGGTTCGTTGGTGGCGTTCTTGAGCTCGCGTGAGTGCGAACTCAATTCCGCATCGGTAGTCCTGAACTCTTCCGGTAGTCATCGGCCTGTGTTCGCTCTGCCCGGTGGTGGCGGAACAGCGTTGCGTTTTCAAGCACTTGCGCAGTGCCTGGGAGCGGAGCAACCCGTCGTCGTGATCGAACCCAGGGGCATGCATTGTGCCGGGCCTGTTGATCGCACCATCGAATCAATGGCGGCGCATGCAGTTGGGGAGATCACCGAGCGCCTTGGGGTGGGGGAGCGTTGTGTGCTTCTGGGATTCTCGGCAGGAGCGACCTCGGCATTCGAAACCGCACGGCAGTTGCATGCGAGTGGCCGCGAGGTCGATCTCATGCTGCTCGACGCTGTGCCCGGCGGCCGACAACCGTCGGCTGCATCGCTGATCCGCACAGTCGCGGCACCGACGGCCAACGATGATCGCCCCGGGTTCCTCCATCGACTGCGTGACCGGGGTCCGGTGGAAACGGCACGGCGTCTGCCAGCGCTTCTCACCACGCGGCGGCGTGCGCGTCGCATCGAGCGTTACGTCGTCGATCCGGGTCCGCCGAGCCATGACCTCGATCGGTACCTCGCGCTTCGACGTATCCAGAGCGAAGCCATTCGGGCGTATCGACCCGAACGACTTCCTTTCGCCGGCACCCTCATCAGGGTCGCCGACAATCCCATCGAGGCGCTGGTCGAGCCGCTGGTGCAGGGACTCACCGTGGTTGAGGTGGGTGGGGACCACGACTCGATGCTCATGCACCCGCATGTCAGCGCCATCGCCGATGCGGTGATCGGGCGCCTTGCTGTCACCTCGGCATCAGAAGTCTGACCCGTCCTGCCCCAGCGGCTGGCGGCCTCTCGGCCTTCTGGGGGCTTCAGCAAGAAGGGGCTTGGGGACTTTTTTGCCTCCCTCATGTAGGTTTCCAACGCGAAGGATAAGAAAAATCCAAATCCTGCGTGGAATCGGATGACGTCAATGGGACGAGTGGGCGAAGAGGGAGCAGAGGTGGCGAAGTCTCTTTCGGCGCGCCGACGATTCTCCTTTCCGACCGCACTCAGCTTCGTGTTGGTCCTTTCCCTCCTTGCGGCGGTCGTGGTCGTCGAGCCAGCGGCCGCGGAGGGAACGCCTACGTCCTCGGCTGATGCCACCTCGACGACATCGGATTCCGCATCCTCCTCGACTGCAACACCGGCGCGTTCTGATCGACCTGATGCACCCACCGACGTTCGGGCGGTAGCCACCGCAGACGGTACTGAGGTGCGGTGGAATGCCGCGGCTCCCTCCGAGCTCGCGCCCGCCCCAACGGAGTACCTCGTTGTCGGATGCGGCCCGTACGCATTCGGTTCGACCGAGGCAACCACGGCGGCCAACGCAGTGTGCCTGGACGAGGAGTCGTCGCGTCCGGTGCGTGTCGCCGCCGATGTCACCGATGCAGTAGTGAACTGTGTACCCACCGCCACGGAGTTCTGCGTCATAGCGGTGTTCGCCGAGAACGACTCGCTGCAGTCACGAGCGGTTGTCGTGGGCTCGGGCGGCACGCCGCCAAATGCGCCGACTGATCTCGTCGCAACGCCGGGGGCCGACGGGCGCTCCGTCGAACTGTCGTGGACGGCGGGCGCTGAAGTCGTGCAGGCCGGAGAAATACCACCGATCCCACAACTGTGGGAGGTGTCGCGCGGTGACCGTGTGCTCGCTCGCTCGCTCGCTGACCCACGATTCATCGATGACTCCTGCGGCCTCGCAACGCGATGCGAGTACTCCGTTCGCGCTGTGAGTCCCGCCGGTCGATCCGGCGCCATCAAGGTTGCGTCCATCACCAAGGGCACGGCAGCCCCCACTGTCGACGCGCCTTCGTCGTTCGTCGCCCCCGGGCTCGGAGCGATCACCGGCGGGGCCGGGCACGGTGCAGTCGATGCCCGTCCGATCGAACTGCAATTGCGAACTGAGGGAGGCGAGATCCCGCTGGACACGATCGTCGCACCCGATGCGAGTGGTCGCTGGTCGCTGACCATACCGGCATCATTTGCGCCGGGGATCTATCGGGTGGTGGCCCGTCAAGCAGGTTTTGAAACGATCTCCGAGCCGCTGGTGATCGCCGAGGATCGACCACTCACCGCTGCTCTCGCCGGCACAGCGGGTGCGACTGACGCACCGATCGGAACAGTTTCTGCCTCCAGTCTGCATCTCGATGGCTCGGCCGTGGTGAGCCCTCCTGGTTCCACGATCGAGGTCACCGACCACTGGGGATTCCAACTTCCCGTTGGATCGATCCCAACCCAGGAGTCGCTTGGTCTCGCGACCGAACGTGCCGATGGTTCACATCGAGGTGCGACCCGGCAGGTACCCGTCGCCGCTGATGGTGTCTGGAGCATCGACCTTCCCGTCGACCGTTCGGTCACATCAATCCACATCATTTCCGTCACCCAGACGATCCCGGGCGTTCGGGTCTCGACCCGATTCATCGCCGTGCAGGTCCTCGCACCTTCCGTGTTCCGTCAGGGTCGTACGACCAACAGCCTCCTCACAGCATCCGTCCTCGCCATGACCACACAGGGGGGGCAGCAGAACCAGAACCAGAATCAGAGCCCGACTCCGCCGACGGCTCCGACCAATGTTGTCGCTGTCTCGGCTCCCTCGTCAGCGGTGGTCTCATGGTCGCCGATCTTCTCGAACAGCTCAGCGGTGAGCTCTTATGTGGTCTCGGTCGTCGGCAGCTCGGTTCCGGGCTGCACCCTGCTCATTGAACTCGGTGCGCAGGGCGGTGGTCAGCCCCGTTGCACAGTGTCGGGTCTGCGCAATGGCACCGGGTACCAGTTCACCGTCGTGGCCCGAAACGCAGCGGGGGATTCGCCTGCCTCGGTTGCATCAGCGTCGGTTGTCCCAGCTGCTGTTCCGATGGCCCCGGCGCTGGTGCGCGCCTCCGCGAGTTCCGAGGCAGCAACCGTCGCGTGGACAAGTCGATTCAATAACGGTGCCGCGATCACGTCATTCACTGTGACCACCGTTGAGGAGCCCAACCTCAGATGCCTCTCGAGTTCACTTGTGGCACTGCCCGCTCGCAGCTGCGTTGTTCGGGGTCTCACCAATGGCAGGGACTACACGTTCACGGTGGTTGCCACAAACGCTGCTGGCAATTCGTTGGCTTCAGCGCCATCCGATTCGGTTCGAGTTGCCGGAGCACCAGCAGCACCGGTCGATCTCGTTGCCGTCGCTGGCGACAGGTCGGCCACCATCAGTTGGAGCACCCCAGCATCGAACGGTCGCCCGATCACGTCGTATTCGGTGCGCACTGCGCAGGGGCCTTGGAAAACCTGCACGTACGTCGTTCCCGATTCAGGAAGCGCCACCAACACCTGCACGGTCACCGGTCTCATCAATGGCAACACCTACGCGTTCATCGCGACCGCAACCAACGCGGTGGGGACGTCAGTGGGGTCCTCCCCGACCAGCCCGGTCATAGCTGCGGCGGTCCCCAGCGCACCGCTCTCTGTCACCGCTGTGCTCAATGGCACCACCGCAACTGTTCAGTGGTCTGCCTCGGAGCCGAACGGTCGTCCTGTCACGTCGTACGTCGTCACCGCGGATCAGGATCCAGCGAAGACCTGCACCGCGGTCGCAGTGCAGGGAATCCTCCGGCGGACCTGTTCCATCACGGCGCTCGAGTACGCCAGTGGGTACACGTTCACGGTCGTTGCCGTCAGCGAGGCCGGCCGGTCAGTGGCTTCTGCGCCTTCGAACGAAGTCAGGCCAGTGAAGGTCCCAGACGCTCCGACGTCAGTGACAGCGCGCGCTGAGGATGGCGCAGTAACCATCTCCTGGGTCGATTCGGTCACCTACGGCGTACCGGTGACCTCCTACGTCGTGAAGGCAGTCTCGAACGCGAGCAAGACCTGCACGCTCTCGCCGCCGTTCGGAATCAGTCGGTCGTGCCGAATCGACGGTCTCACCAATGGTGTGAGCCAACAATTCACGGTGGTGGCGAACAGCACGTTGGGCGCGTCGGCTGTGTCGGCGGCATCGGCAGCGGTCACCCCTGCGGCGGTTCCCACTGCACCACTGACAGTCGCGGCCGCAGCCGGTGATGCCCGTGCCACAGTGACATGGTCGACGGCTGTCGGTAATGGCGCCACGGTCACCGGTTACACCGTGACCGCTGTCGAGGATCCCTCCCGACAGTGCTCCACGAGCGCGCTGGTGGGCAGTGCTGCCCGATCCTGTGTCGTCACTGGTCTGGTCAATGGCCGCTCGTATTCCTTCACGGTCATTGCCACGAATCGTGCCGGTGATTCGCGTCCGTCCGCACCATCGGCAGCGGTGCTCGCCGCCGGCGTACCGCTCGCACCGGACGAGGTCGTGGCCACCCCTTCGTCCACAACCGCAACAGTGCAGTGGAACACCAGTTCATCCAACGGCTCGCCGATCCTGTCCTACACGGTGACCACCGTCGAACAACCGACGCGCACCTGCACGGTTCGGGTGAGTGATCCGAGTGCCTCCACCGAAACCTGCACCGTCACCCGTCTGACCAACGGCACGGAGTACACGTTCGTTGTGCACGCGACCAACGCCATCGGACAGTCTCCAGCCTCGGTCGCATCATTGCCGGTGACGCCTGCGACTGTGCCGTCCGCGCCGATGAGCATCTCGGGCGTGGGCAGTGGGTCCTCAGCGGTCGTCACCTGGGCACCGGCCGCCAATGGTGGTTCACCAATCACGTCGTATTTGGTCTCCACCACGCAACGACCATTCCGCACCTGCACCAGCACCGCACTTGTCGGTCCGCCCCCCACCTCATGTGTGATCGATGGCCTCACCATCGGTGAGAGCTACAACTTCCGGGTTCGTGCGGTGAACCTGGTCGGCAACTCGCGTTATTCGGTGACGTCGGATGATGTGCTCATCGGTTCTCGTCCTGAAGCACCTGGGTCTGTCTCCGCTGTTCGCGGAAATGGTGAAATTGAGGTCCGTTGGACTGCAGCGGTCGCGCCGAATCTTCCGGTCACCTCCTA
>CAEMXZ010000045.1_pt1 | contig 15847 bp, 10 predicted proteins | sample 7263481 | NCBI WGS metagenome assembly CAEMXZ01 (sample SAMEA6813769, study PRJEB35770) | uncultured Microthrixaceae bacterium | biome: Freshwater; feature: Freshwater reservoir; material: water | place: Czech Republic | collected 2017-04-14 | depth 0.5m m
GGCCCGGGCGTGCATCGACGTCCGCTCACCCATCGGATCGCAGCAATTGCGATCATCTCCGCTCTGACCGCCACGATCGCGCCAGCATTCCTCATTGTCGTTGTTGCCTCATCCATCGTTCTTGTTCTCGGTGGTCTCCTTGCTGGGCAACTCAAGAGCGCGTGGCGTGTACTTCTCGCCGGATTCGGTGGGTCGATCCTTGCGTTCGCCCTCCAGCTCCCGTGGAGCCTCTCGGCGATCACCGATCTGCGATCGTTCCTCGGATCGTCATCAACGCTCGGAGCAGCCAGCACGGTCTCATCGGTGACCCGTTTCGCCGTAGGTCCCGGCGGACCAGGGGTCCTCGGCTGGGCGTTACTCATCGCCGGAGCGCTTCCATTGCTCATTGGGCGTTCATGGAGGCTGGGTTGGGCAGTGCGGTGTTGGGCATTGGTCATCGCTGGCATGGCCGGCTCGTGGGTACTTGGTCAGGGCTGGGTTTCGGACCAACTGCCGTCAGTGGCGCTGCTGCTCGTTCCTGCCGCGATCGGCCTGGCTCTTGCTGTGGGCCTGGGGGTTGCCGCATTCGAGGTCGACCTGCCCGATTACCACTTCGGTTGGCGCCAACTTGCCTCTATCGCTGCAGCCGCTGCCTTCGTGCTCGCCGGAATGCCGGCCTTGGGTGCGGCGCTCTCAGGGCGTTGGCAGATGCCACGGGGCGACTTCGCTCGGAGCCTGTCCTTCCTCGACGAGCAGGCTGCCGGGAGTTCCTTCCGTGTCCTGTGGTTGGGTGATGCCGGAGTGCTCCCGCTCGCCGGATGGAGTCTTGACATCCCGGGCGTGGACGAACTCGGAACGGGGCGGTCACTCACCTTCGCCACGTCATCGGATGGAATGCCCACCGTTGCCGAGCAATGGGCCGGGCCGGTTGATGCCGGTCTCCGGTCCCTCGCGTCCTCGCTCGAAGTCGCTGGAGTAGGTGGCACCGCTCGACTCGGTGCGCTCGTGGCGCCCATGGCTGTCCGTTACATCGTCGTGCCTCTCGCATCGGCGCCAGAGCCATACGCCACCAGCACGGGATACACACCTTCGGCACTGCTGGCGATGCTCGATGCCCAACTCGATCTCGACTCCGTCACGGTCAATCCCGGGTTGCGGGTCTATCGAAATGCGGCATGGGGACCTGAACGAGCACTCCTCCCCGCCGATACGTCGATTGCGTCGGGCGGAGACAGGATCGCCGATCGACTCCTTCCGCAGGTCTCTGGTGCACCAGAAGTTCTCATGGACCCAGACGGTTTCGCCGGATGGAGTGGCGGAATCGATAGTGACGGATCCACTGTGTATCTCTCGCAGTCCGGTGGATCGAACTGGTCGCTGACCCAGAGCGGCCGACAACTCGAACGTTCTGATGCGCTTGGTTGGGCGAGTTCGTTCCGCAGCACCGGCGAAGGAGATGCCACGCTGCGCTTCGAAACTCCCATCACACGGTGGTTGATGTTGCTCGGCCAGGTGGTGCTGTGGGGTCTGGTCATCGTGTACCTCCTGCGGGTGCGAGTCAGGGTTGATGAATCGTCGATCCTGACCTCCAGCAGTGAATCCGACACTGCAGCCGCAGACGACGCGACCAACGCAGCCAAGATCGACTCTGCGGTTGCGTCTGCAACTCACAAACCCGGTGACGCGCTCATCTCCTCCATCCTGAGCGACGACGCATGAGCACGGTTCGTCGACTTCCGATGATCATGGTGTTGGTCGCGGTGCTCGTGGGAGGCGTGGTCTTCGACCGAACGCATCGTCCAACCACCGCCTCGACGGTCCGTCCTGACACGCTCATGCCCTCAGCGCAGCCAGCAGGGTCTGCCGGCTCCACGTGGTACTGCGCCGCCGGTTCAGCCACCGGTGACTCCAACGGATTCGCCGAACAGACAGTCTCCGTAGCGAATAGTTCGGATGAGGAGATCACCGGGCAACTCACCGCGGTTCCTGACAAGGGCGACCCCGTCGTGTCGAAGCTGCGGATCGCTGGTCATTCTCGTCAGACTGTCCGCATCAGTGATCTCGTGCGGGCCACGTGGGCGTCTGCACTGGTCGAACTTTCGGGTGGGGAGGTCACTGTCGCCCAACTGTTCCAGGGGCCATCGGGTCGATCGGCCGGAGCATGTGCATCAGCGCCGGCGCAGGACTGGTACTTCCCATCCGGCTCCACCCGCAACGGCGCGCGCAACCTCATGGCGCTGTTCAATCCGTTCCCGGGAGAGGCCACAGTCGACATCACCTTTGATACCGAGGACGGCTCCCGAGCGCCACAGCAGTTCGATGGCCTGGTGCTGCCGGGTGGAAGGGTGTCAGTCGTCGATGTTGGAGCGGTGGTCACGTTGCGCGAGCAGGTGTCCACGTCGGTTCATGCCCGCGCCGGACGTGTGGTGGCGCAGCAGATTCAGACCGCTGATGGACGCGAGGGCGGCGAGCAGGGCCTCACCGTCACGCTCGGCGCCACGTCATCGGCGATGGACTGGTTCTTCCCGGTCGCGACGCCAGCGGATTCATCAGCGCATGAGGTCGTGTCTGTGCTCAATCCCGGCGAGGTCGATGCGACTGTTGAGGTGCAGGTGCAGGTTGATGACGCCGCGCAGGTTGGCAGCGTCGAGCCCTATCGACTCTCGGTGCCCGCCGGTCGATCGGCCTCAGTGGACCTCATGGGTGATGCCCGAATCCCGCGAAATGCTGAACGTTGGCTGATCGTGCATTCCACGGGGGGCACCGGTGTGGTGGCAGCGCGTTCGATCGGGTCGGTCCGTTCCGCAGACACCGGTGGACTCACGTACACATTGGGTGTTCCCGTGGCCGCCACGAACTGGTTAGCCACATTCGGCAATCCTGTCGGAATCGCGTCATCGGTCATTGCGATCGCCAATCCAAGTGCGGCGGGTGATGCAAGGGTCACCGTCACGATCCACGGGGCCGGTTCGGCGAAGGACATTCCGACGATGATCGACGTCGTCATCGCCTCAGGTGAGCGGCGACTGCTTGATCTCACGAAGGAACTCGCCACCCGCAACGAGGCATCGATCACCATCTCCTCGGATCAGCCCGTGGTCGTCGGGCAGTTGATGGTTTCCCCGTTGCCGATCGACCTTCTCACCCCGACGGTGTACCCGTTGATCGGCTCCATGAGCATCGTCAGCGATCCGGTTCCTCCGCAGGTGGTGGCACTCGACGACGCACTGCTTCCTTCGGAGCCGACCACAACGCTCGACCCGGCGGTTTCGACGACCACCACGGTTGATTCGACCTCGACGACCCTGATGGGTGCAGTCACCTCAACCACCATTCGCTGAGGACAGGACCGATCATGGAACGCCTCATCATCGCTGGTGTGCTCATCGTGATAGCGGTGGCGGTGTCTGTGATCCTGCAGCGTCGTCGACCGGCCCCGCCATCCGGTTCGCAGTGGAACATCCCGGCGCAGCTCGACCGACTCGATTTCCGATCACCGCATGCGCCGTGGCTGGTGGCAGTGTTCACGTCCGCAACCTGCGATGCATGTTCTGATGTTGTGATGAAGGCCGATGCGTTGCGTAGCGACATCGTCGAAGTCCAGGAACTCGAGGTTGCAGCCGATGCTGATCTGCATCGCCGTTACGGGATCGACGCCGTGCCGTTGATTCTCATAGCTGGTCACGACGGTGTCGTGGCCCGGCACTTTCTCGGACCGGTGACCGCAACTGACCTCTGGGCTGCTGTAGCCGAGGCCCGCGAGCCCGGCTCCACGCCGGAGTCCTGCCACGAGCATCAGGCGGACCACGACATCTGAGCCCGATACCGGGCGGGTGTCTTGATCAGAGTTCGGTGTGATCGGCGTGGGGGAGTGAGCCCACATCGACCGGCTCGCCGATGGACGGTGCACTTGTTGCGGCTGCGCTGTTGGGGTTCGAGGACGTGGAGCCCGGTGCGGCGAGTTCGAGCAGGCGGGTGACCTCGCCGCCGTCGATGGTTTCGTGTTCGAGGAGGGCACGGGCGACGAGATCGAGGCCGTTGCGATTGTCGGTGAGCACAGTTCGGCACCGGTCCTGAGCCTCGCGCAGGATGCGTTCGACCTCTTCGTCGATGACCCTGGCAGTGTCGTCGGAGTAGTCACGCGAGTGCATGAGGTCCTCGCCGAGGAATACCTGTCCCTGTTGACCCCAGGCCATCGGGCCGACGCGAGTGCTCATGCCCCATTCACGCACCATCTTGCGGGCGAGTTCGGTGGCGCCGACGAGGTCGTTGTTGGCGCCGGTGGACACCACGTCGAACACCAGCGACTCAGCGATGCGACCGCCCATGCGTACGACGAGGGAGTCCTCGATGTAGTCCTGACGATAAATGTGACGTTCCTCGGTGGGCAGCTGCATCGTGACACCCAGCGCCATTCCCGAAGGGATGATTGTGACCTTGTGCAGGGGATCGGCCGTGGGAAGAACAGCGGCACAGACCGCATGGCCGGCCTCGTGGTAGGCGATCGCCTCTTTCTCGAGGTCGGAGAGCGCCATGGACTCGCGGCGTTGTCCCATGAGGATGCGGTCGCGTGCCTCCTCGAAGTTGCGACGGTAGATCTGGCTTTCGCCGCCGCGAACTGCGAAGAGTGCTGCCTCGTTCACGAGGTTGGAGAGATCGGCGCCGCTCATACCGGGAGTGCCGCGAGCCACGAGATCAAGGTCGACATCCGGGGCGATCCGCTTGTGCTTGACATGCACCTCGAGGATCTTGCGGCGATCGTCGAGTTCAGGCAACGGAACCACGACCTGACGGTCGAATCGGCCTGGTCGGAGCAGGGCAGGATCAAGAATGTCGGGACGATTCGTGGCGGCGATCATGACGATGCCGGTGGTGACCTCGAAGCCATCCATCTCGGAGAGCATCTGGTTCAGGGTTTGCTCGCGCTCATCGTGTCCGCCGCCGAGACCGGCACCCCGCTTGCGACCGATGGAGTCGATTTCGTCGATGAAGATGATGGCGCGCCCGAGCTTGCGGGCATTCTGGAAGAGATCGCGTACCCGGCTGGCGCCGACGCCGACGAACATCTCCATGAAGTCAGAACCAGTGACCGAGAGGAACGGAACGCCGGCCTCCCCGGCGACTGCCCTGGCGATGAGTGTCTTACCGGTTCCGGGAGGTCCGACAAGCAAAATGCCCTTGGGGATTCGTGCACCGATCTCGCTGAATTTTTCGGGGTATTTCAGGAAGTCGATGACTTCGGTGACGTCGGTCTTGACGCCTTCATATCCGGCGACATCGTCGAACGTGGTTGCGGGACGCTCCGCGTCGTAGGTCTTGGCCTTGCTGCGACCGATGGACATGATGTTGCCCATCCCGCCGGATGCTCGCTTCTGCATCCACATGAAGAACCCGATGAGCAGCGCTACCGGCAGCAGGAGTGGGATCAGCGTGCCCCAGATGCTCTGACTGGGTGTGTCGTAGGTGACGCCCTTCTCGATGAAGAGGCTCTGATCGGCGTCCGAGAGCTGCAATGGGCCGGTGGTGGTGAAGCTGGAGCCATCCTCGAGCTTGCCGGAGATATGACCGTTCGTATTGTCGAACGTTGCGTCGCTGACCTGATCGCCGCTCAGTTTGTTGATGAAATCGCCGTAATTGATCGCAGTGCTGGCAGAGGCGGAGGCGAGGAACTGCAGCAGCACGGCACCGCCAACCACGGCCAGCAAGACGAAGATGGTCCAGCGGGGCCATCCGCCGTCGCCGCCGAGACGGGATTTGTTCGCACTCTCGCCGGATGGGGGGGTTGCGTTCTCGGGACTCATGGCAGGCAGCCTACGCGCCCGCCGCGAAAATCCCCATCAAGGAGCGGTCAGAAATCCAGCGATCGAGGATCGGGCGCGACGCTGGTCGATGATCTGCCATCCCTTGGGCACACTCAACGAATCTGCATGGCGTCGGCAGACGTCGTATGACGCCGGATGCGCCTCGTCGGCGAGCGGATCGAGGAAGACGGTTCGCTCTCCGTAGTCGTATCCGAAGGTCGCAGTGGCGGGATCTCCGCAGCCGGGTCGGGCACAGGAACGAGTCATGACCCCGACGGTACCGCCACGACCTGTCCTCGGCGCGGACCTCCGACCGGTAGCCTCGCGACGTGGCGACCGACAAGCGACCTTCGGGGCGAGTGACCCAGTCCAAGAAGCAGGCCGCCCAAGCGGCATCGGTCGTCGTCCCCGCTGTCGCCAAGGACTCCGAACCCGTCGACGGCGAGAAACCAACGTACGGTGCCGGAGCACTGCTACTCACATTCTTGGGTGCGCAACTGCTTTCGTCCATCGCCTACTTCTTCGCCACGGCCAACACCTCGTACGACTTCGTGGTCCCCGCCGGCGTGGGCGCCGCTGTCGGGCAGGCCTCATCGCAGTTCTCGCTCCAGCAGACCCTTGCGGTGTCGGTACCGCCTCCGGTGTGGCTCACTGCACTCATGCAGTTGCCGCTCTGGTTCGGCCTCGGAGCTATTCCAATCTGGTTCGCGGTGAAGCGGGGCCGTGGAGTGGTCGCCGATCTCGGTCTGCGGTTCCGGGCGATCGATGCCCCGATCGGTCTCGCCATTGGCGTGGCGTGTCAGTTGTTGCTCGTTCCGGCCATCTACATCTTGTTGTCAAAGATCATCGGCGTGAAGGACATCTCCGCTGCAGCCCGTGAGCTCACCGATCGTGCATCTTCACCTATTTCCATCATCTTGCTGTTCCTGATCGTCGGCATCGGAGCGCCGATTGCAGAGGAGATCTACTTCCGAGGCATGGCCCAGACCATCTTCGGCCGACGACTCCGACCGCACTGGGCGATCCTCGCTGCGGCGGCGTTCTTCGCTGCCACCCATCTCCAGCCGCTGCAGTTCCCGGCGCTCCTCGCCTTCGGAGCGGTGCTCGGTGTGATGCGTTGGCGATTCGGCCGTCTCGGGCCCTCGATCTGGGCCCACCTTGGATTCAACGTCGTGGCGGCGGCCTCGCTCGTGTTCAACCTCGGGATCGGCTGATCGGTGTACCCCGTCGCCGGGTCCACTGGTGCAACGATGGGACGATCATGAACGAGAAACGCGTGGATCTCCCGGAGCACCCGGGTCCTTCGGATTCGCAAGCAGCCGACGACGCTGTCGTTGCGGGGCTTGCAGCGGCCATCGACCCACCAGGGCGGATTCTTTCGGCGCTCCGTCGCGCGGGTCGGCGCGCTCTCGGCGGCGCCGAGCGTCAGGCTGGCCTCGGCGTTGAGGCCTGGGTCTCAATGATCATCGTCGGGTTCTGCGTCGTTTTCGTGTTCATGCAGTTGAGCCCGACCCACATCCTCTCGTCGAGTACGCCTGCCGGCGGCGATATGGGCGCACACGTTTGGGGTCCGGCGTATATGCGCGACCACCTGCTGCCCTCGATGCAGCTCACCGGTTGGTCGCCGGACTGGTTCGCCGGATTCCCCGCGTATCAGTTCTACATGGTGGTGCCGTCGCTGGCGATTGCCCTACTCAGTCTTGTCATCCCCTACGGCATCGCGTTCAAACTGATCGCCATCTCTGGTCTGCTCACGCTGCCGATCGCCTGCTGGGTATTCGCTCGTCTGGTGCGACTGCCGTTCCCCGCTCCGCCGCTGTTCGCCATCGGCGCCACGTTGTTCCTGTTCGACCGCTCGTTCTCCATCTACGGCGGGAATATCGCGTCCACCATGGCAGGAGAGTTCTCCTGTTCGATCTCGCTCACCTTCGCCATCTTGTTCCTCGGCGTGGTCGGTCGTGGTCTCGAGACCGGTCGTCACCGAGTCCTTGCGGCAGTGCTGCTCGCCATCACCGGACTGTGCCATGTGTTGCCGTTCCTGTTCGCCGTGGTTGGCGCCGTGGTCTGGTTGGTCGTATCTGTTGGGTATCGCAGCGGCTGGTTGCGACGAATGTGGTGGCTGGTGTGTTCGGGAGTCGTGGGCGTCGCTCTCATGTCGTGGTGGATCCTGCCCTTCGCCCTGCGCACGTCGGTGATGAACGACATGGGGTGGGAGAAGAAGACCAACTACGTCAACATGCTCTTCCGGCGTGAGAACCTCGATCCGCAACTCGTCAATTCGCCGCCGATCGGCGTCATCGCTCTTTTGGCGTTGCTCGGACTCTTCATGTCGATCGTGTGGCGAAGGCGCGGCGGTATTTTTCTGGTGGGTATAGCGGTGGCATCGGCCGCTGCGTTCGTGCTCATGCCCCAGGGCCGGATCTGGAACGCGCGCATTCTGCCGTTCTGGTATCTGGCGCTGTATCTCCTCGCCGCAGTTGGTGTCGCCGAACTCGGAAGGGCGTTGGCAACAGTGCTCGCCCGCGATCCCGAGCAGCCACGGCGATCGGTCATGGTTGTCACCGCCGTGGGTGCATCGCTGGTGGCGGTGGTCGCGTTGGCCATGCCGTTGCGGGCCATGCCTGAGAACATCTCGCTCGGACCGATCAACATCGACCTCGGTGGGCCCGGCTCGGACGGGGCGTATCACTGGCTGTTCCTCTCGACCACTGACTCGAGTTTCGTACCGGGATGGGCCCGCTGGAACTTCTCCGGGTACGAGGGCAAACCTGCCTATCCGGAGTATCACGACATCATGTCGACGATGTCCGAGGTGGGTCAGACCAACGGCTGTGGCCGTGCGATGTGGGAGTACGAGGAGCAGCACGATCGGTACGGAACCCCGATGGCGCTGATGCTGCTTCCGTTCTGGACCGACGGATGTATCGGATCGATGGAGGGGCTCTATTTCGAGTCCTCCGCTACAGCTCCGTATCACTGGCTCAACGCCGATGAACTCTCCACCGCACCCTCGAATCCCCAGCGCGGTCTCCCATATGTTGCTGGCGCTCCATCCCGCTCGGAATTCGATCTGGGGGTCGAACACCTCCAGTTGCTCGGCGTTCGCTACTACATGGCCATTTCCACATCGATGATCGACCTCGCCCGAAGCAACACAGCGCTCACGGAGGTTGCCTCCTCCGGTCCCTGGGTGGTTTTCGAGGTGGCAGACAGCGCCCTTGTCACGCCGCTGCAGAACGAGCCCGCTGTACTCACGGGTGTCTCGAATGCAGATGCATGGCTCGATGCCGTTCTGCCTTGGTACAGCGACTCCTCGAAGTGGCGCGTGCCTCTGGCGGCTGGTGGACCCGCGTCCTGGCAACGGATCGCACCGGGGGAGGAACCGGTGGCCGTACCGGTCGATCCGGTCGGAATCACCGACATCACGACTGACACCGATCAGATCTCGTTCTCGGTAAGTCGGGTTGGCACCCCGGTCTATGTGAAGACCTCCTATTTCCCGAACTGGAAGGTGAGCGGGGCTGAAGGTCCATGGCGGGTCTCGCCGAATCTGATGGTCGTAGTGCCTACCTCCGACCATGTGACCCTGCGCTTCGGTAACACCTCCGTCGAGTACCTCAGTTGGATCATCACGGCTCTCGGATTACTGGGTCTCATTGCCTTGTGGCGGGCTGGTCCGCTCCTTTTCCCCGAGCCCCGTCCGTGGTTTCCCGGGAGAAGGGGTCCACGTGGCGGTCCACTAGGGTCCACTCCCATGTCAGCCCCCGAAATGACTGCACTCGATGCCATCTTCAAGGCGTATGACATCCGAGGCACAGTGCCTGATCAGCTCGATGCCCTGCTCATTGAGCGGATCGGAGCGGCATTCGCCCGGTTCGTGGCCGATACATCGGGCGCTACCGAGATCCTCATCGCCCACGACATGCGTCCTTCCGGTCCGGAGTTCGCCGACGCGTTCGCGGCCGGAGCGGTCGCCCAGGGGGTCGACGTCGTTCATCTCGGTCTTGCCTCCACCGACCTGCTGTTCTTCGCCGCAGGCCACTTCGATCGCCCCGGTGTGATGATCACCGCCTCGCATAATCCTGCCCAGTACAACGGTCTGAAGATGTGTCTCTCGGGTGCCCGTCCGATCGGTGAGGACACCGGACTGCGCGAGATCAAGCAAGCAACTGCTTCGGGCCTCGCGCCGGTTGCGTCCACTGGATCCATTACCCGCCGCGACGATGCCCTCGACGCTTTTGTCAGTCACGTCCACTCGTTCGTCGACCTCGATGCGTTGCGCCCGCTCCGCGTGGTGGCCGACACCGCGAATGGCATGGGTGGACTCACCGCCCCTGCGGTCTTCTCCGGACTGCCATTCGAGCTCGAGGTCATGTACGGCGAACTCGATGGCACATTCCCGAATCATCCGGCCGACCCGATCCAACCGGAGAATCTCGTTGATCTCCAGGCCCGGGTCCGTGCATCCGGCGCCGATGTCGGTCTGGCATTCGATGGCGACGCCGACCGGGTGTTCTTGGTTGATGATCAGGGACAACTGGTCTCTGGATCGCTTACGACAGCCATCGTGGCTGATGTCATGCTCAAGAAGAACCCCGGTCAGATCGTGCTTCACAACCTGATCTGCTCGAAGGCGGTCCCCGAGGTGATCCTCGAGGCTGGTGGCTCGCCGGTGCGAACCCGTGTGGGTCATTCGTTCATCAAGCAGGTCATGGCCGACACCGGCGCCTGCTTCGGTGGTGAGCATTCGGGCCACTACTACTTCCGGGACAACTACCGGGCCGACAGCGGGATCATCGCCGCCATGGTTGTGCTTGAACTCGTGTCGATCTCGGGTCGTCCGATTTCCGAACTCCGGATTCCCTACGAGCGTTACAGCGACTCGGGTGAGATCAACACCAAGGTCCCGGACCCGCTCGCCGTCATCGAACGATTCGGCGAGTTGTTCGCCCACGCCCGACTCGATCACCTCGATGGACTCACCGTCGATCTGACCGAAGGCGACGCCGCCGACCCGAACGATCCCTGGTGGTTCAACCTCCGCCCCTCGAACACCGAACCGCTGCTGCGCCTGAATCTCGAGGCTGCCACTCCCGAGCTCTGCTCGAAGCATGTGGACGAGATTCGTGCGCTGATCGCCGAGATCGCTGCATCGCAGTGATCCGCAACTGAAGGAGAACCATGTCCCTCGATCCTCAACTTCTGGCGATCCTCGCCTGCCCTGTCGACAAGGGCGCGCTGTTCTACGTCGCCGATGAAGACTTCCTGTACAACCCTCGCCTCATGCGGCGTTACGACGTTCGAGCCGACATCCCGGTCATGCTGCCCGACGAGGCCACCATTGTCGACGATGCGGAGCATGAGCGCCTGATGGCGAAGATTGCCGCCGAGGGCCTGCTGCCGACGTTCGAGGCCTGAGCGCGTGATTCTTGACTCCGTCGGCATGTTTGATGCCGTGGCGGCGTTCCCCGAGCAACTCGAGGTCGCTGCCGGTGCAGCGGCAGTTGCGGTCGCCGATGCCGCATTGCCGGCCCATGAGGACATCGCCAATGTGGTTGCGCTCGGGATGGGTACGAGCGGACAGGTGGGTTCAATCCTGCGCGAGATCGCCGGTCCGCTCATGGCGGTTCCGCTCGTCACGCATCGCGGCTACGGGGCGCCGAATTTCACCGATGGATCGACACTTGTGCTCGCGATCTCCTGCAGCGGAGACTCCGAGGAGACACTGGATGCCGCCCAGTCGGCGCATGAGGATGGAGCCACTGTCATCTGCATCAGTAGCGGAGGCGCGCTCGAGCGTTTCGCCACTGAGAATCACCTGACGCATCTCGGTGTCGTTCCTGAGGCTCCGGTTCGACGCGCCGCCCTTGGGTCGATGTTGGTCCCCGCGCTACTCACTCTCGATGCCGTCGGGCTATTCCCAGGTGCCGCGGTTTGGATCCGCGATTCGATCGATCAGGTCTCGCGTCGTCGTGACGCACTCATCGGCGAACACAACGAAGCCCGTCGCATGGCCCGTCGACTCGGCCGGGCATTCCCGATCATTTACGGCGGCGATGGTCTTGGCGGTTCTGCTGCCGAGCGCTGGAAGACCCAGTTCAATGACAATGCCAAGGTCGCTGCGTTCGCCAACCAGGTGCCCGAACTAACCCACAACGAGGTGTGTGGATGGGGTCAGGACGGCGACGTCACTCGTCAGGTTTTCCAACTCTTCCTTCTCCGTCATGACTTCGAGCATCCGCAGACCTCTCGTCGCCTTGATGTCATCGATGACATCCTCGACGAGGTTGTCGGGGCGATTCATAGTGTGAATGCGCAGGGGGAGGGGATGCTCGCCCAACTCCTCGACCTGATGCTCATCGGCGATTTCGTTTCGCTGTATGCAGCGACCGAACAGGGACTCGATCCGGGCCCGGTGCCGATCCTCGCCGAGCTCGAAGCTCGCGTCCGCTCGCTCTGACCCTCTACACTGACCGTCGGCTGATTGATCGGGTCAGAGGGCCCCAGCCTTGTGTTACCAGCGCCACCGCACTCGCGGGGTTGCTTCCCCTCGTCTCCACAGGATCCCCCAATGACGCTGACCCCCACACTCTCCGACACCGGTATCGACTTCCGCGTCGCCGATCTCGAGCTCGCAGCCTTCGGTCGGAAGGAGATCCAGCTGGCCGAGCATGAAATGCCCGGTCTCATGAAGCTCCGCGCCGAATTTTTCGATGCGCAGCCGCTCGCGGGGGCCCGCATCACTGGATCGCTCCATATGACCATCCAAACAGCGGTGTTGATCGAGACCCTCGTCGTCCTCGGTGCTCAGGTTCGTTGGGCGAGCTGCAACATCTTCTCCACCCAGGACCATGCTGCCGCTGCTGTGGTCGTCGGTCCTGAAGGAACGATCGACCGCCCCAAGGGAGTCCCGGTCTACGCATGGAAGGGCGAGAACCTCGAGGAGTACTGGTGGTGCACCGAGCAGGTGCTGCGCTGGCCCGATGGTGCCGGTCCCAACATGATTCTCGATGACGGCGGCGATGCCACGATGCTCGTGCACAAGGGCGTCGAGTTCGAACGCACTGGCATCGTCCCCGAGACCACCGAGGACGACTCCGAGGAATGGGGCGTGGTGCTCGAGGTGCTTCGTCGCACTGTGGCCGCCGAACCTGAACTGTGGCACGGCGTCTCCGACGGGATCATCGGCGTCACCGAGGAGACCACCACCGGTGTGCATCGGCTGTATCAGATGCAGGAAGCCGGCAGCCTGATGTTCCCGGCAATCAATGTGAACGATTCCGTCACCAAGTCGAAGTTCGACAACCTCTACGGTTGTCGCCACAGCCTCATCGACGGCCTCAACCGGGCCACCGACGTCATGATCGGCGGGAAGGTTGCACTCGTCTGCGGCTACGGCGATGTGGGCAAGGGTTGCGCGGCATCGCTGCGTGGTCAGGGTGCTCGCGTCATCGTCACCGAGATCGATCCCATCTGTGCGCTGCAGGCCGCGATGGAGGGATACCAGGTCGCACGCATTGAAGACGTCCTCGATCAGGTCGACATCTACGTGAGCGCAACCGGAAACTTCAATGTCATCACGGCGGAGCACATGGCTCGCATGAAGCATCAGTCCATCGTGAGCAATATCGGCCACTTCGACAACGAGATCGACATGGCTGGGCTCAAGAAGATGAGTGATGTGCAGAAGGTCAACATCAAGCCCCAGGTTGACGAGTACGTGTTCCCCGATGGTCATTCGGTGATCGTGCTGGCCGAAGGACGACTCATGAATCTCGGCTGTGCCACCGGCCATCCCAGCTTCGTGATGTCGAACAGTTTCTCGAATCAGGTCATCGCCCAGATCGAACTGTTCACCCATCGCGACTTCTACGAGAACAAGGTCTACACACTGCCGAAGCACCTCGACGAGAAGGTCGCGTCGCTGCATCTCGATGCGCTCGGCGTTCGGCTCACGCGCCTCACGGAGGATCAAGCTTCCTATCTCGGGTTGCCAGTCACCGGGCCGTTCAAGTCCGACCATTACCGGTACTGAAACCAACCCGATCCTGACCGAGACCCAACCAGCCAAGGAGTTCATCATGGAGAACCTCGACGGACGCGTCGCAGTCATCACCGGCGCAGCCAGCGGAATCGGCCTCGCCATGGCCCATCGTTTCGCTGCCGAGGGAATGAAGCTCGTGCTTTCCGACGTGGAGTCCGACGCAATGGCTGCTGCTGTCGCCGGACTCCCTGCGGGAACCGAGGTCGTGTCGATGCTCTGCGATGTCTCCAAGGGTGAGCAGGTTGAAGCGCTGCGCGACTTCGCCCTGGATTCGTTCGGCACCGTGCATCTGGTGTGCAACAACGCCGGTGTCGGTGGCGGCGGAGCGATGACCGAACTCAATCTCACCGATTGGGAGTGGGTGATCGGCGTCAATCTCTGGGGCGTGATCAACGGCGTGAAGGTGTTCCTGCCACTGCTCACTGAACAGGGCGAGGGTCATATCGTCAACACGGCTTCGGTCGCCGGACTGTTCGCCGCTCCGTTCATGGGGGCCTACAACGTCTCGAAGTACGGCGTGGTGGCACTCTCAGAGACCCTCTTCAACGAACTCGCCATGGCACATCCCGGTGTCCATGTTTCCGTGTTGTGCCCGTCATGGGTCAAGACCAACATCGCCAACTCGGCTCGTAACCATCCCGATGGTCCGCCCGAGGATGCTGGGGCGATCGCCGAGGTCATCGAAACCTTCATCTCCAAGGGAATCGATCCCGCCGATGTCGCCGACCAGGTCGCTGAGGCCGTCAAGGTGAACCGTTTTTGGATCATCACGCACGAGGACACCCCGGCGGCGGTCACGCAGCGCATGCGTTCCATTCTCGATGATGGCGCGCCTCCGATGTTGATGCACTAGGTCCCGTTTGCCCTTCCGGGCCTTGGATCGGGCTTCCTACCCTGCATCGGTGCGGCTCATCGACATTCTCCTTCCGGTTCCATGCGCCCGCTGCGGGGAGCCGCCGGTTTCCCCTTGCACGAACTGTCTGGCCGCTCTCACGGAGAGTCCAGTGTTGCCGGTGCCCGCTGGTCTGAGCACCCTGAGTGCTCTCACCGCCTACGACGAGCATTCTGCGAAGTTCATCACCGATGCCAAGTACCACAACTCGCGGACCGGGCTTGTGGTGCTGGCCCGGTGGGCGGCGAGGATGGTGCCGGGCGATGTCGTCGATGAGCTTGGCTGTGTCAGTTGGGCGCCGACTGCAACGCGACGCCGACGTGAGCGTGGATTCGATCAGGCCCAGATCATGGCCAGGATCGTGGGCCGTGAACTCGGACTCCCGACCCGCCGGCTGTTGCGGAGGTCGAGCGCTGCCGCCCAGACTGGCCGCACCCGCACCGAGCGGCTCAGCGGACCGGTATTCACCCCTCTCCGCGACCGAGGGTCCGATTCCCATCGCCGTTTAACCACACCAAGCTCAATTCTGATCGTTGACGATGTCTGCACCACGGGTGCCACGCTCATCGCCGCGGCACGAGCGCTCGCTGGGTCCGGCCGCGCAGTCCATGGCCTGGTGATCGCCCGCACTCCCGCTCCGGGCGCCTGATCTCCTCCCGCTGCGACCCGCTGAACCTCCAATGGGGCGCCATCGGTAGACTTCGGTCCCTATGGGCGTCTTTGACAAGCTTCTGCGTGCAGGTGAGGGAAAGAAACTCCGGGCGATCGAGGCGCTTGTGCCCGATATCAACGCGCTCGAACCCGAGATCACGGCGCTGTCAGACGATGCGTTGGCGGCGCGCACAGTCGAGTTCCGGCAGAGGCTCGACAACGGAGCCAGCCTCGAGGATCTTCTGATCGAGGCTTTCGCGGTTGTTCGGGAGGCCGCCCGACGTGAGATCGGACAACGCCATTACGACGTGCAGCTCATGGGTGGAGCGGCACTTCATTTTGGATGGGTCGGCGAGATGAAGACCGGTGAGGGTAAGACCCTCGTCTCCACGCTCCCGGTGTACCTCAATGCTCTAGCCGGAAAAGGCGTGCACGTCATCACGGTGAATGACTATCTGGCCACCCGCGACTCCGAATGGA
>CAEMXZ010000046.1_pt1 | contig 15740 bp, 10 predicted proteins | sample 7263481 | NCBI WGS metagenome assembly CAEMXZ01 (sample SAMEA6813769, study PRJEB35770) | uncultured Microthrixaceae bacterium | biome: Freshwater; feature: Freshwater reservoir; material: water | place: Czech Republic | collected 2017-04-14 | depth 0.5m m
CGGTGCCGTCAGTGTTGAGACGGAGAATCCGATCACTGCCCGCCAGATAGAGCTTCGTGCCGTCGGGGCTGATTGCCAGCGACTCGACCGCGTACGAGCTGACGTCAGCCACGTTGTTCGTGCGACCTCCCGGGGTCGTCGCCGAGAACTTCACGATCCAACCGATCTGAGGAGCAGCGGCATAGACCGTGTTCCCGTCTGCGCTGAACACCATGTCGGTGAGCCAACCGTTGTCCGCCGTGCTCACATAGGCCTGGTCATAACCTGATGCCGTCATGCGGGCGACAAAGCCGAAGTCGGTGGCGGCATAGACGGTGCTGCCGTCGGTACTAGCCGCGACATTGTTGATGAAGTCATCGGAGTACATGACGGTCGGCGAGGTTGACGCACCCACGCCGAGGCCCCGATAGCCCGAGGCGACATGGTTGCGCGTGGTGACCGAAACCGGAGGCGAAAGGAGCACGACGATGTCGGATCGCGTGAGGTCCTGCACATAGATACTGCGGCCGGCCGGGTTGACCGTGATCGCGGCGACGCTGCCGAAACCACTGGCGATCGTGGTCTGATCAGCTCCTGCGATCGTCATGCGGATCACCGACTGGGATCCGACTCCAGAGCTGGAGCCGGCGTAGAGCAGACCATCCGGGCCGAAGCTCAGGTGGGCGCTAGCGATCCCCGTTGCGATGGTCGTGATACCGCTGCCGTCGATGTTCATCACGCCGATGCGGCTGGACTGGCTCCACGCGAGCTTGGTGCCGTCGGGTGAGATCGCGATCGACACGATCGACGTCGTGGGATCGGTGGGCGTAGCGAGCGTGGTCTGACCGGTTCCGTCCGCGTTCCAACGAATGATGGCACCGGAATTGGCGCCCACGTACACCTTGCCGGCCGGGCTCACCGCGATGTCGTTCGGCACGAACCCGCTGCCGAACGTGGATGTGGATCCGGACCCATCGGCGTTGCGCTTGAGCACCCCGCCGGCTCGCAGTGCCGAGTAGATAACTGTGCCGTCGGGGCTCAGCCCGAGGCCCACCACGCTGCTCGCACCCTGGGCGATCTCGGTAGCGCTGCCGCCGGAGCTGGGGATGGAGAGGACCTTCTCATCGGTGCCGCGCGTCAAGAAGAACTTGGATCCGTCCGGGCTGAACGCACCGCCTCGAAACCCGTATGCCGATGAAGCGGTCGGACTCGCAATGGAGGTGGAGGAGTAGCCAGCCGCTGTCGTGATGCCGTCGACGGCTGCAGCCACCGGAGCGACCGACATGAACCCCATTGCGGCGATTGCCACGATGGATGCGACCAGGAGGCGAACTCGGCGGAGCGTGGTGGAGTGGAACATCATCGGCCCTTTTCGGATCGGTGGTCCGTCGGCACTGATGCAGCGACGGTGAAATAGTGCAACGGCAATACTGAACCGAGTTCGATGCTATCCACGGAACCACTTCGCTGTCACGTCATCCCGCGACGGAGCGCCTTGAAGGTCGTCAATGAGGCCTTCAACTCGGCACGCGACGTGACGACACGCAACAACGCACCGGTTCCCGTCAAACCTCTGCCGGAGCAGGACGTAATCGTGATGGCGGATCGAACGCGATCAGGGTCCACTGTGCACAACGGAGAGAACGCGACTGCTATGTCTCTGAAGTGCTCGCCATGAACTCACCCCACCACTCGGAGAGCTCTCGAGCCACCGGTTCGAATCCTGATTCGGTGTGAGCAATTGTCGCGAGTTCAGCGCACGCATCCCCGCCGAGAAGTAGGTCGTGTGCGGTGGCTGAAGCTTCTTCCAACAACATCAGCTCGGGACTCCGAATAGTCGAGTGCATGAACGCGGCGTCCAGTGCGTTCTCATACGCGCCCAGATCCTCGAGGAGCTCCTCGCGTAGTGCGATCGCGCCAGCCGAAGGCTCCGTTACTCGGTAGATACTCGCCGTCAGGTATCGCCGTGCTGATTCAAGTGAATCGGCCCGAAGTCGATGCAACAACGACATGACTCCGCTCGGGAAGACCAGGAGACTGAAGCCGGCGGCAACAGCGGCACCCAGCAGGATGTCCTGAAACCGAGCACCCTCCAAACCCTTGTTCGGTGGCCACGTGACAACAGCGAAGTTGATGAGCGCGAATTGCGTATACGACAGCTGCGCCAACGTCATATTCGAACCAGCTACACGCTTCGCCAGGAAAGCAGCCACAGGAAGCGCACACAGGAACACCGGGTAGGGCAGATGCAGCATCGCAAGTGACCCTGCAATCAGCACACCCCCCGTCGCGCCTGCCGCCATCTTCAGCATTGCCTGTGCACCGGTTGCGCCCGACAGCGTCACCTGCGTGACGGCAAGTGCGGCGAGAACGACCCACAGCCCGTGGTCAAGTCCCACGACTCGCACGATGAGCACACACGCTGCCGCGCCGAATCCGGTTCGCAAGGCGTTCCGCAGCCAGAGTGACTTCCAGCGAAAGTTCTGTCGAAGAATCCTCGAAGGGCGCATCGCATCGAAATGACCGATATCGGGAGTCGGCGCGTTCATCCGCCGGCTCAGTGCCGCCTGATAGAGCTGATTCATCGCCCCGATCGAGAGCACCCGAATCGGATAGTGCGAGGCCAAAAACTCGGGGCTCTGGTCGGAGAGCAGATCGAGGTCATTCCGGCGAGCAGTGGGCAGATCGGGGAGATCCGACGGCAGTGACCCGCTCTCGACGAGATCGGCAGCGGCCTGAAACGCCAAAGCGGTGGTCTCCGCAAGCTTGCTCGCGTCGGTCACCTGCTTGGTCGTCAGTCGTTCAGCGACAGGGATGCTCCAGCGAGCTCCCGAGACCATGCCAGCAAGAGCGCGCTGACGACGACCAACCGCTCCCGGTTGGCTGAAGCTTCCAGTCACATGGTCAAGCAGTTCGTCGCGAGAAGCCTTAAGAGCCGTCACGGTCGGTGTCGGATCTTCTCCCGCTCCGACAGTGCGAGACAGGTCACCCGCTGCCCGGAGCCAACTCGCCAGCAACACTCGGACCTGGCCTGAGCGACGATGCGGAACCACCACAAGGGCAGCGATGATCGACAGTCCACTGCCGATTGACCAACCACAGAGCAACGACGACAGATCATCAAAGTGAGCCGAGATCATCAACGGGAAGAAGAACGCTCCCTGCAGGCCCACAGCTGACCGGGAGACATAGCCGCGAAGCAGGCGCAAATAGGCGAATGCTGAAGAGACCAAAATCGTGACAACAACAGCAAGCCAGAGCGGTGAAGCGCAGATGACCCCAAGGGCTACGGCAGCCGCACCGACAAAAGTGGCCACCGCGTGACCGATGAAGCGCTCGCCGAAATCACCGTCGAAGTCAAGGAAATAGAGGTGAATGCACACCGCCAACGCCGCGAGAATCGATGCGCTCGACTCTCCGAAGAGAGCGAGTACGAGCAGATCAACTGCGACAATCGTGATTGCGAACCTGACACCGGATCGATTGGCCGGCACGTTGAACACGCGCCGAATGCGGTCAAACCTCACTGACTCAGGGGGCAACGGTTGTGGTGTCGGGAGCGCCAGTCGCGTCGTCCCTCTGGTACTGAGCAAACATCTCCATTGCCTTTTCACGGGACGGATACGCGAAAAACACCAGCACCGCTCCGAGGAAAATGAAGAACGCACCGGCGCCATAGGCCCATGACGAACCCTGCAGGAAGCTCTTTTCGGCAGCTGCGACGATTGCGCTCTGGTATTGCGGGAACTGCTCGGCCATCTTCGTTGCACTCGAGAACGAGGCCGTGAGCTCAGAGCGAGTCTGTGCCGAGACTGTCGATGCCTCCGGCGAGGCCGCTACGGCCTTCGAGAAAGCTGCGGCATACCCAAGTGTGAGGAAGGTTCCGAGCACTGCCTGGAAGATCGAACCCCCGAGATCACGCTGAAGATCAGACGTACCAGACGCCATACCAACCTTCGCCACCGGAACCGAACTGGTGAGCGAACGAGCCGCGGGCGTCAGAGCGAAGCCGACGCCTGCGCCCATCAGCAGATAGGCAAGACCAATGAAGAGGTACGACACACCCTCGTGCCAGGTGAACAGCATCACGCCGAATGCCGGAAGAATGAAGCTGTAACCAAGAAGCATCGTGAATCGCGAACCCTTGGTGTCGACGAGTTTCGCCGAATGTGGTGCCACCGAAATCATGCCGATAGCAGCAGGGAGGATCGCGGTTCCCGCCGCGAGCGTGCTGTAGTGCATGACATTCTGAAGGAACTGCTGACCGACGTACATTGCACCAGCGAGCGAACCAAGAACAATCATCCCCGCCACAGCAGGAACCCAGAAGAGACGGCGTCGGGCGTAGTTGAGGTCATAGAGCGGATGCTTGGCCGAGCGCTGACGGAGAAAGAACAACACAATCAGCACGCCGGAGACCGCCAGCAGGACCAGCGATGCGATGAGCCGATTCGGCGCGGAGATCATGCCGATGCCCAGCACCAGACCAGCGATCATCAGTACCGAAAGCGCACCGCCAAGATGGTCGACCGGTTCGGTGGACTCGGCCACATGCGATGGCACGAACAAGAGATTCATGACGAGTGCCACCACAGCGACTGGCACCACGATGAGAAAGACCGATCCCCACCAGAGATGCTCGAGGAAAAGCCCGGCGAGCGCGGGGCCGAGCACCGCAGAGGCGCCGCTGACCGACTGCCAGAGGGCAATCGCCTTTGTACGAGTCGTGCCATCTGCCCAAAGGGCCGTGACGAGAGCAAGCGTGGTCGGGTAGGCCATACCAGCGGCAAGACCCGTGAGAAGTCGCCCGAGCATGAGCATCTGGACGTTCGTGGCGAAGGCTGAGAGGAACGCTGCCGGGATCGTGATGACAAGACCGAGAAGAAGCATCCGCTTGCGTCCATGGCGATCACCGATGGCACCGAAATACAGCACCGACATCGCCAAACCCAGCGTGCAGCCGACGGCAACGAGAGTCAACGAAGTTTGCGAGGCGTTGAATGCCTTTCCGATATCCGGCAACGCCACATTGGCCACGGACAGGTTCACGTTGCATACGAACGCCCCGAGGATCAGCGAAGCAAGTACAAGACCCGCTCTCGGTGGGACGTCAGACGTCGTTGTCGATTCGGGGCCAGTGCCTGCCATTGAAAACTCTCTCTGCCGTTGGGGCGCTAAAGGACCGGAGCAACCGAACCATCGGTACACTTCCGCCGCTGTGCTGCTCGTCGCAGCGTAGTGCTACCCCCAACGAGCGGAGAGTGTTTCAGTGAGCGGTGCCGTGAAGTTCCACGAGGAAATCCCCACGTCGATCACGGGCGCAGTCGCCTACCGGATCCGCTACGCGTCGCACGACCTGAAGGGCCGACCGACCGAATCGACCGGTCTGGTCATCGCCCCCGCCGAGGCGGGTGAGAACCGCCGAGTGATGTCATGGGCCCACGGAACGACCGGTCTCGGTGATGCTGGATCGCCCTCCGCGCAACCCGATCCCGCACGCGAACTCACGCTGTACTTCACCCCCGGTTCGCAAACACAGATCGATTACGGCATCCCGGGCCTACAGACGTTCATCGATGATGGGTGGGTTGTCGTTGCCACCGACTACCAAGGTCTTGGTTCGTCGGGAGTTCACCAATACACGGTCAACCGCACGAATGGCATCGATGCCGTCACCATCGTGAAGGCCGCACGTGAGTTGCCGGTAGGTGCCGGCACGAAGTTCGGTGTCATCGGTTGGTCACAGGGAGGCGGCTCAGCGGCGGCAGCCGTCGAACTCGATGCGTCCGACTACGGTGACCTCGAGATCGTGGGTGCGGTGTGCATGTCGCCCGGTGTTCCGAGCATCGCCCTGAAACTTCCCGGACTGGGTTCTGCACTCGGCGGCAATGACATCCCGCCCGATGGTCACCTCTTCATGATCCTCGCTGGCATGGCCACCGCCTTTCCCGACACCCTCTCGCTCGACGACGTGTTCACCGCCGCCGGTCGACGTGTGTTCGATCAGGGTTGGAATTCGCAGCCCGTGCATCACTTCAGCGACACGCTCGGGCGTGCCTACAAGCATGAGGGTCAGGTCATGGCCATCGACATGACCAAGATGGCGGCGTGGTTACAGGCGTTCAACGACGCGTCGGCTGCTCAGCGCAAGCCGATCGCCCCGGTGCTGGTGCAGATCGATCGGCAGATGGAAGACGGTCCATGTCCGGTGCCGTGGCAACTTGGTTACATCGACGCGATCACTGCACTTGGTGGCGACATCACGTCGACCACCTATCCCGATGATGACCACTTCTCGCTGCCGCAGCACGCCATCGGTGAAGCTCGAGACTGGCTCGCGGCCAGATTCTGAGCGCTGGCCCCAACCGCGCTGACCCATCAGGGTGAAATCTGGGCTCTGGCCGCGAACCTCAGCCGATCCCGGGACGACGCTGGTACCGTGCACATGTCGGCAACTTGTCGATGTTTGGAGCAGACGCCTCGCTCGCCGTCGCACATGTGTGGCCTCGGTCCCGTCGCCTCCTCTGGGCTGTGCGGAGGAGCTCCATGTCGATTTTCCACTCGAATCAGGTCCCATTCGACGCGCCCGGACACGGTTCGGCGATGCCACCCGTTTCCGGCACTGCGATCGTGTACTGCGAGGGCCAGTTCGGCGAACAGGATGGCAAGACCGCGAACGGGTTGGTCCGACACTCCGAGCGATTCCAGATCCTGAGTGTGATCGACAGCCTGCAAGCCGGGGCCGACTCCGGCCAGTACCTCGATGGAGTGGCCAACGGCATTCCGGTGTTGGCATCGCTGCGTGAAGCGATCTCCCATGCGGGCGCCGTACCGGACTTCCTCATCTGCGGTGTCGCGCCAGCCGACGGTCTGCTCTCGCCCCGTCAGCGCATCGTGCTACTCGACGGCATCGACCGGGGGATGCATGTCATCAACGGTCTTCATGAGTTCCTCAACGATGACGCCGAGTTCGTGGCTGCCGCGCTCCTCGCCGGGGTGACGATCACTGATGTGCGACGCCCCAAGGAAACCAAGGATCTCAAACTGTTCTCCGGTCGTATCTGGGATGTGACCTGCCCGCGTATCGCCGTGCTCGGTACGGACGGTGCGATCGGCAAGCGCACAACAGCAACCCTGCTGGTGAAGGCACTTCGCGATCGAGGGGTCAACGCCGTCATGGTCGGAACCGGCCAGACCTCGCTCATCCAGGGCAGCAAATACGGCGTGGCGCTCGATGCGCTCGTTCCGCAGTTCTGCTCGGGAGCGGTGGAGGACCAGGTGGTCCGAGCCTTCGAGGGCGAGAACCCCGACGTGATCATCGTCGAGGGTCAAGGCGCGCTCAGCCATCCGGCGTATCTGACATCAGCACACATCCTTCGTGGCAGTCGACCAGCCGCCGTCATTGTTCAGCACGCTCCGAGCCGACGGGTCCTCGGCGACTTCCCGATGGTGGCGATGCCCACAGCCGCGAGCGAGATCCGATTGATCGAATCATTCGCTGACACCCGGGTGATTGGCGTGACGCTCAACCACGAACTGATGACCGATGCTGAGGTGAGCGCGGCGATCATCGCCTACGAACTCGAACTCGGCGTGCCCGTCACTGATCCGCTGACCCGGCCCCTCGATCGGCTGGTGGAAATGGTGCTCCTCGCATTTCCCGAACTCGACGCAGCACTCGGCACCGCCGGATCATCCGGCACCCCCGGATCGATCACTACAAAACCATGACCGCACCCCGCCTCGAGATCGAGCTCGAGGCGGTCCGCCAGAACGCGACGGTCCTCGTCGAGCGCCTTGGACGACGAGGTATCGGTGTCGTCGGTGTGACCAAGGCTGTGATGGCCTGGCCCGAGCTTGCCGGCGTACTCATCGACTCGGGAGTAGCCGGACTCGGCGACTCCCGACTCGAGAATCTGCAGAAGCTCCGCCGAGACGGGAGCACCGCCCCTCTCATGATGATCCGCTCGCCGATGCTCAGTCAGGTCGATGCCATGGTGCACGCGTGCGACGTGAGCCTCAACACCGAACTTGCCGTGCTCAGTGCCCTCTCCGCAGCGGCGATCCGATACGAGCTGCCCCACGCCGTCGTGCTGATGGTCGAACTCGGGGATCTGCGCGAAGGAGTCGCGATTGACGATGTGGTCGACATGGCTCGGTGCGTCACTCGCCTGCCGGGTCTCGTACTCACCGGCATCGGCACGAACCTGGCCTGCCAGAGCGGCGTGGTCCCCGACCAGAACAAGATGGACGAACTGTCGGGTCTCGCCGACGAGGTCGAGGCCGCCTGCGGACTCACGCTCGACACCGTGTCCGGAGGGAACTCCGCGAACCTCGGATGGGCGCTTTCGAGCGCCGATGTTGGACGCGTGAATCAACTCCGGCTCGGCGAAGCCATCCTTCTGGGCGTCGATCCGCTGACCCGGATGCCGATCGATGGTCTTCGACAGGACGCCTTCCGACTCGTCGCCGAGGTCATCGAAGTCAAGACCAAGCCGGCCGAGCCGTGGGGGGAAATCGGCCAGACCGCGTTCGGCCCCGCCGCACCCACACCCGCGCCATCACCCGACGGGCACGGCCGATCAACGATCGAGACGCGCCGCCGGGCCATCCTCGCCATCGGGCGTCAGGACATCGATCCGGACGGTCTGACCGCACCAGCGGGCGTGATCCTCCGTGGCGCAAGCAGTGACCATCTTGTCGTCGAGGTGGCCGATGAACCGTTGACGGTCGGCGATGAACTGTCCTTCGGACTCGACTACGGCGCCCTACTCAGGGCCGCGACCTCACCGTTCGTCGCGAAGGTTGCCCGGGTCGTCCAACCACGCTGATCTGCCCAGCGCGGCAAGATGGGCACCGCAGACCGTGGCAGGCAAGAACATCTCCCGGAGACGTTCCGAGCCCTCGCTGGCAAGGTCCAGATCGATTCGATCCAGCGCGTCGAGAAGGCTGTGCGATGACTCGGCTTCGAACAGCTCTCCCGCTCCTGTTCGCTCCACAAGACCAGCAGCGAGAGAGTCAGAAGAGCAGACCAGACCCCGTCAGTAGACTCCTGCGGTCAACCAACCTCTCGGCACCCGTTCGGAGCGCTCATGTCACGCCGTCCATTGCATCGAATCTCGCCAGGCCAGGTTCGCAACACCAGCACGAACCCGCGAGGGCGTCGACGAAACACTTCAATGCTTCTCGGGGTGGTCCTTGCCGGAATCGCCACCGTTGCATTCGCCGGATGCGCAAGCAGCACGAGTTCGAACGCCTCGCCTTCGACCACCGATGCGAGTGCGAGCACAACGACGACCTACGACACCGCCCTTGACGTGACAACCATCAACAACGCCCCGGTACCCGGAGAGATGCTGCCGGAGCAGAACGTGTCCGTGATGCTCGACACCATTGATGCGAACGGCAACCATCTGAAGACCTCCCAAGGCACGCGAAAAGCCGGCACGCGCGTGGCCATCCACACCCACCAGTTCGGGGGCCAGACCTGTGTCCTGACCGGTGTGATCACCGACTTCGTAGAGGGCCATGAGCCAATGCAGTGGCCAGCAGGTACCTGCTACTACATGCCGCCGAACACGCTGATGTCTGCTGCAAATCTCGGGACGGAGGATGCCGTTTTGATCGATACGTTCAACCAGCCCCCAGACACTCCCCTCATCACTATCCGTGAGCCGGGATGGCCCAGCGACTGAACGTCGCCGGGTTCCCACACCGGCACAACCTCGACGAGATCTTCGAAATGGATGATTCGCATGGGTTCGATTACTGACAATGCTCGCAGAGCCCAACGGGTACTTCGACGTCTCAGCCGCGGGGAAGGGCTCCGCCCAAAGCCGATCCAGCTCGACCTCGCCTCATTTTCCAAGCGATTCACCGCAGCACCGAGCACCATTCTCGAGATCGGAGCCAACGACGGCATCGACAGTGAGCGGCTTCTCGCAATCTTCGAGTCCGCGACTCTGCATTGCTTCGAACCCGACCCGCGAGCACTTGCACTGCTTCGCTCGCGCATCACCTCGGAGCGCGCGCAGATTCACGCGGTCGCGATCTCCGACATCGACGGGGTACTGCCGTTCCATCAGTCGGGGGGCGCGCCGCCGGGTCAGGAACAGGAGTATCCGGAAGGGTGGCACCGCTCGAGCTCGCTTCAGAAACCCACGAATCACATCGATGAGTTCCCTTGGTGCACGTTCGATGCGACCATCGAGGTCGAGTCCGTGCGTCTTGACACTTGGTACGAAAGCAACGACGTCGGAAAGATCGACTTCATCTGGGCAGACGTTCAGGGCGCTGAACCCGGTCTTCTTCGAGGCGGGCAGGAAGCGCTTCGTAACACCCGCTTCCTCTATACCGAATTCGTCGAGAGCGGTCTCTACGAAGGCCACCTGGCGCTGGATGCCTTGCTCGAACTGATCCCCGATTGGAAGATTGTCACGCGTTACCCCAATGACGTGCTCCTGGAGAATCGGGCATTCCGCTCCGCGTGAGCTCGCCGATGCCGAGTACGAGAACGCTCACCCAGGTGACAGAGAATTTCAGACGCTCGCTTCGCTCGATCAATGAGGACACATGACATCCGATCCGTTGAATGATGTGGTCTCGGCCCAGTACGAGCAGTGGAGCTACCCCGAGCCCATTTTCGATCTGCGCTCGTGGATGAAGACCCAATGGCAATGGTTCGACCCAAAGATCGCGCATCGGCTGTTCTGGCCCGACCGTGACTATGTCCCGCATATGGACATCCTCGTCGCTGGTTGCGGAACGAATCAGGCAGCGGTGTTCGCTCATGCCAACCGACGGGCCAACGTCGTAGCCATCGACGTGAGCCAAGCCTCGCTCGATCATCACGAGTTCCTGAAGAAGAAGTACGACCTCAAGAACCTTGAAATCCACCGACTTCCCATCGAGGAAGTCGCCTCACTCGATCAGCGCTTCGATCTCATCGTCTCGAGCGGCGTACTTCACCATCTCGCCGATCCCATCGTTGGACTCGCAGCGCTCGCGGGTTCATTGCGCCCCAATGGCGTGATCGGGATCATGCTGTATGCCACCTACGGTCGCCTGGGCGTCGAGATGCTGCAGTCGGTCTTCCGCGAACTCGGGCTCGGACGCGATGAAGAATCGATTGCGATCGTTCGCGAAACACTCGCCACTCTCGGCCCCGAACATCCCGTAATGCCGTATCTCGAGATCGCACCCGATCTTCGCTATGACGCCGGCCTGGTCGACACATTCCTGCACGGCCGCGATCGCAATTACACCGTGAACCAATGCATCGAACTGGTCGAGGACGCTGGCCTCGTCTTCCAGGATTGGTTCCTGAAGTCGCCGTACTACCCACCGACCACACCGCCGGACGGCTTCCACGCGTCGGTCGCCGGGCTTCCGATTCGCGAGCAGTGGTCGATCATGGAACGGATCCGCCCGCTCAACGGATGTCATTACTTCATGGCGTGCAAACCCGAACGTGCGCCGGAGACCTACACGATCGACTTTGACTCCGATCGCTTCACCTCGTTCATTCCCGAATACCGACACAGTTGCGGCGTGAAGGGAACAACGCTCTCGCGATCCGACTGGGCGATCGATCTCGACGCCCTCGGGTTGGCGTTCGCTCGCCGGATCAACGGTTGGCGCTCGATCGCCGAGATCATCTCCGAGGTCTCGAACGACCGTGACGCTCCAGAAATGACGTCTGACGATCTCGATGAGATGGGCAGGCGTCTCTTTCAGTCACTCTGGCAACTGGATTTCATCGCGATACGACATACTCCATCGCCGCCCGACGAATGAAGTGACGGTGGAGTAGATGAGTTCAATGACTGCGAGCGCACGGAGAGCACCGGGTTTCCTCCAATGGCTGCGCCACGACGAGAGGCTTCGCGCGAAATAAACTCTGCTGGAACTGATCCCCGAGTGGCGAGTTGTCACTCGCGGTCCAAATGACCTGCTTCTGGAAGACCGCGCATTCCTACCGGCATGAGAACTCCACTACCAACGAGATCCCCGCACCCGATCATCTGCCTGCGGGTAATGGGCGGCCTGGGCAATCAGCTCTTCCAGCTCGCCGCAGCATTCCACCTTCGTGACGTCCTCCGCCGGCAGGTCGTCCTCGATCGGCAGTTCTACAGCGTGACCCACGCGGACATGGACCCACGTGACTTCGAGATCGACGAGCTCCCCCATGGATTCACGGTCATCCGGGGACGTGGCCGTTCGACCCGCCTCCGGGCACTGCCACGGGCCCTGCAAAGCCGGATCACCACGCGCGGGGCGCGGGTCGTCCTGTTCAATGATGCCGTCGCCGAAGCCCGGGCGCTCGGGTTCTCTGATCCAGCGGCGAAGGGGCTCATCGAACTGAGCGAGAACGAGCCCCCGTTCTTCCAGTCGACTTTCGCCCCCCTGATGAATGCGGCAACGATGCGCTCACTTCTCGAGTCGCGCATTCCGCTCGCGTTCCAGCCAGAGGCCGATTCGCCCTACATCGGTGTGCATTCGCGGCTCGGTGATTACCTGAATGACCGTTGGCGCAACGACCTCGGCCCGACCGATCCTGCACAGTTGCTCGAGCTCGGGCGCCAACTCTCGCAGAACCATGGGGGTCTGCCCATACGAGTGTTCACTGATTCACCAGATGTGTTCGAGCAACTCTGCCCAGAGTCGAAAATAGGGCCCTACGAGATCAGTGATGCTGTCTCAAGCTGGGACGCGCTCACCGCAATGGCCCGGTCGCATGCGTTCGTCATGGCGAACAGCACGCTTTCATGGTGGGCGGCCTTCATTGCCACCATCTCTCGCCCCGAACCAGTCGACGTGCACTTCCCATTCCCGTGGTACGTGAATCCCAGCCATACCGACGAGTTGATCGGTATCCCTGGATGGACACGCTACGAACGCAGGTTGCTGCCGGAAACCGCATCATTCCCTCCGAGCGAACTTTGATCAGCGGTCGCACTGACCATCCAGCGGGAGTGCACCGATCGGCGGAGTCGAATCCGCCTGCGCTGCACTACCGTCGAATCACCGACTGACCGGGGGAACGCATGGCCGAGGACGATGTGCTGGCCCGCAAGGACGCGTTCTTCGGTCACGGGGTCGTGAGCGACCCGTACCCGAAGTTGGCCGAGATGGCAGCGCAGTGCCCCGTTCATTCCGGGACCTACTCCTCCTACTTCGACATGATCGGCGCAGAAGACATTCTCTTCCCCGACGCCGAGCAGATCTCGGTGCTCTCCTTCGATGGCGTCGAAGCAGCATTCAAGGACCAGGACCACTTCTCATCGAGTTGTTACGAGGCCAGCCTCGGCAAGATGATCGGGCGCACGATCATCGAAATGGATCCGCCCGAACACGGTCGCCATCGCCAGTTGTTGCAGGGCGCCCTCACCAAGCGCGAGATGAACCGTTGGGAAGAGGAGTTCGTGCGCGGCATCGTCGATCGCACGATCGACGCGTTCATCGAGCGAGGTGTCGCTGATCTCGTCGGCGACTTCGCTCTTCACTATCCGCTGAAGGTCATCGCTGCGGCCTGCGGACTTCCCGAGACCGATGTCGCGTCGTTCTACCGATGGGCCGCGATCCTCACCAACGTGAGCATCACGCCAGTTGATCGGGAAGAGGCAGCGGCTGAGTTCGGTGAGTACCTCGCCGGCGCGGTGACCGATCGACGAACGACACCACGTTCCGATCTCATCACGCACCTTGTTGAGGCCGAGTTCCGCGATAGCGCAGGCCGTCAGGCACTCGACGACGCCGAGGTCATCGCGTTCCTGCGCCTTCTGCTTCCGGCTGCGGCCCAGACCACATATCGAACCCTCTGCAATCTGCTGTTCGGTCTGCTGTCGCACCCTGACCAGTTGCAGGCGCTGCGTGAAGATCGCTCACTCATCGAAGCTGCAATCGAGGAAGGCCTGCGTTGGCAGCCACCCCTGATGTCCTTCGGGCGGACCACGGTCAGCGACGCCGAGATCGAGGGAATCCCCGTTGCTGCCGGCACGATGGTGAACCTCGTGGTGGGGATCGCCAATCGGGATCCGAATCGTTGGGATGACCCCGAGGTGTTCGACATCCGTCGGCCCCCGCAGGCCCACCTCGCATTCGGCAGCGGCCCGCATGTGTGCCTCGGCATCCACTTCGCCCGAATGGAACTACGAGTGGCACTCGAGCAGGTGCTCGACCGCCTGGGCGATCTACGTTTCGCTCCCGAGGCCGAGGGCATGGCGATCACCGGTCTCGGTCAACGAAGCCCGGCCCACCTTCCCGTGTTCTTCACGCCGTCATCCCCGATCGGAACCTCTTCATGACAACGCCCGACCTCATCATCCGCGGTGGCAGCGTGATCGACGGCACCGGTGTCCCAGCGTTCGCAGCCGACGTCGAAGTCACCAACGGCGTGATCACGTTCATCGGTTCCAGTCGCTCGGTCGGCGTCTCGGAGATCGACGCCACCGGGTGCATCGTCACCCCCGGCTTCGTCGACATCCACACCCATTTCGATGCGCAGGCCCATTTCGAGCCCACGATGTCGCCATCTTCTTGGCATGGGGTCACCACCGCCATGATGGGCAACTGCGGTTTCAGCATCGCGCCTGCTGATCCCGACACGCTCAGCTACCTGATCAACATGTTGTCCCGTGTCGAGGGCATGGAGGTCGACGCGCTACTCGAGGGTGTCGACTTCGCCGGAGGAGACTTCGGCGAGTTCCTCACCGGGCTCGAAGGACGCATCGGCATCAACCTCATCGGCTACGTGGGACATTGCGCCATTCGCCGACAGGTCATGGGACATGACGCCACCCAGCGCGCTGCCACCGCCGAGGAGATCGCGTCGATGGCATTACTCGTGCGCAGATCGATTGAGCAGGGAGCCATCGGCTTCTCGAGCTCACAACTGGCCATCCACTCCGACCATGCCGGCGATCCGGTGCCATCCAACCTCGCCGAACCCGACGAACTCATCGCGCTGTGCGCCGTTCTGGCCGATTTCGACGGCTCGGTCATCGAGTTCCTTCCCCGTTCTGGTTCAGCCGCATTCGATGCCGCCGATCAGGAACTGATCCTGGCGATGAGCGATGCCTCGGGACGTCGCCTCATCAATATCAATCCGCTCACCCTGTTCCCCGGTGACCCCGAAGGTCATCGCAACGCTCTTGCGTTCGTCGAACGAGCAGCCGCTGCTGGTCACAACATCCGGCCGATGTACATGATCAATGTGAAGGGCATCCATTTCTCTTTGGATTCAACCTTCGTGCTCGACGAGATGCCCACATTCCGACGCGTGCTCACCCTGCCAACGGTTGAGCGAGCCGTCGAACTTCGTGATGAGTCCAACCGGATCGCCATGCGGGCTGAGTTCGCCAACACCGCCGGCCGTTCGTTCGTGTTCGGTTGGGAGGCGGTGAGTGTGGCTTCGGTGGCCGATGAGTCCCTGGGCAGCACGGTCGGTCGCACGATCGCCGAGCTCGCGGATGAGGCTGGGGTGACCGGGGTCGATGCCATGATCGACCTTGCGCTGGCCGACGAACTCGAAGCCGTCTTCGTGTGGCGGCGTCCCGCTGATCCCGCGCTCGCCGCCGCCACCGAGGAGATCGTCACTCATCCACTCACGTTGGCCGGCTCCAGCGATGGTGGTGCGCATCTGCTCACATTCTGCGGAGCCGACTACACAACGCGCACCCTCACCGAGACCGTTCCCACGATGATGACAATCGAACAAGCAGTGGCCCGCCTCACCTCCGAACCGGCCCGGCTGCATGGCC
>CAEMXZ010000047.1_pt1 | contig 15657 bp, 13 predicted proteins | sample 7263481 | NCBI WGS metagenome assembly CAEMXZ01 (sample SAMEA6813769, study PRJEB35770) | uncultured Microthrixaceae bacterium | biome: Freshwater; feature: Freshwater reservoir; material: water | place: Czech Republic | collected 2017-04-14 | depth 0.5m m
ACCAGATCGGCGTTGCGGGTGATGTGGGCGATATCGGTCCAGCAGAACGCCTGCACCGCGTCGGTATGCAACAGCGCGTCCGGAGCATGGCGTCGCACGAGCTTGGCGATTCGATCAATGGGTTGGAGCGTGCCGATTTCGTTGTTGATAGTCATGACGGACACGAGGCGGACGCCCGGACCTTCAGCGGCCTCAGCGAGCTCGGTCTCCGAACGGAGCACATCAGCGAGTTGATCGAGATCGATTCGACCAAGAGGATCGACACCCACCACACGACCACCGAGGTGCTCGACCGGATCGAGCACGGCATGGTGCTCGATGGCGCTGCACACCACGAGGCCGGGCTGAGCGCGACCCGGTTCTCGGGACGTCGAACGCGTTGCGCCGAACACCGCCAGGTTGTCGGCTTCGGTGCCACCGCTCGTGTAGATGATGTCACCGGGATCGGCGCCGAGGAGTTCAGCGAGTTCGTCGCGGGCTTCGTCGATGGCCCGACGGGCATCACGGGCCCATCGATGAGCACCCGAGGGATTGGCGAACCGATCGGTGAAGAATGGAAGCATCGCCTCGACCGCTTCGGGTCGCATCGGCCCGGTGGCCGCATGGTCGAGGTAGGCACTCACCCCGCCAAGGGTACCGGCGCCGGTGCGCACCGACCGCTGCGGTGCTGATCGCGTTCCACCGACCGTCCGCCGATCACGGCAGACTGGACGGGTGACCGACGATGCCGCGCTCTACGGGGACTCCTTCGCCGATGTCTACGACGAGTGGTACGGCGACATGTTCGACACCGAGGGCGCTGTGCAGGCTCTACTCGAACTCGCTGGCTCTGGCCCGATCTGTGAGCTCGGGGTCGGCACGGGTCGCCTGGCCATTCCGCTCGCCGCCGCCGGGTTCGACGTTGTGGGCATTGATGCATCCGCGGCCATGCTCGAACGACTCGCAGCAAAGGAGCCACCGGCGTCGCTCACGGCAGTACTCGGCGATATGGGGTCGGTGGCCGAGGTTCTAGCTGCCAGTGCCAGTGAAGGGGACGGTGCCAAAAACAGTGATGGCGACTGCGACGGGCACAGCGTTCAGCAGCAACGGTTCACGCTCATCATCTGCGCATTCAATACCTTCCTCAATCTCGCCAGCGAGGAAGCCCAACAGCGGTGTATGGGTCAGGTCGCGTCGCTGCTCACCGAGAATGGAGTGTTCGTTGTCGAGAGCGTGGTGCCGGCCGAACCCGAGGAGATCGTGACCGAATCGCTCGACGAATCCTCTGTCGGCCACGGGGTCACCGTGCGCACCTCGACTGACGTGCACTCCCAGATCATCCGTGGTGAGCATCTCGAACCCACCGCCACCGGAACGCGTCGCCGACCCTGGGCCGCCCGTTACCTACGTCCCGAGCAGTTCGATGGGCTCGCTTCCCATGTGGGTCTCGCACCGATCGAGCGCTGGAGTTCTTGGAGACGGGAACCTTTCGACGGCGACAGCCTCACGCACATCACGGTCTACGCCCGGGCGTGAACCCACGATCCACGCTCCGATCAGGGGATCGCAGCGAGACCTCCGTAGGCTGACCCCATGGCCGGAATCACCGTGGGAACAACTATCGACGCGACACCCGAGCAGGTCTGGGAGGTCGTGCGCGTCGTGGCCGACCACGTCGACTGGATGCATGATGCAGTCGCCATCCGATTCACATCGGAATCAACATCGGGCGTGGGCACCACGTTCGACTGCGACACCAAGGTCGGCCCATTCCGACTCACTGACCAGATGGAGATCACCCGCTGGGAGGACGCACGAGTGATGGGCGTCCGCCATGTCGGCATGGTCACCGGCACCGGGGAATTCACGCTCGTTCCCACACCACCCGGCCGCACCGAGTTCATCTGGCGAGAGAAGCTCACATTCCCATGGTGGATGGGTGGCCCGATCGGTGCCACCGTGGGCGGCGTGTTCCTGAAGCTCATCTGGAAACGCAATCTTCGAGGACTCAAGGCGATCATCGAGTCGCGCTCCACCAGCATCAACTGAACAGCCACAACAGAACCGGCCAGGATCTCGACCGGACGCAGTGCGTGGGTTCAGAAACCGAGTATCGGGCTGGCGTAGCTGTTCGCCGCCCAGATGCAACCGGCCACCATCGTGATGGTGATCGCGCCACAGACCATCGTTCCCACCCATGGGAGTTTCACGGCGCGATCGAGGGCGAGCACCAATGCCCCGATGGCAACTCCACCGACAAGGCCGGCGATATGCGCACCCTTGGAGATCCCAGGCGTGGCGAAGGTGAGCAGCACATTGATGAGCACGAGACCGCCGATGCCATTGCGCCACACATCGATGCCGGCTCGACGCTGCGCGATCACCGCCGCCCCCATGAGTCCGAACACTGCTCCGGATGCACCCACCGTTGGCGTCGTGGGTGAGACCAGCAGGACGCCGAACGAACCGGCAACAAGGCATGCGAGATACAACGACAGATACCGCACCCGACCGAGCAGTGATTCGAGCTGCGAACCGATGAGGTAGAGCAGCAGCATGTTCATGGCGAGATGGATCACACCGGAATGCAGGAACCCACCGGTGATGATCCGGTACCACTGCCCCACCGCCACGCCCAGTTCCTGCACCTGTATCCGGTTCGGGGCGACCTGGGTGTAATCCACTCCGTAGCCGAGCAAAAACCCCTTCTGCGAGAGCGAACCACCACCGCCGCCGAGCGAACCGCCGGTGGCCAGGCAGGCAATGAGGGCCAGCACGTTAAGTCCGATGAGTGTCTCGGTGACCACGGCCCGACCGCCATTGAGATCACGCAGTCGCATCACGGGGGAGTTTTTTCGTCCGGACCGCACGCACTCGGGACACTGGAACCCGACCGCCGCTTGGGTCATGCAGGAGGGACAGATCGGCCGACTACAGCGCTGGCAGGAGACTCCGGCCGAGCGGTCGGAGTGGCGGTAGCAAGTGGTGATCGGCATCGACACGATTCGACCCTAGTGAAGTGGCGGTCGGAGTTGACTACCGACCAGTGAAGGTCGCCTTGCCGGGACCATGTTCGAGGAACGAGGCAACGCCGAGGCGAGCGTCGTCGGTGCCGAACACCTCGACGAACGCGGCCTGTTCGAGCGCGAGTCCCTCGGCGAGCGTGACCTGCAGACCATCGTCGATGGCTGCCTTGGCGAGGGCCTGGGCCAGCACGGGGCCACGAGCGAGCTCAGCCGCGAGCTCGCGGGCCCGGGTCATGAGCGAGTCGCGGGGCACGACCTCATCGACCAGACCGATGGACAGTGCCTCCTCAGCCGCCACCTGACGCCCGGTGAGGATCATGTCCTTGGCGCGGGCGGGACCGACAAGGCGTGGCAACCGCTGCGTGCCGCCACCACCGGGAATGATGCCAAGAAGGATCTCGGGCTGACCGAAGCGCGCCGAATCGGCAGCGAGACGCATATCGCAGGCAAGCGCGAGTTCACAGCCGCCGCCGAGCGCCGGACCGGCCACTGCCGCGACAACCATCCGGGGAATTGCAGCCACGGCATTGAGGGCGGCCACGAACAATGCGCCGATCTGTCGGGCCTCATCAGGGCCGGCGAACTCCGAGATATCGGCTCCGGCGGCGAAGATGCGCTCGCTACCGGTGACGATGACAGCGCCGGGCGGATCGATCGTGAGTTGCTCGGCGATGACGAGCAACTGGGTGAGCACCGCTTTCGACAGCGAGTTCACTTTGCCGTTGCACAGCGTGATCACTGCGACGCCATCGGCGCCCCGTTCAAGTTCCACAAGGGTGTCGGTCATGACCCGACCCTACCGGTGCGAGGCCTGCCTATCAGTCGACGAGGGCCTGCAACTCGACAACCCGCAACTGCGTCGCAGCACTGCGGGAGAGGATTCCGAGCGCACCGCCCTCCCCGGTCGAGGAACTCCACCAGGCCACCCAGCGCTGGGTGGCGATGATGCGCCGCACACCACCGGGTTCGCCAGCGGAGGATCGCTGGAACACGTGGGTGCAGTCGCTGCTCTGCGCACGAGCCGCTCGGCGAATGTCATAGGCCGCGCCCCGGTCGCAAAGCTCGTGGCCGCCGTCGCCGGCGTCCCAGTCAACCCCCACCGGCACCGCATGCACCGTGGCCGAGACATCACCGATCGAAGCAGTGGCACTCTGCTCGAACCACGGGTTCTCCACCCACAACCACGTGGCCAGACCCACGAGCTGCACCGACGCAGGGTTGGTGCGCGGCACCGGCGGCGTGAGTTCGATCCGCCGTCGCGCCTCGGCGACGGCTCGTTCGACCACCGCAACACCGCCGAACGGATCCCCCGGCGTATAGATGACGAGACGACTCATGACGGGGTGTCCGGCTTCGTCGTCGCAGTTGAGTGCATAGGGCACGCCCTCAACTGGATCCACGCCGAACGGGGCTCTCGACGCCGGCGTGCTGGGCACGAATGGGGTATCGATCATGTAGTACCCGCAGGTCCAACGTGGACCAGAACCTCCCCACCAGGAGGCAACGATGCCGGAGGTGCCACGAATGACCACCGCTTCGGGCGAACCGCTGCTGACGTTCCCGCCCACCGATGCGGGGCCGAACTGGATCATGGATTCCGCAACGACCGGTGCGGTTTCATTGCTCGATGATGATGCACTGGCAGACGGTGAAGCGCCGACCATGGACGGCAGGACCAACACGGTGATCACTACTGCCAAGGCGGTGACCAACAGCGTGAAACCGCGCCGCGCCGACCAGCGGATTGATCGGCACATCGATCGGTCCCGCGAACCGTCCGTTGTCGTATCCATCCTCGCCTCCTCAGATCGGGGAAGCGGAAACTACGAACTGCTGCACTCATCCTCAAGAGCCGAACGACTCATCGCGCGGCTCAGCACCACAACAGCCACAACAACCACAACAACGTGACTGGGGTTCAGCCCAGAAGATCCTCGGCGGCACTCCAGGGGTCGAGTTGCTGCGAGCGAACGGCTTCGACCACCGCGGCCCACCCATCGTCTTGATGAAGTGCAGCGACCTTCGCGAGCAACTGTGTGGTCAGGATCCGATCGAGTTCGACCTCGGTGCGCATCGCACGACGTGCAGCCCGATCGCCGCTCCCGATCGACCACTGCTGATGCGACTCGATCGCCGCGAGGAGATCGTCGACACCATCGCCGGTGGTTGCCGTGGTGGCAACGATGGGTGGCCGCCAGCCGTCGACAGACCGCAGCGACAGCATGCGTTCGATATCGGTGAGCGTGTCACGCAGACCTGCCCGATCGGCTTTGTTGACGACGAACACATCGGCGATCTCCATGAGACCGGCCTTGTTCGCCTGCACCGCATCGCCCCATCCGGGGTTCACGACGACGACGGTCGTGTCAGCCTCACCTGCGATCTCGACCTCGACCTGTCCGACACCCACGGTCTCGATGATGACGAGCGGAAACCCGACGGCATCGAGCAGACGAACCGCCTCGGGCACCGCCAACGAGAGTCCACCGAGGTGCCCGCGGGTGGCCATCGACCGGATGAACACCCCACGATCCAGCGAGTGATCGCTCATCCTCACCCGGTCGCCGAGAATTGCGCCACCGGTGAACGGTGATGACGGATCAACGGCCAGCACTGCTACCTCGGATGCACGGTCGCGGATCCGACTCACGAGCGCCGAGGTGAGCGTGGACTTCCCAGCTCCCGGTGCGCCGGTGATCCCAACGGTCGATGCCGGACCAGCCAGCGCGAACGAGAGTCGGCCAACGACGCGGGCTTCGGGCCCTCCGCGTTCGATCAGCGACAGCAAACGGGCGAGCGCTGTGCGATCACCACCGCGGGCAGCACCGAACAATGCTGAGGTCTCGGACACGACGCAACCCTAGGACGGCATCAGACTGGTTCGGGGCACCGGCCCGCAATCACCAGCGCCGGTGGGCTCAGAGCGAAACCGGGGTTTCGCCGATGGCGTTGGCGGTCTCACCGGAGTTGATGACCTCGGTGACCCCGGGGACCCGGTCCTTGAGGATGCGCTCGAGACCAGCCTTGAGGGTGACCGTGGAAGCCGGGCACGAGACGCAGGCACCGACGAGCTCAACGGTGACAATGCCTGTGACCTCATCGACATCGTGCAGCACGACATCGCCGTTGTCGGCTTGGATGGCCGGGCGGATGACTTCGATTACCTGTTCGACCTGAGTGCGCACCCCCGCAGTCTAGGGAGGTGGTGCTCCAGTCACCACCAGCGGCACTCAACAGCACGGCGCCGCGGCCGGGGCCGTCGGGTGAAGTCATGGAAGACTGCGTCGGTGCAGTCGCTGATTCTCGCTCATCAGGGTGGTTGGGACGAGGCCCTCATGGTGCTCGTCCCGATCGGATTGTTCATCGCCGTACTTCGTCTCGCCAATCGCCGCGCCAAGCAGGTACAGACCACGCGATTACAGGCTGCGCAATCCGACGACAACGAGAGCACCGAACCAAAGAGCACTGAACCGGAGAGCACCGAACCAGAGAGCACTGACTGAGTGCGCGTTTCGGTCGTGACGAACCATGCGGTCGTGGATCGGACCCAGACACAGCACTGGCTCGATCCGCGCCACGACCTCGTGATCGAGCAACCTCCGACTCTCGATGGGACCTCGCATCGATTCGAACTCGCCGACGGGCCGTTCTCACACTGGCAGCGGGTGGTTCGCGTGGAGCCCTCTTCGAACTCGGTTGACTTCGTCGACGTGTACGAAGAGATCCGGTTTCGCCTCGCTGTTCCGGTAGGGCGGGCACTGTTCCTGATGCCGCTGCGGCGCGAGTTGCGTCGACCGCCCGATCCCCAGCGCCGAACGCCGTGGTGGGCGCCACCTGATGTGCTGAGCCCCCGTGCCGCAACTGTGCTCTCGCTGCTGTGCGTCTTCGGCCTCGTCGCTGGGTACCTCGGCACGCTCATCACCCAGACCCTCACCTACGCAGCTGAGGAATTCGGTGCATCGACGGGCGACCAGGGAACACTGCTGGCTGGCGTGCGTGTCGGGGTGCTGCTGTCGATGCTCATCGTTGCCACCGCCGACCGACGCGGCCGGCGCTCGGTACTCGCCGTCGCATTGCTCGCAGCATGCGCGATCACTTCTCTCGGAGCGTTCGCTCCCGGGATGATCTGGCTCGGAGCCACGCAGACCTTCGCCCGGGCCTTCGCCACCGTCATCGGGCTTCTCGTCGCGATCATCGCCGTGGAGGAGATGCCGGCGGGTGCCCGGGCGTTCGCCGTCTCCGTTCTCACCATGACCGCCGGACTCGGTGCCGGGCTGTGTGTCATCAACCTCGTCTATGTCGACCTCGCTGTGTGGGCATGGAGGATTGCCTATCTCGTTCCACTCCTGTTCATGATTCCGAGCTGGCGACTGCTGCGGCAACTGCCCGAAACCTTCCGGTTCACCAAGAGACTGGAGGCCGATCGAGCTGCCGAGCTCGCGGCACGGGAGTCCGAACGAACATCGCAATCACGACCGGGGACAACGGAACCGGACCAACGCCTCAATCGGCACATCGATCGGCACATCGACCGACGGCGCTTCGCCCTGCTCGCGGCCTCAGGCTTTCTGTGGGCGCTGTTCCTCGCACCGGCGGCCCAGTTCCTCAACGAGTTTCTGCGTACCGAGCGTGGCTTCTCCGGTATCGGCATCGCCGTGTTCGTGCTGGCCACCAACACACCCGGCGTCATCGGCATCGTGCTCGGGGGCCGACTCGCCGACCGACGAGGACGACGACTGGTCGGCGCCATCGGCATCGCCGGCGGGGTCACCTTCACCGTGGTGTCCTATCTCTCGTGGGGGTGGCCGCTGTGGGCCGCGTCGGTGGTGGCTTCGGTGATCGGAGCAATCGCCATTCCGGCTCTTGCGGTGTACGGACCCGAACTGTTCCCCACCAATCAGCGCGCCCGGGCCAATGGGAGACTCCAAGTGGTCGGCGTGGCCGGCAGCAGCATCGGGCTGCTCAGCGCCGGTTGGCTGGCTGATCGTCTCGGCGGCCTGGGTCCGGCTATTGCTGCGCTCGCCATCGGACCAGCGATCCTGATCGTGATCGTGCTGACGCTTTACCCCGAAACCGCGAACCGGCATCTCGAGGAACTCAACCCCGCAGATGTGAACGTCACCGACCCGTCAGGATTCTCCGGGCCTCAGTGATCTCGGCAATGCGCTGGGCAGCATCGTCGACGCTGGCGCCATGATCGGGGTGAACCGCACGCAACATCTCGCGATAACGACGCTGCACCTCTTTGGCAGGCGGCGTCGAGCCGGGGACGAGCGCGCTCGCTCCCGTACCGGCGAATCCGAGACGATCGAGTGCCCAAGCCGTGGGATTCTCGAGCGCGGTACGACTCAACATCGACCCCGCGCGCATCCCACTGAGCGACGCGATGAGATCAGCGCCGATTGGACCCGCCCAATCCATCGCCCGGCGCAAGGTGCTCATCACCGATCGACGCTGGGCACCATCGAGCTGCCCGGCCGCGTAGACCGCGCCGAGCACCTGCTGTTCAGGCGCGCCCTTGTCGTCGAACTCGAAGGCCAGGACCTCGCCCTCGCCCACCAGCCGATGGGTGGATGCCGATAAACCAATCGTGTCGACCTGCAGACGGTGACGAAGACGAGGTTGTGCGATCCGGCGGCCATCCTCGAGCTCACGGGTGAGATGTCTCAGATCCGGCAGCATCTCCGGGTCGATCGAACTGACATGGTGCGCGACGACTCCGCCCAGAAGGATCCCACCGAAACCCGGGGCGGGGTCACAGGGAAGTTCGCTCTCTCCGAGTGCCACGCGTCGGGTCGGCGCGTGGGGCCGGGAGCAGTAGATCTCGAGTTCGGCCAGCACCACCACGCAGAGGGTAGTTGTGACTCTGAGATGAGGTTCAGTCGGGATTAGTGTTTCGCATCTCATGATCAACGAAACCTCCGAGCCATGAGCCCGTCCCCCCTAGCGCCACTACGTGGCCATCGGGCAGACGTTCAGGTGCTCCGAGGACTCGCTGTGCTGCTGGTGGTCCTCTACCACGCACAGGCCATCTTTCACGGCGGCTATATCGGTGTTGACGTGTTCTTCGTCATCTCCGGATTCGTCATTGGACGGCTTCTCGTCGATGAACTCACCAGCACCGGTGGGCTGTCGTTCCGCTCGTTCTACGCCCGCCGATTCCGACGCATCCTGCCTGCACTCGCGCTGATGCTCATGATCGTTGTGCTTGTCTCACCGATGCTTGCTCCCATCGCCGCCGGCGGGGTGACCAACGCAACCGCCGCTGCGTCCGCGCTCTTCAGCGCGAATGGCTATCTCTTCATCCATGATGCCGGTGGCTACTTCGCCACCGCCTCCACTCTCAACCCGCTCCTCCACACCTGGTCCCTTGCCGTTGAGGAGCAGTTCTATCTCGCAATCCCAGCCGTGCTTTTCGTTCTCTGGCGACTCACGATCCGCCGCACGCGCCTCAGCCCAATCACAACCGCCCGGATCCTGATCGCCACCATCACAATCGTGTCGCTCGCCCTGTGCATCGCTTTGAGTTTCATGCCCGGAACATTCCATTCCCGCACCGGCCTCAGCTTCGCCTACTTCGCGCCAGTCACCCGTGCCTGGGAGTTCTGCGCCGGCCTCGGCCTCGTTCTGCTCCCCGCTCGATGGGCCGCCAGCCGTACCCTCACCCGCAGCGCACTCGGAATCGCCGGCTATGGCGGCATCATTGCTTCCGCACTGCTTCTTTCGGACGCCACGACCTTCCCCGGATACATCGCGATCCTCCCTGTAGCGGCAACCGCCCTCGCCATTCATGCCGCAGCGCCCGTCCCGCGACTCGCCCGGCCGATGATCTGGCTCGGCGACAACTCCTACGGCTGGTACCTCTGGCATTGGCCGCTCATCGTGTTCGCCGCCGCCTACTGGCCCCAAGCCGGTAGATCCATTCTCGTCCTCGCGGCCGCAATCTCGATCGTCCCCGCCGTTCTCTCACGCCAACTCCTTGAACAGCGCCTCATCATGCGCGTGACCCGGGACCATATGCGCCGTTCCACCGCTCTGATCACCATCGCCTCTCTGGCGCTTCCATTCCTCGCAATCACACTCTCGAAGCCCATTACCACCCGGGTGCATTCCACCAGCGGCGTCGAGCAGATCGACGCGATGACGGCATCGCAACAGGCCCTCCAAGCGAACGAGTGCGGAATGCAGGTGCCTCTCGGTGTGCGGACACCGGCGGCCTGTGTGTCGAATCCGACGGGCGCAACCACAATCGCCTTCATCGGCGACTCGAATTCCACGCAGTACGACGTCGCGCTCAACGCAGTTGCACAGGGCGCCGATGCTCGTCTCGAGAGGGCCACGGCGAGCGGCTGCCCGATGATCCCCAGCCCCAACCCACCCGAAGGTCCGGATGGGGGGTGTGCGAAGTACCTCACGGAGACGTTGGCTGAGCTGCAGGCCCATCCCAGAGACATCGTCATCATCAGCACCTCCACCTCGGAGTGGCTGGAGTACAGCAGGTATCGAGGCGTCCCGACGATTGGGGACTACACGGATCGATTCAGTTCCGTCCTCCAGACAATCGCCGACACCGGAAGTCGGACGATTCTGATCGGCGAACTCCCCAAACCCCGCTGGGCGAATCCCAGCTGGGGCCCGGCGAAATGTTCAGCCCTCGCCGCCAACCGCGATTTCGACCGCTGCCTCTACCAGGGCCACCGACCGGAGAGCACCCCCATGTCCGCGACGGTGCTCTCCATCGAGACCGATGCGACACGCGCAACCGGGGTTGAGCGCTGGGACCTCACCGAGGAGATCTGTCCCGACGATCTGTGCACCGCATTCGTTGACGGGATTTCCGTGTGGTCCGACAATGATCACATCACCCTTGATGCGGCGAACAGACTGGCCCCCGCACTTCTGGAACGGCTCCGTTCAGGACCTTGAGGGCCACAGCACCCGTCGCCAACTAACGTATCGCCATGCCGAATCCTCCTCTTGATCGCAATCTCGCCCTCGATCTGGTCCGGGTCACCGAAGCTGCAGCAATGGCCGCCAGTCGCTGGATGGGCCGGGGTGACAAGGAAGGCGCCGATGGCGCCGCCGTCGATGCCATGCGCCTCGCCCTCGGCACTGTGCCCATGGACGGCGTGGTCATCATCGGCGAGGGCGAGAAGGATGAAGCCCCGATGCTCTACAACGGTGAGCGCATCGGCGACGGCACTCCGCCGGAGGTCGACATCGCCGTCGATCCGATCGACGGAACCACCCTCACCTCGAAGGGCCGCGGCAATGCACTCGCCGTCATCGCGCTCTCACCGAAGGGCACCATGTTCGACCCGGGTCCGTGTGTCTACATGGAGAAGATCGCTGTGGGACCAGAACTGGTCGGCCTGTGCGATATCTCGGCGTCACCCACCGACAACCTCAGGGCAGTTGCGAAGGCGAAGGGCATCGACATCACTGATGTCACCGCAGTGATCCTCGAGCGCGACCGCCACGATGACCTCATCGGCGAGGTGCGTCAGGCTGGCGCCCGTATCCGTCTCATCGCCGATGGCGACGTGGCCGGGGCCATCTCCACCGCATGGCCCGACTCCGGCGCCGACATCCTGTTCGGCATCGGCGGCACTCCTGAGGGCGTCATCGCAGCCGCTGCGCTCAAGAGCATGGGCGGTGAGCTCATCGGCCGCCTCTGGCCCCGCAACGACGAAGAGCGCGCGGCCGCAATCGCGCTCGGTTACGACCTCGACAAGGTGCTCGGCACCGATGATCTCGTTGCCGGCGACAACTGCTTCTTCGCCGCCACCGGCATCACCGACGGCGAACTGGTCAAGGGCGTGCACTTCGGTCGCGAGTTCGTCACCACACAATCACTCGTGATGCGCTCACGTTCGGGCACGGTGCGGCTCATGAACGCTCGCCATCGCGCCGACAAGGTCGCCGAGAACATCTGATCGGCTCGGGACCCTCCGGCTTGGGTTCCAACAGCTCGGGACCGCTACAGACTGCTCAGACTGCTCAGACTGATGTTGACTTCTGCTCGCGCTGCGCGGCCAGAAGTTCGGCCGAGGGAACCTTCAGGTCATGCACGATGTGCATCCAGCTCAGCACCTTGAGGACGTAGAAGGTCATATCCAGCTCCCACCAGAAGAAACCATTGCGGGCCGAGGCCTGATGGTGATGGTGGTTGTTATGCCAACCCTCGCCGAGGGTGGCTACCGCGATGAGCACCGAGTTCCGACTGGTATCGGTGGTGGCATAGCGACGACGACCCATGACATGGGCCAGTGAGTTCACCAGGAACGTGTCATGCCACAGCACCACGGTGCTGAGGAAGAAGCCGACGAACAGGCCGGACCAACCGGCGATCAGGAAGCAGGCGAGACCCGTGAGCCAGGGGAACACGCCGTTGTACTTCTCGATGAATCGCAGTTCCGGATACTTGGCGAAGTCGCGGATGCGTTCGGTCGGAGCGTCGGCGAACTTGTCACACAGGATCCACCCCACATGACTCCACCAGAAGCCGCGCTTGGGTGAATGCACATCAAGTTCAGTGTCGCTATAGCGATGATGATTGCGGTGATGCCCGGCCCACCACAGCGGTCCCTTCTGCACACAACTCACCCCGCCGAGTGCCAGCACCAACTGGAACGCCCGACTGGTGCGATACGAACGATGGGCGAAATAGCGGTGATACCCGGCGGTGATGAACCACAGACGGCCGAAGACCATCACAAGGAACAGCAGGAACGACTTCATGGTGACGCCGCTGATGAAGGGGCCCACGAAGGCAATGACATGGAAGGCCAGGAACGGGATCGAGGTCACCCAGTTGACCTTCTCATCGGGGGCTCTGGTGAAGGTCTCCCGGTCGAGCAGAGCGGTGTCGCCTGCGGTGGATGGATCGGGATCAGACGACAATGACACGCGCGGTGCTTTCGGGAAGAAGGTTCCTTCACCGTACCGGATGAACCCGCCGACCGACCGGTCGGTAGGCTGATTTCCGTGAAGCAAAATCCACTGCTCGCGGCGGTCGCCGGAACCGTCAGTGCCGCTGTGGCCCTCGGCGTGGGCGAACTGCTCTCGGCCCTCGGCACACCGGGTCAGTCGCTCGTGGGTTCTGTGGCCGGTGAGGTGGTCGACCGCACACCCGGTCCCATCATTCATTCGGCGATTGAAGCCCTCGGTACGAACGACAAGCCGGTGCTGCTGACGATCATCGTCGTGGTCTGCCTCGCTCTTGGCGCTGCGGTCGGCGTGCTCGGCCACCGCCGTCGACGAGTGATCGCACCTGTGTTCGCGGTTGCTGCACTGCTGGGCATCGGTGCCGGACTTCATGATCCACTCACCAGCCGCTGGGTCGTGGTGGTGGCCGCGCTCGGCGCTGCCGTCGCTGGAACCACCACGTTGCAGCAACCTCTTCGACGGATCCCCGGTGATGAACTCGAAACATCCGCGAACGCCGCTGGGCTCACTGCATCGGAACGACGTTCAGCCTTGAACACTGCACCCACGACCGCTCCCACGACCGCGCCGATCACCGTGCCGGGCGTGGGCACCGGAAACCGACGCGCATTCTTCGCGCTCACCGGGGCCGTGGGTGTCGGGGCGGTTGCACTCGCGGCCGGCGGACGAGCCCTCAGCAACCGTTCCACCGGCCTCACCACCGGTGGTTCAGCAACTCCCCCTCCCCCACTGCCGGAGGTACCGGGGGTTCCTTCGGCGCCAGCCGGACTCACCGTCGACGGCATCAGCCCGATCATCACCCCGACCGCCGAGTTCTACCGGATCGATACCGCCTTCACGTACCCCAAGGTCGATCTCGCGTCATGGAGACTGCGCATCAGCGGGCTCGTGGATCGTCCGATGGAGTTCAGCTATGAAGAACTCGTGGCCATGCCCCAGGTGAACATCCCTGTCACCATCGCGTGCGTGTCGAACAACGTGGGCGGCGAACTCGTGGGCACTGCCTATTGGCAGGGAATTCCGCTCGCCACGCTGCTCGACGCTGCCGGCGTGCAGTCGGCCGGCACCCAGATTGTCGGTCGATCGATCGACGGGTTCAGCGCGGGGTTCCCCACTGCCGCCGCCCACGACGGACGAACCGCACTGCTGGCGCTCGGCATGAACGGCGAACCGCTGCCACTCAAACACGGATTTCCGGCCCGACTCATCGTCGAAGGTCTCTATGGCTACGTCTCGGCCACCAAATGGTTGCGCTCCATCGAGCTCGCTGATTGGGACACAGTCAATGGCTACTGGGTCCCTCTCGGCTGGTCGAAGGAGGGCCCGGTCAAACTGCAATCGCGTATCGATGTGCCGCGCTCCGGCGAATCAGTCATGGCTGGCCCGACTGCCATCGCCGGCGTGGCCTGGGCACCGGGGGTCGGCATCTCGCGTGTGGAGGTGCGGATCGACGATGGCGACTGGCAAACAGCCGACCTCGGTCCCGAACTCACCGATGCCACCTGGCGCCAGTGGATGCTGCGGTGGAATGCCACCACTGGCCGGCACACACTGCGGGTACGAGCCACTGACAGCACCGGCAGTGTGCAGACCTCCGACGTGGCGCCGGTGGAACCGAACGGCGCCACCGGACATCACACCCGCCAGGTCACCGTGCGGGCCTGAGCGGCCACCACTACATAGGACGCGAAAGGACCCGGGTGCTTGGCCCGGGCCCTGTTCAAACGCTTCGAGGAACGACCCGGCTATGAAAGTCGGGAGATGCCGTCGTTCCAGATCAGCTGTTGATCCGCACCCGCGCTGTTGCGGACTCGAAGGTCTCACGGACTGTTGAGCTACCCGACACCCTCAGGTACCCCTGGACTCGGATGTCGTACTCAGTTCCCGACACCAAGGAGCCGACGTAACAGTTCCGACTATTCGGCAGCACCTGACATGACGACACCACCGTGTTGGTTCCCTTCGCGTACGCGCGCACCGTGAACCCAACCAGTATCGAACCAGCCGGACGGGCGAAACTAAACCCGACAAACGCCCCGTTCTTGCCCGATGAGTACGCCACGCCGATCGAAGGACCAGTCACTTTCGGACGCACCGACACTGCAGCCGAAGCCGGGCTAGCACCATGACTGTTGACGGCCCGAATTCTGATTGACGACGTCACGTAGTTCGTCAAGCCGGTGATAGTGATCGGCGAGCTCGTCCCAACCGCATCAGTCCAAGCACCAGCACCGACCTTGTACTGATACTTCGTAATTGCTGGACCAGCATTCGAACCTGCAGTGAACGAGATCGACGCGGAACCATTGCCGGGTGTGGCAACCAGCGACGCCGGGGCGCCGGGCGGCAATGACGGCCAACCAGAAGTCATCACCCGAGTCGAGCCGTCGTAGGCAACCGCGACGAACAGCCCATTGCCATAGGTCACCGCATTCCAACCGCTCGCCGCAGCAGCGGTACGGGCGGTCCACGTCACACCATCAGAAGAGGTCATCACCCGATTCGCCCCATCGCCGGAGACAGCAACGAACAACCCATTGCCATAGGTCACCGCCCACCAAGTGTTCTGCTCAGCAGCAGTCTGCGCAGTCCAATTCACACCATCAGGCGAGGTCATCACCCGATGCGCCCCATCAAGAGAGGTCGCCACGAACAACCCGTTGCCATAGGTCACCGAAAACCAGACGTTTTCCTCAGCAGCGGT
>CAEMXZ010000048.1_pt1 | contig 15371 bp, 10 predicted proteins | sample 7263481 | NCBI WGS metagenome assembly CAEMXZ01 (sample SAMEA6813769, study PRJEB35770) | uncultured Microthrixaceae bacterium | biome: Freshwater; feature: Freshwater reservoir; material: water | place: Czech Republic | collected 2017-04-14 | depth 0.5m m
ACGAGCAGAAGATCGAGATCAGATCGGGCGATCATGCCCGCGTCGACCATCGTCTCCAATTGTTCGACGATGGGGCGCCAATACTCAACACCCATAACGATCACCGGGAACTCGTGGATTTTGGCGGTCTGGATGAGGGTGAGTGCCTCGAACCATTCATCGACAGTGCCGAACCCACCGGGCATCACCACGAAGGCGTAGGAGTACTTCACCAACATGACCTTGCGGACAAAGAAATACCGGAAGTCAAGGCTGATGTCGACGTAGGGATTCGAAGCCTGCTCATGCGGTAGTTGGATGGAGCAACCGACGCTCAATCCGTCGACATCCTTCGCCCCACGATTGGCCGCCTCCATGATCCCCGGACCTCCTCCGGTAATCACGGCGAACCCAATTCCACTGAGAGCTGCCCCCATCGAGCGAGCCAGCCCATAGTTCACGTCGCTCTCCTCGGTACGAGCTGATCCGAAGACCGTGACCGCCGGCCCCATGAAGTGAAGCTTCCGGAATCCGGCGATGAACTCCGCCGCTACCCGCACCACGGTGAGCAACTCGCGACGCCTGGAGCGGGGACCGGCGAGGAATCTCCGCTCCTGCCATTCGAGCGATTGCGGCCATTCGTCGTCGATGGTCATCGAACCTCTTCCGTGACAGCAAACCGCGTGCAATAGGCGGCAAACAGGCGTCGTTGTTCCTGCTGGTCGAGTCCCAGACTCTCGAAGTTCCAGGCATGCACCGCATGCGACTCCAACGCGTGACCCTCGCTCGCCCGGATCATCGCCGCCCGAACTTCATCTGGTAACCACAGACCGAGATCTTCGTAGACGCGGTTGATCACACCGATGGGATCCGGGCGCAGTTCATCGAACGACGCGTGTGCCACTGCAACGCCAGCGGGAAATCCGCGATCAACGCGCTGGCGCAGCCCGTCAAGGTCGGCGAGATACAGGTCTGCGTGATATCCCGCGATGTCAGGCATTGACACTGCGTCACTGTGTACAGCGCGCAATGTGGCGATGAGGCTTGTGACCGAACCGAGGATCGCCAACGGATCGCGATGCGTGACAATCAGTCGGGCATCGGGATAGACCGCGAGCAACGGATCGAGATTGTGCAAGTGGACGGGTGATTTGAGCACCCATCGTGCAGTGGGCTGCCGCCTTTGGAGGATCTGCAGCACCAGGCGATGCATCTCATACGCCGGCGTCATGTCACAGGACCCGAGCCAGTCGATGTAACGGGCGGTTGCGTAGCGACTCACGAACTCCTCGCTGCGGAACGAGAACGACATCGCCGAGAGACATTCCTTGTGCATACGTCCGCTGTACGCATGAATGGACTCGAGCCCTCCAGAAACGGTCTGAGGGAGCCGAAGTTCGAGGTCCGCAAGAGCGACTCGTCCATCCTCCTCGCCGGCGACCGGTGGTGGCACTGGCCGCAACAGTTCCCAACCGAGGGGCACGCGGTGCCGATGATCAGCAGCCAGCAACGCATGGAGCGCTGTGGTCCCGGTGCGCGGTGCGCCGACCACCACGATGGGTTCGATGATGCGCTCATCACGAACCGCGGGGTCGTCGCGAACATGGGCGGCGATCTGCAGTCGGACATCGAGGAGGCGATCGAGGAAACGATGGGTGATCCATCGTCCGAGCACCGTGAGCTGCGCGTCGCCTTCGAGGGACTCGAGCAGCAGTTCGAGCGGTTCAAGGAAATCGTCACCGGTTCCCGGACCGGGTGCGCAGAATGCGCCGACATCACCGCTCACCGATCCGCGTCGGGCGAGGGCTGCATCGAGGAGTTCCGTGACCGAGAACGGTCGTGCGGCTTCGAGCGCGATCGGTGCCACGGAGCCTTCATTGATCATGTCGACCCAACCCGGGCTATCGATGCGTGCGGGGTCTGTCGTCACGAGCCCGAAACTACGCTCTCGGGGTGCCCTCCGCCCCGGAACCGATCGATCCCACCGCGCTCACCGGCCGCACGATCATCGTCACCGGTGGGTCACGGGGAATCGGAGCCGGCGTCGCCCGCCACCTCGCCGGTCGTGGCGCGCAGCTCGTACTCACCGCCCGACGACGCCCGATGCTCGACGAGATCACCCGGGAACTCACCGCATCGGGCACACACGTCATCACCGCAGCACTCGACGTGGCCGACCGCGAAGGAGCCCTGCGCCTGGCCGAGCGCACGATGGCCGAATTCGGAAGCATCGACGGCCTTGTTCTCAACGCCCAATCGTTCCGACCTGTCACGCCACTGCTCGAAGTCTCTCCCGAAGATCTCGAACTCCTCATGCACACTGGCCCCGCGGCGGCGCTCTGGTACATGCAGGCGGTGGTTCCCCATATGGCTGCGACCGGCCGCGGCCGCATTGTCACAATGGGTTCTGCGCTCGGCATCACCGGTGGTGCCGGTTACGGGCCCTACGCGGCGTCCAAAGAGGCAATTCGTTCGCTCACCCGCACCGCCGCCACTGAGTGGGGTCCACTTGGCATCACGGTGAACTGCGTGCTTCCTGCCTCGGCCGCGCATCGAGCGCCGCCAGCCGATTCCGATCCCGAGCGACTCGCTGCATTCCGGGCCATGTACGAGCAAAATCCGGTGGGCCGCGACGGCGATGCCGAGCACGACATTGCTCCGCTGATCGCCTTCCTGCTCTCCGATGCGAGCAGCTACATCACCGGCCAGAGCATCTCCGCCGACGGTGGTGGAATCCTGCGCGCCTGATCAGACCCTGAATCGCCAGGCGAGATGCGCCCGCCGAAGTTCGAGCTCCGCAGCACGGTTCGCAAGGCTCACCCGCGTCGCAGCGGGATCAAGTGCGGATTCCAAATCACGCGTCGCAACCACTCGTGCCGTGGGAGTCGGTTCGTCGTCACCCGTGGGCCAGAACCAGCGAAGTGTGCACAACCCCTGTCGCCGACCACCAGTGTCGAGCCAGTTCGCGATCCCCGGATCTGTCGGACCGACCACCATCCGCACTCGGCCATCAGCAGAGAGCTCGGTCTGCAGATGATTGCGACTCGTGATCCGCGACACCGGATCAACCAATTCGAACCATCCGGGCACATAGAGCTGGAAGCTCCAGTACCTCGCGTCGGGCACATCGGTCTCCACCACGAGGTTCTCGTCGTCTACGAGATCCCAGAAGCAGAACGCATAGCGAGCAGCGGCGAGACCCTTCTCGAGCTTGAGAGATCCGGCGAAGGCGTTGTCAGTGCGAAGTGCGCGCTCATCGATCATGTACTGGTTCCAGTACCTCATTGAATGTTCGACGCCCGAGGCCGCTTCATCGAATCGTTCGAGAAGCTCGGCCGGCGTGACCCGAGGAATCGGATCGACATCATCAAGACACTCGATCGTGAACGTTGCCGGCTCGGCCTCACGCCAGTCGATGTAGTACTCGCGGATCGACGCCATCACTGCGCCATCGGGGATCGCGAGCGAGATTCGCTTGACGCCATCCGCCAGCTCCCCGACTGCCCCGCCGCCGACCACAATCTCCCCACCGAGCATGATTTCGAACTCATCGCCGGAGTTGATGCCGAGATCGGATGCCGTGTGCTCGGCGAGCGTTCCCCACCGCTGTTGGTGCATGAACCCGGCTCGAAGGGCGAGGATGAAGTCGTCGGCGCTGTGCATCCGTCCACGAATGCGATAGTGACGAGCAGGGTCGATCCGGGCGTGCCGGTAGACGTTGTCGGCGTTTGGTCCGCCCCACTGGGTGACGAGATCGTTCTGTCGCATGAAGAACGGCGAAGCTGCCTCTGCGTGACCGACCGACCATCCGAGCCAGCACAGAACCTGATCAGCAAGATGCGCGAATCCCTCGGCCCGATCCGCGGGGTCTGTGGGATATGGAGGTGACAACAGTTGCTCGCCGACCGCCTCGATCCGACGACACATGTCCCGCCATGCCGTCAGTTCGACCGGTTCATCGGCATCTGCTCTGGTATCCGCTCCGCTTTCGCTCAGGTCATCGGCCATCAGTCAGTGCCGCTCAGTCGAACTCGTACTGGGCGGGATCAACGGCTCGGGTCCAACCCCAATACGTCGGGATGGGCCAGGGTGAGATCGTGAAGATGCGGCCGTCGCTGTTCTTGAAGTGTGAATGCTTCACCGACCAATGCGCCCACACCATCTGCGCAATCTCTGACCGGTACCGACTTGTGTACGCATCGAACGCTTCTGCAGTCGGAACCATCGAACGATGCCCGCCAGCCAGCAACTCGTGGATCGCGCTCATGATGTAGTTGACCTGACATTCGGACTGGAAGATCAGGCTCGCTCCGTGCGCGAGATTCGTTCCCGGTCCGTAGACACAGAACAGGTTGGGGAAGTTCGGCACCGAGATACCGAGAAGCGCCTCAGGTTCCTCACCCCATTGCTCGCGCAACGTGACGCCGCCGCGGCCGGTGATGGTCATCGGCCAGAGGAAGTCGTTATGCCGGAAGCCGGTGGCGAAGCAGATGACATCGGCCTCGTGCAGCACACCGTCGTCGGTGACCACGCCTTCGGGAACGATGCGGGTGATACCGGTGCGTACCAGTTCCACATTCGGCTTCTTGAGGCAGGTGAGCCACGAGCCATTGTCCTGGAGTGTGCGCTTGGCTGTGGGCGGATAGTGCGGCATCGAAAGCTCGAGCAGATCAGGACGGTCAGCGAGCTGCGAGGTGATCCAATCGCCGAACCATGCTCTGGTCATACTGTTCATCTCGCTGATCGCCATGCCATCGCTGTCATCGAAATTCGGGTCCACCCTCGAGTTCTCGATGCTCAATCCAGCCGCCGGATAGAACATCAGGAACCGGAACCACCGTGTGTAGAACGGCAGGTGCCGCATCGCCCACGCATCGCCCTCGGGCACCGCTCGGTGGTAATTCATGTTCGGAAACATCCACTGCGGTGTGCGTTGGAAGATCGAAAGGTGCTCAACCTCGTCGGCAATGGCCGGCGCGAGTTGGAATCCGCTCGCCCCCGCCCCGATCTGCGCCACCCGCTTCCCCGAGAGATCGATCGAGTCGTCCCAGCGAGCAGAATGGAAGGCCGGTCCGGCGAAGGTCTCGATGCCGTCGATGTCCGGGAGTTTCGGGGCGTTGAGTGCGCCGGTCGCGCTGATGACAACCCTGGCGTCGATCGTGTCGACAGAACCGTCCGCACCTCGCACCTCGACCGACCAGCGGCCGGTGGCTTCGTTCCATGTGGCCGCAACAACCTCGGCATTGAACCGGCAGTTCGCACCGACCTCGTACTTCTCGAGCACACGTTCGAAGTACGAGCGCAGCTCGGACTGGCGCACGAAGTACTCGCTCCAATGCTCGGATGGTTCGAACGAGTAGCAGTAGAAGTGGCTGCCAACATCAACGCGGGCACCGGGGTACCGGTTGTCTCGCCACGTTCCTCCGGGTCCATCGGTCTTCTCGATGATCGTGTACGGAAGTCCGGCCTGCGCGAGGCGGATACCGGTGAGCAGACCCGATTCGCCACAACCGATCACCACGACATGCGCGTCGGCACGCATATCGGCACTCACCTCATCGCCCCACTCGATGGCTCGACTATCCGCGCCATCAAGATGAAGGTCCTCGGCGAACATCGGGACCACTGCATCATCGACCGGTGCCACGGCGAGGAACGACATCATCTCGTGGATCAGATCGGGGCCGGGGGCCGGCGGGAGTTCACAACCGTTGTCGCGGTAGTCAATGATGGCGGCCAGCGCGAGACGCCGCGCTTCCTCCTGCATTTCAGCAGGCATCGAACTCTGGAAATCGTTGAGCATCGCGTACTGGGGGCGAATATCGCCGCGGATCCAGGAGGGATCTCCGGTGAGGTGCACCATCGAACAGAGCAATGCCGGAACACTGACCTCCTCGAGCGCAGCGGCGATCGTGGCGTCGTCGTCGGTGAACGGGGCGCCGGCATGGGGGTTTCGGGGAGAATCGGCCATGTCTTGAGTCTTACCCCAGATCCAACGGTCAGCGCCGGTACCACGACCGGCGATACTGGTGGGATGGATGAACGCAATGTGCTGGGCGGCCTGCTTGAGCCATGTGGTACCGAACCAATGACAGGGTTCTTCCGCGACGGTTGCTGCAGCGCCGGCCCCGATGATGTGGGACGCCACACGATCTGCGCGGTGGTGAGCGCCGAATTCCTCGACCATCAACGCAGTATCGGCAACGACCTCTCTACGCCGATGCCCGAGTATCGGTTCCCGGGGCTGGTACCGGGCGACCGTTGGTGCGTCACCGCGGTCAACTGGCTGCGCGCCTGGCGCGACGGCGCAGCGGCCCCAGTCGTACTCGCGAGCACCAACGAGCGCACGCTCGAGGTTGTTCCTCTCGACGCGCTGCAGGCCATGGCGGTCGACGTGCCCAGCGATCTCAGCGGATTGGAAGACTGAACCATGCTCACCGTCGCCTCGGTCAACGTGAACGGTCTTCGGGCCGCCACCCGAAAGGGCATGCACGCCTGGCTCGATCAACGCCAGCCCGACATCCTCACACTGCAAGAGGTGCGGGCACCCGACGAACTCGTCGCCGACCTCTTGGGGCCCGACTGGCATGTCGCCCATGCCGAGAGCCTCGCCAAGGGCCGCGCCGGGGTCGCTGTTGCCACCCGACTCCCGCATCGAGCGGCCCGCTTCGGCGATCACCATCGTTCGTTCACTGACAACGGCCGCTGGGTCGAGGTGGATCTCAAGCTCGCCGATGGCTCAGCCCTCACCGTGATCTCGGCCTACGCCCACACCGGCGACGAAACGAGCGAGGAGCGCATGACCGAGAAGCTCGCGTGGTTCGATGCGGCCACCGAACGCCTCAGTGAACTTCGCAAGGGCCGCCGTCATGTGCTGCTCACCGGCGATCTCAATGTCGCCCATCGCGAAGCCGACCTCAAGAATTGGAAGGGCAACCTCGGCAAAGCCGGGTTCCTGCCCGAGGAACGCGCCTACTTCGATCGTTGGTTCGACGAACTCGGCTGGGTTGATATCGCCAGAATTCAGGCCGGAGATATCGCCGGCCCCTACTCATGGTGGTCCTATCGCGGCAAAGCGTTCGATACCGATGCCGGCTGGCGCATCGACTACCTCATTGCGTCACCGAAACTGGCCGAACTCGCAACGATGTGTGCCGTTGATCGGGCCGACACCTACGCCGAACGTTGGTCCGACCACGCTCCAGTAGTGGCCACGTTCAACATCTGACTCACATCAGACGCTCTGATCGCGCGGCACGCCCATCCGCCTCCGCTCCGCCTGCGGAACTTCACTGCTGGGCGAGGAACCATTCGTAGGTCGACGCGATTCCGGCGCGGAGCGAGGTGCGGGCGGTCCAGCCCATCGCGTTGATGCGCGAGACATCGAGCACCTTCCTGGGCATTCCATCAGGTTTCGACGCATCAAACACGAGTTCGGCACCGGGATGCACGATCGATCCGATGAGTTCGGCGAGTTCACGAATGGAGCAGTCGAGCCCGGTGCCCACGTTGATGGGACCCGGCTCGTCATACTCACGCATGAGGAACATGCATGCGTCGGCGAGATCATCGACATGGAGGAACTCCCGCTTCGCCAGACCGGATCCCCAGATCTCGACCTCGCGTTCACCGCGGAGCTTCGCCTCATGGAACTTCCGCATGAGCGCCGGCAGCACATGACTCGACGTGAGGTCGAAGTTGTCATTCGGACCGTAAAGATTGGTGGGCATGGCCGAGACGAAGTTGCATCCATACTGCGTGCGATAGGCATCGCAGAGCTTGATTCCTGCGATCTTGGCGATCGCATAGGCCTCGTTCGTTGGCTCCAATGGCCCCGAGAGAAGCTCCGATTCAACGATCGGTTGCGATGACAAACGCGGATAGATGCATGAGCTTCCGAGGTACAGCAGCTTGTCGGTCCCGGAGACGCGAGCCGCTTCGACGACGGTGGCATGGATCATCATGTTGTCGTAGAGGAACTCCGCTGGGCGGGTGGAGTTCGCGAGGATCCCACCAACGGTGCCGGCAACGAGGAACACGTACTGGGGCTCGTTCGCGGCGAAGAACGCATTGACGGCACCCTGATCGCGCAGATCAAGTTCTGATCTCGGCGCCGTGATCAGGTTCGTGAAACCCGCAGCAGAAAGCCGGCGAATGATTGCGGAACCCACAAGCCCGCCGTGCCCGGCAACGTAAATCGACGAATCAACGCCAATCGCTGTCGTCGTTGGTCGTTCACCCGGACCGGCACCGTTCACGTGGCCAACGGTAGCAGCGGGACCTACCCAGTAGACCGGGCGGATGTGCCCTGGGGTCCGTGCATCAATCAGCGAGAGCGTGGAGCCCGAGCGAGATGTGCCGTGAGAGCTCGGCGAGTTCCGCTGCGGTGGTGTCGAACTCCTGCTGACCGAGTTGATACGGGTCGGCGACATCATCCTCTCGGGACTGTCCGAGCATCGACGACGTGGGTCGGCCCGCTGAGAGCGCCCGGATTCGAGCTCGGAACCCATCGGGCAGCGTTCCGTCACGAGGTGCGGCGAGTTCGCGGGCGAAAGCCTTGACAGTGAACGTGATCGGATACATCTCAGGTTCGACGATCACGATTTCACGAAGATGCTCGCGGGTCATGGTCAGGACGAGATCGAAAGACGAGAGTTCAAGGGCAGCCAAAGGCCGGCTTCGATGCCCGCTGATATCAATGGCGTGGCCGGCGATGGCCTCAACTGCCGCCGGATCCGCCGGTTCGCCAAGATCGAGGAGTCCGGCCGAGGAGACCTCGAACGGGGCACCAACGGCCGCAAGATCGCGGCCGAGAAGGGCTTCGAACATCGGAGACCGACAGATATTGGCCGTGCAGACCACAAGGACACGAAACCGATTCGGGAGCTCCATCCCCAAAAAACTTAGCCGATACGGCATGTGGGGGAGGCTCCCCACAAAATCCAAAGGGGTGTATGGACTCAGACCCGGTTTCTGGGTAATACTTAGACACACCTCAGAAAGCTTAGGAGTCGAGATGGGGAATACCCAGAACCACAGCGGTACGCATTCTACTGTCATGTTCGGAGCCACCACACGAGTTATGGGCCTCGTGGCAACTGCTGCGGCGCTCGTGGTCATGCTTTCGATGGGCATGACCAAAGCTGGTGCCACAGAGGTGACCTACCCGCCCTGTACCTCCGGTGCTTGCGTGTCCACCACCATCATCGTCATCCCCGGCGGTGGCGACGATGACATCATCGAGTCCGGCGAGCCGGTTGAGTTCATCTTCGAGGGTTTCGAACCCGGCACAGAGGTGACGTTCACGATCTCCGTTGATACCGACGGAGACGGAATTGTTGACGAAACCTTCATTCTCACCGCAATCGCTGATGAAGATGGTACTGCTACCTTCGAGTGGGATTCTCCTGCAGGTACCAGCAGCGGTGACTATGAGTTCACTGCCGAAGGCATCGATGATGAGACGGGCGAACCTCGTGTTGCCGAAGGTACGATCACCATTGAAGCGAAGGGTGCATTCGTCCCCGGCGACGGCGGAGACGGCGGGCCGCTTCCCTACACCGGTTCGAACTCCACGAATCTCGTGCGCATCGGCCTTGTGCTGATCGTCGCCGGTGGTATCTCCGTGGTGGCTGTGCGTCGGCGCAACGCCCACGCAGGCGCCTGATTCACACCTCCCATCGCCACTCACTCCGAACTTCACGAGGGCTCTGTCACTGCGGTGACAGAGCCCTCGTCGCGTTTATCTTCGTTGCAGAAGCCTTCGTTACCGAAGCCTTCGTCGCATAGGCATCAGAGGATCTGCCCTGATGACTGAGCGCTTCAGGATTGGCGTCATCACCGTCATCGCTGCGGTCGGGGGGGCTTCCGTCAGTTCGGCTCTGACCGGATCGGTCGGCATTGATCGGTTCTGGACCGCAGCGCTTGCTGCGGTGCTCACGGTGGCATCGGCGCGCGCTGGTCGTTTGGCGTTGCTCTGGTTCATCGCCGTGGCCATTGCCGCCGGGCTAGGTTCCCCGTGGGTCATCGCCGCCGTCCTCGCACTAGTCGCTTTTGCCATGGTCTCCAGGACGCCCGCTCACGGGACCACCCTCGCTGCGCTCTCAGGGGCTGGGGCCACACTGACCCTTCTTCACCCGGCGGACACACTTTCGAGTCCCGCGGTTGCCGCGGCGGTGCTCTCTGCCTCGACACCGCTTCTGATCAGTGCACTCCGGACTACCTCCCGACCTCAGCGCCACCGCATCATCGTTCTCGGCGCCTCGACCCTCGGACTTCTGCTCATCTCCTGCGCCCTGTCGGTCATCGCCGGTATCTCGGGGGCTCCAGACCTGCGATCCGGTGTCGATGCAGCGCGAGCAGGTATCACGGCGACCCGCAATGGTGACCTCGCGGCTGCCTCCTCCTCGTTCGCTACCGCTGAGACCAAGCTCGATGGTGTGGCTTCCACGTTCGGCGCCCCATGGCTACTCCCGGCACGGTTCGTGCCGGTTCTCGGCGCCAACCTCGAAGCAGCTCGGGCGGTCGTCGATGACGGCCTCCAGTTGGCCGCAGCGGCGCACACATCGGTCGACGAGGCTCCTTATGACCAGATCCGCCTGATTGACGGCGGAGTCGATCTCGAACAGGTCACCGACATGCAACAACCGGTTGCCGCACTCGACGTCGAAGTCACTGCAGTCCAGCGCTCCTTGGCGTCGATCAACACCACGTGGCTCCTCCCTGCCATCACCAGCCGGATCAACGACTTCTCGGAGCAGGTCGACACAGTTGCACCGCAATTGGAGACTGCGTCACTCGCACTCGAGACCCTGCCATCGATACTCGGCGCAGACGCAACGCGCACCTACCTCGTCGAGTTCACCAGCCAGTCCGAGTCGCGGTACCTCGGCGGATTCGTGGGTTCCTACGCACTTCTCACCGCCGACCACGGGAAACTCACGCTCGATAGGTCCGAGAGCGTGGGGACGCTCAACCGCAAACTCGGCCCCGATGTCGAGTACACCGCCACAGCGGACTTCAAAAATCTGTACGACCGGTTCCATCCGCAGATGTTCGCCCAGAACTGGTCGGTGTCTCCCGACCTGCCGAGCAACGCCGAAATGGCCAAGCAACTCTTCGCCCATGCCACCGGAATCAACGTCGACGGGGTCATCGTCATCGATCCGTTCGGACTCGCTGACCTTCTCAAACTGACCGGACCGATCCGTGTGCCGGGGATCGCTCAGCAGCTCACGGCTGCCAACACCGCTGAGTACCTTCTGCACGGGCAGTATCTTGAATTCGCCGGACAAGTTGACCAACGTCGTGATCGGCTCGCCGAAGTGGCCGAAAAGGCGTTCGACGAACTCCTGAAGTCGCCGAAAACGAACTATCGGGAGGTCGGACGGGCCCTGGGACCAGCAGTCAGCCAGGGACACATCATGTTCTCCTCGTTCGATCCCGCAGCACAGGCCCTGCTTGATCGGTTGGACCTCACCGGGCGTTTCGTGCGCCCTCGGAATGTGTCGCTGTTCTCGTTCAGAAACTCAGCTTCGTTCGCGAACAAGATCGACTATTTCCTCCACCGCGACGTCGCCATCGATGCCACCATCGATCCGCACACCAACCGACTCGAAGCGGACATCACCATCCAGTTACGCAATGACTCTCCCTCAAGCGGTCTGCCCGCGTATGTGATCGGAAACGAGAACGGAGAGCCCAACGGAACAAACGGGATGCTCTTCGCCATCTACACGACTGGACCCATCACCGCGTCAACACTCGATGGCGAACCGGTGGAACTCATCGAACAACCCGATCGCGGAATGCGCGTCTTCTCGAAAGGCATCACCATTCCCCCCGGCGCCACCAGAGTGGTCCGGCTGCACATCAGCGAGATGATCCTGACCACAGCCACTGGATTCCAATTCGCGCTCCCACACCAACCGATGGTCAACGCCGACCAACTCACGTTCACCGTGCGCTCCACGGACCCGAAGCTCGTTCCACGTTCGCTCAGCGGTCTTGCGGATGCATCCGTCGAGATCACCAATGGCATATTGCGAGCAACTGCTCCCATCACCACCGACCAGATCCTTTCGGTTCCATTCGGTCGCCCCTGACCTGCCGGCAAAAGTTGGTCCAAGTTGAACCGACACGGCCCCATCAGCTCCGTAGATTGGGGATATGCGGCAGCCCATCAACTCCCCCCGCCCCGGCCCGCTGCCCTCTCGACCACAACGTCAACGAGGACGCCGGCTCCGTGAGTTCCTCGCCGGTTCGATCCTCATCGCCATGTTCGGCGTTCTGCTCGCCATCCAAGCGCCAACTGCCGATGCCTACGCGGGCGCGCCATGGTTCCGCCCAGGAGTTCCGTACACCCAGAACTTCCCCGATCCCACCGTGGTGCGCGACGGCAGCACCTACTGGGCCTACGCGACATCAACCGGCGGCTCGCTCATGCCAGCAATGTCCTCGGTGGATCTCGTCACGTGGATTCCGCGACCTGCGTACCGCCCCAACCCGTACAACTCGGATCCGTACTTCAATGATTCATTCCCAGTACCCCCGAGGTGGACGAAGGGAGGAACCTCACGCACCAACAAAGCGCAATGGGGACCGGGTGTGGCGAAGTTCGGCGACCGATGGGTGGCATTCACCTCATGGGAGGTCGGCGGCAGTCGCCGGTGCATTTCGATGGCCACCGCAGCATCACCCGCCGGCCCTTTCACTGATGACTCCGATGCTCCCTTCCAGTGCGACGCCGATCCCGACGGCAGCATCGACCCTGAACCGTTCATCGATACCGACGGCAGCGCCTATCTCCTCTGGAAATCAGCCGGGATCCCGGGATCAACGCCCACCAGACTCTGGTCGCGTCGCCTCTCCCCCGACGGCCGCAGCTTTGCGTTCCTGAGCAGTCCCCACCTCCTTCTTGCCACCAACCCAGGAACCTTCATCAACGGGATCCCGCAGGAGGACACCTGGGAAGGGCACGGAATCGAGAATCCGTCGATGGCACATCAGAGTGGGTCGTACTGGCTCGCCTATTCAGCCAACGAATGGCGCAGCGGCGACTACCGCACTGGTCAGGCTCGCTGCGACGGCCCAATGGGTCCGTGCTTCCGTTCTGCGAGCGCACCGCTTCTTCCCAACACCGGAAGTGAACTCGGCCGGGGTGGAGCGTCGATGTTCGTGGACCGCTCCGGCCAGTTGCGCATGATTAATCACTCGTGGAACGCCCCCTATACCGACTACCCCGCTGATCCGAACTGCGACTCCGCGGGCCTCTGCGCGAGCCATGGACAGCGCCGCGCGCACCTCCAGCCGCTCGTAGTCGTTGACGGGGCACTGCGCGTCGGGTCGGAGTCAGCGCCGATGTTCGTGCGGCCCGGCGGCCTGGTCTCGATGAACCCAGTGCGTCTTCTCGATACCCGCGAGACCGGTCGATGCGTTGACGGCAGCAACCAGCAACTGCGCATTTCCAGTTCCAACGGCATTCCGCACGATGCAGTCGCGGTTGCACTCAATGTCACTGCCACTGAAGCCACAGCGCCGGGCTATCTCGTCATCTGGCCCACCGGTCAGCCCCGCCCGAACTCGTCAAATCTCAACTTCGTCTCCGGACAAACCATTCCCAACATGGTGACGGTCAAGTTGGGAAGCGGTGGGTCGATCAATCTCGCCACCAATCAGGGCTGTCCCAACATCATCGTGGACATCGCCGGGTACTACACCGCAGGAGCGACGACGCCCGGGGGCTTCGTTGGAATTTCGCCGCTGCGGGCTCTCGACACCCGGATCAGCGGGCCATGTGTCGGCTCGTTGCCGAGATCGCTCACGGTTCGTGGCGGCGGCCGGGGTATTCCCGCCGACGCATCGGCAGTTGCACTGAATGTCACGGTGACCGAACCATCGGCCGCGGGTTTCCTCACGGTATGGCCGACCGGCGCTGCGCGACCCACTGCATCGAACCTCAACTTCGAAGCGGGCCAAACAGTTCCGAACATGGTCACCGCGCGAATCGGTACCGATGGCCGAATCGACATCGCCTCGAATCAGGGATGCCCACATGTCATCGTGGACATTGCCGGGTATTACACGGCGTGGACGCCGAGCACGATTGGTTCAGGTGGCTTCGTCGGCCTTACCCCGACCCGGGCGCTTGACACGCGAGTGAGCGGTCCGTGCGTCGGCTCTGAACCACGGCGATTGGTCATCGCTGGGAGGTTCGGAATTCCCTCGAACTCGAACTCTGGCGTGCCCGGAGTGAGCGCTGTCGCCCTCAACGTCACGGTCACTGAACCCAGCGCTCCCGGCTTTGTCACGGTCTGGCCGAGTGGACGGACACGTCCGAACGCTTCCAACCTCAACTATGTGGCCGGATTGACCGTCCCCAACATGGTGATCGTGAAGGTCGGGTCCGATGGAGCCATCAACCTCATGAGCAACGCCGGATGTCCGAACATCGTCGTCGACGTTGCCGGCTACTTCACCTCACCAGCGGACTGATCCCTCCGAGAATCGTCCGGAGAAGATCCCTCCTACACAGTTCGGGTGGATTCACTCCCCCACGCGGGCGGATCTCTGATGTGTTGATCGCATTGCGTCGTACCGTCCGACCATGGCGTCAACGAAGCCCATCTCAGCCCATCCGCAGAGGCGGTCCGTGAGAATGCTCTTGGTGACCACAGCATTCGTGACACTTCTCACGCTGATGCTGTTCGGGTGTGCGGCATGGGACAGGTCGCCCAACGCGACCTGCCCGACCACTCCCGAGGGACAGTGCGCGGTGAGCGCCTACGACGTTTGGCTCTTGCAGGGGAACACGGGCGATGTCGCTGCGTACCTTGAATCCATTCGCGGCGCGACAGGTGCACCCGGCAATCCGGGATCGACGGGGGGTGCCGGCCCGGTCGGTGCGACTGGCGCCGCAGGTGCGAATGGTGCTGACGGACCTCCGGGCCCGAATGGTGCAGATGGTCTTCCGGGCACGAACGGCATACCCGGCATCGACGGAGCAACCGGAGCAACCGGAGCACAAGGACCCACCGGAACCCAGGGTGCAACCGGCGCCACAGGAACCGCAGGAACAAACGGCATCGACGGAGCAACCGGCGCAACAGGCGCCGCAGGCACCGCAGGTGCAGACGGAGCAACCGGCGCAACAGGCGCCGCAGGTGCAGACGGAGCAACCGGCGCAACAGGCGCCACAGGCGCCACAGGCGCCGATGGAGCCACCGGACCACAAGGACCCACCGGACCACAAGGACCCACCGGACCCGCAGGTACAGACGGAGCCACCGGCGCAACCGGCAACGCAGGAACAAACGGCATCGACGGAGCCACCGGACCACAAGGACCCACCGGACCCCAGGGACCCACCGGACCCGCAGGTACAGACGGAGCCA
>CAEMXZ010000049.1_pt1 | contig 14825 bp, 10 predicted proteins | sample 7263481 | NCBI WGS metagenome assembly CAEMXZ01 (sample SAMEA6813769, study PRJEB35770) | uncultured Microthrixaceae bacterium | biome: Freshwater; feature: Freshwater reservoir; material: water | place: Czech Republic | collected 2017-04-14 | depth 0.5m m
CATCAGTCCATTGTCGGCCATGGTGTTGATGTAGCGGCCCAGGGGTCGGTGCACGAAGCGGATGAACACATCCTTTTCGACCTCTTCGACCACTGCCTGCTCGACGAGGTACGGACCGATCCGCCAGTACTGCTCAGGCGGATCGATCACCTGATCGTCGATCCATCCCGAACCAGGAGTCTGCAGGAGCGGATGGTTGAGACAGAACACGAACCGTCCACCGGGACGCAGGACACGGGCCACCTCGGCCAGTGCCTCGTCGACAGCATCAATGTGTTCGAAGACCAGACAGCACACGACGGCGTCGAAACTGGCGTCGGGGAACGGCAGAAGTTCGGCGCCGGAGCGCAGGTAGGTCGGACCTCCCCCGCGCCGGGCCGCTTCATCGATCTGATTGCGGGTCGGGTCGAGCCCCACCACCCTTGCGCCACGAGCAGCCATGGCGCGGGCGACCTGCCCCTCACCCGTGCCGACCTCGAGGATGCGCTCGAACCCGGCGGTCCACTCGACCACGAGCGGAATGATCTGATCGGTGTATTCGGGATCGACGCCGTCGGTGAACTCCCGCTGCCACCAATCGGCATGGGCCTCCCAAAGGTCAGCATTGACATCGTGATCGCTCAACTCGGGCTCCATCAGTCGGTGGTTCTGCCCTTGGCGGGCGAGTGGATCTTGTCGTACACGGCCTGCGCCACCGAATCGGGCAACCACGCCAGCGCCGTGAGTTGTTCGAGTGATGCTTTCTTCACGGCGCCGACTCCCCCGAGTTCCTTGACGAGGCGCTTGCGGCGAACATCGCCCAGACCGACGATGTCGTCAAGGACGGAGGTGGTCATCCGTTTGCCACGAAGTTCACGGTGGAACGAAATGGCGAATCGATGCGCCTCATCGCGAACGCGTTGCAGCAGGAAGAGCGCTTCACTATTGCGGGGAACGATCCTCGGCTCTGACTCGCCCGGTACGAACACCTCTTCAAACCGCTTGGCCAGTGACGCCACGGGGATCTCCTCGCTGAGTCCGAGCTCTTCGAGGACGCGCACTGCCACCGAAAGCTGCCCCTTCCCGCCATCAACGAGCAACAGCTGCGGCGGGTACGAGAATCGACCCTCCCGTTCGGCCATGGGAAGCGCCCGTTCCTCCAGATAGGCCGTGAACCGACGCGTCAGCACCTGCTCCATCGCCGCGAAGTCGTCGTTGCCCTGATCTCCTCGGATCTTGAATCGCCGGTACTCGCTCTTCTTCGGTAGTCCGTCCTCGAGAACGACCATCGAGCCGACGTAATCAGTGCCCTGGATATGACTCATGTCGTAACACTCGATCCGCAACGGGGCTTCGGGCAGACCGAGATGTTCCTGCAGATCGTTCAGCGCCCGCGCCCGAGTGTTGTGATCGGCTGCCCGCCGAAGGCGATGTCGTCCGAACTCCTCGGTGGCGTTGTGCACGACAGTCTCCATGAGAGCTCGCTTATCGCCGCGCTGGGGCACCCGGATCGTGACCAGCGAACCGCGCTGATTACTCAGCCACTCCTCGTAGAGCGTCGGCTGCGCCGATGGTTCGGCCACGAGCACCTGCTTGGGAATTCCGAGCGGGGGGATCTCGCCGTACAGCCGCTCGAGCACCCGATCGATGAGTTCCCCAGGGGCGAGATCCTCCGCGAGATCCAGCACGAATCCCCTCCGACCCACCACCCGACCGCGGCGCACATGGAACACCTGCACCGAAGATTCGAGATCGTCACCAGCGAGCCCGATGATGTCGAGGTCTTCCTCCTTCTCGAGAACCATCTGCTGTTTCTCGATGACGGAGCGGACGGCTCCAAGTCGGTCGCGCAAGCGGGCGGCTCGTTCGAACTCCAACTCATCGCTCGCCTGTTGCATCTCAGCCTCGAGTCGCCCAACGACCGCGTCGGTGTCGCCCTCAAGGAACTCGATGAGTTCTCGGACCATCGCGTCGTACTGCTCGCGCGAAACCTCGCCCACACACGGCCCACTGCATTTCTCGATATGGAACAGCAGGCAGGGCCGACCCAACTTGGCGTGCCGGTTCAGTTTCGTGTCCGAGCAGGTACGCACCGGGAACGTGCGCAGGAGAAGGTCGAGGGTGTCGCGCACAGCCCAAGCCTGCGCGTATGGCCCGAAGTATCTGGCCCCCTTGCGCTTGACACCGCGCATCACCGTGGCCCGGGCCCATTCGTCATCAGTGGTGATGGCGAGGAACGGGTAGCTCTTGTCGTCCTTCAGATCAATGTTGAAGCGCGGCTCGTAGCGCTTGATGAGGCTGTACTCGAGCATGAGGGCATCGAGTTCGGTGCGAACCTGGATCCACTCGACGGTCTCCGCGGTTTCGACCATCTGCGCGGTTCGTGTGGGGAGAAGCGCCGGATTCTGGAAATAATTCGACAACCGCTGGCGCAGACTTTTTGCCTTACCCACATAGATCACCTGACCGTGGGCGTCCTTGAACTGGTACGAACCGGGTTCATCGGGGATCGTGCCGGCCGGCGGTCGCTGCACCATCGCCGCATCGTACGGCCCGATGAGGGCGTCAGGATCCGAGACTGGGCCTATGCTGTCGGAGCCGGCCTGGAATCCGGCAGTACCGAATCTCCCGAGACCGACATCCCCGTGGCGCGGCGTCCAGGCTGCCCCCACCGGTCACATCGGAAGACGCAATACCGCAGCACCGCAGTAAGACAGAACCAACTCTGAGAACCGAAAAAGTCTGGAGAGCCACCATGCGGCTCCAACTCCCCCTCCCCGAGCGCTACACCGACGCGACGCCCGACGAACTTCTCGCGCGCATCGACGCCGCTCGATCCACCCTCGGCGAGCGTCTCTTCATCCTCGGTCACCACTACCAGCGCGATGAAGTCATGCGCTGGGCAGATGCCCGCGGCGATTCCTTCCGCCTGTCTGTGCTCGCTCAGGAACACCCCGAAGCCGAGTACATCGTCTTCTGCGGCGTGCACTTCATGGCCGAGTCCGCCGACATCCTCACCGGCGATCATCAGGCAGTCATCCTCCCCGACCTCAACGCCGGGTGTTCGATGGCTGATATGGCCGACCTCGACGAGGTCGAGGAAGCGTGGGAGACCCTCGCCCGAACAACTGACATCTCTCGGGTCATCCCCATCACCTATATGAACTCCTCGGCCGCGCTCAAGGCGTTCGTGGGTCAGCATGGCGGTGCCGTGTGCACTTCCTCCAATGCCGCAGCTGTACTGCGCTGGGCACTCTCACTCGGCGACCGGGCTGATGACGGCGCCGGCGGCAAGCAGGTGCTGTTCTTCCCCGACCAGCACCTTGGGCGCAATACAGGCTTCGAGCTCGGCTTCGGCGATGAGGACATGCGTATCTGGAATCCCCGAGCCGAACACGGTGGCCTGACCGAGGCCGATATCAAAGACACCACCTTCCTTTTGTGGCGCGGTCACTGCTCGGTGCATCAACGATTCCGGCCCGAGCACATTGCCGCATTCCGCGCCGCGAATCCGGGTGGGATCGTCATCACCCATCCCGAATGCGCCCATGATGTCTGCGAGCTCGCTGATCAGGTCGGTTCTACTGACGCGATCATCCGGGCGGTCGAAGGGGCACCCGCGGGCTCAGTCATCGGAGTCGGCACAGAGATCCATCTGGTCAACCGTCTCGACGCCGAGACCCCGGACAAGACCGTCGTCTCACTTGATCCCTTGGTATGCCCCTGCTCAACCATGTTCCGGATCGATGCAGTGCACCTGTGCTGGGTTCTCGAGAATTTGGTCGAAGGCCGGGTGGTCAACCGCATCACCGTCGACCCCACCACCGCCGAATGGGCGAAGGTCGCGCTCGATCGGATGCTCTCGATCACCTGAGAATGCTGCCGCTCCAGCTCCGACTAGGACTTGGACAGCAGCGGTGCCAGGAACTGCCCGGTGTAGCTGGCTGGTGTGGCCGCCACATGCTCGGGGGTTCCCTCAACAACAAGACTGCCACCACCGCTACCACCCTCCGGGCCGAGGTCGATGATCCAGTCGGCGGTCTTGATCACGTCGAGGTTGTGTTCGATCACCAGCACGGTGTTGCCCTGATCGACCAGGCGAGAGAGCACGGTGAGCAACTTGCGGATGTCCTCGAAATGAAGACCAGTTGTTGGCTCGTCGAGGATGTACATCGTGTGACCCGTGGAGCGCTTCGCCAGTTCGCTGGCCAGCTTCACGCGCTGCGCCTCACCGCCCGACAATGTTGTGGCCGGTTGACCAAGACGCACGTAGCCAAGACCGACATCGACAACGGTCTGCAGATGTCGAGCGATAGCCGGTTGGTTTGCGAAGAACTCGACACCCTCGGCGCAGCTCATGTTGAGAATGTCGGAGATGTTGTGATCCTTGAAGGTGATGTCGAGAGTGTCGCGGTTGTACCGCGCCCCCTTGCAGACCTCGCATGGCACGTAGACATCAGGGAGGAAATGCATCTCGATCTTGATCGTGCCGTCGCCCGAGCAGGCCTCGCACCGGCCTCCGGCAACGTTGAACGAGAACCGTCCGGGGAGATAGCCGCGGACCTTCGCCTCATGGGTCTGGGCGAAGAGCTTGCGTATGTGATCGAACACCCCGGTGTAGGTGGCCGGGTTGGATCGAGGGGTGCGTCCGATGGGCGACTGGTCGATATTGATGACCTTGTCGATGTGCTCGAGACCCTCGACCTTGCGATGCAATCCCGGCGCGACCTTGGCGCCGTAGACATGCTGCATGAGTGATCGGTGCAGGATGTCGTTGACAACCGTTGACTTGCCCGAACCCGACACGCCAGTGACCGCGGTGAATACCCGCAGCGGGAACTCGACATCGATGTTCTTGAGGTTGTGTTCGCGGGCGCCGCGAACCACAAGCTTGTCTGCACCCGGTATGCGGCGCACCGCCGGCACGGGGATGCTGCGACGACCTGACACGTACTGCCCAGTAATGGACTCCTTGGACTTCAGAAGACCCTTCACGTTGCCCGAGTAGACAACCGCTCCCCCGTGCTCCCCGGCACCCGGCCCGATGTCGACCACGTGATCGGCCACCTTGATCGTGTCCTCATCATGTTCGACCACGAGAACCGTGTTGCCGAGATCACGAAGTCGCAGCAGGGTGTCGATGAGGCGACGGTTATCGCGCTGATGCAATCCGATTGAAGGTTCGTCGAGCACGTAGAGCACACCGACGAGACCGGAACCGATCTGTGATGCCAGGCGGATTCGCTGCGCCTCGCCACCGGCGAGCGTTGCCGCGGAACGACCAAGGCTCAGGTAATCGAGCCCGACGTCGAGCAGAAATCCCATTCGAGCGTTGATCTCCTTGACCACGCGCTCAGCGATCATTCGATCGCGCTCCGAGAGTTCGAGACCTTCCAGCGCTGCAGCGGCATCAGAGATCGACATGGCCGAGATTGCAGCGATCGAATGACCGTCGATAGTGACACCAAGACTGAAGGGCCGCAGCCGCGACCCCTCGCAGACCGGGCAGGGCACCTCACGCATGTAGCTCTCGACCTGCTCGCGAGCGCTATCGCTCTCGGCGTCGGAATGGCGCCGCTGTAACCACGGGATGATGCCCTCGTACCGGGCGTCATAGGAGCGTTGACGCCCGTAGCGGTTCTTGTACCGGACCTGGACCTTTCCGGTGGAGCCGGTCCCGTTGAGCAACAGCTTCTGGGACTTCTTCGGAAGTTGGGCGAACGCAGTGTCGGGATCGATGTCGTTGATCTCGCACACCGACTCGAGCAAACGTCCGAAATACTGGGTGCGGGCGGTGGCCCATGGAGCAAGTGCACCCTCGGCGATCGAGAGGTCAGGATTGGGCACCACAAGCTCGGCGTCCACCTCGAACCGAGTGCCAAGGCCGTCGCAGTGCTCGCAGGCCCCATAGGGCGAGTTGAACGAGAAGTTCCGCGGGGCGAGTTCCTCGAAGCTGAGTCCACATTCGGGACAACCGAGATGCTGACTGAACGTGAGGATCTCGTCGTCGAGTCCGGAGTCATCACCGCGGCCGACGATCTGCACCTCGGCCACGCCCTCGGCGATACGAAGCGCAGTTTCGAGTGAGTCGGTCAGTCGTCGCTCGATCCCGTCCTTGCGCACGAGCCGGTCGACAACAACCTGGATGGTGTGCTGCTCGTAACGAGCGAGCTCGACGGTGTCGGTGAGTTCGTGGAGTTCGCCATCGATGATGGCGCGGGCGAAACCCTGGGAGGCCAGATCGGAGAGCAGGGTGTCGTAGGTGCCCTTACGACCACGCACCACCGGCGCCAGAACCTGGAACCGGGTGCCATCGGGGAGTTCAAGCACCCGGTCGACGATCTGCTGGGGGGTCTGCCGCTTGATGACGGCGCCATCATTCGGACAATGAGGCACCCCGATGCGCGCGTAGAGCAGACGGAGGTAGTCGTAAACCTCGGTGATCGTGCCCACCGTCGAGCGGGGGTTGCGTGAGGCTGACTTCTGATCGATCGAAATTGCCGGTGAAAGCCCTTCGATGAAGTCGACGTCCGGCTTGTCCATCTGCCCGAGGAACTGACGGGCGTAGGCCGATAGCGACTCGACGTATCGACGCTGACCTTCGGCGTAGATGGTGTCGAACGCAAGAGATGACTTCCCTGAACCCGAAAGGCCCGTGAAGACGATAAGTCGATCACGAGGAAGATCGATCGAGATGTTGCGCAGGTTGTGCTCTCTCGCACCACGAATGACGAGCTTTTCCACCATGCCACCCTACCGGCCGGGGACATCCCCCAGACCGGCTGGGCGAGGGTGGATCCGACAGCGTGACTGACCTCAGCCGACCTCGCGAAGTTCCCGTTTGAGCTCCTTGATCTCGTCACGCAGACGCGCTGCGTATTCGAAACGGAGATCAGCCGCCGCCTCCTTCATCTCTTCCTCGAGAGTGAGCACCAGACGTGCGAGTTCATCGGATGGGAGATCGGCCAGGCCGCTACGCACCTTGTCGCGACTCGTGGATCGACGATCAGACCCGGGCACCGGTGCTCCCTGCGAGGGCCTGAGACTGGCAAGGATGTCGGTGACAGCTTTGCGGATCGTCTGTGGGTTGATGCCGTGATCGATGTTGTATTGCTGCTGCAGACCCCGTCGACGGTTCGTTTCGGAGATGGCTCGCTGCATGGAGTCGGTGATCGTGTCGGCGTACATGATCACCTGGCCGTCAACATTGCGAGCAGCACGACCAATGGTCTGCACCAGTGAGGTGACCGAGCGGAGGAACCCTTCCTTATCGGCGTCGAGGATCGCCACCAACGACACCTCGGGAAGGTCGAGACCCTCACGGAGCAGGTTGATACCGATCAGCACGTCGAACTCGCCGAGGCGAAGATCACGCAGGATCTCGATTCGCTCAATGGTGTCGACCTCGCTGTGGAGGTACCGGACCTTGATGCCGAGTTCGAGCAGGTAGTCAGTGAGATCCTCTGACATCTTCTTGGTCAGCGTGGTGACGAGCACACGGTCACCCTTGACCACCCTTTGGTTGATCTGCTCGATGAGATCGTCGATCTGTCCCTTGGTGGGCTTGACGATGATCTCGGGATCGACGAGACCGGTCGGTCGCACGACCTGCTCCACGATCGCTTGGGAGTTCTCGAGTTCGAACGGCCCCGGAGTCGCTGAAAGGAACACGACCTGTTTGAGCCGATCCATGATCTCCTCAAATCGCAATGGCCGGTTATCCGCCGCCGACGGGAGGCGGAACCCATGCTCGATCAGGGTCTGCTTTCGGGAGCGGTCGCCGGCGAACTGTCCGTGAAGCTGCGGAATGGCCTGATGGCTCTCGTCGAGCACGACGAGAAAGTCATCGGGGAAATAGTCGAGCAATGTGAACGGAGGCTCACCGGGTTTCCGACCGTCGATCTGCCCCGAATAGTTCTCGATGCCGTTGCAGTAACCGAGCTCCTCCATCATCTCGAGGTCGTACTGGGTGCGCATTCGCAGACGTTGCGCTTCGAGAAGCTTTCCCTCCTTCTCGAAATGCGCCAACTGCACCTGCAACTCGGCTTGGATGCGGGTCATCGCTGAATGCAGCCGCTCCTCGCCGGCCACATAGTGCGTGGCCGGGAAGATGATCAGCTCCTCGAGTTCGGTGATCTTCTCCCCCGTGATCGGATCGACCACCAACACCCGTTCGATCTCATCGCCGAACAATTCGATGCGGATGAGGGTCTCGTCGTAGGCCGGGTGTACCTCGATGGTGTCGCCCCTCACGCGGAACTTGCCGCGCACGAGATTCATGTCGTTGCGCTCGTACTGCATGTCGACGAGCCGCTTCAGGATGTGACGCTGCTCGTGGGTCTCGCCCGGCCGCATCACGAGTAATTGGTCCTTGTACTCGAGGGGCGATCCGAGGCCATAGATGCACGAGACGGATGCGACCACGATGGTGTCACGTCGGGTGAGCAATGCCGAGGTTGCCGCATGGCGCAGCCGATCGATCTCGTCGTTCACCGAAGAGTCCTTCTCGATATACGTGTCCGAGGAGGGCATGTAGGCCTCGGGTTGGTAGTAGTCGTAATACGAGACGAAGTACTCAACCCGGTTCTCGGGAAAGAACTCACGGAACTCGTTGGCCAGCTGGGCGGCCAACGACTTGTTGGGGGCGATCACGAGAGTTGGCCGTTGGAGCGCCTCGATCGTCCAAGCGATCGTGGCGCTCTTGCCCGAACCGGTGATGCCCAGCAAGGTCTGGAACCGGTTGCCGGCATTGATGCTCGCCGTGAGCTGATCGATGGCTTTGGGCTGGTCGCCGGCGGGTGAGAACTCGGACACCAGACGGAACGGCGGCATGGTGTGAGTCTACGGAGGTGCACGCCGTCTAACCTTGCCGCTCGGCAAGAACTTCGGTCCCGCACCCGGCGGTCGACCATCTACCTGGACAAGGGCGAATCTGATGCGAGACGCGTTGGGAGCGATGCAATCGGTGCTGGTACTCGGAGGGAACTCCGAGATCGCCCTCGCCATCGTCGACCGTCTGATTGAAGGTCGTACCAGTCGTGTGGTGCTGGCAGTGCGCGAGCCTGCGGGCGCTCAGTCGACCATCGACCGTCTTACCGCTGCCGGGGTCTCCGCGTCGGCCATCGCATTCGACGCCCTGAAGCCGGAGAACCACGCAAAGGTCCTCAACGACGCATTCGCCGAGGGCGATATCGATCTCGTGATCTCAGCGTTCGGCATCCTGGGTTCCCAGGCTGAATTCGATGCCGATCCCATGTTCGCCCTGCAGGCCGTGAACGCCAACTTCGGTGGCGCAGTCACCTCGAGCCTGATCGTGGCCGATCTCATGCGGCGGCAGGGTCACGGAACCCTGCTCATGATCACCTCGATCGCCGCAATGCGAGGCCGCGCCGATAACTACGTCTATGGCTCAACGAAGGCCGGACAGGATCTCTTCGCCCAAGGACTCGGCGATGCGCTGGTGGGTTCCGGCGTACGCGTCGTCGTGGTGCGACCGGGATTCGTGCACACCAAGATGACCGACGGCATGAAGCCGGCGCCGTTCTCGACCACTCCCGACAAGGTCGCCGAGGTTGTTGTCGACGGACTGGCCAAAGGTCGTGAACTCATCTTCGCTCCTTCCATCCTGCGATTCGTGTTCGCCGGACTCATCCATGCGCCGCGAATGATCTGGCGCCGACTCGGTGGCTGAGCTCATGAGCAATTCTCGCCCCGAGCCGAACGGGTCGTTCCTCGCCGGAGTCATTCGCGAACTTCGGCCCAAACAATGGGTCAAGAACGTCCTCATTTTCGCTGCTCCCGCCGCCGCTGGGGTCATCGATGAGCGATCCGAACTGCTGCATGCGCTCGGCGCGTTCGTGTGTTTCTGCGCCGCGGCAAGCGCGACCTACCTGATCAACGACATCTCCGACGTCGAGTCTGATCGCCGTCATCCCACCAAACGTGAGCGACCAATCGCAGCCGGCATCGTTCCGGTGCCGTTCGCCATCGTGCTTTCGGTACTGCTGCTCATCGGTGGTGTCGGTGGCGCCTTCCTGATCCGACGCGACTTCGGTTTCACGATCCTCGCGTATCTGGCCCTCACCACCGCCTACACGATGTGGCTCAAGCACATGGCGGTGCTCGACATCATCTCCGTGGCTGCCGGTTTCGTCCTGCGCGCAATCGGTGGGGCAACCGCAACCAACGTGCCGATCTCCGAGTGGTTCTTCATCGTCACCAGCTTCGGCGCACTGTTCATGGTCACCGGCAAGCGCCAGGGTGAGCAGTCCGATCTTGGAGATCAAGCCGGGGAACTGCGTCCGGTGCTGGCCCTCTACACCCCGGCGTTCCTCACGTACCTGCGCGCGGTGTTCTCGGGTGGCGCACTCATCGCCTACTGCCTCTGGGCATTCTCCTCAGCCGAACTGCACGGTTCAAACAACATCCTGTTCCAACTTTCCATAGTTCCGTTCGCCATCGCCATCCTGCGCTATGCGCTACTGCTCGATCAGGGCAAGGGCGCCGAACCAGAGAACCTCGTCCTGTCCGATAGCGCCCTGCTCATCGCCGGTGCCGCCTGGATCCTCACCTACGGCTTTGCCATCTACACCTCCTGAGCCGGCCGCCGCATTGGCGCACCCCCGATCCACCGAACTGTTCGGATGGGGACGAACCGCTCCTACAGCGGCGGACCTCCGACGTCCTACCTCAGCGACCGAACTGCGTCGCGCGCTTCCTGAGAGCAACCCCCGCGGTCTGCTCGCCCGTGGTCTCGGTCGCAGCTATGGCGACGCCGCGCAGAACAGCGGTGGTCGAGTGATCGAGACCATTGATGTCGATGCGTTCACCGTGCATCCGACACCCGCCGACTCTGACCATGTCCTCGTCACCGCCGAGGCCGGAGTCAGCATCGATCGACTCCTTCATTCGTTGGTTCCCCAGGGACTCTTCGTGCCGGTCACACCGGGTACCCGCTATGTCACTGTCGGCGGCGCCATTGCGGCCGACATCCATGGCAAGAACCATCATCGCAAGGGTTCCTGGTGTGATCACGTGGAGTCCTTACGTCTGCAGCTCGCCGACGGCTCCGTGGTCGAGATCGGACCCACACAGGATCCCGAGCTCTATTGGGCAACAGCAGGCGGCATGGGCCTCACCGGAGTCATCCTCGACGCCACAATCCGTTGCCCCCGTATTGGCTCCAGTCGAGTGCTCGTCGACACCGACCGCGCCCCCGATCTCGATTCGGTGGTCGAACTCATGGCCACCGGCGACGCCAACTACGACTACTCAGTGGCATGGATCGATCTCATGGCCACCGGTGCCTCGATGGGTCGCTCCGTGCTCACCCGTGGCCGCTTCGCAACAGCCGACGAGCTCGGCACAGCACCCGGCTCCGACCCATTCGACTACCGGGCCGGCGTCATCGCTTCGGCGCCCCCGTTCGTGCCGGGCGGTCTGCTCAACAAGCTCACCGTGCGGGCGTTCAACGAACTCTGGTTTCGAAAGGCTCCGAAGGAACGCCGTGACGAACTACAGACGATCCCCACGTTCTTTCATCCCCTCGACATGGTCGGCGGCTGGAACCGCATCTACGGACCGGGCGGCTTCCTGCAATGGCAGTTCGTCATTCCCTTCGGCACTGAAGCAACCTTGCGTCGCATCATCGAGGAGCTCAGCGCTGCCGGCTGCACCTCGTTCCTCGCCGTACTCAAGGCATTCGGCCCGAGCAACGACTCGCCGCTTTCGTTCCCCGCTCCGGGATGGACCCTCGCCCTCGACATCCCCACGGGTGTGCCGGGTCTGGCAGCACTGCTCGACCGACTCGATGACATGGTGGTGGAGGCCGGCGGGCGCATCTATCTGGCCAAGGACTCGCGGGTTCGCGCGGAGTTGGTACCGCAGATGTACCCCCGGCTCGACGAATGGCGTGCGGTGCGCGAGCGAGTCGATCCGCAACGCCGAATCAACAGCGATCTGGCCCGGAGACTCTCGCTGTAGTTCGCGCTCGACCTAGCTGTCAGAACCCGAAGCGGAGTCTGCCGTGTCTGTGGCCGACTCCAGCCCCTTGATCCACTCCCAGCATGCGTCGATATGGGGAACTAGATCTTCAGGTGTTCCGTCATTGGGAACGACGAAGTCGGCTTCAGCGAGCCGCTGCTCGCGAGTTGCCTGACGCGCCATGCGGGCCCGGGCATCCTCGGCAGTGAAACCACGGAAGCGAACCAGTCGATCCACCGCGATCTCCGGATCGGTGTCGACAACGATGACGCCCTCAGGTGAATATGGCTTGTTCTCGACGAGCAATGGGATGTCGAGGACCACGATGTTGTCGAGCGATCGCTGGGCTTCGATCCGGGCGTCGATCTCTGCTCCAACCGCCGGATGCACGATGGCATTGAGCGCTTTGAGCTGCTCGGCGTCGGTGAACACGATGTTGGCCACAGCCTGACGATCGAGTGTGCCGTCGGCCGCAAGTATTTCGTTCCCGAAATGTTCGACCATGGCGGCGAGTACTGCGCCGCCCGGCGCTTGGAGTTCGCGCACAACACCATCAGCATCGATGACGACTGCGCCGCGCTCGGCGAGAGCGGACGAGACAGTGGATTTACCGGATCCGATTCCACCGGTGAGGCCGAGGAGCAACATGGACACCGAATGTATCCCATGAAATTTCGGTGTCTCTCCTCAACTTCTGCGCTCCGCTGCCGACTGATGTGCCATGACCGAACTTCGAAGCACTTCATCGACCCACACACCCACAAACATCATCGGATGGCGACTGCCGCTCGATGCAATCACCCGACGAGAGACCGAGGTTCTCCAGGCCATCACCGATGGCTGCTCAACCCCGCAGATCGCGGCTCGGTTGTACCTGTCACAGAAGACGGTGAAGAACCATCTGGCCTCGATCTACCAGAAGCTTGACGCGCGAGACCGCACGCAGGCGGTTTTGATCGCCCTGCGTGTCGGCATCGTGCATCTTGAGCGTTCCGACGCGGCCTGAGACCGCGCCGGAACCTCAGATCATTCGGCGGCTGGGGCCTCGTCGGCGACAGCCTCTTCAGCGACAGTCTCGGAAGCCACGGGAGCCTCTTCAGCACTTTCAGCGGCGGGGATCATGCCCTCGTCGCCATGCTCGGCGTAGTACTCCGCCCATGCCTGCTGGGCTTCGGTGGACTCAGCGCCACCGATGTAGTTGCCCTCATCGTCGTAGGCGTGCTCGCCGAAGTGCTCCTGGTACTCAGCGGCCACGATGCCACCCTCGGCAGCCTGCTTGATCGAGAGGCTGATGCGACGACGCTGGAGATCGAGATCGATGATCTTGACCCAGAGTTCCTCGCCCGGCGTGACGACCTGCTCGGGAAGATCGACGTGATGGGCCGACATCTCCGAGATGTGCACGAGGCCTTCGATGCCGTCGCCGACCTGCACGAACGAACCGAAGGGAACCAGCTTGGTGACTCGGCCGTAGACGAGTTCGTTGACCTGATGGGCCGAGGCGAATTCCTGCCACGGATCCTGCTGGGTGGCCTTGAGCGAAAGGCTGATGCGCTCGCGGTCGAGATCGACCTCGAGGACCTGCACGTCGATCTCGTCGCCGACAGCGACAACCGAACCGGGATGGTCGACATGCTTCCAGGAAAGCTCGGAAACGTGGACGAGTCCGTCCATGCCGCCAAGGTCGACGAACGCACCGAAGTTGACGACCGAGGAGACAACGCCGCGGCGAACTTCGCCCGGCTTGAGGTTGGCGAGGAAATCGTCGCGCTGTTCCTTCTGGGTCTCTTCAAGCCATGCACGACGGGACAGAACAACGTTGTTGCGGTTCTTGTCGAGTTCGATGATCTTGGCTTCGAGTGTGCGGCCGACGTACGGGGCGAGATCGCGCACACGGCGCAGCTCGACGAGCGAGGCGGGAAGGAAGCCGCGCAGGCCGATGTCGATGATCAGGCCGCCCTTGACGACCTCGATGACCGGGCCGCTGACGACGCCTTCGTCTTCCTTGATCTTCTCGATCGTGCCCCAGGCACGCTCGTACTGGGCACGCTTCTTGGAAAGGACGAGACGTCCTTCCTTGTCTTCCTTGGTGAGGACGAGTGCTTCGAGCTTCTCGCCGAGCGTGACGATCTCGGAGGGATCGACGTCGTTGCGAATGGAAAGCTCGCGGGCCGGGATGACACCTTCGGACTTGTAACCGATGTCGAGGAGAACTTCGTCGCGGTCGACCTTGACGACAGTTCCTTCGACGATCTGACCATCTTCGACCTGCACCATCGATGCGGTGTATGCCTCATCGAGCGATTCGCCGGCGAGATCGTCTTCAATGATCTGACGCGGGATGTAGCGGCCTTCACTGTCGAACGTGCCCATGCCTTCGGGGGCTTCGAGCGTGAGGGTGGTCTCCACAGCTTCCGCTGCTTCGGGGGTCGTCTGGTCGGACAAGGTGATCTCTCTTCGATGGATAAGGAATCAGGCCCCGGATGTCGGGGCGGGACACGTACGCGGGCGCGCACAAGGACGCAAAACTAGCACCGCACCGGCCAGTCCACGCCAGCCCATGGGCTCAGACCTGGGGCCGGCGGGCCACCAGCAGGAATTCCGGATGGTCGAGATCGGGGAGGTTGCGGGCGTACTCCCCCGGGGTCACCGACCAGAGCTGTTCGACCTCGAGGCCGGCCCGGGAGGCAAGGAGTCGGAGTTCCCTCGGGGTGAAACAGGTGGTCCAGAGATCATGCTCGGCGGCCACGCCCCCGGGGGACCGCAGCGACGTCCGTTCGTGATTGACCCCGGTCTCGGCGTCGAACGTGTCGGCGTCCTCGAGATAGCGGATCTGGAAATAGGCGGAGAAGGCCGAAACCGCC
>CAEMXZ010000050.1_pt1 | contig 14667 bp, 11 predicted proteins | sample 7263481 | NCBI WGS metagenome assembly CAEMXZ01 (sample SAMEA6813769, study PRJEB35770) | uncultured Microthrixaceae bacterium | biome: Freshwater; feature: Freshwater reservoir; material: water | place: Czech Republic | collected 2017-04-14 | depth 0.5m m
TCTGGCGCTTGTATGGCGGTTGGTACGACGGCAATCCCGCCCGACTCAAGCCGCCGGCCGATGCCGAAGTGGCGTTCGAAGTTGCCGCGCTGGCCGGAGGCGTCGAGGCGCTGGTGGCCCGGGCACAGGCACTGGCCGATGGTGCTCGCAGCGCTGGCGGACCGATTGGCCGCCCGGCCGATGCCGACTCGCTCCGTTTGGCCTGTCAGCTCATCGAATGGGCAGTTGTCGCCGAACCCGACAGTGCCGCTGTTCGTGCTGCGGCCAGCGAGATTTATGCGTTACGGCGTGATTCTGAGCGGTCCTTGATGGCCAAGGGCATCTATGGTGAGGCCGCTGAACGCAGGTAGGAGCAGACGCTCGGGGGTGGCTGCGGGTCTCCAACAGCTACTCCAACCGCTACTCCAACCGCTACTCCGCCAACAACCTCGTCAACAGTCGTGTCGTTCATTTCCTCAGTCATTTCCTCATCAAGGAGTCCAGGTGCGTCGTTCACTCGCTGTCATCACTGCGCTGTTCGCAGTGCTCACCCTCAGCGCCGGGCTCGTGTCCGGCTGCGGGAGTTCATCATCGAAGAGTTCCTCGGCATCGGCTGCGGTCGACTACTCGAAGCCGGGCCCGTACCCCGTGGGAACGACCTCGTTCATGATGGACGATCGACTGGTCTACATGTTCTACCCGGCCGATAAGGACCGCCTCGGCGAGGGCACGCCCGTCACCTCCTACAGTTCGGCCGATGCCTTCCCGCCGGCGCTGCGAGCGGCCATTCCCGCCGCACTCATCCAGGAAGTGCCGCTCAACGCCACGAAGGATGCCCCCATCGCCAACGATGGTCCGTTCCCTGTTCTCATCCACAGTCACGGTTTCGGTGGCTATCCCGAATTCACCTCGCAGCATCTCGCGCACCTCGCCTCATGGGGTTTCGTGTCGGCGGCTCCTGATCATCTCGAGCGCGATCTCGCCGCGAATTCGCTCGGACGGGTCAAGCGGGGCGAAACCGATGTGCAGGATCTGCGCAACACACTGGCGCGCCTCAAGGCCGACAATGAGTCAGGACCGTTCGCTGGTTCGATGAACTTCGACCAACTTGCAGCTGAGGGTCATTCCGCTGGTGGTTCAGCGGCCGGCAAGTTCGCCTACGACCCCGAGGTGAAGACCTTCATCGGTCAGGCGCCGGGTGCGCCGCTGAAGATGAACTACGAGAGCACCACCACCGCCGATCAGATCACTGCGGCGTACGCGGCGCAGACTCCGCCGGACAAGCCCACCATGTTGCTGGCCGGTGAGGTGGATCAGACGATTCCGCTCGCCAGGGTCTCGGAGGAATACGACTGGCTCGCTGCTCCGAAGCGTTTCCTGGTGCTCAAGGGCGCCGGTCATAACGCGTTCACCGACATCTGCAAGCCGATCCGTGAGGGCGGCGGTCTCATGCAGTACTCCGGCAAGCTGCCGGCTCCCGACAACCTGCTGCGCCTCGGCGAGGACGGCTGCATGCCCGAGAATCTCGATCCCGATACCGGCTCCGCACTCATCAATCACATGACCGTTGCCCAGCTGCGCCATGTGTTCGGCATCGATACTTCGGATGCATCGCTGGCCCCCAGCTATGTGGAGTCGCTGTTTCCCGAAGCCATCGCCCGCTACGACGTGCAGAACTGATCGCTCACCTCGACCGAGGTTCCGATGCTGACCGGCTTGGGGTCTTCGGACCTCAGTCGGGCCAGCGGTAGGCGTCGGGCCGACGATTAGCAAGACTCGGCAGTCGCTTTCGCAGCTGGGCAATCGCGTCAAGGTCGATATCGGCCGCAATCACCGTGTCGCCCTCGCCCGGGGCTTCGGCCAGCACCGTGCCCCATGCGTCGACAATGAGTGCGTGCCCGTGGCGTTGCACGCCGTCGGGGCTGGTTCCCCATTGCGCGGCAGCGATGATCGCCACCTGGTTCTCGACGGCGCGGGCTCGCACGAGCAGTTCCCAGTGGTCGGCTCCGGTGGCGGCAGTGAAGGCTGAGGGTACGGCGATGAGTTGCGCACCCCGTAATGCTTCGATGCGGAACAGTTCGGGAAATCGCAGGTCGTAACAGATGGTGAGTCCGAGCTTGGTGGCGTCGGGCGTGCTGCCATCGGCCTCGATGGTGTCGGGCTTGGTGGTGTCGGGCTTGGTGGTGTCGGGCTTGGTGGTGTCGGACAGTGGCGCAACCACAGCGTCGTCACCAGCGCTGAAGGTGTCGGATTCCCTGCTGGTCGCACCGGCAACATCGATGTCGAATAGATGCACTTTGCGATAGTGGGCGATGAGTGCGCCTTCGGGATCGAGCAGAACCGAGGTGTTGAACAACTGCTCGCCCTCGCGCTCCACGAAACTGCCGGCCACGATCGAGCAGTGGTGTTGGCGGGCCAGCGCCGAGGCCCACACAACAGTTGGGCCCTCGAGTGGTTCGGCTGCGCCGCGCATCTCTGTGGTGCGACCAAGCGACGCGAACAATTCGGGGAGCACCACGAGTTCTGCGCTTTGTTCAGCGGCCCGTCCGATGAGTAAGGACGCGCGAGCCAAGTTGTCAGCGCGATCGGCATCGCATTGCATCTGAATCGCGGCGACTCGCATGGGCCAGACGGTATCGGTGCGGTAGCGCTGTGCTGCAGTGTCGGGCCGGTGGTCCTGGTGGCTACTTGTCCCAGCCGAGTTCGGATTCGATGCGGGGGAGTTGGTCGCGGATGTAGCTCATGAATTCGAAATTGTCGGCGAACTGTTCCGGAGGGATGTTCATTGTTGAGCCGAGTACGACGTAGGCCTGCAGGATGAGCGATGAGAGCTGCGTGTATGCGGTGGCGGTGCGATCACTGATGGGGCCGACGTTGTCCTTGAGACCTTGGGTGAGGGAGTCGATCAGGCCGGTTTGGAAGATGGCGGGGTCGGCGCCTTCGGCAAGCATCCAGGCGATGAGGCGCGTGCGCAACGCGAAATCGGGGTCGAGGAAGATGCTGGAGTCGCGTTTTTTGGCCCATCGCTCAACGGAGCGTTGCAGCAGGACCCGGCACACGTTGGCGAACAGGCTCTCCATGGAACCGAAATTGCGGGAGATGGTGGGGACGCCGAGCTCGGCGGCTTCGGTGATGCGGCGGGTGGAGACCTGATCGAACGGCAGGTCCTGCAGGAGGTCGATGGTGATGGCGATGATGCGTTCCTGGGCCTGAGCGGCGGGCACGATGGCTCGTCGTTGGCGTGGCATCGAGGTGGGGTGGGGCTCGGCGTCGATGTTGAGTGGTGCTTCATTCACTGGTTCGTCGGGGCTCATGGGGTCCGTCGCTATCGGGGTTGGGTCATCAGCTCTATTTGATCAGATGAACAGATCGAGACAGCGCACCATCTTGGAAACACTGCTCACTCTCTTGGGGTAGTGTTTCACACAGTTCGCCGCAATTGGTGCGGCCCGGTGATGGAGGAACAACGACCATGCGTACTTCGGAGCACATGACGAGGCGTCGCCGAACCGGAGCAGCGTTGCTCGTGGTGACCACAGTGCTGTCGATGATGGCGTTGACCCCGCCGGCCTCCGCCGCCCCCGTACCCCCCCGCTATCCGTTGTCGATCCTCGCTGGTACCGGCACCTCGGGTACGCCGACGGCGGGTACGGCCACGAGCTCCAGACTGAACGAGCCGATGGGTGTTGCGGTTGATTCGAGCGGGAACGTGTACATCGCCGACCGCGCCAACCACCGCGTTGAGAAAGTGACCTCGGGTGGCACCTTGTCGGTGTTCGCCGGTACTAGTTCCGGGGGCGCGCCGACCGCGGGTGCCGCCACGAGCTCCAGACTGAACAACCCATCGGGTGTAGCGGTTGATTCGAGCGGCAATGTGTATATCGCTGACACCTACAACCACCGGGTCGAGAAGGTGACGCCTGAAGGCGTCTTGTCGATCATCGCCGGCACCGGCACCTCGGGTGCGCCGACCGCAGGTACAGCCACGAGTTCCAGACTGAACCAGCCGATGGGTGTTGCGGTTGATTCGAGCGGGAACGTGTATATCGCTGACAGCGCCAACCACCGGATCGAGAAGGTGACGCCCGAAGGCGTCTTGTCGATCATTGCTGGCTCTGGTTCCTCTGGAGCGCCGACGGCGGGTACGGCAACCAGTTCTGCTCTGAACACTCCGACGGGTGTTGCGGTTGATTCGAGCGGGAACGTGTACATCGCCGACAGCGGCAACAACCAGGTCGAGAAGGTGACCTCGGGTGGCACGTTGTCGGTGTTCGCCGGCACAGGTTCTGCAGGAGCGCCAACTGCTGGTGCCGCCACGAGTTCCGCACTGTGGAATCCGTCGGGCGTGGCGGTTGATTCGAGTGGGAACGTGTACATCGCCGACCGCGACAGCCCCCGGGTTGAGAAGGTGACCTCGGGCGGCACGCTGTCGGTGTTCGCCGGTACCGGAGTCCCCGGTACGCCAACTGCTGGTGCCGCCACGAGCTCCAAACTGGACACTCCGGCGGGTGTTGCGGTTGATTCGAGCGGCAACGTGTACATCGCAAATAGATACGCCCACATCGTGGCGAAGGTGAGTGTCGGCTCGACGATCAGCATTCCCGGTGCTCCGACATCGCCGGTGGCGTCAACGACGAGCTTCTCGAGCCGGGGCGGCTCAGCTTCAGTGTCGTTCACCGCCCCGGGCTCGGACGGTGGCAGTCCCGTCATCAATTATCGGGTGACCGCAACCGATGTCACGAACGCAGGCCGGGGTGGACAGACCGCAACTGGCACCAGCAGTCCGGTCTCGATTGGCGGTCTGACCGTCGGCGACTCCTACACCTTCACAGTGGCAGCCACCAACGGCGACGCCAGTTATTACGGCGCCGAGTCCACGGCCACCAGCTCGATCGTTGTTGTCGCTCCCACCCAAGGTGACGGGAAACTCCTGCTCACCGCAGGAATTCCCGGTACCTCGGGCTATGCCACCCCGGGAGTGGCACTCGCCACTTCTCTGAACTACCCGGGCGGGGTGGCGGTCGGCTCCGATGGAACGGTCTACATCAACACCAGCTACACCGGTGGGGGGATCTACAAGCTCGGCAGCGATGGAATGCTCACTCGCTTCGCCGGCGACGACAGCGGCAGTTGTCCGACCGGTGCCGGCCCGGCGCTGTCGGCCAAGTTGCCGAACTCCGGCACCGCCGTCACGATGGCCGTCGATTCGCACGGCAACCTCTATGTTCCACTCCCCTTGTTCTCTTGCCCAATGGTCGTGAAGATCACACCGGCCGGAGCGCTGTCGATCGTCGCCGGTACCGGTGTGTCCGGTGCACCGACCGAAGGCACCGCAACCTCGTCCAAATTGACAGGACCCAAGGGTGTTGCCGTGGACTCCGCCGACAACGTGTACATCACGGACTCGAGCAACAGGGTCGTAAAGGTGACCGCGGCTGGGCAGTTGTCCTTCTTCGCTGGTACCGGAGTGTCCGGCACCGCAACAGAGGGCGCCGCGAGCTCGTCAAAACTGAACGGTCCCTCCGGCATCGCAGTGGACTCCGCTGACAACGTGTACATCGCCGACTCGAATAACTACCGCGTCGAGAAGGTGACGCCGGCCGGGCAGTTGTCGTTCTACGCCGGCACCGGCGTGCAGGGTGCATCGACCGAGGGAGCGGCGACCTCGTCAAGACTGGGCAACCCGATAGGCCTTGCCATCGACCCGAGCGGGAATCTCTTCATCGGGGATGACTACTACCTCTCCTACAGGGTCAGCAAGGTCACCCCTGCTGGGCAGTTGTCGTTCTACGCCGGAAACGGGTCGGGCGGTCTATCCACATTCGGGTCCAGCGCGACCTCCACACCGGTCGAGCACCCGGCCAGCCTCGCCGCCGCATCGAACGGTGACCTCTACATGGTGGAGTTCTACAAGGGCGTGGTGGCGATGGTGATGGCGGCTGCTGCTCCCTCTGCGCCGGCGGCTCCCACCTCGTTGGTGGCCACCCCGGGGAACGGTTCGGCGTCGATCGCGTTCACTGCTGGTTCTGATGGTGGTGCGGCGATCACGAATTACAAGTACTCGACCGACAATGGTGTGAATTGGACGACGCGTTCACCCTCTGCGACGACCTCGCCGATTTCGATCACTGGTCTCACGAATGGCACCACCTACAACGTCAAGTTTCGTGCTGTGAACACGGCTGGTGATGGTGCGGTTTCTGATGCGGTGTCGGTGACCCCACGCACAGTTCCAGCGGCACCGTCGGTGACCGTGGTGGCGCCCGGTAATGGTTCGGCGTCGATTGCGTTCACTGCTGGTTCTGATGGTGGTGCTGCGATCACGAATTACAAGTATTCGATTGACAATGGTGTGAACTGGATCACGCGTCCGGCTCCTTCGACGTCGTCGCCGCTGGTGATCACTGGTCTCACGAATGGAACCACCTACTTCGTCCAGTTGCGTGCCGTGAACGCGGCTGGTGATGGCACGGCGTCAACTGCGGTGCCGGTTGGTCCACGCACGACTCCGGCTGCACCGTCGGTGACGTCTGTGACTGCTGGTAACGGTTCTGCCTCGGTTGCGTTCACGCCGGGTTCGAATGGTGGTGTAGCGGTGTCGAAGTTCCAGTACAGGGTTGGTGCTGGAAGTTGGGTTGATGCGGGCACCTCATCGCCGATCGCAGTGACTGGTCTCACCAACTACACGACGTACTCGATCCAGGTCCGCGCCATGAACATTGCCGGTGGCGGGGCTGCTTCGACTGCAGTGTCGGTGCGACCGAAAGCCTCTGGTCCTTCGATCGGTGTGGCGTACTCGTCCGGAAAGAACGGGGCGTTTGTCGGGTTCACGTTTGTTCGACCAACCGGTTCGACGCTGGTTGGGTTCACCGTGCGCGCGTACACGAAGGGAACTTCCACGCTGGTCTCGTCCTGCCAGATCCTTGCGAACGGTCGAAGCTGTTACATCGGTTCGTTGGTATCGGGAACTGAGTACGACATCAGGGCCCAGGGATATTTCAGACTGCCGGGTAGCTCGGCCGTCCGCGAGACTTTCGAATCCGCTACATCGCGGGTGAGGGTCAACAACTGACGCGGTCTTGCTGGGCTGACGGCTTCGTCGGCGGGCAGCGACCAAGTGGTACTCAGACGGGGCCCGGGCAATCGCCCGGGCCCCATCGCGTGTTGGCGTTGACATTGGTGCTGCGGGGTGCTCTCGCCGTTCAGTGAGCCGGCGGCAATGCCCGCCATTCATGGCGACCAGCCCGCACCTCAGTTGCTGAGATCGGGGCGTGAGCGTCATCGACATCAAGGATCACCACGTCGGTGCCAAGGGGTGCTTCTGCGGCGGGATCATCGTCGGGCATGGGCCATGGAGGCCGCGGCGCGAGAGCGATCTTCGGAAGCCGGCGCAGTGCGTCATCGCGCTCCTCGATCCCTCCGTACCACTGAGGGTCGAGAACCTGGGCCCACTTATCGGCACCCATGACCACGACGTCGTAGCCGATGGCGATATCAGCCAACAGGCTGTGTTCGGTGGTGCGCACGCCGAGAGCGGGATTCATATCGGCCAAGCGATGGAGCTCGGCCAGACGATCGGCAAGCGGGGAGAGATGGTCATCGCTCTTGCCCAGTGTGACCACCGAGATCACGAGATCCAGTCGATCAAGCCCGCATTGTTCGATGGCCTGTTCGGCCAGATGCACGTGGGCGATGGTGGGGGGATCGAACGAGCCCGGGTACACGCCGAGACGTGTGGTGGTCGGAGCGTTCGCAGCCATCACCCGAGGCTACCGATCATGCGAGACTGACGGCTGATCGGTGCTGCCTGTCGGCGGGGTCGATCACCTGCATGACGCACGTCTACCGATCACTCATCACCGATCATCGAGGTCCCGATGGCTCGTAGTCCGTTCCTCCATCCCTTCGCCCGACCCGCCGCCACGGCCGAGGAGTTCATCACCATCGTGCGCGGTGAGGGCGCACTGGTCTGGGACGACCAGGATCGTGAGTACATCGACGGGCTCGCCAGCCTCTGGTACTGCAACGTCGGGCATGGTCGGTTCGCCATTGCTGATGTGGTCGCTTCGCAGATGGCAGTGCTTGAGAACTACAACACCTTCGACATCTTCACCAACGAGCCAGCCGAACGATTCGCTGCTTTCGTGGCCGCCGCAGCCCCCGTGCCCGACGCCCGCGTGTTCTTCACCTCATCGGGATCCGAGGCAGTTGATAGCGCGCTCAAGTTCGCCCGGCTCACGCATTCGTTGCAGGGACATCCCGAACGCAATGTCATCGTTGGTCGCCACAACGCGTATCACGGAGTCACCTACGGCGGTCTTTCGGCGCAGGGTCTGCCGCTCAACCAGGAACATTTCGGTCCGTTGCTTGATCCCATCATCCGGGTCGACAGCCATGAGTTGGCTGATGTCGAAGCCGCTTTTGCCGAGCATGGTGCTCGTATCGCCGCAGTCATCGCCGAACCAGTGCAGGGAGCCGGTGGCGTGTATCCACCTGCGGCCGGGTATCTCGAACGAGTGCGTGAACTCTGCACCGAGCACGGCGCACTGCTCATCTTCGACGAGGTCATCACCGGGTTTGGTCGTCTGGGTTCCTGGTTTGCCGCCGAGTACTACGGCGTTGAGCCCGACCTGATCACCTTCGCCAAGGGCTGCACCTCCGGGTATCTGCCGCTTGGCGGTGTGGTGGTGGGCGATGCGGTGCTTGATGTCATCGAGGCTGATCCCACGTTCATCCTGCGTCATGGGTTCACCTATTCCGGTCACCCCACGGCGTGCGCGGCCGCGCTCGAGAACACCGCGATCCTGCTCGAGGAGAACCTCTTCGATCGAGTTCCCGCCATTGCTGAGCACATCGGGGGAGGACTGGCCCGGCTTGTCGACGAAGGCGTGCTCGCGTCATCACGCGGTGTTGGAGGCATCTGGTCGGCGGTGCTCCCTGAGGGTCTCGCCGCCCCGGCAGTTCGTAACGCGATGCTCGAGCGCGGGGTCATCGCCCGCCCGATCGGTGCGTCGATCATTGCGTTCTGTCCGCCGTTGGTCATCACCGATGAGCAGTTGCTGCAGTGTGTTGATGCGCTTGAGTCCTCGATCGCTGCCATGCGCTGATCCCAGGAAGCACGGCAGAACTCTGCGGTGACCGTTCGAGGTTCGAACTAGCGGGTTCCCCAGCTGTAGCTCTGCTTGGTGAGATGCATATAGGTGAAGGTCTCGGCATGCGAAACGCCAGGCGTCTGGCGAATCACTTCGTTGACCAGGGTGAGCAACTCGTCGGTATTTTCGCAGACGACCTCGCACATGATGTCGTAGCGACCGGTGGTGATGACCACGTAGGTGGCCTGTTCGATGGCGGCCAGCGCATCGGCGACCTCGCGAAGATTGCCGTCGACGTTGACGGCGATGAGCGCTTCGAGACTGAACCCCACGGCGATGGGATCGGTGACCGCCACGACCTGCATGGCGCCGCTGTCGATGAGTCGTTGCACTCGTTGGCGAACAGCGGCCTGCGACAGACCCACGAGTGGGCCGAGCTTGGCGTAGGGCATCCGACCATCGACCTGCAGTTCGCGGATGATGGCCTTATCGGTGTCGTCGAGATGCACCGGCGAGCCGGCCCGCACGATTGCTCGCTCATCGCCGACTGCGCGCAGCGGACGCTGGGATTTCACCCGAGCACCGATCCGAGCGGCACGAATGGCTTGGCGATCGATTCGGCCACGGCCTCGTTGGTGACGTGTCCGTTCATCGTGTTGACGCCCCCGGCGAGAGCAGTGTCGTGAGCGCAGGCATCGGCGACACCGTACCGGGCCAATGCGGCGAGATACGGCAGGGTGGCGTTGGTGAGCGCATGGGTGGATGTATGCGGAACTGCGCCCGGCATGTTGCCGACTGCGTAATGAAGCACGCCGTGTTTCTCGAACACCGGATCGGAGTGCGTGGTCTCATGCGAGGTCTCGATGCAACCGCCCTGATCGATGGCGATGTCGATGATGACGGCACCGGGCTTCATGGCCCGCACCATGTCCTCGCTGACCACCACGGGGGCGCGGCCACCGGGAACGAGGACTGCTCCAATGACGAGATCGGCCTCGGCCACGGTGCGCTCGACCATGCCGCGATTGGAACTGAGTGTGGTGACGCGACCCATCTGGATCTGATCGATGTGGCGGAGACGATCGATGCTCTTGTCGAGCAGGTCGACCTCGGCTTCGAGACCGGCGGCCATCCATGCGGCGTTCCAGCCAACATTGCCAGCGCCGAGGACGGCGACCCGGGCCGGACGAACACCAGGAGCGCCGCCGAGCAGCACCCCGCGGCCGCCGTTGTGGCGTTCGAGCAGATGGGCGCCGACCTGCACGCTCATGCGGCCGGCCACTTCGCTCATCGGAGCCAGCAGCGGCAGGGCGCCATCGGCCAACTGCACGGTCTCATACGCGATGCCGGTGACCTGTGCAGCCAACAGTGCATCGGCCACCTTCGGGTACGCGGCGAGATGGAGGTAGGTGAACAGCACGAGCCCGGGTCGGAAGTAACCGAACTCGGCCTCGAGCGGTTCCTTGACCTTGCACACGATGTCGGAGCGCTCCCAGACCTCGGCGGCTGAGGTCACGATGGTGGCGCCGGCCCGCACGTAGTCGTCGTCGGGGATGCTGGAGTCGAGACCGGCACCGGCTTCGATGAGCACGGTGGCCCCGGTATGCAGGACCTCGCGTACGCCGTCGGGGGTGATGGCGACGCGGTGCTCCTCGTGCTTGATCTCCTTGGGCACTCCGACGGTGAGAGCGGCGCTGCCCGAAGCGCTCATGATTCGGTGGCTGCCGTGACGAGCGGGTTCATACCCAGCTTCTCCATGCCCTCGATGAGCACAATGCGCAGGATGGCGACGATTTCGTCGAACTCCTTCGGACCGGCGGTGAGCGGCGGTGCCAGCTGGATGACGGGATCGCCGCGGTCGTCGGAGCGACAGATGAGTCCGAGTTCGAGGAAGCGTCGGGACAGATGCTGGCGGATGAGAAGTTCGCACTCATCGGCATCGAACGATTCCTTGGTCTCGCGGTTCTTGACCATCTCGATGCCGTAGAAGTACCCCATGCCCCGGATGTCGCCAACGATGGGGAGATCACGCAGTGTTTCCAACGCGGCGCGGAACGCGCCTTCGTTGGCGAGCACGTTCTCTATGAGACCGTCGCGTTCAAACAGTTCGAGGTTGGCAAGAGCGACCGCACAGCTCACGGGGTGACCGGCGAAGGTGAGACCGTGGGTGAACATCGCGCCTGGCTCGAGGAAGGGTTCGACCACCTTGTCGTGGACGATCATTGCGCCCAACGGCGAGTAGCCCGAGGTGAGGCCCTTGGCCGAGGTGAGGATGTCGGGCACGTAGCCGAGTCGCTCGGAACCGAACATGGCGCCGAGACGGCCGTAGGCACAGATGGTCTCGTCGGAGATCATGAGGATGTCGTAGGTGTCGCAGATTTCGCGCACACGGGTGAAGTACTCGGGCGGCGCCGTGAAGCAACCGCCGGAGTTCTGCACCGGCTCGACGAACACAGCAGCGACTGTGTCGGGGCCCTCGCGCAGGATGATCTGCTCGATGTCGTCGGCACACCACAGGTTGCAGCCATCGTTGGCCTTGGAACACGAGATGCAGCGGTATGCGTTGGTGTTCGCGGCGCGACCCACGCCGGGGACCAACGGCTCATAGTCCTGACGGAACGACGGGATGCCCGTGAGCGACAGCGCCCCCATGGTGGTTCCGTGGTAGCCGAGGTAGCGGGTGATCGCCTTGACCTTGGCCGGCATGTTGCGAAGCTTGAAGTACTTGCGGGCCAGTTTCCATGCGGACTCGATGGCTTCGCTGCCGCCGGTGGTGAAGAACACCCGGTTGAGATCGCCGGGTGCGAGCGAGGCCAACTTGCTGGCCAGTTCGATGGCGTTGGGATGGGCGTAGGTCCAGATGGGGAAGTAGCCGAGTTCGGCCCCCTGCTTGCCAGCTGCCTCGGCGAGCTCGGTACGACCATGTCCGGCCTGCACCGTGAAGAGTCCGGAGAGGCCGTCGAGGTATCGCTTGCCGTCGACATCCCAGATGTAGCAACCCTCCCCTCGTTCCATGATGGGGATGATCTCGTCGCTGGGGGCGAGTCGGGAGAAATGGCCCCAGAGATTGGCCTGGGCCATGGTGCGCAGTTCAGCAGGTGAACGGTTCATCGGGAACGCTCCGTGTGTTCGCCGTCGGCGGTTGCCGGTCGACGTGGTGGTTCGCCCCTGAAGTATTACGCGTGATTGTGGGTTCTGACAACCGATTCCATCGTGAAATCTGTGTTTCGTGCGTGATTTCGAACTGATTCTCCCCTCGGGCCACCGAAATGTCACACGAATTGGCAATCCACGCACGAATTCGTGATCTCAGCTGGACCGGTTCCAAGGTGCCCACGCTGACCAGTTTCGATTGAGCCTCCCGCGGAGATTCTCATACGACGACGAGAGCGACTCCTGAGAGAACGATGACGAGTGCGAGGATTTCGGACCTGATCATCCTTTCCTTCAGAATCAGAAATGCAAGGACCCCGGTCGCGATCGGACTGATCGAGGAAAGAACCGAAACGATGCCGAGGTCGCCATTGTCGGCGGCGGTGTAGAACGCGATGTGGGTCAATCGAACCGCACACGTGAACTTTGCTCCGTCGGCATGGCCGGGGGATGGGCGCATGACGAAGGAGAGCCAGCTTTGCTGGGGCGGGTTGGGAGAAATGGCCTCAGAGATTGGCCTGGGCCATGGTCGGCCAGTTGGCCTTCCCTAGAGTGCATCTGGTGAGAAGAACGGTCGCCGCGAAAACGCAAGCAGTCCATTCGGCCGCACTGGCGTTGATTGACAGCGATGGCATTGATGCCGTGACGATGACCGAGGTCGCGGAACTTGCGGAGGTCTCCCGGGCATGGATCAACACGGTGTTCTCGAGCCGTAGCCACCTCATCGCTGAAGTGATTTGTACCCACACTGCCGCGTCGTTGAGTACGGCGATCGATTCGCTTACCGATGCGATTGCTTCAGCAGTGGGCCCGGCGGAGGCAGGCGAGTTGTTCGAGCGTGTGGCGAGCGAGATGAACCAGACGATTGTCATCGAGCAGCACTGGCACTACCTCGAGATGGTTGCGTGGACATTCACCGAGTCCGACGCGATCGAACCGGTGCAGTGGTCACTGCGCCGGGTACATGCGGCGCTCGAACGTTGTGTGTTCGTTGCCGATGACCGGGGCTGGTTGCGCCCGGGGCTTGGACCGGTGACGGTCACCATGCTTCTTCTCGCCGCCTCGGTCGCTTCCCGAGTGGAAGGGATTGGAGCTGATCGTTCGATCGAGCGGACCCCGGAGGGGAGCCTCCTGCGATGGGCGATCTCCGCAATGTTCGATGTCGATGTCGATGTCGATGCACAGGTGGGAGCACAGCGGCGGGGTTCGCACGGATTCGGGTCGCCTTTCGAGACCCGCCATGATGCGGTGGCGCAACGGATCCTGCGGTCGGCGACGTCGGAGCTTGAGTCGACCGGTGTCGATGGGTTCAACCTCCGGACCGTGTCGAACGACGCATCGGTCTCCTGGTCGGCGATGTACCGGCGGTTCCCTGATCGCCGAGCACTCCTCGAGGGTGCCGGCCAGGAGTTGTTGGGCCGACTTCAGGTGACATCTGTGGAGCAGTTGCGCAGTTCGCTTGCCGAATTGCGCAATGAGGAATCTGGGCCTGCCGCGGAGGTTGACGAGGAGGACCCCGTCGCGCTGCTCGCAGCATCGATCACTGCGCTCTCTCGGGAGCAGAGCCAAGGGTTCTTCATCGCACTCGCAGCCACCCGAAGCACGTCGGCGGCACAGGTGTTGATGGAGCAGCAGTCGGAGCGCGTTCGAGCTCATGTTGATGCACTTCGCTCAGCGTTCGGGGCCAATCCAGGAGCGGGGGTGGAACGTCTCGCAGGCGTATGTCGGATCATCGCCTTCGCCGCCGCGCTGTTCGACGCCTTACCGGAGGTCGACATCGAACCAGATGTGCTCATCGAGTCCTATCGATCACTCATCGGACGGGCACTCATCGGGGAGTGATGCTCTGGACTTGGTGAGGTGGATCCTGCACGTTGGCATCTGAACGGCAGATGGGAGCAGGTGTCAAAAGTGTGGTTTGTGGTTTGCGGGAGGATGGACGGAAATGGCCGCAGCATCTGGTCTCCACCCTCTCGGGTGGGTCGACTGGATGACGGCCGGTCCAGGACAGAGGAATGGTCATGATGGTCAGAGGTCGTGTCGGTAGATTTTCAGCTGTTCTCTTGGCGTCGATTCTTGTGTTTGTCGGATCGGTGGCGGCTGCTCCGGCGTCATCTGCCGAGATCGGTGTTGATTGGACGAACCACGCCGCTGCCGAGTCGAACTTCTGGTCCTCGGTTACCTACGGCAATGGTGTGTTCGTCGCCGTGTCCCGTGATGGAGCCCATCAGGTGATGACGTCGCCCGATGGCGAGACCTGGACTGCTCGCACCGCCGCAGAGGCGAACCGCTGGGAATCAGTCACTTTCGGCAATGGCCTGTTCGTCGCCGTGGCGTCCATAGGCATTGGCACGCATCTCGTGATGACGTCGCCCGATGGGATCACGTGGACCGCTCGGTCGCAGGCCGATGACAGCTCTTGGTCCTCGGTGACCTACGGCAA
>CAEMXZ010000051.1_pt1 | contig 14475 bp, 14 predicted proteins | sample 7263481 | NCBI WGS metagenome assembly CAEMXZ01 (sample SAMEA6813769, study PRJEB35770) | uncultured Microthrixaceae bacterium | biome: Freshwater; feature: Freshwater reservoir; material: water | place: Czech Republic | collected 2017-04-14 | depth 0.5m m
GCCTTGGTGGGGAACAGCATGAGCGCGGTTGCTGGTCGGGGCCCTGCGACCGATTCGGCGATGGGGAGTTGGAAGCACAGCGATTTTCCCGATGCGGTTCCGGTGGCGATCGCCACGGATTGTCCCGCCCGGGCATGATCGATGGCTTCAACCTGATGTGACCACAGCCTCGGGGAACCGAACGCGTCGGCCACCGCCGCACTCAGCGGTTGCGCGAGCTCGCCGTGCCGGGCGGTTCGAGTCGGTAGCCGTTCGACATGGACGAGGCGCGGGTCCGAGCTGAGGGACGCGACGAGCTGATCGAGAGGGATCGGTGTCGGTTCGCGTTCGAGTGTGCTCTGGTCAGCCGTCGCGTCAGCCGTCGCGTCAGCCGTCGCGTCAGCCGTCGCGCCAGCGGTCGGGTCAGTGGTTACGGGTTCGGTTTCGGATCGGGCACGACGAGCCATCAGGGTCGATGGTACGGCGAGGGTGAGACGACACACCCCTCAGGTCGTTGATGGCGGCGGGTACTGTCGCGTGATGCGCCGGCGAGCACGACACCTGATTCCATGAGCATCGAATTGGTGATCTCGCAGTCGGGACCAGTCACCATCGTGGGTCTGATCGGTGATCTCGACCTCGCAGCGGCCCCCGTTGCCCGCTCACAGTTGCTCGCCGCTGTCCATGAGGCTGATGGTCTGCCGCTTGTGGTTGTCGATCTCCTCGGCGTCGATTTCCTCGATGCCATCGGCATCGGCGTGCTGTTCGCCGGTGTGGTGGTGTGTCGGTCCCGTGGTGGTGATCTCGCGATCTGTCGACCGGAACCGCAGGTCGCGGCGGTGCTGCGACTCACGCGGGTGGATGAGATCCTGCCGATCCACCTCAGTGTTGCTGCCGCTGAGGCGGAACTGCTCGCGTCGAGCGGCTCTGGGGCACGGTAATCAAGACGTCACATTCGGGAAACATTTCCTTGCCTAGCCCCGACTAGACAGTTCTCCATGCAAGGGTCCCCCGACGTCCACGACGAACATCCCTGGTCGCATACCTGGCTCGGTACTGACCGTTTGCTCGCCCGCAGGTTGGCGCGCCCGGCCGCCCGTTTCCTTGCCATTGAGGCGTCTAGTGGCATCCTCCTGATTGTCGCCACGGTGGTCGCCCTTCTGTGGGCCAACTCGCCGTGGAAAGACTCCTATGCCAGTTTCCTGAACGCTGAAGTCATCTTCGACGCCGGCCCGGTGGGTTTCCATCTCACGCTGCAGGAGTTCGTCAACGATGCCCTGATGGCGTTCTTCTTCTTCGTTGCCGGACTCGAGATCAAGCGCGAACTGGTGAAGGGCGAGCTCCGAGATCGGAAGGCGGCGGCGTTACCGATCATTGCCGCGCTCGGCGGCATGATCGTTCCGGCGATCATCTATTACCTGCTCAATGCCGGAACTCCGAGTGCGCACGGGTGGGGAATCCCGATGGCCACCGACATCGCGTTCGCCGTTGGCATCGTCTCACTTCTCGGTAACCGGGTTCCAGTGGCGCTCAAGCTCTTCCTGCTCACGCTTGCGGTCGCCGATGATCTCGGCGCGATCGCGGTGATCGCTGTCTTCTACAGCCAGAGTGTCAGCTTCGTCTGGCTCGGTGGCGCGGTGGCACTTCTCGTTCTGGTTTGGTTCATGCGCCGCCGTCGCATTTGGTATGGCCCGCTCTACTTCGCCATCGCGATTGTCGTCTGGTACTGCATGCTCAAGTCCGGGGTTCACGCCACTGTTGCTGGTGTGGCGATGGGTTTCCTCACTCCCACTGATGCATTGCGGCCCGATCTCGATGCTGAGGCCATCGCCGATCGGCTCGAAAATCGCGCCGAACTCTCGGCCGAAGACGTCCAGCAAGCCTCATTCCTCATCAAGGAATCGGTGCCGGTGGGGGAGCGACTCGTCGACCGACTGCTCCCATGGACCAGCTACGTCATCATTCCGATCTTCGCGTTGTGCAATGCGGGCATCCTGCTCACCGGTGAGGCGTTGCGACAGGCCGCCGGTTCCTCTGTGACCTGGGGTGTTGGTCTCGGGCTCGTCGTGGGTAAGACCGTCGGTGTGTTCGGCGCGGCACTGCTCGCCATCAAGATCGGCATTGCGGTGCGTCCACGCGGGGCCACGAATCTGCACATGATCGGCATCGCTATGGCCGCCGGTATCGGATTCACCGTCGCCCTCTTCGTCACCGGGCTGGCCTTCGACGAACCGGGCTATACCGATCAGGCCAAGGTGGGAATTCTCATGGCCTCGTTCGTGGCAGCGGTGCTCTCGGCGTTCGTGCTGCGCATGGCCGCGTCACGCGCTTCAGCTCGCGAACTCGAGATCGAAGCCGCGGAGAACGCTGAGATGTTCGAGCAGCGCCCGCTGGTGGCAGATTGAACTGAAACTCTGTGTGACCGGAGTGCCTTCTGTGACCGGCGCGAACGGGGGGCGTCAGTCAGCCTGGAGATGACGACCGAGCTCGCGGCGGGCGAGCTGCATACGGTGCACCTCATCGGGACCATCGGCGAACCGCAGGGTGCGCAGACCGGCGTACATGCCGGCGAGCGGGAAGTCCTGTGAGACGCCGCCGCCGCCGTGGGCCTGGATGGCCCGGTCGACCACCCGAAGCGCCATGTTGGGGGCGACAACCTTGATGGCGGAGATCTCGATTCGAGCACCCTTGTTGCCTACGGTGTCCATGAGCCATGCGGTCTTCATGGTGAGCAGACGGGCCTGTTCGATCTCGATGCGCGAGTCGGCGATCCATTCCTGGATGACGCCCTGCTCGGCCAACGACTTGCCGAAAGCTTCACGGGCAACCACGCGGCGGCACATGAGTTCGAGGGCGCGTTCAGCGATACCGATGCAGCGCATGCAGTGATGGATGCGACCCGGGCCGAGACGGGCTTGGGCGAGGGCGAAACCGCCACCCTCTTCGCCAAGGATGTTCGACACCGGCACACGCACATTGTCGAATCGCAGTTCGCAGTGTCCTTCGCGGTCGTTGTAGCCGAACACGAGGAGATCTCGAACAATGGTGAGACCCGGGGTGTCCATGGGCACCAGGACCATCGACTGCTGACGGTAGGTGGGAGCGTCGGGGTCGGTCTTGCCCATGACGATGGCTACCTTGCAGCGCGGATTGGCCGCACCGCTGATCCACCACTTGCGCCCGTTGAGCACGTACTCGTCGCCCTCTCGGCGGATCGAGAGTTGGATGTTGCGGGCATCGCTCGACGCGACATCTGGCTCGGTCATCGCGAAGCAGGAGCGGATCTCACCGGCCAGCAGCGGCACGAGCCACTGCTCCTTCTGCTCTGGGGTACCGAACAGCGACAGGATCTCCATGTTGCCGGTGTCGGGTGCGGCCGAATTGAGCGCTTCCGGCGCCAGGGGGCTGCGGCCGCTGATCTCGGCGAGCGGCGCATAGTCGGTGCTCGAAACCGGGTCGGGGGTCCATTCGGTGACATGGGGCAGGAACAGGTTCCAGAGTCCGCGTTCGCGGGCCTTGGCCTTGAGCTCCTCCATGACATGGGGATGGAAGTGGGGGTCGCCCGACTCGGCCATCTGCTGGGCGAAGACGGGTTCGGCCGGGTAGATCTCCTCGTCCATGAACGCCTGGAGGCGTTCGATGAGATCAGCGGCGCGTGGGCTCGGTGCGAAATCCATCAAAGGTTCCTTGTGGGGTTGAGTTACTGGCCGGCGCGGCCGTAGTCGTCCTCGAGGCGGACGATGTCGTCCTCGCCGAAGTAGTCGCCCATCTGCACCTCGATGAACTCGAGGAGTTCGGTGCCGGGATTTCGCACACGGTGATCGGCACCGCGGGGAATGTCGATGGAGGCTCCCGGTTCGACGGTGATGTCCTCGCCGTTGAGGGTGACAAGCGCGGTGCCGGCCACGACGGTCCAGTGTTCGGCCCGGCGATGATGCAGCTGGTACGACAGACGCTGACCGGGTTCGACGACGATGCGCTTGACCTTGCAGGTCGGACCATCATCGAGGATGTAGTAGCGACCCCAAGGGCGGATTTCCCCGTTGAAGTCAGCACCGTGATCGCTGGGGCCTTCGGACTCGGACATCCGGTGAGTATGGCCGAAAAATGTTGTCTGGGGCGACCACATCGGCGGTGTCGAAGAAATTTCCGGGGACCCCCGTAGGGGTCCCCGACTGGGCCGAATGGCGGGGCGCGGTTGACAGAAGCGTCGCCATGCTCCAATCCTGTCGAACATGTCCGGCCCCCTCGTCATCGTTGAGTCACCCACCAAAGCGAAGAAGATCACCGAGTTCCTGAGTGGTCAGTCCACTGGTGGTGATGCCCCCACCGTCATCGCCTCGGTGGGCCATATCCGTGATCTCGTCACGAAGGCGAGCCACCTTCCTGCCGGTGATCAGAAGCAGTGGTGGTCGTACCTCGGCATCAACCCCGACGCTGATTTTCAGCCGTTCTATGTGGTCCATGACTCCAAGAAGTCACTCGTCGCGGATCTGAAGCGAGCACTCAAGAACGCCGACTCCCTCTATCTCGCAACCGATGAGGATCGAGAGGGTGAGGCCATCGCCTGGCATCTTCTCGAGGCGCTCAAGCCGCCCAAGGGCATGCCGGTGCATCGCATGGTCTTCCACGAGATCACCGCGCCGGCCATTCGTGAGGCGTTCGCCAACCCCCGCGAACTCGATCTCGATCTGGTGGCTGCCCAGGAGACCCGTCGACTCCTCGACCGTCTCTATGGCTACGACGTCTCGCAGGTGGCGTGGCGCAAGGTCAACCGCGGTCTGTCCGCAGGCCGTGTGCAGAGCGTGGCCACTCGTCTCGTGGTTGAACGGGAGCGCGAGATCATGGCGTTCGTGTCCGCCGACTGGTGGGACATCAAGGGCACGTTCGCTGCGGCGTCCGAGCCCATTCCGTTCGAGGCGAAGTTGGTGGCCGTCGATGGCGCCCGTGTCGCCACTGGCAATGACTTCAGCGATTTCGGCGAACTCACCCGCGCCGATCGCGTCGTGCTCACCGAGGATGACGCCCGGGGCCTGGCCAGTGAACTCACCACTGCGGCCTTCGCGGTTCGTTCGGTTGAGTCCAAGCCGTATCGCCGCCGCCCCTTCGCTCCGTTCATCACCTCGTCGTTGCAGCAGGTGGCCGGTCGCATGCTCAAGATCTCGGCCAAGCAGGTCATGAGCATGGCCCAGAGCCTGTATCAGCAGGGCTACATCACGTACATGCGCACCGACTCCACCAGCCTTTCGGGTGCTGCCATCGCGGCGGCCCGGGCCGAGGCCACCGAACGTTTCGGTGCTGGTTCGGTGCCGGACTCACCGCGCACATTCGGCACGCAGGCCGTCAACGCCCAGGAGGCCCATGAGGCCATCCGTCCCGCTGGCGACCGTTTCCGTTCACCGGCCGAGGTTCGCAATGAGGTGCAGCCCGGCGAGGCCCGTCTCTACGAGCTGATCTGGAGCCGCACCCTTGCCAGTCAGATGATCGACGCCACCGGTGAGACCGTCACCGTGCGCCTCGGTGCCGGAACGTCCTCGGGTCGCGACGCCGAGTTCTCCGCCGCTGGCACGGTCATCACCGAGCGGGGCTGGATGCAGGCCTACGACTGGAGCCCCTCCGACGACAGCGAAGAGGACTCCGAGCGTCGTTTGCCGCCGGTGCGCGAAGGCGACGCCCTCGATGCAACCGATCTTTCCCCCGAGGGCCACACCACGAAACCGCCAGCCCGGTTCACCGAGCCCACGCTCGTGGCCAAGCTCGAGGAGCTTGGCGTGGGTCGGCCGTCCACCTACGCCTCGATCATCGAGACCATCCAGAACCGCGGGTATGTCTGGAAGAAGGCCTCTGCTCTCGTGCCGAGTTGGACCGCCTTCGCTGTCACCACGATGCTCGAACAGCATTTCGCCGAACTGGTCGACTACGGGTTTACCCGTGATCTCGAGGGCGTGCTCGATCGCATCGCCACCGGTGAGGTCGACCGGGTGGCCACCCTCGAGGACTTCTATTTCGGCGTCCAGGGTGACGATGGTGTTCGTAGCGGTGGCCTGCATGATCTCGTCACCGATCGACTTCCCGAGATCGATGCCGCGGCCATCAACACTTTCGAGCTCGGCGAAGACGACAACGGCATGATGATCATCGCCAAGCCGGGTCGATACGGCCCATATGTGCAGCGCGGTGACGACACTGCGAGCGTCCCCGAGACGTTGGCGCCGGCGGATCTCACGGTGGAGAAGGCGCTCGAACTCCTGCGGATGCCCAAAGGGGGAAAGCCCATCGGTATGGATATTGAAACCGGCCTCACCGTGTTCGTCATGAGCGGCAAGTTCGGCCCGTATGTGCAGCTCGGCGAGACCGACGAAGCTCCGGACGCGAAGCCCCGCCGGGCATCGTTGTTCAAGGGCATGGACCCCTACGACGTTTCTCTCGACACGGCGCTCGAGCTGCTCTCGTTCCCCAAGTTGCTCGGCGCTGACCCCGAGACCGGTGAGCCCATCCGGGCCCAGAACGGCAAGTTCGGGCCGTATCTCACCAAGGGTGATGAGGGCGACGACATCAAGCCTGATTCCCGTTCGTTGGCCAGTGAAGAGGAACTGCTCACGGTCACGCTGGCCGAGGCGCTGCGCCTGTTCTCCGAACCTAAACGGCGGGGACGCTCCGCTCCGAAGGCACCATTGGCCGAACTCGGCCCTGATCCCGTCACCAATCGACCGATGGTGATCAAGGACGGCAAGTTCGGCCCCTATGTCACCGATGGCGAGAGCAATGCGTCGCTTCGCGTCGGCGATGATCCCACCTCCCTCAGCCCCGAACGCGGTGCCGAACTGCTGCAAGCCCGGCGCGAAGCCGTGGCCAACGGCACTGTCGGAACCAAGAAGGCCCCAGCGAAGAAGACGGCTGTGAAGAAGGCTGGCGCCAAGAAGGCCGGCGCCAAAAAGTTAGGGACGAAGAAGGCCGGCACGAAGCGAGCGGCGAAGAAGCCTGCTGGCGATGGTGTCGCTGGAACTGTTCGGCGCACTGTGGCCAAGGGTGCATCCACCCGTTCGAAGGCCGGGGCCAAGAAGGCCACCATCGTGCGGTCCTCGGCCCAGCGCGACGCGGGCATCCCGGGCTCGAACAACTGAGCAGTTGCAATCCGGTAGTGCCGGATCCGGCGTGGTCATCGTCGTAGGGTTGTGTCATGGCTGTGCCCCGCCCCGGCCCCCGGGACGACGCAGAAGCTCCCGGGAGCGAGCAGGATCCGGAGACCCCGATCGACGAGGTCTCCGCTCCCGCGACCACCGGAACCGATGACCCCACTCTCACAGATCTGTCGAGATCCGATGTGCTCGATGCCGGTGACGACACCGAGGCCTACTTCACCCCCTATGCCGCAGATCGGGCCGGATGGCATGTCCGACTCTTCGGTTCGCCGGAGTTCTTCCGACTCTGGATCGTGCAGGTTGTCTCGGCCACGGGTGACTGGTTGGGGTTCTCGGCCATCATCCTGCTCGCGGCGAGCGTTGGCGGCGGCGCTGGCGCGGGAGCGATCTCGTTGGTCATGGCTGCGCGGATCGTGCCGGGCTTCTTCTTCGGTCCCCTCGCTGGTGTGCTCGTCGATCGTTGGGATCGCAAGAAGGTCATGGTCTCGTGCGATATCGGCCGGGCGATCGTGCTCGCTCTCCTGCCGTTCGTCGGTGATGTGGTGGGACTGGTGCTGGCCTCACTCGCGCTCGAGGTGCTCACCTTGCTGTGGGGTCCGGCCAAGGATTCCGAAGTCCCCAATCTCGTGCCCCGCGATCACCTCACAACTGCCAACTCGCTGTCGTTAGCCGCGGCGTACGGCACGTTCCCGTTCGCGTCGTTGCTGTTCGCGCTGCTCGCCGGAATCTCAATCTGGGTGGGGCAGATCCCCGGGCTCCATTGGCTCGATAACAACCAGATGGCGCTGGCCTTCTACTTCGACGTCGTCACATTCCTGTTCTCGGCGTGGATGATCCATCGACTACGCCTGCCGTCGCGACCGAAGCGCATCGATGCACTCGCCGACGAGAGTCGTCGCGTTGATCTTCGTCGAACGATCGACGAACTCGTCGACGGATGGCGTGAAGTGTTCTCGAACCACACCGTGCGGGCAGTGAACCTTGGTCTGGCCACCGGCCTCATCGGTGGCGGCATGCTCATTCCGCTCGGAGCCGTTTTCTCCACCGAGGTGCTCGGCGCAGGTGCTGCCGGTTTCGGTCTGTTCACCACCGCACTTGGTTTCGGGGTGGCCATCGGGGTGGTTGGGGTGTCGGCGCTGCAGAACAAGCTGCCGAAGACCACCGTGTTCACCGGCTCGTTGTTCATGGCCGGCATCTCGCTGTTCCTGGCGGCCTCGTCCTCCTCGCTGCCGGTGGCGTTCACGTTCGTCCTGTTGATGGGCATGTCCGTCGGCCCGGTGTACGTCATCGGCTACGCGCTCCTCCAGCAGGAAGTGGATGACGACATGCGCGGCCGGGTGTTCAGTTCGCTCAACACCCTTGTGCGTCTCTGCATCCTCATCTCGATGGTGGTCGGCCCTCTTCTCGCTGCCCTGCTCGGGAGCATCTCGGCCTCGCTCTTCGACAGTGAGATCACCATCGGTGGCATCACGATCTGGCTGCCCGGTGTTCGTCTCGCGCTGTGGTTGGCGGCCTCGATCATCGTGATGGCGGGGTTCGCAGCGCTGGCTTCGCTGCGGGCCGGGCAGCGTGAGCACAGCGCGGACGAGTCACCTCATCCGTCACGTCGATCCATGCCTAGCGTGAAGGATTGATCATGGGTACGACATCGCCACGAGGAAGCTTCATCGCGTTCGAGGGTGGCGAGGCCTGCGGCAAATCCACACAGTCGCGGCTGCTGGCCGACGCGCTTGATGCACTCCTGACCAGAGAGCCGGGCGGCACCCTCATCGGCGCGCGAGTTCGCGAACTCGTGCTCTCACCTGGGACGGTCGGGCTCGATGCCCGGGCCGAGGCGCTTCTCATGGCGGCTGATCGGGCCCAGCATGTGGCTGAAGTTGTCGAACCCGCGCTCCGGTCAGGCCGCCATGTCGTCACTGATCGGTTCGCCGGTTCGTCCATCGCGTACCAGGGCTACGGGCGAAGTCTCCCGGTCGAGGAGATCCGTCAACTCTCGATGTGGGCGACCGCCGGTATCTGGCCGGATCTCATCGTGATGCTTGATGTGCCCGCCTCAGAGGCCGATCGTCGTCTTGGCGCGCAACGTGACCGCATGGAGGCTGAACCAGCTTCTTTCCACGCTGCAGTGATCGAAGGGTTCCGCGCCCAAGCGGCAGCCGAACCCGAGCGCTGGGTCGTGATCGACGGAACCGGGACGATCGAGCAGGTGGCACTGAGCGTGCGCACGGTCGTGGCCGAGCGACTACAACTGCGGTTGTGAGCCACCCGACCGGACCCGGCACCCTCGACGCCGAACTCGCAGGGGTTGAGTTGTTCGCAGGTGTCATCGGACAGCCAGATGCGATCGCTCAGGTCAGGGCTGCCAGCCGGGCGCCGGTGCACGCGTATCTCTTGGTGGGACCGCGCGGAAGTGGGAAACGAGCGCTCGCCCGGGCCTTCAGCGCCGCGTTGCTGAGCGAGGGACGCACGGGCGACGACGCAGTTCGACACGCCACCCTTGCGCTCGCCGAAGCCCATCCCGATCTCAATTTGATTGAGCGCAAGGGAGCCTCGATCTCCACCGAGCAGGCCGATGCGATCGTGTCCGCTGCCGCCCGTGCCTCGGTGGAGGGTGGTCGCAAGATTCTCGTGCTCGACGAGTTCCATCTCGTGCGGGATGCGGCGCCGAAACTGCTCAAGTCCATCGAGGAGCCTCCGCCGGGAACCGTGTTCCTCGTCCTCGCCGACGAGATCCCACCCGAGCTGATCACGATCGCCAGTCGCTGTGTGCGGATCGATCTTGTCGCGGTTCCGGCCGACGCCATCGCCGAAGCGCTGATCGCCGAGGGTATCGATCCCGAACTGGCCACCCAGGTCGCCACATCGGCGGCTGGTGATCTCGGTCGGGCCCGGCTGTTGGCGACCGATCCGCGCCTGGCCCTGCGTCGTGCAGCATGGCGGGAGGTTCCCGATCGGCTCGACGGCACGGGTGCCGCAGCTGTTGAGCAGGTCGACTCCCTGCTCGCCATGATCGACGATGCCATGGCGCCGCTGGCCGTCGTCCACGCGGCCGAAGTGGAGGCACTCGCGCAGATCATCAAGGAGCGCGGCGAACGCGGCTCGGGTCGCAAGCCTCTCGAAGACCGTCACAAACGGGAGGTTCGCCGCCACCGCACCGATGAGATTCGATTCGGATTGGCAGAGCTCTCGCGACGACTCCGCGACGACATGCTCATTGCCAACCAGCCGGAAGCGCATATCGCGGCGATTGCTGCCATTGCTGCGGTTGCGGCCGAATCGGTGCGCAATCCCAACGAACGACTTCAGCTCGTCTCACTCTTCCTCGGGTTGGGCCATCTTCGCTCTTGATGGCTGAAGCGTCGCTGCGGCTACGATCACTCCACCCCGCCCGGGTAGCTCAGTCGGCAGAGCGGCTCACTCGTAATGAGCAGGTCAGGAGTTCGATTCTCCTCTCGGGCTCTCATGGCTGATCAGGAACTGTTCGCGCAGCAGGCGATGGAGTTCATGCCCGCGCTCTACTCCGCGGCACTGCGCATGACTCGCAATCCTTCCGATGCCGAGGATCTCGTCCAAGAGACCTATCTCAAGGCATTCCGCAGCTTCGGAGGGTTCGAGCAGGGAACCAATCTGCGGGCTTGGCTCTATCGAATTCTCACCAACACGTTCATCAACTCCTATCGGTCCAAGAAGCGCCGGCCGACCGAGACCGAACTCGATGAGGGTGAGGACCTCCATCTCTATCGTCGTCTCGGCGGTCTCGAGGCGGTTCTGGCCTCGCGCAGCGCCGAGGATGAACTCATGGACTGGTTCACTGATGTTGAGGTGAAGAACGCCCTTGAAGCGCTTCCCGAGAACTTCCGGATCCCGGTTCTGCTGGCTGATGTCGAGGGTTTCTCCTACAAGGAGATCGCCGAGATGCTCGACATTCCGATCGGAACGGTCATGAGTCGGTTGCATCGGGGAAGAAAATCGCTGCAGAAGCAGTTATATGAGTTCGCCCTCTCCCGCGGGCTCACGGGCCGCGACACCCAGCCCGTCCTCGAAGATCTCGAGCCCAGCTCGACCCAACCCGGCTCGAACCTGCCCTGACCGTGATCGGATCCCACTGAACCATGCCTGACATCCACGATCACACGCATGCGCCTCGTGTCGATTGCGAGCAGGCGCTCGCCGAGATCTACACGTATCTCGACGGCGAACTCACGGACGAGAAACGCACGCTCATTGCTGGCCATCTCGAGGGTTGCAATCCCTGTATCGAGGTCTACGACTTCGAGGCCGAACTCCGTGTTGTCATCTCCACCCGGGCCCGCAACGAAGCTGTCCCCGAAACACTGCGGATGCGCATCGCCGAGAAGCTCACGCTGTTCGTCCGGGGCGAGATCCCCGACGTTGAAGCCAGTTCGGATGCCGGCGCAGATCCCAGTGCTGATTTCGGGGCTGATTTCGGGGCCGGCGCTGATCCCCGCATTGGCCAGCCCCCCGCATCAGACGCCTAGGATCGGGTCATGACTTCACTTCTGGCCGTCGTCTGGCACTTCTGGATCGCCGCAGCGCTCGTGGTGCCTGCGATCCTCGCGGTTCTCGGCATCATCGCCGGGTACGTCTACAAAGTCGTGATGCCCCGCTACCCGAAGCGCTGAGCGAAATGTCGAGCTCGGTCGATTGGTCGGTGGCCGAGCGGATCGCTGTTCGCACCTCGCGCACCGAGCCCTTCGCCCGCAGCTATCACTACGACTCGCTCGAGCCGGACTTCACCCGACTCACCGCGCTCGCCGAGTCGCTCGTGGAGCAGGAGACCGGTCTTCGTTCACTCGCCGGCCCCGCCCGCGCCCGGGTCACGGATCGGGCGGGTTGGATCCACGCCAACATTTCCGCTTTTCGTCGCCTGCTTGATCCACTGATCGAGAAATTCGACACGCGGTCCGGTTCGGGTCTGGCAGCACCGGTGATGGCCAAGATCGCGGGGGCGGAACTCGGCATGGTCCTGGGCTGGATGTCGGGCCGGGTGCTCGGTCAGTACGACCTTCTCGTCGTGGAGGAAGAGGATCCGCTCGATCAGGACATCGTGTACTACGTGGGTCCGAACGTGTTGGCTATCGAGAAGAAGTTCGCCTTTCCGCCCGAGCAATTCCGGTTGTGGTTGGCGCTTCATGAGGTCACCCATCGAGCTCAGTTCACTGGTGTTCCGTGGTTACGCGAGCACTTCATCTCGCTCGTGCATGAAACCGTCGGTGCCGTTGATCCCGACCCGGGTCGGCTCTTCGAGAGCTTCTCGAAGGCAGCCATCGCTTGGCGTTCCGGCACGAACCCGCTGGCCGACGGCGGGATCGCCGCGCTGGTCGCCGGTCCGGAGCAGCGGGTCATCATCGACCAGGTCACCGGAATGATGAGCCTGCTCGAGGGACATGGCGATGTCACCATGGATCGCGCCGGTCAGGGTCTCGTGCCCAGTGCTGCTCGTTTCGGCGAAGTGTTGCGCGAACGACGAGAGTCGGCCAAGGGTCTGGCCAAATTGATCCAACAACTGATTGGACTCGAAGCCAAGCTCAACCAGTACGCCCAGGGTGAAGCGTTCATCGCTGCGGTGGAACGGGCCGGTGGGCCCGGGCTGCTCTCTCGCGCCTGGGAGTCCGCCACCAATCTGCCGAGCCTTCTCGAGATCCGTGAGCCACACCGATGGATCGAGCGGATGCAGGCTCCCGTCGCGGTGGCCTGAGTCGTGCGGGTCGCAGCATCGACCCCGGCGGTCAGTATCCGGTGACCCCGATCGCCGAACAACTCCGGGCCCGGCACAGCGAACTGCTGGCGCATTGTCGGTTCCCGCTCCAGGGAACCGCACTGGTGTGCGGCGTCTCCGGGGGCGCCGATTCTGTTGCGTTGCTCGTGCTCGCGGTGGCGGCTGGCTGCGAGGTCACTGCGGTCCATGTCGACCACGGATTGCGTGTGGGCTCCGCGCAGGAGGCCGATCTGGTTGCCCGCGCGGCTGCTGCGCTCGGGGCCTCGTTCCGAGCAGAACGGGTCGACGTCGGAGCGGGGCCGAATCTCGAAGCCCGCGCTCGCGCCGCTCGCTTGGCGGTGCTCGGCCCGGAGGCCGCTCTCGGGCATACCGCCGATGATCGGGCCGAGACGATCCTTATCAACATGATCCGCGGCGCCGGCCTCGACGGTCTCGCCGGTATCCGTCCGGGACCGCGTCATCCCATCCTCGGTCTGCGCCGCAGCGACACCGAAGCAGTATGCGCAATCGAGGGTTTTGAGCCGTTCCAGGATCCGTCGAACCGTGACCCGGCGTTTCTCCGTAACCGGGTGCGCGGCGAACTACTGCCATTGCTGCGCGATCTCGCTGATCGCGATGCCGTCCCGCTGCTTGTTCGTCAGGGCGACCTGTTCGCTGATGTGTCCGACCATCTGAGGGCCGAGGCCCTACTGCTCGATGTCACCGACGCCCGGGCGCTTTCTGCCGCCCCAGTTGTTGTGGCCCGGGTGGCGGTTCGTGAATGGCTGCGTGCGGGAATGACCGAGCACCATCCCCCGGATGCCGCGACCATCGAACGGGTTCTCGCTGTGGCCCGCAACGACGTCCTCGCCACCGACATCGGTGGTGGTCGTCGGGTGGAGCGAACCGCGGGTCGCCTCCGACTCGTCGGCTCTGTTCCGAACGCCTGAGCCTCTCCCGAGCCCAGCTTCGGGGTGGACTAGCTTCGGGGTTCGTGTCAGGAACACTTGAAGGTTCATCGTCTTTCCCGCATCCCGACGATGATCCGGTACTCGGCGACATCGTCGTCTCCCAGGAGGCACTTGAGCGTCGACTCTCCGAACTCGGAGCACAGATCACTGCCGACTACGCCGGTCGTGCCCCACTCCTGGTCTGTGTGCTCAAGGGTGCGGTGTTGTTCATGGCTGATCTCGCCCGCCACATCCAGCTCCCGGTCGAGCTCGATTTCATGGCGGTGTCCTCCTACGGAACTGCGACCAAAACAAGTGGTGTGGTTCGGATCGTCAAGGACCTTGATATCGATCTCGGCGGACGCGATGTCATCGTGGTCGAGGACATCGTCGACAGCGGTCTCACGCTGAATTACCTGCTCAAGAATCTCGCCGCCCGCCATCCGGCCTCGCTGGCGGTCTGCGCCCTGCTTCTCAAGGAGGGCCAGCAGAAAGTGGAGCCGGATCTCGCCTATGTGGGTTTCCGGATCGCCAATACCTTCATCGTCGGGTACGGGCTTGATGTGGCTGAGCGGTACCGGAATCTTCGCGATATCCGCACCTACATCGGTTCCGATGGCGACGATTCGTAGATTCTCGGGCGAGAATAGGCGTCCGCCCTCCGAGCTCCCGGCCCCGTGACCGC
>CAEMXZ010000052.1_pt1 | contig 14149 bp, 14 predicted proteins | sample 7263481 | NCBI WGS metagenome assembly CAEMXZ01 (sample SAMEA6813769, study PRJEB35770) | uncultured Microthrixaceae bacterium | biome: Freshwater; feature: Freshwater reservoir; material: water | place: Czech Republic | collected 2017-04-14 | depth 0.5m m
ACGCGGCCCGACCGGGTACTGATTGGGCGGGATACAGCCCCGATCGCTATCCGCTTGGTGCGCTGCTGCAACGTTGCTATTCGCGTGTTGCGGTCGTCGACGGCCTGCCCGTGTGGCGTCGCGACGAAGTGCGCTGTCCGGCCTGACCCTCACGCAGCATCACAGGATTCATTCTGCGGTCACGTCGTCGTCACCGCGATGGCATTTCGTGTTGCGATACTTCTCGATCATGAAGACAAACACAGAAAACGGATCAAGGGATCCGCAGCGACCACGACTCGCGTTGGTCGCCCATGACAACAAGAAGCCAGCGTTGCTCGACTGGGCCGGGAGTCATCTCCGGGAACTCGCGGCCTGTGAGCTCTGGGCCACCGGAACAACCGGTGGAATGCTCATCGACGAACTCGGTCTCGCCGTCACCCGACTCCACAGCGGCCCGATGGGTGGCGATCAGCAGATCGGAGCGATGATCGCCGAGGGGCGCATCGACATGTTGGTGTTCTTTTGGGATCCGCTCGAACCGCAGCCACATGACCCTGATGTCCGAGCATTGCTGCGTATCGCCGCAGTCTGGGATCTGCCTGTGGCCTGCAATCGATCGACTGCAGACCTGCTGATGGCATCGCCGTTGTTGTCGGATCGACTCAGTTCGCCGGTTACCGCGTCGCGATGAGCGGCCAGGGCTGCACCTGCTCGAGCTGAGCAGCAACCTGCAGCAGCGTCTGCTCGTCGCAATGACGCGCCATCAGGTGCACACCCACCGGCAGCCCGTTCTCGTCGAAGCCGGCGGGCACGGAGATGGCGGGCTGGCCCGTTGCGTTCGCCAAGCCGGTGATCGCTGAGAACGCGCCGCCCCGCGTGAACATGGCTTCGACGCTCGAGGTGTCGAGCCAGCCGAGCGGTGGCACCGGAACGCCGAGCGTGACCGTGAGCCAAAGATCGTGGTCCTCGTAGAACCGGGCGACGTCGCGGCTGGTGATCTCGATCTGTTGGAGAGCGCGTGAGAGATCGATGCCGCTCTTGGCCACGGAACGGTCGTGCATCTCGCGGGTGAAAACCTCGAGGTCGTCGTCGGCGAGTGGTCGGCCGAGTCGCTCGAGTCGGTCGATGACCTGACGGGCGCCATTGATGCCCATGGCGGTGCTCACCGCATTGGCGGGCATGCGGGGGTCCCAATCGGGCTTGGCTTCCTCAATATGGTGGCCGAGAGACTCGAGCGCCGCAGCGGTGCGTTGGATGGCGGCGATACCGGCGGGGTGCACGGGAGTTCCATTGGGCAGCACGGCGCTGAAACCGATGCGCAATGAACCGGGGGACTGCTCGATGGCGGCGAGGAAACTGCCTGCCGGCGGAGCGGGAGGGGCCGGATAGGGATCGCCGGGCAGCGGGCCGGAGATTGCATCGAGAATCGCCGCACTGTCACGCACGGTTCGGGTGACGCAGTTGCCCACACCGACCGGATAGGCGAACGATGCCGGAATGGGCCAGGTGGGGGTGCGGCCGCGGGTGGGTTTGAGGCCCACGAGCCCGCATTCGGCCGCGGGGATGCGGATGGAACCGCCGCCGTCGTTGGCGTGCGCCGCGGTGACCATGCCTCCCGACACGGCCGCGGCGGAACCGCCCGAGGAGCCGCCGGGGGAGTAGTCGAGGTTCCACGGGTTATGGGTGGGCCCATAGAGCGCCGGTTCGGTCGACGCGTTCTTGCCGAACTCGGGGGTATTGGTGTTGCCGAGGATGATCAGACCGGCTCGCTTGAACCGGATGGTGAGTTCGCAGTCCTCGGTGGCGACGACATCGGCGAACAGGCGGCTCCCGCGGGTGGACCGAAGGCCAGCGACATCGCAGTTGAGGTCCTTGACGAGGAAGGGCACACCGGCGAGCGGCGCTGAGCGATCGACGGAGTCGGCCTCAGCGAGCGCCTCGGTGAAGCGGCGATTGACCACGGCATTGAGTTCGGTGTTTCGATCTTCAATACGAGCGATCGATGCTTCGACAAGTTCCCGTGGGGTTACCTCCCCGCTGCGGACGAGTTCGGCAAGACCGATCGTGTCGTGGGTGTCGAACAGCGCATCGATGTCGGTCATGAGGTCTCCAGGAATTCGGCATAGCGGGTGAGGTACGGGGCGCAGCGTTCCTCGAGTTCGGGACGGGAAAGATCCCATTCCTCGAGCGAATACGTGTGGGTACCGAAGCGGTTCTGTCGATGCTCGGCGCTGTGGGCAACCATTGCTGTTTCGGCCTCCGCGGTGAACGGGTGGTCGAGAGCGTCGTAGATGGACGCGACCGTTCGGATCGGATCGGAAACCAGGTCTGCGTAGGCCACATCCACAAACGCATCACCGTTGCCGGCTGCGATCTGGGTATCGCGGAACGCGTTCTGTCGATCGAGCAAGGTGGCCACTACCTCGGGCCAGGTGGCACGGATGTAGTCGCGGAAATCAGCGTCGGTGAATGTGCTGGTGAGTGATTGCACCAGCGAGCACACCGAGGCGATGACATTGACGGGATCGCGATGGGTGAGCACGAACTTCGCGTCGGGATATACCGCGATGAGCGCATCGGGGTCGAGCAGATGCACCGGTGATTTGAGTTGCCAGCGGCCCGGGCACTCGGACTGCAGTAGTTGCAGCATCATGCGGTGGTAGCGATAGGCGGGTTCATGATCAGCCTGTAGGACCCACTGCATGTAGCCGTCGATGTTGAACGTGGTGGACAGATGCAGGCTCGTGAAGTGTTGACCCAGGACTGTGGCGCACTCCAGTGGCATGTCCGGTGGGTCGTGGTGAATGGCTTTGAACCCGGGGTTGATCATGCCGAGCATGTCGGGTGCGTCCATGGCGGTGATGAACCGTGGGTCGGTGCGATAGGCGGCGGTGGTGGGCGGCGGCACCGATTCGTTGATCTCCCAGCCGAGCAGTGAGCGGTTGCCGGGGTCGACCGAGAGCAGATGGCTCAGAGCCGTGGTGCCCGTGCGGGGAAGGCCGATGAGGAAGATCGGCGCATCGACCGCGGTCTCAGCGAGTTCGGGATGCGCCTTGTGGTGATCGACGACCCGAAGGCGGTTGATGAGGTTGCCGAGGGCCATGCCGGGTGCCGCGGCGGCACCGATCTCGGAGAACTGGCCATCGGCGGTTCCCGAGGCGATGAACACCTCGAGGCCCTCGAGAAACGTTGGGTCTCCGAAGTCATCGAGACCGCCAGCGGCGGCACTGGCCGTCTCGAGTAGCTCAGAGACGGCCTTCGATGGCGTTGTGTTTGCTGACATCACGTGTCCCCCCGACACGCCCCCCATGGCGATGTCATGTCGAAATGTATCCTCGTTGTATGCGCAAGGGCACCCGATGACCGACGAGACCGAACTTCCCAGCGATCTTCCCGGGGGCTGGGGCCCGGCCCTCGACGATCTCGCGCAGCGTCGTGCTGCCGCTCGTGCGATGGGCGGGGCCGAACGATTGGCCAAGCGGTACGCCAAAGGTCAGCTCGACGCCCGCCAACGTGTGGAGTACCTGCTTGACCCCGGTTCGTTCCACGAGATCGGCACGCTTGTGGGCGATGTGCCGGCCGATGGCATCGTGGCCGGAGCGGGCACCATCGATGGCCGCCCGGTCATGGTGGGAGCCGAGGACTTCACCACGCTCGCCGGTTCCATCGGTTCGGGGAGTACCTCGAAGCGCTGGCGTCTTGCCGAACTCGCATTGGCCGAACGCATCCCGCTGATCATGTTGCTCGAGGGTGCTGGTCATCGCGGCGGTGGCGGCGGCGGTCGCACTCCGACTGATCTGCTGATCCAGGCCAAGTGCTCGGGCCGGGTGCCGGTGCTCAGTGCCGTGATGGGCCCGTCTGCCGGCCACGGCGCGCTCATCGTTCCGATGTCGGATTTCAGTGTGATGACCACGGATGGCGCGGTGTTCACCGCTGGTCCGCCGGTGGTGAAGGACTCCCTCGGCGAAGACATCACCAAAGAAGAACTTGGTGGCCCGGCGGTTGCGGTGGCCAGCGGGCTCATCCATAACGTGGCTCCCGACGATCGAACTGCACTCGACATGTTGCGGGTGTACCTGCATTTCTTCCCGTCGAGCGCGTGGTCGTATCCGCCGATGGCCCATAGTGCCGATCATGCCGCGCGCTCATCGGAGGAGCTTCTGCACATCATTCCGCGCGACACGCGACAGGTCTACGACATGCACGATGTGCTCGACGTCATCGTCGACGACGGTTCATGGTTCGAGGTGCAGCCCGGATTCGGTCCCGCCATGATCTGCGCACTGGCGCATCTCGGTGGCGAGTCGGTGGCCGTCATCGCCAATCAGCCGAAGGTGTTGGCTGGTTCAATCGATTCCGATGCTGCCGACAAGGCCGCGCATTTCATCACCGTCGCCGATTCGTTCCATCTGCCGCTCATCTTTCTTGCTGACAATCCCGGCATGCTTCCCGGGAGCGTGTCGGAGCGGGCGGGCGTGTTGCGCAGTGGTGCGCGCATGTTCGCCGCCCAGACGCAGGCGACCAGTCCGAAAATCCATCTCACGTTGCGAAAGGCCTACGGCTTCGGCTCGATGGTCATGTCCATGGTGGGTTTCGACAACCAGTCGGCCACGTTCGCGTTTCCCGGTGCCACCCTTGGCGCCATGGGAGCCAGTGCCATGAGTCGTGCCACCGGCGCCGAAGCCGACGAAGCAGCTGAGCTGCGCGAGGCCGAACTCCAGGCGTCGTACCGCTCGGCAGCGGGCCTCGGGTTTGATGAGCTCATTGATCCGCGCGAAACACGAGCGGTGCTTCTTGATGCAGTTCGACGTGCCGTGCTTCGTCGGCAGGTCGCGCCCGAACCGGTGCTACGCGCGGCAATCGTTCCCTGAACGCGAGGCGTTGTCGGCGTGGGTCTTGTAGAAATGAATTACCTCACCGAATAGCCGATTCCCAAGATAGTTACTGACTACAATCTGACAGGTTCGTGCAATACAGCACGGGTATCGCGGCGTTGTCAGTTCGAACGACAACGCCTTCACAGGAGGCAACTAATGGTTCTTGCAGCGACGTGGGGAGTGGGCGAAGTTGTCCTGACCTTCCTCTGGTTCATGCTTCTCTTCATCTGGATCTGGCTGATGATCAGCGTCTTCATCGACATCTTCCGCAGCGATGACATGGGTGGTCTTCACAAGGCCATCTGGCTGCTCGCCATCTTGGCGTTCAACCTGCTCGGTGTGCTCATTTATCTCATCATTCGAGGCGACAAGATGCGCGTGCATTCGATGAACGCCGCCAAAGCGCAGGATGAAGCGATGAAGGATTACATCCGTCAGGCCTCCGGCACCGGCAGCGCCGCCGACGAACTTCATCGTCTGGCTGATCTCAAGGACCGCGGCGTCATCGACGATGCCGAGTTCGCCAAGCTCAAGGCCAAGATCGTCTGAGTGTGACGGGCGCTTGTTTCGGCGCTCACCAGTAGTTCTGCGACGGCCCGGGCCGTGGTGTGTGACGATGTCGGTCACCACTGCGACCGGGCCTTCGTCGTTCTCGACAAGGCACTGATCGTTGGCTCGACATGGGGGAGACGCTGATGGCCACGAGGGAACGACGTCCGGCGAAGGCCTCGGCCGCGCCGGTTCGACGACTGCTCGAACCGGGGCGCATCGGCCCGATGGAGTTGCGCAATCGCATCGTGATGCCGGCGATGGACCAGAACACCTGCGACGAAGGCGCCATTACCGATCTCACCATCGCCCATTACGAGGCGCGGGCCAAGGGTGGGGTGGGTCTGCTCATCCTCGAGACCTCAGCAGTGGCCTGGCCGGTGGGGGCCACCTCGATCCACCAACCGGCGCTGTCCGATGATCGGTTCCTTCCCGGACTGACCCGTCTCGCCGAGGTTGCGCATGCGCATGGAGCGCGAATCGTCGTGCAGGCCTGTCATCACGGTAAGACCGCAGGTGTCGATCCGATGCAGGACCGCGAGCAGTTGGTGCCGTCGGTGCCGTTGCCCGAGGATCCGCCCGATATCAGCGCCATCACCATGCCCGAGTTGATGAAGATGGCGGCGCTCACCGGCGGCAAACGCGCCACGCATCGTGAAGCAACCGCCGATGACATTGCGTGGGTGATCGATCAGTTCGTCGAAGCAGCCGCTCGGGTGCAACGTGCGGGTTTCGATGGCATCGAGGTGCACGCCGCACACGGATATCTGATCTCCACGTTCCTGTCGCCGAGGTTCAACCGCCGTACCGACGACTACGGCGGTTCTGATGGGAACCGTGCTCGTTTGCTCGTCGAGATCGTGCAGGGGATTCGTGCGCGTTGCGGATCCGGGTTCGCCATCATCGTCCGCCTCGACGGCCGTGAGTACGCCGAGGGCGGGATTGAACCGTTGCTTTCTGCTGAGTACGCAGCCATGGCCGAGCAGGCTGGTGCCGATGCCATTCATGTCACAGCCAGTGGTGTCGATGCGATGGGCGTCGGGTTCACGAACGGGCCGTTGCCCTGGCAACCCGGTCAGTACGTCGGTCTCGCCGCAGTGGTGAAGCAACGGGTCGCCATTCCGGTCATCGCAGTGGGGCGCATCATGCCGGCACAGGCCGAGAGCGTTCTCGTCGACGGCGACTGCGACTTCATCTCCATGGGTCGCCAGTTGCTGGCGGACCCCGAGTTGCCGGCCAAGCTGCTCGCCGGTCGACCCGACGCCGTGCGCACCTGCATCAACTGTTACGTCTGCGTGGCCCAGAACTTCTGGGACGGCACCCCGATTTGTGCGGTCAACGCCGAGCTCGGTCATTACGACGAGGGAACGATTGAGCGGGCCGATGCTGCTCGCACAATTGCCGTGATCGGTGGCGGACCCGGCGGCATGGAGGCCGCACGAGTGGCGGCATTGCGTGGTCATCGTGTCGTGCTGTTCGAACGAAGCAAGCACCTCGGTGGCACGGCCCGGTTCTCATCGCTCACCACGCCGATGAACGCCGAGCTGGTGCGATACCTCTCCACGATGATGGCCGATCTTGATGTTGAGGTGCGGCTCGATTCGACGGCCACGGTCGAAGCGTTGCGAGTGCTCGCTCCTGATGCCGTTGTGGTGGCCACCGGTGCTCGCCGCGAACGCCCCACGGTGCCCGGTGCCGATCTGCCCCATGTGCTCTCTGGCGATGATCTTCGGGCCATGCTCACCGGCGATGATCCGAAGGTGATGGCGCAACTTTCATTGGTGAAGCGCATCATCGTGTCCGCCGGCCGATCACTGGGGTTGCTGTCCACAATCGATCGTGTTCGTCACTGGTCCACGCGCTGGATGCCGATCGGCCGCGATGTCGTGGTGGTCGGGGGCGGTCTCGTCGGTGTGGAATTGGCGGAGTTCCTCGCCGAACGTGGTCGTCGTGTGGTCGTGCTCGAGGAGGGCGACAAGCTGGCCGTCGAGATGGCCCATCCGCGTCGGGCTCGCGCATTGCACGAGGCCCGCTCACACGGCGTCGAGTTCGTCACCGGTGCGTCATTGCGGTCCATCAGCCACGACAGCGTGGAGTACGTCGTATCCGATGAGGTCCGCACTGCGAGAGCCTCGCAGGTCATCATCGCCAGCGGGGTCGAACCCGATCACGCGTTGGCCGACACGTTGCGCGCCGAAAGCTTCGACGTTCGAGTTGTTGGTGACGCCGAGAAGGTCGGTTACATCGAAGGTGCGATTCGCAGCGGGTATGTCACCGCCCGTCAGCTCTGAGCCGACGGGCGGCTACTGGCTGATCTACAGGCGGCCGAGTACTGCGGAGCAGGAGCTGACCTCGACGCCACCGGTCTCATCGATATCGAGGCTGGTGATGACACCATTGTCGATGATCGCTGCGTAGCGCTTGGAGCGGATGCCGAGACCGAAGCCCGAGCCGTCCATCACATGGCCCATGGCCTCGGTGAAGGCGCCATTGCCATCAGCGAGCATGACGATGGACTCGCCCACGCCCTGATCCTCGCCCCATGCGCCCATCACGAACGCATCGTTGACTGACACGCACACGATGCGGTCAACGCCCTTGTCGGTGACATCCTGGGCCTGCTGGACGAAGCCCGGCAGATGCACGCGTGAGCAACCGGGGGTGAAAGCGCCGGGAACGGCGAACAGCACCACCTTGCCGGTGCCGAGGAGTTCGCCGGTCGAGACCTTCTGGGGGCCTTCGGCGCCCATGACGAACAGTTCAATGTCAGGAATGTTGTCTCCGATGGAAAGTGTCATGGAGCAATAGTAAGCGTTCGACACTGGTCGCGATCGGGTTCATGCCGGGTTCGGAATTGTCGTCGGCAGTTGCTTCAGGAACCACGCAGGCGGTCACGCCATGAACGTTGTGGAGCCAACTCATGAGCGCGGGCGGCGAGATGACGATCGGCCCGCAAGGCATCGACGTCGGAGTCGTCGAGTGGAGTGAGCGCGGCATCGCCGATGATCCAGCGCAGAAGTTCATCGGCTAGGGCGGGGTTGCGGGCAAGCGCCGGACCGTGCAGGTACGTGCCGACCACCGAACCGTTGATGACGCCCTCGGTGCCATCGCCATTGCCCTCACCGATCTCGACCCGACCAAACGTGGTGGCACTGGCGCCGGGAATGGTGCGACCAGCGTGGTTCTCGAACCCGGTGAGCGTGCCCAGCGGCCGCACGGTGCCATCGGGTGCGGTGACGGCAGCGTCGTGGGTGAGCAGTTCGCCCACAGCACGGGGGCGATCGACACGAACAGTGACGCAGTCGAGAAGACCGAGACCGGCCCGGTCCACACCATCCATATCGGGGAATCGCTCACCGAGGATCTGCATGCCGGCGCAGACCGCGAACACGACCGCGCCGTTGTTGGCGGCACGCCTGAGCGCTCCGCTGGTCTGGAGTTCCTGGGTGGCTCTGGTCTGGGGCCCATCCTCGCCGCCGCCCACGAGATAGAGATCGCAGGAGTCGGGCACGCTGCGTCCGGCATCGATACTGACGAGATCCACGTTGATGTCGCGCCAGCGCAGGCGTTGGGCGAGCACCGTGGCGTTGCCGCCGTCGCCATAGGTGCCGAGCAGGTCGGGATAGAGCGAACAAATACGGACCATGGATTCCGTGGGTCGAGGCGTGCTCATTGCGAACCCCCGACCCGTTCGAAGTACTCCTGGAACGCCGTGTAATTGGCGGCGATATCGACTGGTCGGCCGGCGATGTACGCAGGCCGACCCATCGCCACCCGCAGGGCTTCATCGATGGTGTCGGCGGTGACATGTTCGACATCGGCATAACGCAGGCGCACGGCGAGATCGTGGCGACGCTCACCAGTGGCCACGACGAAACGAGATCGCAGTCGTTCGAAGTCGACATCCCACAGCCACGATGGATCATGACCATCGGCGATGCGGGCGTTGATCGACACGACCACCGGCGCCGGGGGATCGGCGAGAAGTTCGATGGCCTCATGCCAACCAGCGGGGTTCTTGGCCAGCAGCAGTCGTACGGGTCGACCGGCGAGCGAGGTGACGCGGTAGCGGCCGGCGACCTCCTCGACCGATTGAAGACCGGCCACGGCGATGTCGTCGGGTACTGCGAGTGACCGGGCGGTGGCGAGAGCGAACGCGGCGTTCACGATGTTGACCCGACCGGGCAGTCGCATCGAGAGCGGCACGCGGCCGGCATCGGTGGCGATGGCAGAGTCTTCGACCGACATCGCTGGTTCGGGGCGGGCGAGTTCGCAGTCGGTACAGCGCCATGTGGCACCGGTGAACGAGATGCGCCCGGCGCACTGCGGGCAACCCGCGGCATCAGCGCGCCAGTCCTGACCGGTGGCCACCCAGATCACGTGCGGTGCCACCTGTGCAGCCCACACCACGAGCGGATCGTCGGCGTTGGCGATCACTGTTGTGGGTGGGGTGGCGGTCAGACATGTGCGCCAGGCCTCGGCCAGCTTGCGCACTTCCTGGGTGCGGTCGAGTTGGTCGCGGCTCAGATTGAGCAGCACCACTGTGCCGGCCGATGTGGCCCGCAGGACCCCGGCCACCCAGCGCTCGTCGACCTCGAGCACCGCGGTGGCGTTGGCCGCTGCCCCACCGAGAGCAGCCACGATGCCAGCGGTCATGTTGGCGCCCATCGAGTTCGACACCACGGCGCGGTCGCCGGCCAGCGCCGCGGCGATGAGCCGGGTGGTGGTGGTCTTGCCGTTGGTGGCGCTCACGATCACGACATCGCGCCCAGCGGTGAGATCGCGCAACAGTTGCGGGTTCACGACCAATGCGGCCCGACCACCGATGACACTGCCGGAACCGAGGTGCACGGCTTTCGAGGAGGCGGCCACGAGTCGCCCGACGCCAACCGCGAGCCGCGACCGTATCGGCAACGACGTGCTGCGCGACGGCATCGGAGAAGGCACGGGGGAGTGGCGGGCGGAGGTCACGGCATCGCCGATGCTACCGGTGGCCCTCGATCAGCATGGTGGTACGTACATGCTCGAGCAGCCCGATGCAGGCCGCTTCGATCAGGTCATACACGGTGGCGAAACCTTCGTCCCCACCGGACCACGGGTCGGGAACCGAACCATCGTGAGGATCATCGGCGCTGAGCGCGGGGTCGAAGCTGCGTAGCAGGAAGATGCGCTCACGCAGCTCTGGTTCCGGGGTGAGGTCGATGAGATCGAACCGGTTGGTGTGATCCATGGCGAGTACGAGGTCATACGCGTGGGCATCGCCGGTGCGGAACGTGCTGGCCCGGGAGCGCAGTTCCACACCACGACGGGTGGCCTCGGCGATCGCTCTCGCATCGGCCGGTTCTCCTCGGTGCCATGAGCCGGTGCCGGCGCTGTCCACCTCGATACGGGTCTGCAGGCCAGCCTCGGCGATGAGCGACTCCATGATCCCTTCCGCGGTGGGGGAGCGGCAGATATTGCCCAGACACACGAAGCACAACCTGATGGGTTCGGAGTCACTCACCCACTCAGTCTCCCGCGAGTCATGGGCCCAGAGATGCATACACAGATGCCTACGAAGAAGCACCCGAACTTCCATGAGGTGGCGCTGACACGGAGAATCGGGGGAGGATACGCCCTGCTTTCGAGGTCGCAGGAGGACCAGTGAACGATTTCGCCGGACGTGAAGGGGCAGTGCTGGTCACCGGAGGTAGCGGTGGCATCGGTGCGGCGATCTGCCGCATGTTCGCCGAGCGTGGCAGCGATGTCATGTTCACGTTCCGCAACAACATCGAGACAGCATTGGCTCTCGAGGCGGAGATCACCGCACTTGGTCGTCGTGCGACTTCGGTGTCGGTGGATCTCGCCGATGAGACCGCTGCGGCCGCAGTCGTAGCGGCAACGGTCGAGAACTTCGGTGGCATTCACACGCTGGTGCACGCGGCCGGTCCCCATGTCACTCAGATGCATCTCAGCCGGGTCGAACCCTCGGCGTACCGGGCCCAGATCGAGGGCGAGGCGGTGGCGTTCTTCAATGTGCTGCAACCCTCGCTCGTTCATCTGCGTGAATCCCATGGCAGCGTGGTGGCGGTCACCACCGCGGCCACTCGTCGCTATCCGGTGCGCGACGGTCTTTCGTCCGGTACCAAGGGTGCGGTCGAGGCGGTTGTTCGGGCCATCGCCGCAGAAGAGGGACGCTTCGGCGTGCGGGCCAATTGTGTGGGACCGGGCATGCTCACCGATGGCATGGCCGCCCGGCTCATGGCATCAGGTGATCTCGATGAAGAGGCCCTGGCCGTCACCCGCCGAAACATTCCGCTGCGCACCTTCGGTGACGCGGTCGACATCGCCGAAGCCGTGTGCTTCCTGGCCTCCGACCGGGCCGATTTCATCACCGGTCAGATGCTCGACGTCGATGGCGGCTACGGAGTCTGAATCACCGGGCCTGAACTGCGAGATCTGAACAGTGAGATCTGAACAGCGAGCCTCGAATTCCTGATCTTTTCAGGCGGCTTCGGGGTCGGCCTCAGCGAGTGATTCGGCCGCAAGCCGTTCGGCGTACTCATACTCGGCGAGTCCGTTGATGGCCCAACCGAGTGTGCGTACGATCGCCCGAGCAGCTGGTTGCACCATGAGTGAGTCAACGCCGGGCAGCAGCGGCAGGCGCAGCGCCGTGCGAGCCTCGGATGAGAGCAAACCGATCGCGGCGGGGGCCAGCACGCCATAGGCCGGACGCACAGCAGCCTGCACCGGCGGGAACAGCAGCCAACGAGCGGCATCGCGTCCCTGCTTACCGACCGAGAGTTCCGGTCGCATGCGGTCGAAGTAGTCGCGCAGTTCCGCCACCGACGTTGCCGGAGGCTCGCCATCGAGCAGTTCGTTGATGACTGCCATCTCCGAGACGTACTGATCGGCCTCGGCATCGGTGAGCGGCTGCGAGCCATAGCGCTGGTAGGCAGCCAGGAAGCTGTCGACCTCGGCATGATGCACCCAACTGATGAGATGCGGATCGGAGGCGCTGTAGGGCCGCCCATCGGGCGCGGTGCCCACAACTTTGGTGTGCACCCGCTTCACGATCGCTGCGGCCTGATGCGCTTGCTCGGTGGTGCCGAACGTGGTGGTGGCCACGAACTGGCTGGTGCGGGCCAGGCGGGCCTCGGGATGGTGGCGGTAATCGGAATGATCGGCCACTCCGGCCATGGCGAGAGGATGCATGATCTGCAGAAGAAGAGCCCGGATGCCGCCGATGAGCATGGCGCCATCGCTGTGCACGCGCCACGTCACGCTGTCGGGGCCGAACAGGCCGGGATCTCCCTCAATGGGGGCAATGAGATCTCGGACGGGTTCACCATCGCCGGCGATGAAACCGCGCAGGGCGCGCCCCAACTGCAAGCGAACGGGTTCGACTGCCGCCCGTAGTGCCGCATCGACTGCGGCACCAACTGCCGGCGCGGTCGAAGGGAAGGGGTTTGAGGTCATGGGAAGAGGCTACGGCCGAGGTGGCGCCGGAGTAGTGTCGGGGGCACAACTCAACTCCTCGCTGCGGGGGAAGCCGGTCGAATTCCGGCGCTGACCCGCAACCGTAGGCACAGGCCCCGGGCAATGAATCCGAAGGGGTACTGGCGAGCCGGACTGCCCGTTGCGAGGTGCTGCTCCACTGGAAACCGTCGTCGGATTGCGGGAGGTGGGGCTCGGTTCCTCTCCGGCGAGCATCGCCGTGGCGGCTTCGGGTCCTCCTGTCGGCCGACCTCGAGAAGGAACCGCACCTGTCATGACCGGCCCAACGAACGCAGCCATGCGAGCACCCCTTGCTCGGTTGCGCGCGCTCGCATCGAAAGCGATAGGGGCCGCGGCGGCGATATTTGGGCTCATGTCAGTGGGGCCGATCGTGCTTGCAATGTTCGTGGTGGTGACGTCGGCGCTCGGGCTCGCGGTCGCCGCAGCACCTGCCGCCTCGGCGGCTTCGGATCTGTGTGGCCCGCCGGTCATCGGTCAGGCACGCGTCGTCGTTGTGGTCGATAACGGTGAGGGTGGGGCCGAACGTGCCTTGGCGACCTGTGTCATGGTGCCGCAGGGGGCCAAAGGAGCGCAGGTGCTCGCCGCCCGAGCAGCGCGACTCGGCACCGCAGCACCCAGTCATGCCGGTAGCGGATTGTTGTGCACCATTGATTCGTTCCCGGCGTCGCAATGTGCCGAGACCGGTAGTGGCTCCTACTGGGCCAACTACTCGGGCACCGGTGGCAGTTGGAACTACAGCAGCTACAACCCGTTCATCCGCCGGGTATGCGATGGCGATGTCGAAGGATGGCGCTATGTCGTGCGCGGCAGTGGCGCCGCGGGCGACGCCCAGCCCCGACTCGATGCGGCAGCGGTCCGCCCCTCCGATGCGTGGGGCTGCACCGAACCAACTCCATCACCGGCCGGATCCGGGGCCGCTGGTGAGCCGGGGAGCACAACCGGCGCCGCTGTCGCTGTAACCGCCGACCCCGTGGCCACTGTTGAAGGTTCCGCTGAACATGCCGCCGACCCTGCTGCTACAGAGGCTGCTGGCGCAGGTTCCGCCCCTGCCGGCACCACTCGGTCCGCTGGAGACGCTCGTATCGCCACGTCTGCTGACGCTGCTCCCGCAACCGGTGGTGCGACCAACTCCGCCGGCACCACCTCATGGTTGGGTGCTGGCCTCGCCATCGTGGTCATCGTCACGCTCGGTGCGGCAGCACTGCTCCGATCGCGGCGTCGCGCGTGAGTTCACCCACAGCTCG
>CAEMXZ010000053.1_pt1 | contig 13977 bp, 14 predicted proteins | sample 7263481 | NCBI WGS metagenome assembly CAEMXZ01 (sample SAMEA6813769, study PRJEB35770) | uncultured Microthrixaceae bacterium | biome: Freshwater; feature: Freshwater reservoir; material: water | place: Czech Republic | collected 2017-04-14 | depth 0.5m m
CCGGCAGACAGAAGCCGGAATCAATCCGTCAGATCCGATGCGCATGCCCCAATGGCAAGGCGACCCCTTCCAACTCGCCGAGTGCATCGATGCAATCTTCGCCCGACGAGAAGCGGCCCTCCGAAGAACCCTCCCCACCTGAGCTGATCTGACCGGGCCAGCGTTTCTCGATTCGGAACTACCCAGCCCCGATCACCTCAGCCGGGTAGCAGCCGCGAACTGAAGAACTCGAGTACCTGGTTGAGCGCATCGTGGGTCGGGTGCCCGGGCTCATCCACGAGATGCTCGGTCAGCACCGAATGCGCGTTCTTGGGGATACCCCAAGCGTTACCGGGCGAGGAGTCGATCTCGACCCCGATGAATCCGTCACCGAGTTCACGCCGAAGCGTCTCGAAACGCTCAGCCGGGACAACCGGGTCGCCAGTGAATCGCAGCCCGAGCACACACACCCCGTCGCCGACCCGTTCCTTCACGATCCGCAGATCATCCGACGAGAGTTTCACGCTCGCCTTCGCCTTCTTCGAGAAACCGATCGGCAGCGAGGGTTGACTCAACACCGGAGCGATCAGTTCCGGGCCGACCATCATTCCCAGCGCGAATCCGCCGGTGAAGCACATGCCAACCGCTCCGACGCCCGGTCCGCCGCAGATCTCATGCGCATTGCGAGCCAGTGCCCGCAGCCAGTCGGTCACCGGCGCGGTCCGGCCTGTGGCGAATGCCGAGAACTCTCGCGAGACACATGCCCGGGCCACTGAACTGGCGATGTAACGACCATTCGGCACCCGTCCCGGCTGGCCGAAAAGCACCGGCATCCATACCGAACAACCCAGTGCTCGAACCCGTCGGGCGAAGTCAGCCACCTTCGGCGTGATACCTGGGATCTCTGCAATCACGATCACCGCCGGCCCAACACCACTTCGGAAGACATCGTGGGTCACACCGCCGCTCGTGAACGATCCCCGCACGAAATCGGCAAGAGAGTCATCCCTCGTGGCACCGCTCGTGGCTTCCCTCGTGGCACCGCGAGTTTCAGTTGGTTGCCCAGAATTGTCTTCGCTGGCCATGTGACTCCCCTATCTGCAAACTCGAGGGTGGCTGTCACCACACGTCCGAACGCTAGAGCGCGCACCAGCACACAGCAGGTGATGCGACAACCCAGCAACCCCACCACCCAGCAACCCGCCGCCCAGCAACCCGCCGCTCACGCACCGGATGGCGCGAGACTCTCCTGCGATGAGCATCCGACTGCCCCGCACCAAGCCATTTCGATTCAGCATCCAGGCGAGTTCCCCGCCGGGTGGGTTCACCGGAACCGCCGACGATGGTGTGCGCTGGCGGGAGCTGGCCAAACAGGTCGAAGGCCTGGGCTACGACTCGCTCACCATCGCCGATCATCTTGACGAGCAATGGGCAGTCACACCAGCACTCGTCTCGGCCGCCGAGGCCACCACCACGCTCACGATCGGCACCCTCGTATGGTGCAACGACTACCGGCACCCGGTCGTGCTCGCCAAGGAAGCCGCCACGATCGACCTGCTCAGCGGCGGTCGTTTGGAGCTCGGCATTGGCGCCGGCTGGATGACGACCGACTACGAACAAGCCGGCATCACGCTCGATCGTCCCGGTGTCCGCATCGACCGTCTGGGCGAAGCCATCACCATCATGAAGGGACTCTTCGCCGAGGGGCCGGTCAACTTCACTGGCGAGCACTACACCGTCACCGGCCATGAGGGAACGCCGAAACCGTTGCAAAAGCCGGGCCCGCGATTCCTGCTCGGCGGCGGCGGAAAGCGCATGCTCACGCTTGCTGCGCAGCAGGCCGACATCGTCGGGATCAACGTGTCACTCGCCGCCGGCGTGATCGACGCCTCCGCAGGTGCCAACGCCACCGCTGAAGCCACCGAGGAGAAGCTGCGCTGGCTCGCTGAGGCCGCCGGCGATCGCTACGACGACCTCGAACTCAATACCCGCGTCCACCTCGCTGTCGTCACCGATGACCGCATGGGTCTGGCCACGATGGTTGCGCCCGCTCTCGGGCTCAGTCCCGAGGGAGCCCTCGAATCACCCCATGCCCTGGCCGGCACCGTTGAGCAATTGATCGACACGATCGTTGAGCGACGGGAGCGGTTCGGGTTGTCCTACATCACGGTCGGACTCGACGCCGTCGAATCATTCGCCCCGATCGTGGCCCAGCTCGCCGGCGCCTGAGGCACAGCACAGCTCGCCGGAAAGTATCTCCGGGGAGCTACTCCCACTCAATAGTTCCGGGGGGCTTCGAGGTGATGTCGTAGGCCACCCGGTTGATGCCGGCAACCTCGTTGATGATGCGACTCGACATACGTTCGAGCAGGTCATACGGCAACCGCGCCCAATCGGCGGTCATGGCGTCCTCGCTGGTGACTGCTCGAATGATGATCGGGTGCCCGTAGGTGCGTTCGTCGCCCATCACACCGACCGAGCGGATATCAGGCAGCACGGCGAAGGCCTGCCAGATCTCCCGTTCAAGGCCGGCAGCTTTGACCTCCTCGCGCACGATTGCGTCAGCGTGTTGGAGCATCGCAACCTTGTCGGGCGTGACCTCGCCGATGATGCGTACGCCGAGCCCAGGTCCGGGGAACGGTTGGCGCCACACGATCTCATCGGGCAGTCCCAGCTCAGTGCCGACCTTGCGAACCTCATCCTTGAACAGGGCTCGCAGCGGCTCCACCAGTTTGAACTGCATGTCATCGGGCAAGCCACCAACATTGTGATGACTCTTGATCTTGGCGGCGTCCTTGGTGCCCGATTCGATGACATCGGGATACAGGGTTCCTTGGACGAGGAACTCAGCGTCCTCGATGCCGCCACTGGAGTCCTCGAACACACGGATGAACAGTTCGCCGATGGCCTTGCGCTTGGCCTCGGGTTCGGTGATGCCGGCCAGTCGCTCGAAGAAGCGCTCACCGGCCCGCACATGGATGAGTTCGATCCCCTGATGCCGCTGGAAGGTCTCGACGACCTGCTCGCCTTCACCCTGGCGCATCAGGCCGGTGTCGACGAACACGCAGGTGAGTTGCGGACCAATCGCGCGATGCACCAGCGCGGCGGCAACGGCTGAATCAACGCCCCCGGACAGTCCACAGATGGCACGGGCACTGCCGACCTGAGCGCGGATGAGTTCGACCTGGGTCTCGATGATCGAACTCATGGTCCACGACGGGGAGAGTCCGCACGCGTCGTAGAGGAAGTGCTCGAGCACTTCCTGACCATGCGGCGTATGCACGACCTCGGGGTGGAACTGCACGCCGTAGCGACCAGCGGCGCGATCCTCGAAGGCCGCAGCCGGGGTGTCAGGAGTCGATGCAACCACCACGGCGCCGATCGGCGGCACGGTGATCGTGTCGAAGTGACTCATCCAGACCGGCTGGGTTCGTGGCTGTGCGGCGGTGAACAGCAACGAGCCGGAGTCGGCACTTGCAGAGCCTTCAGCAGAGCCAGAGTCTTCAGCAACAGTGAGCTCCGTACGGCCGTACTCACCGCGTCCGGTGCGGGCGACCTCACCGCCGAGATCACGTGCGAGCAATTGCGCGCCGTAACAGATGCCGAAGATCGGAATGCCGAGGTCGTAGACCGCAGGATCGATTGATGGCGCTCCGTCGACATGTACCGACGCCGGACCACCGGAGAACACGATGCCGCGCACCGGTCGACCCGACGCGGCACGTGCGGTGATCTCCGCAGCAGTGACCGAATGGGGAACGATCTCGGAGTACACGTGCGCCTCACGCACGCGACGAGCGATCAGTTGCGCATACTGCGCGCCGAAATCGACGACAAGAACAGTTTCGAGACCAGTTTCGAGGGCAGTTCCGATCGGATCAGTCATGCGGGTCAGTGACCCATCCCGACGCCCTGAGCCTTCTGGAGAACCTTGCCCTCGGTCTGCAGCGCGGGCGCCACCATGACCTCGGCCTTCTGGAACTCCTTCACGGTCTGATAGCCACACGTGGCCATCGAGGTGCGCAATGCGCCGAAGAGGTTCATGCGGCCATCGTTCTCATTGGCCGGTCCGACGAGGACCTCCTGGAGAGTGCCACGAGTGGTGGTCTTCACCCGAGCGCCCCGAGGCAGAGTCGGATGGAACGTGGCCATACCCCAGTGATACCCGCGACCGGGTGCTTCGGAGGCTGCAGCGAGCGGAGAACCGATCATCACGGCATCGGCGCCGCAGACGATGGCTTTCGCGATGTCGCCGCCAGTACCCATGCCGCCGTCGGCGATGACCTGGCAGTAGACGCCGGTCTCGTCGAGATGACGCATACGGGCCGCACGAGCATCGGCGATGGCAGTGGCCTGCGGGACACCAAGACCGAGCACCGCTCGGGTTGTGCACGCATGGCCGGGACCGACACCGACGAGCACACCGGCGGCACCAGTGCGCATGAGATGCAGCGCCGCCTGATAGCTGGCGCAACCGCCAACGATGACCGGGATGTCGAGTTCGCGCACGAACTTCTTGAGGTTCAGCGGCTCAACGGTCTTGGACACATGCTCGGCGGACACCACGGTGCCCTGAATGACGAGAAGGTCGAGTTCGGCATCGATGAACTGCTTGGCGAGTGCATCGGTTCGCTGCGGCGTGACCGAGCAGCAACTCACGACGCCGGCGGCCTTGATCTCACGGATTCGCTGCCCGACGAGTTCTGGAATGATCGGGGCGGCATAAATCTCCTGCATGCGCGCAGTGGCCTTCTCGACATCGAGCTTGCTGATTTCCTCGAACAGCGGCTCGGGATCCTCGTAGCGGGTCCAGAGTCCCTCGAGGTTGAGCACACCGACGCCGCCGAGGCGACCGATCTCGATGGCGGTCGCCGGGCTCACAACACCATCCATGGCTGAGGCCATGAGAGGCAGATCGAAACGGAAGGCGTCGATCTCCCAGGTGATGTCGACATCCTCTGGATCGCGGGTGCGCCGGCTCGGCACGATCGCGATGTCATCGAAGCCATAGGCCCGGCGCCCTGACTTTCCAAGTCCGATCTCGATCTCAGCCATTGCTGTTCCCTTCGCAGATGGAAAGCGTGAAGCTTACTCCCCCGCGAACGGGCCCCAAGGCGTCGGGCGATCGCGTGGATCGAAGGTACCGGTGACGATCGCGAGGAGGTTTCTGAGCATGGCTGCCGTGGCCCCCCAGATCGTGTCGCCGACGATGTCGAAGAAGAAGATCGGGCGCTGCTGACCGCCGATCGTCCAGATCTCCTCGTGGAACACCTCCGGCAGCAACAACTCGGCGAGCGACACATGCAGGATCTGCTCGACCTCTCCGGGATGCGCGACCAAGTCGGGGCGACCCGGTAATTCGGCCACCAACGGAACGATGAATGACTGGCTCGTGACAGTGCGCAGGTGATCGAGTTCTCCGATTGGTGTCGGCACTGCCGGATCGAGGGCCACCTCCTCGAACGCCTCCCGCACTGCGGTCGTCCAGAAGTCCTCACCGGGTTCCTGCGCACCTCCGGGGAAGCTCACCTCGCCGCGATGACTGCGCAGATGTTGGGCGCGTCGGGTCAGCACGACGTGAGCCAACGGTGCAACTGACAACGGTGCAACTGACAACGGTGCAACTGCAGCGCGTCCCTCTTCCCGCTTCTCGTCATAGAGCGCGGCCAAGACTGCGGCGGCACGAGTGTCATCAAGTCGTTGTTCCACCGGGCGCGCCGGGGCAGCACCGGCGAGTGCCTCCTTCACATCGGCCAGCGACGGATTCAGGAGGTCGCCGCTCAAACCTGCCCACGGCGCCGGACGCCCGGGCCGCGCCGAAGGCGGACGGGGGATTTCCTGAGGGCCCCCACGGGAGACCACGTTGGTCAGCTCTTCGTGGTGGACGATGACTCGACCGCAGAAGATTCGACGAGTGCCCGGAGCAGATCCGGAAGTCCACCGGTCTTGAGATTCGACATCACGCGACCGGGAGGAGTTTCACCGGATTCCCATTCCATCCATGCGGTGAGAAGTTTCTGGGGATCGGGGGGAGGAGTTTCCATGCGGGAGAGGGTACCGACCTACGGTCCCCCAATGACTCACGACCGGGAAGATCTCTTGGCCAGCGGTGCCGGCTGCGGCCAGATCTATCTCGGCACTGAGAACCGGACGACAGAAAACCAGACGACAGAGATTTACATGAAGAAGGCCGACCCCGAAGGGCCGGCCGTCCTCAGTTCTACGTTCGGATGAACGATCAGGCCGAGGCCTGGATCACATCATGCCGCCCATGCCACCCATGCCACCCATGGCGGCCGCAGCAGCGGCAGCGCCGGCGCCATCGTCGGGCTTGTCAGCCACGAGCGCCTCGGTGGTGAGCAGGAGAGCTGCAATGGAGGCTGCGTTCTGCAGCGCCGCGCGGGTCACCTTGGCCGGATCGATGACGCCGGCCTTGAGCAGGTCGACCATCTCGCCGGTGGCAGCGTTGAGACCGATGGAGCCAGTGGCATCCTCGATCTGCTGCACGATGACTGCACCTTCGAGGCCGGCATTGTCAGCGATGCAACGGGCCGGGGCCTCGAGTGCACGGTAGACAGCGCGAGCGCCAGTGGCCTCGTCACCCTCAAGGGTGTCGATGGTGGCCTTGAGTGATGCACGGGCACGAATGAGAGCGGTACCGCCACCAGCGACGACACCTTCCTCGATCGCGGCACGAGTGGCGCTGAGGGCGTCCTCGATGCGGTGCTTCTTCTCCTTGAGCTCAACCTCGGTGGCAGCGCCGACCTTGATGACGGCAACGCCACCCGACAGCTTCGCAAGACGCTCCTGGAGCTTCTCGCGATCCCAGTCGGAATCGGTGTCGTCGATCTCACGCTTGATCTGGGCCACGCGGCCGTTGACGTCGGCGGAAGCGCCGGCACCCTCGACAATGGTGGTCTCGTCCTTGGTGACAACAACCTTGCGGGCAGTGCCGAGCAGGTCGAGTGAGGTGGAGTCGAGCTTGAGGCCGACCTCCTCGGAGATGACCTGGCCGCCGGTGAGAATGGCCATATCGGCCAGCATTGCCTTGCGGCGCTCACCGAAGCCCGGGGCCTTGACGGCCACGGAGTTGAAGGTGCCACGGATCTTGTTCACCACGAGCGTGGCGAGTGCTTCGCCGTCGACGTCCTCAGCAATGATCAGCAGGGGCTTGCCCGACTGCATGACCTTCTCGAGCACGGGGAGCATGTCCTGCACCGACGAGATCTTCGAGTTCACGAAGAGGATGTACGGGTTGTCGAGGACAGCTTCCTGACGCTCGGCATCGGTGACGAAGTACGGCGAGAGGTAGCCCTTGTCGAACTGCATACCTTCGACGAATTCGAGATCCATACCGAAGGTGTTGGACTCTTCAACCGTGACAACGCCGTCCTTGCCGACCTTGTCGATGGCATCGGCGATGACGCCACCAATGGTGGTGTCAGCGGCGGAGATGCTGGCGACCTGAGCGATCTCGGACTTGTCGTCGATCTCCTTGGCCTGCGAGCGGATGCTCTCCACAGCAGTGGCGACAGCCTTCTCGATGCCGCGCTTGAGGCCCAGCGGGCTGGCGCCGGCAGCAACGTTGCGCAGACCTTCACGCACGAGGGCCTGGGCGAGCACGGTGGCGGTGGTGGTTCCATCACCAGCGATGTCGTTGGTCTTGGTGGCCACCTCCTTGACGAGCTGGGCACCCATGTTCTCGAAGGGATCTTCGAGTTCGACCTCACGGGCGATGGATACGCCGTCGTTGGTGATGGTGGGAGCACCGAACTTCTTGTCGAGCACCACGTTGCGACCCTTCGGGCCGAGCGTGACCTTGACAGCATCGGCGAGCGCGTTGACGCCCGCCTCGAGGGCGCGGCGAGCGTCCTCGTCAAACTTGAGAATCTTGGCCATTGAGGACTCCGATTACTTGACGATCGCGAGCACGTCGCGAGCATTGAGGATGAGGACGTCTGCGCCGCCAGAGCTGATCTCGGTGCCGCCGTACTTGCTGTAGACGACCGTGTCGCCGACCTTGACGTCGAGGGGGATGATCTCGCCGGTCTGCTCGCTGCGGCGGCCGGGGCCGACGGCAAGGACTTCACCCTGCTGGGGCTTTTCCTTGGCAGTGTCGGGGATGACCAGGCCGCTTGCGGTGGTCTCCTCGCTCTGGCCGGGCTTGACCACGATGCGATCTTCGAGGGGCTGAAGGTTCATGAAAGGGCTTCTCCGTTGTCGGTTCGCTCAGGAATCGGTTGTGACTGCGAGCGTTTCGCGCGACCCGGGGAGCGTTAGCACTCTCCGAGGGCGAGTGCTAACGATACGCGGAACATCGACAGGAGACAACCTGAGCGACCGAAATCGCTCCGGACCCAAAATCAGAGCAGTGTCGAGATGAGACGCAGATTCGGGTCGGCGCCGGTATCGAGTGGCGATGGGCCATCGGACTGGAGGCGGTACCAACCCGCTGCGGCCACCATGGCGGCGTTATCGGTGCACATGGCCCGACTGGGCAGGAACGCCCGCAGACCATCGGCCACGCACACGTCGAGCAGTCGCTCCCGCAGAAGTGAGTTGGCCGCAACTCCCCCGGCAAGACACAGCCCCTTCGCCCCGTGGTCGTGGGCAGCGCGTCGGGCCTTGGTCACCAGCACATCGACCACCGCCTGCTGGAACGACGCCGCCACATCAGCAGTCGCCACCTCAGGATTACGCCGCACATGGTTGACGACTGAGGTCTTGAGGCCAGAGAACGAGAAGTCGTAGCCCTCGGCGAGCATGGCCCGGGGGAAGGCGATGGCGGTCGGATCACCCTGATCGGAGATCAGATCGATGGCCGGACCACCGGGATAGCCGAGTCCGAGGTACCTGGCCACCTTGTCGAACGCTTCGCCAGCGGCATCGTCGATGGTGGATCCGAGCACGCGGTACTTCCCGTGTCCTTCCATCAGGATCAGCAATGTGTGGCCGCCCGACACGAGCAGCACGACCACCGGCAGTTCAATCTCCGGATCCTCCAACAGCGCAGCGTAGAGATGTGCCTCGAGATGGTTCACCGCGACAAAAGGAACGTCCCACACCAGTGCGAGTGTCTTGGCCGCGCTCACACCCACGAGCAGTGCGCCAATGAGGCCCGGGCCCACGGTTGCCGCCACCGCATCCACATGATCATCGGCAATGCCCGCTTCGATGAGCGCACGGGCGACCACCGGCGTGAGAAGTTCAACATGGGCGCGACTGGCGATCTCCGGGACCACCCCACCGAAGCGAGCATGAAGATCAACCTGGCTCGATACCACCGATGACAGCACCTGATGACCATCGACCACCACCGCCGCAGCGGTCTCATCGCAACTCGTTTCGATGCCGAGTACTCGTGTCGTCATGATTGTTCGTCCTGTTCACTTGTACGCGGAAAATCAGCACCGGGGAGATCAGTACCGGGAAGTACAGCGCTCGGCAGTACAGCGCTCGGAAGTACAGCCAGACGTTCGACCACCAGTGGCGTGTCGAGCGATGCTTCGACGGCTTCGAGTCGACGGGCGAACTCGACGGTGTCGACCTCATGGGCCCACAGCACGAGCGCATCCTCATCGGGATGGCGGTAGTAGCCCTTTCGGCTCCCCACCGGAACGAACCCGAACCGGCGATAGAGCGCAAGCGCCGCCTCATTCGATGCCCGGACCTCGAGCGTGACCGCGGTTGCTCCGCGGACGATCGCCTCCCGCATGAGCACCAGCATGATGCGTGTGCCAACACGAGCACCCTGTCGGTCAGGATCAACGGCGATGGTCGTGACGTGACCGTCAGTGAGTGCGAACAACAAACCGGCGAATCCAACCACGGTGGATCCCACGCGGGCCACGAGATAGATGCGTTCTGGTCGGCGGGCTTCGGCGAGGAACAGTCCATGCGACCACGGGGTGGAGCTGGTGTGCTCCTCGATTCGCAGCACAGCACGCAGATGCCGGCGACGCATCTGTGTGACCACGACCTCGGGCGCGGCGCTCCGAGCGCCCGCAGCATCCCGACTGGCAGCGTGGATACGCATCGCGCTCATGGCGTCGGGCGGGTGGACCAGTTGATCTCTGCATCGGGTTTGCGGAGATAGAGCGGCTGAAGATCCCATGGCTTCACCCACTGCTCGCGCAGCGCTTGCGCGTGGGCCAGCATCACGAGCGAGGATGCGGCCGGATAGGCGAAACCCTCCTCAACGATCTCGATCTTCTTCAGTCCGTCGAACACCTCGCGGTAGCGCTGGACCCCGTCGCCGACCAGCAGACACTCCTCCCCCGACGCGAGGATCTCCGAGGCCAGATCGTCGGGCGAACCAACCTGATGGTCGGAGACCCGCTGCACGCCACCTGGCACCTGCCGATAGAAGGCGTAGAAGAGCTCACCGCGTCGGGCATCAATAGTGGCCACGATCAGACGGGACGTGAACCGGACAGGGAAGGCCAGTAGATCGAGGGAGGACACACCGATCATCGGGACGTTGAGTGCATGCGCCATGGCCTTGGCTGATGCCACCCCGACGCGGAGACCGGTAAAGAGCCCGGGACCAAGGTCGACCGCAACCACACTGATCTCCGAGAGTTCGATACGGGCCTGCCGGCAGGTGAATTCGATGGCGGGCGTGAGCACTTCAGCGTGTTGGCGGCCGCGAAGTGACTGGGTGGAAGCCAGAACGCCTTCGTGTCCGCCGATGGCCACGCTCACCTGTGCAGTGGCCGTATCGATTCCGATGATCAGCATCAGTTCCCACCATTCGGTTCGTAGATCCATTCAGCGACTGCTGTCGCGATGGCACGCAGGCGAGCCGACCAGCGCGGGCCGACCGGGATGAGTTCGAGCACGCGGACATCATCTGGATCTTGCTCTCCGGGGTACGAGAATCTGATCTCGAGATAATCGGCGGGCAGGGCCGGCGCAACGGCATCACCCCATTCGATGACGGTGACTCCTCCGTCATCGAGCATCTCGGGAACGCCGAGATCAAGCACCTCACTGAGCGCTTCGAGTCGATAGACATCGAGATGGTTGAGTTCGAGTCGACCCTCGTAGGTGTTCACAAGCGTGAAGGTTGGACTGGTGATCAGTTCGTCGATCCCGAGGGCGGCCCCGAAACCCTGCGTGAACGCGGTCTTGCCCGCTCCGAGGTCACCAGCGAGCAGGAGCAGATCTCCCGGTCGGGCGAGTTCCGCCAATGCCGCCGCAACGGCCTTGGTAGCGAGCGCTGACGTGGTGCGAACGAAGATCATTCGTCGGCCCTCCTGTAGAAGCGTGGAACGCGTGGGCCGATCCCGCAGACGACCTCGTAGGCGATGGTGTCAAGATGCGCCGCCCATTCCTCGGCGGTGATCACCTCTGCGCCCTGCTGGCCGATGAGGACAACCTCATCACCGGCAGCGATGAGGTCATCGCCGCAGTCCACCATGAGTTGGTCCATCGTGACCACGCCGACAACACGTCGGCGACGACCACCGATCAGCACCTCTCCACCGGAGAGTCCGAAACGTCTCGGCACCCCATCGGCGTACCCGATCGGCACGGTGGCCACGGTGGTTTCGCTCTCGAATCGATGCCGCAGGCCATACGAAACACCATCGCCGGCCGCCACCCGCTTCACCATGGAGACCTCGGCTCGCAACGTGAGCGCTGGACGCAGCCCGAGTTCGGCGGCGAGTCCAGGTGCAGGAGCAATGCCGTACACCGCTATGCCGCTACGAATGAGGTCGTAGCGGCCACGCGGGTGTTCGATTCCGGTCGCGGAATTGGCAGCATGGCGGATCGAGGGTTCGATACCAGCAGACGCGAGCTCACGGATCACCTGATCGAATCGATCCAACTGCAGATCGGTGAAGGGGTTGTCGAGCTCATCAGCCACCGCGCAATGTGTGAACACGCCTTCGAGTTCAAGTTCGGGATGACGGCAGATCTCCTGGGCCATCGCGACGGCTTCCGACGGAGCGACACCGACGCGATTCATCCCGGTATCGACCTTGAGATGCACCAGAACACGGCGGTTCTGGTCAGCTGCGGCAGCAGCGAGAAGTTCGATCGCTGAGGTCGTATACACACAGACCCGCAGATCAAAGCGAACCGCAGCCGCCAGATCAGCGAGGCGTGGTTGGGAGAGCAGCAGGATCGGAGCGACGATGCCGGCCCGGCGCAGAACCGCGGCCTCCTCGACGAGTGCGACCCCCAGCCAATCGGCTCCGGCTTCAAGCACGGCTTCGCTTGTGGCAATGGCGCCATGGCCATAGCCATCGGCCTTCACGACGGCGCATACCAGTGCCGGTGAGACCGCGGCACGCAGCGCTCGGATGTTGTGCGCGACAGCCTCAAGATCGACTTCGGCTCGCGCTGCTCGCACGACGTCTCTACTCGCCGTCCACGGAGTCGAACTCGCGGACGATCTCTCGCACGATGTCACCGCGAGCAACGATGCCGACAAGCGTTCCGCCCTCATCGATGACAACGATGCGATCGATGCCTTCCTCATGCATGATCGTGGCGGCTTCCTCAACCGTTGCGTCCGGAGCGATGACCGTGGCCCCAGCAGTCATGACTTCGCCCACGGTGGAACCCAGTGCCTTCTCCATATCGGCGTCGAATCGCTTCTTCGATGACGGAAGTTCGAGGTAGGCGCCGAGCAGGGTGATCACGGTGGGCAGATGAACCCGCGCCTCCTCGACGATGAGATCGCCGGTCGAGAGCATGCCGACCACCTCGGTGCCGTCGAGTACCGGGGCACCGTCGACATCGCGTCGCAGAAGTTCCCGCATGGCATCACGGACGTCGTCGCCGGGGGCGAAGGTCAGGACCTCGGTGGTCATGATCTCGCTGACAGGGAGTTCTCGAAGCATCGGTCCTCCGGGGGACGACAGTTGGAAGGAAACATTCAGGACAGCAGTTCATCAAGTGCGGCGCGGACAGCGGGAATGCGCCAGGGCAGGTCGCCGGCCACGGAACCGTGCTTCCAGCCTAGGGCGCCCGCTAGCCCGTGAATGAATGCTCCGGCCGCCGCAGCCCGGAACGGATCGAGGCCGGTGGCGAGCAGCGCCCCGATGATTCCGGCCAGCACATCGCCGGTTCCAGCTGTGGCGAGGCGAGCGTCGCCGGTGGTCGACACCAAGACATCGCCGGTCGGTGATGCCACCACGGTCGACGGACCCTTCAGCAGCACCACGGCCCCAGTTCGAGCTGCGAGCCGCCGAGCGGCGGCGATCCGGTCAGTGCCCGGTGGCGCTCCATCAAGTCGGGCGAACTCTCCATCATGGGGGGTCAGCACCGTGTTGGCACCCACCAACTTCGAGTATGCGTCACTCGTCACAGACGTCTCGGCAAGTGCGGTGAGCCCATCGGCATCCACGACTGTGGGGAGGCCGAGCATCTTCGCTCCAACCAGGACATCAACGACGGACGCGAGGGTCTGCGGGGCGAGACCAAGACCATTTCCGATGACAAGCGACTGGAACCGATCGAGATCAGTCAGCACCTGCTCTGCCCATGCGACCGGCGGCAACATTCGCAGAACCACTTCGATGGGAAGCTGCACTGCCGACGCCGCAGTCAGAGCATCAATCACAGTGGGCATCGCGAGTCGAACGTAGCCAGCGCCGGTGCGCAGCGCGGCGCGGGACGCGAGTGCTGCTGCGCCCTCCATTCCCGGTCCGCCGGCTACGACACAGACCGCGCTGTTCCATTTATGCGCGTCGATCGAACGCGCCGCGAGCCAGCCGGCGACTGCGGTCGCGCCGACGAGATGTGCTTTGGCGCTCGACACATCGAGTCCGATTTCGGCGACGGTGATCGTTCCGGCGCAACGGGCTCCGTCAGCAAACAACAGGCCGGGCTTGAGCGCCGCGAAGGTGAGTGTTTCATCAGCAGTCATCACACCGGCAGTCATCACACCAGCAGTCGCGCCGGCCTGACCGGTGAGTCCATCCACGCCCGATGGGATATCCACCGCAAGCACCATCGCTCCCGCTGGCGGGGCCGGCGCCGTGA
>CAEMXZ010000054.1_pt1 | contig 13899 bp, 13 predicted proteins | sample 7263481 | NCBI WGS metagenome assembly CAEMXZ01 (sample SAMEA6813769, study PRJEB35770) | uncultured Microthrixaceae bacterium | biome: Freshwater; feature: Freshwater reservoir; material: water | place: Czech Republic | collected 2017-04-14 | depth 0.5m m
CGAACGCAACGTGAGTCGGTTGGAATCGCGGATCTGTCCGGGGGCGAGCGGTGAACCATCGTCGATGAGTTCGTCACCGGTGGAGATGACACCGACCTTCGGTCGCGGCACCACAGCCACCTCACGCACCCCGATTGTCGCGAGCACCCCGAGATGAGCAGCGGTGAGCGCGGTTCCCGCTTCGAGAAGGAGATCGCCAGGCTCGATGTCGTCGCCGGGTGGACGCACATGGTTACCGACGGGAACCTCGGCATGCACCACAACGGTTGAACCGCTGGCGCCGGCTTCGGTTCGTTCGACCATAACCACGGCATCTGCACCCGGAGGCAGGGGCGCACCGGTCATGATGCGCGCAGCTTCGCCTGCACCAACAGGCGAATCGAGTCCAGACATACCGGCACGAACGGTGCCCACGAGGCGAAGTTCGACCGACGATTCTGATGCACCGACCGTGTCAGCGGCGCGCACCGCAAAACCATCCATTGCCGTATTGGCGAAGGGAGGAACGACCTCGGTGGAGCGAATCGACTCCGCGATCACGCGGTCGAGGGCCTCGTCGATCGGAACAATGACTGGTTCGGCGGGCAGGCAACGTCCGAGGACGAACGCACGCGCCACGTCGAGTTCGATCACGTGAGACGGTTCCGGACCAGATCGATGAGGTACTCACGGAATTCGGCACCGAGATCGCCGCGTTCGAGCGCGAGTTCGACGGTGGCGCGCAAGAAGTCGATCTTGCGACCGACATCGAAGCGGCCCTCGGTGAAGATCCAGCCATGCACTGGTTCGGTCTGAAGAAGCAGTTCGATGGCATCGGTGAGTTGGATCTCACCACCAACGCCGGGGCGTATCTCACCAAGTGCATCGAAAATGCCGGGGGTGAAGATGTAGCGACCCATGACTGCGAGGTTCGACGGAGCATCGGCGGGAGCCGGTTTCTCGACAATGCGACGGATCTGAACCAACTGCTCGGTGATGTGCTGGGGATCCACGCACCCATAGGAGGAGATTTCCTCGAGCGGGAATTCCGACAGGGCGATGATCGACGCACCTGTCTCCTCGTGGGTCTTCATCATGTCGGGCAGCACGGTGGACTCGTCGTCCATGATGTCGTCGCCGAGCATCACCACGAAGGGTTCGTTCCCGACGTGTTTACGAGCCACTGACACTGCGTGGCCGAGGCCCAGTGGCTCGCCCTGACGCACGTAATGAATGTCGGCGAGTTCGGCGAGACGACGCACCTCGACCAACTCAGCGGTCTTGCCGCGGTCCTCAAGGAAGTACTCGAGCTCGAAATTGCGGTCGAAATGATCCTCGATCGCGCGCTTGGAGCGTCCGGTGATAATGAGGATGTCGTCGATACCCGCCCGCACCGCCTCTTCAACCACGTATTGGATCGCCGGCTTATCGACGATCGGGAGCATCTCCTTGGGCTGCGCCTTGGTGGCGGGGAGGAACCTGGTCCCCAGACCGGCGGCCGGGATGACGGCTTTCGTGATCTTCTTCACTGCCAGGGACTCTCCTTCATACGATCCGTCGGAGATCATAGGTCTCTGTCCGCAAGAGTCTTAGCGCGGCACCTGATCTCAGCCCATCGGCGCCGTCCGTCGGCAGACCACGAGGGGACCTCAGGCATCCTCGCTAAGATCCGGCCGCTGTCATCCCCCCAGTCCCGCCGAGGTTCCAGATGCCCACCTATGAATATCGATGCAAGGACTGCGGACACGAGTTCGAGATCCAGCAGGCGTTCACCGATGATCCGCTTACCGCGTGCCCGACATGTAGTGGGGCGCTCAAGAAGAAGTTCGGCTCGGTGGGAATCTCCTTCAAGGGCAGCGGCTTCTACAAGAACGACAGCCGTGGTTCGTCGTCGAGCGCATCAACCGGGGCCACTGCAACTCCCCCGACTGCGAGCACCGAATCATCCTCCGACTCCGCCACCAAAGCGGCAGCTCCCGCAACGCCGGCTCCCGGCACTCCCCCCGCAGCAGCCTCACCCGCGAAGACCGCCCCCTCAACCACGAGCACCTGAGTCGTTCCGCACTGTTGCCATCAAGGGCGAACCCCTAGCGTTCGCCCACCCCGATGGGGCATCGACCCCTCAGCGGTCCTGAGCATCGAAGTGTTCAGCGCGACCACCGGGGGCCACACGTGCGAATCAGCCGGACCTACGACCGCGATCGACTCCTCGGATCGACGCAGCGCCGAACTCTGGTTCGGTTTCTCATCATCGCGTCCGCAGTGGTTGCGGCCGTCGTCACCATTGGATCGATCAATGCGGCGCGTTCACTACGCGACACCTACGGCCATCGCGTCGAGGTGTGGGTAGCCCGGTCCGATCTACCCGTCGGCCATGTCCTCACCAACGACGACATCGACCGCCGCGAACTGCCCGCAGCACTGATCCCGGCGGGGTTGGCGCCCGATCCCGCGACGCGCACCGTGATCGAACCAATCGTCACCGGGGAACCGATTTTGGATCGCCGCCTCTCCGGTTCCACCGTCGCCGGGATCGATGCCCTCATCGGGTCCGGTTCGCGTGCAATCACGATCGAGCGGGACCCGACAACGCCGCCGGTGGAACCCGGGGACAGGGTCGATCTCTACGCGCCTGCGGTTCGGGGCGGCGTGGTTCGCGTCGCCCGACGGGCCCGCGTCCTGGCCGTCGATGATCGAGCGATCACCGTGGCGATCACGGAGAATGAGACTCCCGCAGCAACGGGGGCGAGCCTAGAAAAGATTCTTTCCGTGGTGCTCATCGGATCGGGGTAGGGTCCCCGCCATGCTTGGGAGAAACTCGCACCTCAAATCCCGCCGTTCCGAGCTGGCACTGTGGTCGCTCGCCGCAGTTCTCTGCCTGCTGGTGCTGGTGGCTTCCCTCGGATGGCGCCCGCATTCTGCAAGCGCGCAGACTGGCGTTGTTCCACAAACAGATGAAATGCAGTCACCCGCCCTGTCGAGAAATGCCCAGCTGGGCGGTTCCGATCCCATGGCCGACGGGCGCGCCGCCGCCAGAGACGAGATGGCTCCATGGAAGGCAGTCGTGCTCGGCGCAGTTGAGGGAGTCACCGAGTACCTGCCGATCAGCTCCACCGGACATCTCGTTGTCACCCAACGTCTGCTCGACATTGGCAACGACTCCGCCACCAAGGACGCCGCCGACGCTTACGCAATCGCCATCCAGTTCGGGGCAATTCTCGCTGTGCTCGTGCTCTACCGAAAGCGAGTCAAGCTGCTCTTCCGAGGGCTTCTTGGAAAGAGCACACGCGGCCGACGGCTTCTCATCGCACTTGTTCTGGCCTTTCTGCCCGCAGTCGTGGTCGGCGTCGGGTTGGAGAAACCCATCAAGGCCCATCTGCTCGGTCCGGTCGCAGTCGTCATTGCGTGGGTGGTGGGCGGCATCGTGATTCTCTACGTGGCCCCCCGCATCAAGTCAGACCGACCCGGCATCTCTCTCACCTCCATGACGTCGAGGCAGGCGCTCATCATCGGAGCGGCCCAGGTGCTGGCCATGTGGCCCGGCACCAGCCGCAGCTTGGTCACAATCCTCGCCGCGTATGCCGTGGGTATGACCCTCGCGGCAGCGGTGGAGTTCAGCTTCCTCCTTGGGCTCATGACCCTTGGAGCGGCCACGTTGTTCGAAAGCGCCAAGGACGGTTCCACGGTGATCGACGCCTACGGCGTGGCCAGCCCGCTGGTCGGGGTTCTCGTGGCGTTCCTCGCCGCGGCAGCCTCGATCCGCTGGATGGTCACCTGGTTGAAGACTCGCAGTATGGCGATCTTCGGCTGGGAGCGCATCGTGGTGGCGGCCATCACCGTGGCCCTCATGGCCGGCGGCGTCATCTCTGCTTCAACTGTCTGACACGGTTTGGGTCAGACGATCCCACTGCCGCTGGTCAGCTGCCGCTGAGCGAGACCTCGTCGACGACCAGCGTGGGACAGGCCGTACCGCCCGGCAACCACTCGATATCAGCACCGACCGCTGACGTATCGAGCAGCATCCGCTGCAGACTCGAGGCGATCGTGACCTCGCGCACCGGTTCGGCCAACTCGCCGTTGCGGATGATGAGACCCTCGACGCCCACGGAGATATCGCCACTCACCACGTTGACCCCGGAGTGCAGGCCGGTCATGGACTGCACGTACACACCATCGTCGATACCGGCGAGCAGATCGTCGAACGAACCCGACCCCGGCAGCACCGCAAGCGCCTGGCAGCCAACCCCGGGTGTGGATGACACGCCCCGCACCGCCGAACCGGTGCTGGGCCGACCAGCGCGTCGCCCCGTGGCTGAGTCATAGAGAAATCCCTGCAGTACGCCATCGACGACAAGTTCGTTTCGACGACAGGCGAGTCCCTCGCCGTCGAACATGTCGGCCGCATAGGAACGATGGTCGGTGGGATCGTCGATGAGCGTGAGCGCGCCGGTGGCTATGCGCTCCCCCACCCGCTCAGCGAACGGCGAACGGCCTTTGAGTACGCGATCACCGGTGAGGGAGGAACCGAGGATGCCGATGAGAGTGGCAGCGACTCGCGGTTCAAAGAGCACCGACAGGCGACGTGACGCCGACGGACGGGCGCCGAACAAGCGCGTGGCCCGAAGTACCGCGTCGGCCGCTGCTTCATCGAGATCGAGCGCTTCCGGCGAGAAGCCAACAGTGGAACCAGCACCCGTGTAGGTCTCGTCGCCGTCGGCGGCCAGGGCGAGCACGCTCATCGAGCACCATGCGCCGCGGCTGGTTCCCGCTATGCCCGTGCTCGTGGCCACCGCGAATCGACCCGTGGAATCAGAGAACCCCGCCACGCGTACTCCACTGATGCGGGGATCGCCGGCCAGCACCATGCGTTCGAGTTCGAGCGCGAGTTCGATCTTGCGATCGGCGGACAGAGCGGCAACCGACGGGTCAAAGGCATCGAACGGAACCGGAGCCACGCCGTCGGGCTCGGCAAGGCCGACCCACTCATCAGGTTCGGCGAACCGGGCGTTGTCGCGTGCCTCGGCGAGTGCATCGTCGATGACATCAGGGTCGAGGCTGCCGGCCCACGCGAATCCCTGCCGATGGTCTCGCACCACCCGTACTCCGACCCCAGCTGATGAGGCACTGGTGAATGACTCGATCTGCTGAGCGTGCGCCCGCACACTCGTGTAGTTACTTCGGGCGACGAACGCCTCGAGTTGCTCACCCGGTTCGGCCCGCGCGGCAACGCGCTCAGCGGTCTGTAGCAACGCAGCGCAGTCGTCGTCGGGCGGCTCGAAGAACGCTGGGCTCATGAACCCGAAATGGTGAGATCGTCGACTACGAGGGTGACGCCGGCCGAGCTCATGGGCAGGAACTGCAGATCCGAACCCACGGCCTGAACATCACGCAGCATCTTCTGCAGGGTGGACGCAATGGTGAACTCGCGCACGGGTTCGGCCAATTCACCGTTGCGGATCCGGATGCCCTCGGCGCCGGTGGAGAAGTCGCCGCTCACCGGGTTGACTCCGGAGTGCAGGCCCGAGACCTCCTGTACGAGCACGCCATCGGTGATACCCGCCAGCAATGCTGCGGGATCGGAAGTTCCCGGTAGCAACGAGACAGCGAGGCAACCAACATCGGGGGTGCTCTTGAACCCGCGCACGGCGTTACCGGTGCTCACGGTTCCGGCCCGACGAGCCGATTGTGCGTTATGAACGAACTTCCGCAGCACCCCGTTCTCGATGAGCAGATTGCGGCGAGCAGCGAGGCCTTCGCCGTCAGCATCGGTGGCGGTGAACGCCCGGGTATCGGTGGGATCATCAACAAGAGTGAGCAACGGAGAGGCGACCACCTCACCCATTCGATCGGCGAACAACGAACGACCCTTGAGCACGGCATCGCCGTTGAGGGTGTAGCCGATTAGACCGAGGAACTGGGCGGTCACCCATGGATCGAGCACCACCGTGAGACGACCGCTGCTGGGTTGCACCGCACCGAGCATGCGGGTGGCGCGCTGAGCGGCCTCGGCGGCAGCGCGTTCGGGATCGAGCTGTGAGGGTTCGCGACCAACGGAGAACCCGAATCCGGTCTGGGTGTCATCGCCGTCGGAGGCCATCGCGTAGGTGGCCACGTAACAGTTGGATTCGCGCCCCGCTGAACGGATGCCGGTGGTAGTGACAACGGCGGACTCGGAGATGGAGTCCATGTACTCAGCGGACTCGATGCCCGAGATACGTGGATCGGCGGCGAGCACCGCCCGTTCCATCTCGATAGCCAGTGCCACCTTGGCCTCGGGACTGAAGGTCTCGAGCGCCGAGCGGTAAAGCTCGATCATCGGAGCCGCGACGCCATCGGGTTCGGCCAGCCCGGCGAACTCGTCGAAGGTGGCGAATCCGGCGTTGTCGCGAGCGTCGGCCAGCGTTTCGGCGATCACGGACTCGTCGAGACTGCCAGCGTAGGCAAACCCCTGCCGACCGTCGATGACGACGCGGATTCCGACGCCCTGGGCCTGCGCCGACGAGAGCGACTCGACCTCTCCGCCGTAGACCTTGATCTCGGTATCGGTGCCGCGCACAACAACGGCTTCGACCTGTTCACCGGGTCGGGCCATGGCCACGACCCGATCGGCCACCGCGAGGAGTTCGTCGCTCATGCGGCGGTGCCGCCGATGGTGAGTGAGGACACGCGCAGGGTGGGCACGCCGTCGCCGACGGGAACACCCTGGCCATCCTTGCCGCAGGTTCCGGGAGGACCCATGGCGAAATCGTTGCCGAGGGCATCGATGCGCTGGAGCACCTCGGGCCCGTTGCCGATGAGATTGCCCTCGCGCAGCGGTTCGGTGACCTCACCGTTCTCGATCAGGTACGCCTCGGTCATGCCGAACACGAAATCGCCTGTGGCGGTGTTGACCTGGCCGCCACCGAGATGCTTCACGTACACGCCCTTCTCGGTGGACGCGATGATGGCCTCGGGCTCCTCGGTGCCGGCAAGCAGATACGTGTTGGTCATGCGCACCATCGGGAGGTGTTGATAGCTCTGACGGCGGCCGTTGCCGGAGCTGGCGCGACCCTCCTTGCGGGCCCGCAGCTGGTCCCACATGTAGTCGGTGAGGATGCCTTCCTCGATGAGCACGTTGCGCTGGGCACGGTTTCCTTCGTCGTCGATGGCGATGTTGCCCCACTCGCGGCTCATGGTGCCGTCGTCGACAACCGTGACGCCTTTGCTGGCGACCTGCTGGCCGACGCGACCACCGAACACCGACGCGCCCTTGGAAACCAGATCGGCCTCAAGACCGTGACCACAGGCCTCATGGAAGAGCACGCCGCCGCCGCCGCTGCCGATGACCACCGGCATCTGCCCGCTGGGAGCGGGTCGGGCGGCGAGCTTGGTGATGGCGCGCCCAGCGGCACGGCGGGCGAGTTCGTCAATGTCGTAACGATCGAACAACTCGAAGCCGATCGTGTGGCCGATGCTCTCACGCCCGGTCTGCATACCGCTATCGCCGGTGGCCACACAGCTCACGGCGAAGAAGGTGCGCACCGTTTCGTCCTCGGCGAACAAGCCATCGGAGTTGGCCACGAGGATGCGTCGCAGGCTGTCGCCGTAGTTCACCGACACCTGACTGATTGCTCCATCGGTGGACCGGGCGATCTCATCGGCGCGGGTCAGAAGTTCGACCTTGCGCGCCTTGGGCACCTCGACCGGCGCAATCTCGATCTCGTAGCCGCGCGAGGCCTGCTGACGAGTAAGCGCAATAGTGCGCACTCCGCCACCACCACCCCGAGCTGCTGCAGCAGCGGCCTCCGCAGCGGCGAGGAGTCCGGCTTCGGAGAGATCAGCCGTATGGGCGAAACCGGTGGTGTCGCCGACGACCACACGGATGCCCGCGCCACGATCGCGACCGGAGGTGAGCTCCTCCACCCGACCATCATCGAGCAGTGCCGAGGAACTGCGCCGATCCTCAGCGAAGACCTCGGCGAACTCACCGCCGGTCCGAAGCGCTGAACCCAGCACTCGTTCGAGCACCGATGCATCGATCATTGTTGTCCTCGTCTCGGAAGATGGAAATAGAAGGTGTGCGCTGATGGTGATGCGATCAAGATGGCCGACGGAGCCGGTTGGCCGCACGCCGATCGGAGTCGTAGCGTACCGGTGATGCCCGTGAAGCCCGGTTCGAGCGCAACTGTCGAGTTGCTTGTCAGCGACGCCGACACCGCGATCGCTCATCGTTCCGGCGAGGTTCCGGTCCTCGCAACTCCCCGGGTCATCGCATTATGCGAGCAGGCAGCCTTCACCGCCGTGGCTCCGGAGCTCGATCCCGGCCAGACCACCGTGTCCATGAAGGTCCAGATCGATCACCTCGCCCCTTCCGCTATCGGCCAGACCGTCACCGCCGAAGCCACCGTCGAGAAGATCCAGGGTCGGCGAATCATGTTCACCGTCTCGGTCCACGACGACCATGGGCTCATCGCGGTCGGCAGGGTCACCCGGGTAGTCGTGAACATCGAGGAATTCCTCGCCAAATCCCGCCGCTCAGATTGAGGCCAACCCACGGGTAGCTGTGGGTTCGTAGACTGACACGATGACTGCGCCGGCAAACTCAACAACGCCTCGCCGTCGATGGGCCCTACCGCTGCGAATCGTGATCAGCGTGCTGATGATGGCGGTGCTTTATTCGCGATTTCCCGACCTCTCATGGTCAGAAGTTGTTCCCACCTGGAGCCTGACGACCGCCGAATGGCTTTTGGGGGCAGTGCTTCTCACCACGGTGGCCATGGTTCTGTCCGCGATGCGGTGGCAGCAGGTGCTCCGCGCCATGGACATGCCCACGAGTCTGCGCACGCTCATCCCTCTCGCGTTTGCCGGACAGTTCGTGTCCAATGTTCTGCCGACGACCATTGGCGGCGACGTGCTGCGGGTTTCGAGGCTCTCGAAGCAGAACGGCGAGACCGAGGACACCTTCGCTTCTGTCGTTCTGGAACGACTCAGTGGATGGTTGGTGCTCCCCCTCATCACGTTCTTCGGTCTTGTCATCAATCCCGACCTTCGCAAGCAGGGCGACGCCACGTTGTTCGCTGTGCTGATCTCCGCGCTCACGCTCTTCGGGCTCATCGCGATCATCGTCATCGCTGACCATCCCCGTCTCGGAGGCCGCTTCGCGTCGCGGGAGGGTTGGACTCGTTTTGTCGGAGCCGTCCATCTCGGCGTGGCCCGAATGCGGGCTCATCCCGGCGCCACCGTCGGTATCGTGCTCGCCGGACTTCTCTACCAACTCGTGCTGTGTGTCGCCGCACTCATGGTTGCCGCCGCCCTCGGGTTCGGCTGGCTGGGAATGACCCCACTTCTGGCGTTCTTCCCCGCGGTGCTGATCGCCCAGGTCCTGCCCATCGGAATCGCCGGCCTCGGGGTACGTGAGGGCGCTTTCGTCCTGTTCCTCACCCCGCTTGATGTCCCCGCCGAGCAGGCCATCGCTCTCGGGTTGGTGCTGTACGCCGTGAATCTCGTGGTCAGCCTTGCCGGTGCTCCATCGTTCGCCATCGGCGGTCGGCGCACCCCGAAGACGTCCAACTCCTGACGCTCCCCGGGCGCGCTCGACCGACTGCCCCGGCGCCCGTCGACGAAGGCGGCACCAGTCACAGGCTTTGATAGCTCGGGTACCCACCCGAAGCGGTACCGTTCAGAGGTCCGCCGAAGGAAACCGCCTGCGAATGATCCTAGAGAGCATCACTTCCCCAACCGATCTCCGAGCGCTCTCCCCAGAGCAGCTCGAGACGTTGGCGCGGGAGATGCGCGATGTCATCGTCGAGTCGGTCACGGTCCATGGCGGGCATCTCGGTTCGAACCTCGGGGTGGTCGAACTCACGCTCGCAATTCATCGGGTCTTCGAGTCACCCAAGGACATCATCCTGTGGGACACCGGCCATCAGTGCTATCCCCACAAGATCGTGACCGGTCGCACCCAGGGGTTCGCGAATCTTCGTCAGGCCGACGGCCTTTCCGGCTACCCCTCACGGGCCGAATCCGATCATGACTGGATCGAGGACAGCCACGCATCCACAGTGCTGAGCTGGGCCTACGGACTCGCTACGGCTCAGGTCGCCAAGGGCGAAACCGACCGGCGCATCGTTGCCATCATCGGCGATGGCGCAATGACCGGAGGCATGGCCTTCGAAGGATTGAACAACCTCGGCCACGCCGGCCGCGATGTCATCATCATCCTCAACGACAACGGCCGTTCGTATGCGCCGACCATCTCGAGACTCGGTGAGAGTCTTGTCAAGATCCGCAACAACCCGGTGTACATGCGTCGACAAGCACGGCTCGAGAAGTTGCTCTCGGATATCCCCGTTGTCGGCGGCCTCGCCGAGCGCGGTCTCGACGCCACCAAAGCCGCCATCCGCGAGATGTGGGAACCCACGGCATTCTTCGAAGCACTCGGCGTGCGTTACGCCGGCCCGTTCGATGGTCACGATATCGCTGCGGTTGAAATGGCTCTCAACAACGCTGTGGCGATGAGTGGTGGCCCCCAGGTCATCCATGTCATGACCCAGAAGGGTCGCGGCTATGCGCCGGCCGAGAACGACCCCATCAAGCGACTCCACGACACCTCCGAGTCCAAACCGGGCAGCTACACCGCCGCCTTCACCGAGGCACTCATCGCCGAAGGAGCGCAACGGCCCGAACTCGTTGCCATCACTGCAGCAATGCCCGACTCAACCGGGCTGCTGGCGTTCTCCGAACGCTTCCCCGGCCGCATGCTCGATGTCGGCATCGCCGAACAACATGCCGTCACTGCTGCTGCCGGCATGGCGCGGGGCGGACTTCGGCCGGTCTTCGCGGTCTACTCAACCTTTCTCACACGAGCTATTGATCAGGTCAACCTCGACGTGGGCCTGCACAGCGAACCCGTGGTGTTCTGCCTGGACCGCGCTGGTATCACCGGCGACGACGGCCCCAGCCATCACGGTGTGCTCGACATGGTGCTGCTCACCAAGGTGCCGGGAATGACTGTCTTCGCTCCCTCCTCCTATCAGGAGGTCGGGCAGATGCTGCATGACGCCCTCGAGATCACCGATGGTCCGTCGGCCATCCGCTGGGCCAAGACCGAGGCCCGCCATGTCGGCCCCGATGAAGTTGGCAGTGGCCTCAATGCCCGACAGTTGCTGGCGGGCACCGAACTGTGCATCATCAGCGTCGGCAAGATGCTCGACGCCGCCGAGGCCGCCGCCACGCAGTTGGCCAGTGAGGGAATCTCGGTGTCGTTGTGGGATGCCCGGGTGGTCAAGCCACTGGACCTCAACATGCTCACTGCAGCAGGCGAGCACCCCTTCGTCATCACCATCGAGGACGGCCTGCGCGACGGCGGCGTGGGTTCGGCCATCGCTGATTCACTTTCCGAACTCACCATCGGACGCACACCCCCGCGGGTACGCACGCTCGGTGTGCCCACCCAGTACATCGCCCACGGCAAGCCGGCGGCCATCCTCGCCGAGCTTGGACTCGACGCTGCCGGCATCGCCGAATCCGCTCGGTCGCTGTGTCGATCCGAGGGCAACGTCACCGCCTGATCCATGGCTTCTGATCCCACCGACTTTCCGCCTACTGCCCCGTCGGGTGTGTTCGATCTCACCGGACGCACCGCGCTGGTCACCGGGGCATCTTCGGGTCTGGGCTGGCGGATGGCATTGGTGTTGGCCCATGCGGGTGCCACCGTGGCAGTTACCGCACGTCGAGCCGATCGGCTCGCTGCGCTGGCCGCTGAACATCCGTCGATCCGGCCCTTCACCGCGGATCTTGCCGATGCAGACCAGCGTGAACGCCTCGTCGCCGAGGTCGAAAGTGCGTTGGGCCCGCTCGATGTCCTCGTCAACAACGCCGGCGTGGCCAACCCGAAGCCCATCGAGCAGGAGACCCTTGAGGATTTCGAGGCCATGGTCGAGATCAACCTCACCTCGGCTTGGCATCTCACCAAACTCTTCGGCGTCGGCATGGTTGCCGCCGGTCGCGGTTCAGTCGTCAACATCGCCTCCATGCTCGGCGTGGTCGGCGCCACACCCAGCAAGCAGACCGGCTATCCGGCGGCCAAAGCCGGACTCATCAATCTCACCCGAGAACTCGGGCTGCAATGGGCCCGCAAGGGTGTGCGGGTCAACGCGATCTGCCCGGGGTGGTTCGCCACCGAGATGACCGACGACCTGCTCTCCACCGACGCTGGTGTGCGATTCATCGCGGACAACACGCCCTTGCAACGCGCAGGTCTGGTGCATGAGATCGACGGGCCACTGCTGCTGCTGGCCTCGGATGCCAGCAGTTTCATGACTGGTTCCATCCTGCTGGTCGACGGCGGCTGGACCGCCCGCTGAACAGGCAAGTTTTAAGGGTTTTCGTGCGTTCATTCCCTGACCGGTAACCGATCCGGTTCAGCACCCCACGGGAGGAATCATGTCCGAGCAATCCACCACCGACACGTCCGATTTCGTCTGGACCGTCGAGATGTCACCCGGACTTGGATCCGAACTTTTCTACGTCATGCGCCGGGAGTCCGCCGAGTACTGGCTCAAGCGCGGTGCAGTGCTCGATTGCGGCGTGTGGGACGAGGTTGCCGATCTCGGAGATGACGTCCTCGAGGAGGTCCTCGGACTCGCCGGGTACGGCAGCCTCGAGGACTACACCCGCCATCTGGCGATCACCGGTGCCGTGCCGCTGCCGGGCGTCGAGGTGCTTGCCGCCGCTGACTACGACCCCGACGCGTGGCCTCCGCTGCCCGAGGACGAGTTCGACCCTCATTCGATCCCCGCTGTGGCTGACGGTGACTGGCCCCCGCATATTGCATGGCTCGTGCACGAAGACCTTCCCGCCGAGATCCGCGAAGAGTTCGCCGATTCCTACGAAACGAGTTTCAACGGCGCCTACGCGACGATCGAGCCGGACAAACGCGACGCTGTGATCGCTGCGCTCGAAGCGGCCGGCTTCACAGTCAGCGAGGACCCCACAATCGGACTTCTCGCATTCGTCGGTTGGTGAGAACGATGCCACGACTCGTACTCCTCGGCGCAGTGTTTCTGGTCGGCGTGATGGGTGTCGGTTGCTCATCATCATCGGGCTCATCCCCATCGATCTCCGCAGTGCACTGGGTGCTCGATGAACCACCAGCAGGATCTCAACTTCGCATCACCGGCTACATCGGCAGCAGTTCCTGCAACTCCTTCGATCGGGTCGACGTCGAGGAGTCCGACAGCGCAGTGGACGTTCAGGTCCTCGTGCGGTTCAACGGCGCCGAAGCATGCACCGCCGATATGCGGATGCAGGCGATCACCGTGGAACTCAAGAACCCGCTCGCGACCCGCGAACTCACCGGTTGCCAGCCGATCGAGACCACACCGGGAGTCGTCGACCCCGAGGGTTGTCTGCGGATCGAACCCGGTATGCCTCGGTGATGCGAGCGACGCGACTCAGTCGTGGGCGTCAGCGTGCTGTGCGCGTCGCTTCGCATCGGCCTTGAGATCACCCTTGGCCACCTTGCCACCCGAGGAACGCGGCAGCGCATCAACAACGACAAGTTGTTCGGGCCACCATTCGCGAGACACTGATCGTTCACGCAGATGCGCGGCGAGTTCGTCGAGTGTGAGTGACGCACCGGCACGCAGTTCGACATAGGCACACACCCGCTCGCCGAATACCGGGTCGGGCCAGGCGACCGCAGCCACCATGGCGACCGCCGGATGCGTGGCCACCTCGGCCTCAACCGCCGGGGCACTGATGTTCTTGCCACCACGGATGATGAAGTCGGAGGTGCGACCGATGACAGTGAGCACACCGGCGGAGTCGATGCGCACGATGTCGCCCATGAGCATCCAGCCATCGTCGGTGAAGAGTTTCGCGTTGGCACCCTCATCGCCCCAGTACCCGAGCGCAGTGGCCGGACCCCGACATGCGGGC
>CAEMXZ010000055.1_pt1 | contig 13710 bp, 11 predicted proteins | sample 7263481 | NCBI WGS metagenome assembly CAEMXZ01 (sample SAMEA6813769, study PRJEB35770) | uncultured Microthrixaceae bacterium | biome: Freshwater; feature: Freshwater reservoir; material: water | place: Czech Republic | collected 2017-04-14 | depth 0.5m m
GCCAATCCCACCGGACCTCTGCACGCCGGCCACGGGCGCGGTGCGGCGTTCGGCGATTCGCTCGCCCGCATCCTCTCCCGCTGCGGCTACGAGGTTTCGCGAGAGAATTACCTCAACGATCGTGGCACCCAGATGCAGCTCTTCGTGGCGTCGCTTGCGGCTCGCCAGCGTGGTGACGATGTCCCCGAGGGCGGCTATCAGGGGCAGTACATCATCGACTGGGCCGCCGAGATCCCCGCCGATGAGGACCTCATGGAATGGGGTGAGGCTCGAGCTGTCGCCGATCATCGCGCCACGCTCACCCGTATGAACGTCGATTTCGATTCCTGGTTCAGTGAGCGCTCGATGGTGGAGTCCGGCGCAATTGAGACCACCCTCGCCGATCTGCGTGCGCGCGGCGTGGTCTATGACCACGAAGGTGCGGTGTGGTTGCGATCCACCGATCACGGTGACGATAAGGATCGTGTGCTCATCAAGAGCGACGGCGAGTTCACGTATCTGCTTCCTGACATCGCCTATCACCGCGACAAGTTCACCCGCGGGTTCGATCTTCTCATCGATGTATGGGGCGCTGATCATCACGGGTATGTGCCGCGAATGAAGGCGGCAATGCAGTCGCTCGGTCACGACCCCGCCGAACTCGAGTGCGTCATCATCCAACTCGTGAACCTGCTCAAGGGCGGGGAGCCGGTTCGATTCTCCAAGCGGGCCGGCGACATCGTCGAACTCGCCGAGGTGCTCGACGAAGTCGGAGCCGACTCCGCCCGTCTCACCTACCTGCTTCAGTCGGTCGACTCGACGCAGACCTTCGACTACGACATCGTGAAGAGCCGGGCTATGGACAATCCCGTCTTCTATGTGCAGATGGCCTACGCCCGCATCCGGTCGATCTTCCGGGTGGCCCAGGAACGCGAAGTCGAACGCATTGCCGCAGCATTGGTCGATCGATCGCTGTTGGTGCACGAGCGTGAACTCGACATACTGCGAGCCTTGTCGGAACTCCCTGACACCGTGGCCGCCGCCGCAGCCGACCGGGCGCCGCATCGGATCGCCACCTGGGTGCGCGAGCTCGCCGGCAGCGTGCACGGCTTCTACCACGACTGCTACGTGATGGGCGACGGTGTCTCTGCCGATCTCACCCAAGCCCGACTGCAACTTGTCGAGGCCGCATCCATTGGTTTGGCCATCGGCCTCGATCTCCTCGGGGTCAGTGCTCCCGACCAGATGTGAGATCGATGAGCGCGCTGCAGTTCTCCCTTCTCCCCGACACCGCTGAGGTGGGGCCAACCGGCGAGTTGATCATCGGCGGATGCAACACGCTCGAACTCGCCGAACGATTCGGGACCCCGCTGTTCGTCTACGACGAAGCACACCTCCGAGCCCGCTGCCGCGAGGCGGTCGCAGCATTCGGTCCCGGTGTGAACTTCGCGACCAAGGCCTTCCTCTGCACTGCCATGGCGAAGCTCGCCGCCGAAGAGGGCTGCAACCTCGATGTCTCGACGGCAGGGGAGTATCACGTGGCCCGCTCGGCCGGCGTGCCCGCCGAGCGGTTGGTCCTGCATGGCAACAACAAGAGTTCCGATGAATTGCGTCGGGCCATCACCGAGGGCGTCGGTCGCATCATCGTCGACTCCTTCGACGAGCTCGACCGCATCGAGGCGCTCGTCGCAGAAGGATTGCCGGTACCGCGCGTACTCATCCGCGTCACCCCCGGCGTGGAGGCGCACACCCACGAGTTCGTGCGCACGGGTCAGGACGATTCCAAGTTCGGCTTCGGGTTCTCCACCGGACTCGCCGAGGCTGCGGTGGTCCGTGCTGCCGCATCATCGGCGATCGACCTCGTCGGTATCCATGCCCATATCGGTTCGCAGGTCTTCGAGGCGCGGTTCTTCGAGATGGCCATCGAGGTGCTCGCCCCGTTCGTCGAGCGACACGGGCTCGCGGAGTTTTCCGTCGGTGGTGGGCTCGGCGTCGCGTATGTCAACGGCGAGGAGGCCCCCTCAATCTCGCAATGGGCCGACGCCGTGCATCGTGCCTGCGCTGCGGCCGGTATCACCGCTCAGGTCACGGCCGAGCCCGGTCGGTCACTCGTTGCGCAAGCCGCGGTCACGCTCTACGAGGTCGGGACCATCAAGGACATCCCGGGCATCCGCACCTATGTGTCGGTCGACGGCGGAATGAGCGATAACGCCCGACCGATCCTCTACGGCAGTCAGTACGAGGCATTCCTGCCCCGTGAGGTCGGCGCCGACCGTGCTCGAACGGTCACCATCGTGGGCAAACACTGCGAATCGGGAGATCTCCTCATTCGTGACGCAGCGGTTCCGGAAGATCTCGCAGTCGGTGACATCCTCGCCACGCCGGTCACCGGCGCCTACGGGTATTCCCTCAGTTCCAACTACAACAAGGTCACCCGCCCAGCGGTGGTGTTCGTCGCCGATGGGGAGGCCCGCCTCGTCGTGCGTCGCGAAACCCTCGACGATCTCCTCAGTCTCGATCTGGGCTGACCCGGCCGCAGCATGGGTGCCGTCGACCTCTGGACCACCATGGTCGTCGTACTCGTTGCCGCAATGGTGCAGAGCACCACGGGGTTCGGATTCTCACTGCTGGCGGTTCCGCTGATCTCGCTCGTGCTACCGACCGAGAGTGCTGTCGTCATTGCGGCGACGCTGGGAACCCTCACCAGTTCGGCGCAGGCGATCGGGCAGCGCGAGCACGGTGATCGACCCACGATCCTTCGGATGTTGGCCGGTGCTGCGGTCGGCGCCCCGTTCGGACTGATCCTGCTGACGGTCGCATCGAACAGGCAGCTCAAATTCGGGCTCGCTGCCGTGATCATCGCGTTCCTCGTCATCAATCTCCGCGGTCTCACCATCGAGCGCGGGTCTCGTGGTGTCGATGTTGCTGCCGGCACGATCAGTGGTGTTCTGAACACCTCTCTCTCATCGAACGGACCCCCACTGGTGATGGCACTCCATGCTCGGCACATGTCGCCCTCGGCATTCAGGGCAACCATCTCGGCGGTCTTCGCCGGCACTGGCGTCATCACCGTGGGTCTCTTCCTGGCCAGCGGTCGCTACGACTCCGATGTGCGGAAATTGCTCGTGGCGGCGGTGCCGGCCATGGTGATGGGCTACGCGATCGGCGCTCGCGTCCGTCCACATATTGATCCACCCCGGTTTCGTCAGGCGGTCATGGTGCTGTTGACGGCGACGGCAATCATCACCCTCGCTGGTGCGCTCATGGCATCCTGACCGATCGGGTTCATCCGCTGCTGGGCTTTCCAGTTCGGGCTTGGCTTGCCGCCCCGATAGCCTCGGGCCGGTGAACGACTCCCCGGTGCGAGTCGGCCTGCTCGGTTGCGGCACGGTCGGCTCCTCGCTCATCTCCCTACTGCAGCGTCAGAACTCGCTCATCAGCGCGCGCGCTGGCCTCAACGTCGTCGTGGCGGCAGTCGCAGTCCGCGATCCGGATCGGCCGCGTCCGGTCGGGTTCGCCGACGCGATCCTCACGACCGATGCCGCATCGATCGTGGTCGACCCGACTATCGATGTGGTTGTCGAGGTCATGGGTGGCATCGAGCCAGCCCGCGCACTTGTACTGGCCGCCCTCGCTGCCGGCAAGCCGGTGATCACCGCCAACAAAGCGCTGCTGGCCGCGCACGGTGCTGAGCTGTTCGCTGCTGCCGATGCCGCTGGGGTCGATCTGCTCTTCGAGGCCGCCGTGGCCGGTGGCATCCCGTTCATCCGACCCCTTCGTGAGTCGTTGCGGGGCGAACCCATCGGCCGTGTGATGGGCATCATGAACGGCACCACCAACTACATACTCACTCGAATGACCGAAGCGGGGGCGCAGTACAGCGACGCGCTCGCCGAGGCGCAGGCGCTCGGATACGCCGAAGCCGATCCCACTGCTGATGTTGAGGGTCTCGATGCTGCGGCAAAGATCGCCATCGTCGCGTCGATTGCGTTCGGCGTTGACGTCACCGACTCGATGGTCGATGCCGAGGGAATCAGTTCCATCACTGCCGACGACATCGCCTTCGCCACCCGCAATGGGTTCGTGATCAAACTGCTCGCCGTTGCCGAGCGCTTCGACACCGATCACGGCGACGAACTCATCGCCGCTGTCCACCCGGTACTGGTGCCGGCCACCCACCCGCTCAGCTCAGTTCGCGACAGCTTCAACGCCGTGTTCGTCGAGGGCGAGGCGGTCGGCGAGCTGATGTTCTACGGCCGGGGTGCTGGTGGCGATCCCACAGCGAGCGCGGTCCTGGGCGACCTCATCGATGCATCGGTCAACCTGCGCGCTGGTGCGCACGGTTCCATCGGCTCGCTCGGAACCCCCCGAATACGGCCATCGGATCAGACGTCATCGGCCCACTACTTGAGCCTCGTCGCCGTGGATCGCCCGGGTGTGCTCGCCACCATCGCCAGTGTGCTCGGTGACAACGGCGTGTCCATCGCATCAATGGCCCAGTCAGCTGCGGATTCCGAACTCGGCGGTTCTCTCGCCGATGACGAAGCCCGCCTCGATTTCATCACCCATCGGGTGGGACGTCGTGAACTCACTGCCACACTCGCCGCTCTCCGGTCGCTCGAGGCCGTGCGTCGAGTGGGCAGCGTCATCCGGGTGCTCAGCGAGGAGGAGTCAGAGTCATGAGCCTCACCTATGTCAGCACGAGGGGGGAGGCGCCCGAGCTGGGGTTCGCCGATGTGCTGCTCGCCGGCCTTGCCCGAGACGGTGGCCTCTATGTGCCGTCCTCGTGGCCGTCGATCACGGTCGGCGACCTCGATCGTTTCGCGTCGATGCCCTACGCCGACGTGGCCGCCGAGGTCATGTGGCCGTTCGTCGAAGGATCCATCGATCGCGAGGCCTTCGCCTCGATGGTCACCGACACCTACGCCACCTTCGATGCCGACGAAGTGATCCCGCTCACTGATCTCGGCGATGGCATCTGGCTCGCTGAGCTCTTCCATGGACCGACCCTCGCATTCAAAGATGTCGCCCTGCAGTTGGTCGGACGACTCTTCGACCATGAACTCACCCGCAGGGGCGAGAAGGTCACCGTGGTCGGTGCTACTTCGGGCGACACCGGCTCTGCGGCCATCGAGGCGCTGCGCGACCGCGAATCGGCTGAAGTGTTCATCTTGCATCCGGCCGGTCGGGTCTCCGATGTGCAGCGCCGCCAGATGACCACTGTGGCTGCGTCGAATGTTCACAACATCGCCGTCGAGGGCACCTTCGATGATTGTCAGGATCTCGTCAAGGCCCTCTTCGCTGATGATGGTTTCCGTGACACCCGCAATCTCTCGGCGGTCAACTCCATCAACTGGGCACGAGTCATGGCCCAGATCGTCTACTACGTGACCACCACCACGAGACTCGGCGGGGGAGCGGGCCGACCAGTGGCGTTCTCGGTGCCCACCGGCAACTTCGGAAACGTGTTCGCAGGTTATGGAGCCCAGCGCATGGGCACGCCCATCTCGCAGTTCGTGGTGGCTTCGAATCGCAACGACATCCTCACGCAGTTCCTCACCACCGGGACCATGACCATCGGCGAGGTGCATCCGACATCGAGCCCGAGCATGGACATCCAGGTGTCCTCGAATCTCGAACGACTGCTGTTCGAGATCTTCGGACGCGATGGCGCTGCGGTGGCCGATCTCATGGCCCGATTCCGCTCGGAAGGCACCGTGTCGGTGGAGGCCGGTCGTCTCGATCTCCTCGCCGAGCACTGGAGTGCGGCCCGGGTTGATGATGAGCGCACCGCCGCCACCATCGCAACGCTCTATGACGAGCGCGGTGTGCTGCTCGACCCGCACACTGCAGTCGGGTTGGCTGCCGCCCGCGAAATGCGCGCCGATCCTGCGGTTCCCATGGTGGTGCTCGGCACCGCGCACCCCGCCAAGTTCCCCGCTGCGGTTGAGGCTGCATCGGGCGTTCACCCGCAACTTCCCGACCGCCTCGCCGATCTTTTCGATCGCACCGAGCGCTTCGTCACCGCCCCGAACGACTATCTGACGGTTCGAACCATGATCGAATCCACGCTCGACGGGGCTCGCTGAGCCATCCACCCCCGAATTGCGCCACACTTGGAGCCATGAAGTACATCGTTTGTGTCCCTGATGGTTGTGCCGATGAACCGCTCGCCGAACTGGGCGGTCGAACGCCCCTGCAGGCGGCGCATACCCCCACGATCGATCGGTTGGCTGCCCGCTCTACGCTCGGGCGGGCTGCGGTCATCCCTGCTGGTATGCCGCCGGGGTCCGATGTCGGCAACATGTCGATCTTCGGCTACGACCCCGCCCGCTATCACACCGGCCGAGCGCCGATCGAAGCTGCTGCGCTCGGTCTGCGTCTGCGCCCCGACCAGGTCGCCTATCGATGCAATCTTTCCAAGGTCGGCGCCGATGGCACCATGATCGACTTCGCCGGAGGGCATCCCTCCACCGAGGACGCAGCGGTCGTCATTGCTGCGCTACAGGCCGAACTCGGCGGTGACGGCATCGAGTTTCATCCCGGCGTCCAATACCGCCACATCATGGTGGCCCCGGCGGAGTGGGCCGAGGCCGACTGTGCGCCGCCACACGATCTCACCGGAAAGCCCTCGGTGTGGCCCACCGGTGCTGCTGCTCCGAGGCTGCAACGCCTCATGGACGCGTCCCGCGACGTGCTGGCCGATTCCAATCTCGATGCATCACAGATCTGGTTATGGGGTCAGGGGTTCCAGCCCCAGATGCCGTCGTTCAGTTCCACCTATGGCGTGCAGGCGGGACTGGTCACCGCCGTCGATCTCGTGCGCGGCCTCGGCGTGCTCACCGAGATCGAGATCGTTGAGCTCGCCACCGCAACCGGTTGGTACGACACCGACTACGAAGGCAAGCGCGACTGCGCGCTGCGTTCGCTGGAATCGGGTGCCGATCTGTTCATCATCCATGTCGAAGCCACCGATGAGGCCGGTCATGCCGGCAACGTCGAGGAGAAGGTCAAGGCCCTCGAGAACTGGGATTCCCGGATCCTCGCCGATCTTCTCCCTGCACTCGATGACATGGGGCCATGGCGGCTCCTGATGCTTCCCGATCACGCGACGCCACTCGCTACCCGAACCCACAGTTCCGACCCCGTTCCGTACCTGCTCGCCGATTCGGCGGTCGACGGTCCGGGTGGCGCCTACACCGAGGCCGGGGTGGCCGGTGCGCCGATCGTCGCCGGTCACGAACTCATGGGGCGTTTGCTCTCCGCGAACTAGTTCCCTACGCTTCCCATCGTCGATCCGGTCTGCAACGCAGCCTTGGTCGTCTCACCGCCGTCCGGCGGACCCCGGGGCACTGCGTTCCGGCTCTTCTCCCTCTCTTTCCATCCACTGCGCAACAACGTGCGCTCCGTGTCGCGGCTGATCTCCCGTCGCTGCGTCCACCCGATCCCCCTGAGGACTCCCCATGGCTGACCAACTCGAACGATCGATGCTCGAGGCGAAGGACCGCGATGAACTCATGTCCATCGCCAAAGCGCTCGGCGGCAAGCCTGCTGCCAGAGCCAAGAAGGCCACGGTCATCGATCTCATCCTCGAACTTGCCGGCGTAACCACGGCTGCCCCTGAGCCAGTCGATGAGCCGGTCGCCGAGACTGCAGTTGAGGATCTGACGTTTGAATCTGGTACTGATCCCAGCGCCGCTGTTGCGGACGAAGTTGCGGCTGGCGGCGAGACACCCCCCGATGCTGAACCGGCGCCGAGTGCAACCGTCGATCCTGATGTCGAGACTGTCCCCACCCCCGCCGAACTCCTCGACGATGTGAGCGGCGACCAAGGTGAGGGCGGAGAGGGAGGCCGTCGGCGTCGTCGTCGTGGACGCGATCGCAGCGGCGAGCGCGATGGTTCGCGTGAGGTCATCCGCGATACCAACCGTCCGGAGGAGTCGTTCGTCGGTGAGCCCACCGATGTGTCAGGAGTTCTTGATCTCCGTGATGAGGGTTACGGCTTCATCCGCGTGGCCGGATATCTGCCCACTCGGGACGATGTGTACGTGTCGGTCAAGCAGGTCCGGCAGTTCTCGCTTCGTCGCGGCGATCTCATTGCAGGAGCCTGTCGACCGGCGACCCGCAACGAGAAGAACCCGGCGCTTCTGCGCATCGATTCCGTGAACAGCGCCGATCCCGATGCGGCGCGTGATCGCCGTCGCTTCGAGGACCTCACTCCGCTCTTCCCCGACTCCAGGTTGTCCCTGTCGAGTCGCGACGAGCCCTACAACATGACTGCCCGCATCATCGATCTCATCTCGCCCATCGGCAAGGGTCAGCGTGGGCTCATCGTTTCGCCCCCCAAGGCCGGCAAGACCACGATCATGAAGCAGATCGCCAAGTCGATCGAACAGAACAATCCCGAGGTGCACGTCATGGTGCTGCTCGTCGACGAGCGGCCCGAAGAAGTCACCGACATGCGACGCTCGGTGTCGGGTGAAGTCATCGCCTCCACCTTCGATCGTCCGGCCGAGGAGCACACCGCCGTGGCCGAATTGGTCATCGAACGGGCCAAGCGCATGGTCGAGGATGGTCGCGATGTTGTCATCATCCTCGATGGCATTACCCGTCTCGCGCGCGCCTACAACCTCGCTGCTCCCGCCACTGGCCGTGTCATGTCCGGTGGTATCGACACCGGTGCGCTCTATCCGCCCAAGAAATTCTTCGGTGCAGCTCGCAACATCGAGGAGGGTGGCTCGCTCACGATCCTTGCGAGTGCGCTCGTCGATACCGGTTCGCGCATGGACGAGGTGATCTTCGAGGAGTTCAAGGGCACCGGCAATATGGAACTCCGACTCGATCGCCGTATGGCCGAGCGACGGATCTACCCGGCCATCGAGGTCGACGGCTCCTCCACCCGTCACGAGGAACTGCTTTATGACCGCAAGCAGCTCCAGAACGTCTACAAGCTGCGCCGGGTGCTCTCCGGTCTGGCCGCCGAGAGCGGTTCGGGTGCTTCCGGTCTCGAGATGCTCATCGATCGCCTCAGCAATTTCCGCACCAACGACGAGTTCCTGGCCGAGATCGCCAAGGGCTGATTCAACCCCTGCGAGTACCTTGCCCAGCGCTTGGTTCGACCGGGATTGCAGACAACCGCTTCCGTCCGGCAGACTTGCCGTTCCGATTTCTCACTGGAGTACCGCCATGAAGGCCGACATCCATCCCAATTACGTCGAGGCGACGGTCAAGTGCTCGTGTGGAAACACGTTCACCACCCGCTCCACCAAGGCTGAACTCAGTTCCGAACTCTGCAACGAGTGCCATCCGTTCTATACGGGCAAGCAGAAGCTCGTTGACACCGGTGGCCGCATCGAGAAGTTCGAGAAGCGCTACGGCAAGCGCCGTAAGTAACCTCCGCACCCGATCCCAGGGGCCTGTCGTTCCACTCGAACCAGACCAGCGCGCCGGGCTGTTCGCGGCCAAGGCGCGCGGGCTGGTCGCTGCGCATCTCCAACTCGACGCTGCCGTGCTCACAGGCAGGCCGCTTCCGTTCGGCGCGGCCGTGCTGCATGACGACCAACTCTGGGTGCTGCTCGGAGACCAGGCGGCTCGCAATTTGGGCCCCGCCATGGTCTGGGCCTCACGTCAGTCGTCGTCCGGGTTGCACCTGCTCGTGGATTCCGAGGTCGATACCGGCATCGTGGCCCGCCGCGCGGCGCTGTTCGCCGATCCTCCGCAGGTCTGGTCCGTGCGCGGTCGGGTCATCGCTCCTGCGGTGGCCGCTGGAGCGTGTGTACCGATCGAACCTTCGGCGGTCGCCCGCGATGCCGCAGTGGTGCTCCACGAGGCCGGACTCGAGGTCGTGGTCGAGCATGGCGAGATCCGCGGTGAGATCCGCGGACTCGAAGTTGCTCGCGTCGTGATCCAAGAAGATGCAGGTGCGAGGGTCGATGTCGGTGTTGGTCGACACGATCGCGAGGCCTTCGCCATGGTGCATGGCTCGGTGCCCACACCCGAGGCTCTGGCTTCGGTGATTGCCAGCGTTGATCGGGTCCGTCGACCCGAAGCTGAACCGCATCCGTTGCGTCAGTTGGCTCCCGAAGGTTGGCTGCGATGGCGCCTGCTCACCGATCCTTCACTCATCGGCCTCACTGAGCTCCGATTCGCGGAAGCTGCGCTCGAACGTGAGAGCGTCAAGGACACCGGCGCTGCGATCGCGTTCGGCCGCGACCACGAGGGCAATGATGTCGTCGTGGCCTGCTCCGTTGGTATTGATCTCGACCTCGTGCCATCCGCGGCCGACGCCCGGTTTTCTCTCAACCCCACCGCCCAGCTCCTGATCGTTCTTCCATCGCGAGATCTCCATCCCGCGGCGCATCAGCTGGCGGCACAGTTGGCGTATCCGGCGCGGTTCGTCACCGTTGATGGCGATTGGCGTGTCGCCCGCGCGGAGCAGTTCACGTGAGCATGCTCGATCGTCTCGATGATCTCGAGCGCGAGTACGCCGAGGTCGAGCGCTCCATCGCCGATCCGGCGGTCATCGCCGATCAGAGTCGCTACGCCGATCTCAGCCGTCGCTATCGCGATCTCGGAGAGTTGGTTGTGCGCCTGCGCGATCTCCGACAGGCAAATGCCGATCTCTCGATCGCCCGTGAGATGTACACCGAGGCCGACGCCGAGGATCGCGACATGCTCCGAGAGGAGATCGACGGCGCCGAAGCCGCAATCATCCGTCTCGATGAGGAGATCAAGGTCCTGTTGCTGCCCAAGGACCCGAACGATGATCGCAACGTCATCGTTGAAATCCGCGGCGCCGAGGGCGGCGAGGAGGCCAACCTCTTCGCTCGCGATCTGTTCGAGATGTATCGCTCCTATGCCTCGCGTCTCGGATGGAAGTTCGAGATCATGGAAGCCCAGGCGTCCGATCTCGGGGGCTTCGCCGACGTCACCTTCAGGGTCGCCGGCGATGGTGTCTGGAGCCGCATGAAACATGAGGGCGGCGTGCATCGTGTGCAGCGGGTGCCGGTCACCGAGAGTCAGGGCCGCGTGCACACCTCCTCGGCTGCTGTCACGGTGCTTCCCGAGGCCGATGAGGTCGACGTGCAACTCGATATGAACGAACTGCGGATCGACGTGTACCGGTCATCTGGTCCGGGCGGTCAGTCAGTGAACACCACCGACTCGGCGGTACGGGTCACTCATCTGCCCACGGGCGTCGTGGTGGCGATGCAGGACGAGAAGAGCCAGATCCAGAACCGCGAGAAAGCGTTGCGCGTGCTGCGCAGTCGGTTGCTGCAGGCCGAGCAGGATCGCCAGGCGGCAGAGGCTTCGGGTGCCCGTCGGGCCCAGACCGGCGGTGGCGGCCGTTCCGAGAAGATCCGCACCTACAACTTCAAGGAGAACCGCCTCTCCGACCATCGCATCGGGCTCACCCTGTACAAGCTCGACAAGATCCTCGGCGGCGAACTCGATGAGGTCGTCGATGCACTGGTGGCTGATGAACGGGCCACGCAGCTGCGCGATCGCGAAGGCTGATCCCATGGCGGAGGCCAACGGCACCGTGTCATGGCGAATGCTGCAAAGTGAGGCGGAGCGAGCACTCGCGGGTGCGAGTGAGAACCCCGCTTCGGATGCACGACGCATCATCGAACGGGCATCCGGGAACGAAGGCGCCCAGTACGTGCTCGGTCTCGACGACCTCGCCACGGAGCGCGGAGTGCACTATTTCGACCTCATGCTCGAGCGTCGGGTGCATGGCGAGCCGTTGCAGTACGTAGTCGGCAGTTGGGGATTCCGGCATCTCGATCTGCTGGTGGATGCACGGGTGCTGATCCCGCGCCCCGAGACCGAATCCGTCGTGGAGTTCGCGTTGTCCGAACTCGACGCGTTGCGAGCGAGTGCACCGGGCCGCTCATTGCTGGCGGTGGATCTCGGTACCGGTTCGGGAGCCATCGGCCTTTCGCTCGCATTCGAACGCGAACGGGTCGAGGTGTGGCTCACCGATGCATCCGACGCAGCTCTGGCCGTGGCCCGCGCCAACCTCGCCGGGATTGGTCGGGCTGGCACTCGCGTCACCATTGCGGCCGCGGGGGAGTGGTTCGCTGCTCTGCCCGGGGATCTGCGGGGTTCTATCGATCTCATTGTCTCCAACCCGCCCTATGTGGCCGACGGTGATGAGTTGCCAGCAGTGGTGCGCGACTGGGAACCAGCCTCAGCATTGTTTGCTGGTGCCGATGGGCTCGATGATCTCCGGGTGATCGTGGCCGAAGCACCGGAATGGTTATCGCCCGTCGGGTCGCTCGTCGTCGAACTGGCTCCGGCCCAGGCCCGGGAATTTGCTGAACTCGCTCGTCATGCGGGCTTTGATGGTGTGGAGATCAGGCAGGATCTCGCCGGGCGGGATCGAACAGTCGTCTGCCGACGGGGGCATTGAGCATGCAATCAGATTTCCGATACGACCCAACCTCACCGAACTTTCAGCGAACGCTCTTCGACGATTACCGAATGATGCGCAACGAAGCGCCGGTGTACCTCGATCCCGAAACCGGGGTCTATGCGCTCAGCCGGTTCGAGGATGTGTGGACTGCGGTCCATGACCACGAAACCTTCAGCAGCCATGTGGCCGAGGCCAACGGCCTGCTGCCACAGATGATCTATTTCGACCCACCCGAGCACACCGCGAGTCGAGCGTTGGTGTCGCGGGCGTTCACCCCTCGCCGGGTTGCCGAGGTTGAACCCACAGTTCGTCGCATGGCCGAGCAGTTATGTGACGAGATCTCATCGGGCGATCACTGCGAAGCCCAGCACGCGTACGCGGCGGTCCTCCCCAGCCTTGTCATCGCCCAACTCATCGGTGTTCCTGATTCACTCGTGCCCGAGTTTCGCAAGCAGACCGAATCGTTCCTCGAGATCACCTCGTCGGAGTCGTTCGCTGCTGCGGCGGGTGCGATCTACATGATGTTCGACGAGTTGCTGAAAGCCCGTCGTGCACACCCGACCGACGACATGATGTCGGCACTGCTCGACGCCGAACTCGACGGTCGCCGCTTGGAGGACTCCGAACTTCTCGGGTTCTGCATGCTGCTGATCCTCGCTGGCAACGACACCACGTCCAGCCTGATCGGCAACGGGCTCGTCCTGCTTGCCGCAGACCCTGCGCAACGGGCTGAACTTGTTGCCGACGAGTCGTTATGGCCCGGAGCGATCGAGGAACTGCTGCGTTGCGACTCACCGGTGCAGGTGCTTCCTCGTCAGACAACCCGTGAGGTCACCATGCACGGAGTCACCATCCCAGCTGATTCGCGCGTGATGCTCCTGTGGGGGTCGGCGAATCATGATGATCGCGAGTTCATTGATCCGGAACGCTTCGACATTCATCGTCGGTTCCTCCGTCATCTCGCCCTCGGTCACGGTGTGCATCACTGTCTTGGTGCGAACCTCGCCCGCCTCGAGGCGCGAGCCGCGTTCGAGCAGTGGCATCGACGCTTCCCCAACTACGAACTCGATGGCGAACCCATTCGTATCGATTCCATCTGGGCCCGCGCCCATGCGCGAGTACCGCTGAGATTCATCTGAACATCGGGGAGCGTTGAGGGCGATCGTTCGCAGCACGCGTACGATGCGGCGTGGCCATCGCCCTCGCACTCATCTCCTCGGTCCTGTGGGGCACGTCAGACTTCATTGGCGGAACCGTCTCCAAACGGCTGCCATCGTCAACGGTGCTGCTGTGGTCGAGTTTCGCCGCACTCC
>CAEMXZ010000057.1_pt1 | contig 13505 bp, 17 predicted proteins | sample 7263481 | NCBI WGS metagenome assembly CAEMXZ01 (sample SAMEA6813769, study PRJEB35770) | uncultured Microthrixaceae bacterium | biome: Freshwater; feature: Freshwater reservoir; material: water | place: Czech Republic | collected 2017-04-14 | depth 0.5m m
GAGATCGGTGAATCGATACGACCGGGCGATCGGAGACGATCACCGCGCCAGCCGATGAGCACAACCGTGACCAGCACGATCACCGCGAAAAACGCGAGCAGCGTCGGACCGATGCTCGAGGATGTGAATGCGTGCACCGACTCGAGCACACCGGACCTGGTGATGAATGTTCCGAGAATGGTGAGCGAGAACGTGGCGCACAGCAACGAGATGTTCCAGACGCGCAACATGCCGCGTCGTTCCTGCACGAGCACCGAATGCAGATATGCGGTACCGGTGAGCCAGGGCATGAAGGAAGCGTTCTCGACGGGGTCCCAGGCCCAGTAACCACCCCAACCCAGAACCTCGTAACTCCACCATGCGCCGAGGATGATGCCGACAGTGAGGAATCCCCATGCGATGAGGGTCCAGCGACGGGTGGCAAGCAGCCAGCCCTCTCCCACCCGACCAGTGACAAGTGCAGCGATGGCGAAGGCGAACGGCACGGTGAAACCCACATAGCCGAGATACAGCATCGGCGGATGGAACGCCATGAGCGGATGGTTCTGCAGCAATGGGTTGGGACCCGGGCCGTCGAATCCGGGTGGCGGCGAGAAGTTGCGGAACGGATTGGCCGGACCAGCCATCAGGTAGAAGAAGAAGAGCGCGACGAGCAGCATGGTGAACAGGGCCCAGCCGACGAGTGGATCGGCCAGTCGACGGCGGAACTTGATCACCACCGCCATGAGATAACCGCCGAGGATCATCGACCACAGGATGATCGACCCCTCAAGCGCACCCCAGAGTGTGGCGAAGTTGTAGAGGGCCGGGGTCTTCGTGGACCCGTTGTCGGCGACGAACTTCACGGTGAAGTCACGGGTAATCAGCGCTCGTTCCATGGCGATGAAGGCCAAGACACCACCGAGCAGCACAAGTGCGGCATAGAACCGGGAAAGACGGATGAGATCGGGTCGACGACGGATGAGCCCGTAGCCAACCGTGATGGCACCCAGCAAGGCAGCGGCGAGACCGAGCGTGACGCCGGCACGACCAAGTGCAACATTCATCGGGTACACGCCGGGGCGTCGACCACAGGCACGTTCCCGCCCTCTACGGCCTGATTCAGTCGGTCGGCCTCGTTGGCCTTGTAGACCTCGGAGTGCTTCACGATCATGAGGTTCGAATCGAAGGTGGTGGAGCCGTTCTCAGCGAAGTGCCCCTCGAGCAGCACTGCCTCGTTCTCCTTGAACATCTCGGGCGGATCGCCGACATGATGCACAGGAATCTCGACCCCGTTGAACGTGACGGCGAAAGCCACGCCCTCGCCAGTGCGTTCGATCGTGCAGGGGGCCACGGTGCCCTGCAGGCGGAATCGCTTCGTGCCGAGCGAATCCTTCTCGGCGACCGCCTCGTCGACATTGCGGTAGAAGGTGGATGCGCTACCGAGAGCCTGGACCACGAGGAACCCGCCGATGACGACGAGTGCGACGAGCGCGAGGTAGGTGGGCAGTCGCCGACGTCGACGACGCTTCGGCGCCTCGGAGGTTCGTGGAGTCAGCTCCATCGACGCTTCTCCGGGCGCACCTGCTTGGAGATCGAACGGCCCCGCACGATGGTGCGAATGGAATACGCACCGAGACCCCCGAACACGATGACCCATGCCGCGACGACGTAACCCCAGTTCCCGCTCATGACACGTCTCCCTCGGCGCGGCGTTCGGCGATTGCCGCATCGAGACCGGCGTCGTCGAGTTGATCCTCGAGCCAGGCGAGACGGAACCGATGGATGAGTAGCCAGGCGAACACCAGACCGATGGCGATGAAGCCGACGAAGAGCGAGAACAGCATCAGCCCTTCAATCTTGGCCCCCACCCCGTTGGCAAGAAGCGTGGGCTTCTGATGCAGGGTTCGCCACCACTGCACCGACTGGCGCACGATGATGACGTTCGGAACCAACAGCAGCCCGATGATGGCGGCACGCTTGGTGCGCACATCGTGATCAGCGGGAAGTCGACGCACGGCGAGATAGCCGAGCAGCAGGAGCAGCAACATCGACGTTGAGGTGAGTCGGGCATCCCAGACCCAGTAGACGCCCCATGTCGGACGGCCCCAGATCATGCCTGTGACCAGCACGATGGCGGTGAACACGGTGGCGATCTCGGCGCTGGCATAGGCCACAAGCTCCCACCAACTGGAGCCTCGCCACAGGAACATGGCTGAACCGATGGTCGTGAGGAAACAGCCGATGTAGGCGAAGGTGGCCGACGGAACATGCACGTAAAGAATGCGGACGACCTCACCCTGCGACGCATCGGGTGGACTCAGCACAAGACCGAATAGCGCGAGTGCAGCGAGGCCGAAAATGGCGAGCACACCAAGTACTCGCGTGGCACGCGAACCGGTCGAATCCAGACCCTCGGTTGCGGCGTCGAGCTGGGTGGTCAAGATTCCTCCAGGAGGGGACCGAAGCCGAAGATCCCGGCCACGACGTAGAGCGATGCGAAGATGCTCATCAGCCCGACCCACGGCCAGCCCTCCGACGGCGAACCGTTGAGCGCTGCCTCGAAGGCACGGGTGGATCCGATGAGGACCGGTGCGAGCACCGGTAACAGTAGGAGCGGGAGCAGGGTCTCACGCACTCGGAGACCAGCAGCCACTACGCCGTAGAGGGTACCGGCGGCAGCGATCGAAGCCGTCGCGATGACAGAGGTCACAGCGAGCAACACCCAGCCATCAATCCGGGAGGTGTAGAGCACCACCACACCGACTCCGAGAAGCGCCTCGAGCACGACGAGTTGCACCGAGACGGCCAGCACCTTCCCGAGGAAGATCCCCGCCGGATCGAGCCCCGACAGACGCAGCGCGTCACGGTTGCCGTCGGTGGACTCGATGGCGAACGACCGCTGCAGTGCCAACAACGCGCTGAACAGCACGGCGATCCAGTAGAGACCCGGAGTGGCCTCGGTGAGCACGCTCTTGTCGGGATCGAGCGCGAACGCGAACAGCACCAGCACCAGCAGTGCGAATGGCAGCACCTGATTGAGTGCGACCCTTGATCGGAGTTCGAGTCGGAGGTCCTTCCCGGCGATGAGCAATGCGTCGTGGATCACCGGGCACCGCCGTCGATCTGATCGGCTGGGAGAATCGAATCGGGACGGACGATACCGCCGGCGATGGTGACGACCGTATCGGCGAGTTGCAAGGACCGATCGAGCTCATGGGAACTGAGTACAACCGTTGCGCCGGCCGAAACCGCCTCACGCACCAATGCGTCGACGAGATCCCGGCCCTCCTGATCGAGCCCAGCGTGAGGTTCGTCGAGCAGCCAAAGCTCCGGTCGACGCGCGATCAGACAGGCCAAAGAGGTGCGCCGGCGCTGACCGGCCGACAGGCGACCGACCGCCACTGATCGCAGCCGACCATCGAGTCCGAGCCGACTGAGGGCCTGCTCCACATCGGTGGGGTTGGCACCGGCAGCCCGGGCCCAGAAGCGAACATTGTCGCCAACCGTGAGTTCGTCGTAGAGCCCAGTGGCATGACCCAACATGCCAACACGATGGCGCACCGGGCGCGGATCGGCCACGAGGTCGACGCCGAGGACCACGGCATCACCACCCGCCACCGGAACAAGGCCGGCGAGGGTGCGCAGCAGCGTGGTCTTCCCGGCACCGTTCGCGCCGCGGAGCAGCACGATCCGGCGCGCATCGATGTCGAGGTCGACACCGGCGAGGGCCGGGAACCGACCCAACAGGGCCACCGCCCCCCGGAGGTGGACCACGGGCCCCGATGTGAGGGCGGCGCTTGTTTGCTCCATGGAGAACCCAACCGTACCCGTGCCTCTACAGCGGGGACCAAGCCACCTGCCCAACAGTCTGATGGTGTGCCGTGCTCCCCACTCGCTAGGGTCGAGCGATGCCGTGGTGGAAAGTCGTTGGTGCAACCGGACGAATGATGATCCGAGCAGGCGGGCTGCTTCTATTGTTCGTCCTTTACCAGCTTTGGGGCACCGGTCTCGCCACTGATCGGGCCCAGAGCGATCTCAGCTCCCAATTCGAGAAGCTCCAGCAATCAGTTCCCGGGGATGGAAACACCACCGATCCGCTCACCGCCCCGACCGACCTCCTGATCCCAAAGCCCGGCGATCCCATCGGACGAATCGAGATCCCCCGCATCGGCGTCGATTTCATCATGGTGCAGAGCGTCGAACTCAAGTACCTGCAGAACGGTCCCGGTCATTTCCCCCAGACTCCCCTGCCGGGCCAGCCAGGGAACTCGGCGTTCGCTGGACATCGCACCACCTACAAGGCCCCGTTCAATCGCATCGATGAACTCTCCCCGGGCGACATCATCACCGTCACCACCCTGCAGGGAACATTCACCTTCAACGTGGACAGCCACGTTGGCGAGGACGGCCAGACCGAATCCGGCCACTTCATCGTCAAGCCCACAGATCTGAGCATCCTCGATCAGAATGTCGGCAATCGCATCACACTCATGGCTTGCAACCCGAAGTACAGCGCCGCCACCCGAATCGTCGTCACCGCCAAACTGGTCTCCCCTGTTGCCGCCGCCACCCCATTGCCCGACACCGACGGCACTGTCACCAACAACGCCGCGCTCGACTCTCTCGCAGGTGGCGACCCCAGGGCATGGCCGGCCGCAATCCTGTGGACCCTTCTCGTCTCCGGCGCGTGGTTCGCAACATGGCGGATCGCCCGAAGCTGGCGGAGGATTCCTGCGTACCTGATCGGAACCCCGATCGTGCTGTTGCTGCTGTTCTTCACCTTCCAGAACATCGCGCGGCTCCTGCCGGCCGGATTCTGATCGCAGGCTCCTGATGGCACCTCGCGGTCATCGTCACTGGCTCCTCATGGTGGCCGCCGTCTGTGCGGTCGCCGTCGTTGCGTCGACTCTCACCGGCTGCGGGAGTTCGACCACGTCATCGGTCGTGAAACTCGACCCGACCAGCACGACCACGGCCGCTCCCGACGACACCCCTTCGACCACCACGACGCTTGAGCCTGAGGCCGGGGCGGGCACCCAGTTCTACCTCTACACGCCGGTCACGGGTGATTGCATCGATCGGCGAACCATTGTCGATGGGAAAGCCGACACGAACCGCTCGACTCCCGATCCCGACGCCTCGCTCAGTGTGTCTGGTCAGGTCATCATCCGGTTCGACTGCGAGCGACCGCATCAGTACGAAGTCATCTACACCGACACCACCGAGGTTGCCGCCTCGCCCCCGCAGAGCCAGGAGGCATTCGTGGAACTCGCCAAACGGGTTTGCCCCCAGCGGTTCCGTGAGTACATCGGCCGTGATTACCAGGACTCCGGACTCGAGGTTGGGTGGTTCTTCCCGACTCCCGATCAGCAGGCCCAGCGCATCGAGTTCCTCGGCTGCCTCGCCTTCGATCCCAAGGGCAAGCTCACCGGTTCGGTCCGCAACTCCAATCGTTGACCGACCGGGTTCAGCGACCCTCGAACCTCGGTGTGCGCTTCTCGCCGAACGCGGCGAGTCCCTCGGCGAGGTCCGCGCTGGCCCACGCTGTTGCGAATGCCTCGGCATAGGTGGGTGTGGTGGCCTCGAAAGCATCGGCTTCGTCGAGTCCGAGCTTCAGCCCCTGCAAGGTGAGTGGGGCGAGGGTCGCGAGATGCGCGGCCCACTCCTGGCCGTCGGAGAGTTCGCCGATCCGATGCACCAATCCGAGATCGAAGGCACGTTGCCCGCTCATCACATCGGTGCTGAGCAGGACGTGACGGGCGGTGGATTGACCCACCAGTGCGACGAGTCGTCGGACAGTCCACTGGTCGACCATGAGCCCGAGCTTGGCAGCAGGCACACCGAAGCCAGCGGTGGCGGTGGCGATGCGCAGATCACAGGAAATGGCCAGCTGCGTGCCAGCGCCGAGCGCGAAACCGTCGATCATCGCGAGCGTGATGAATGGTGCTCGACGAAGCCCCTGGAGCACCTCTCCCAGGGCGGCGACGAAGCCTTCGTCCTCCACGCCACTGAGATCGGCTCCGGAACAGAAGTGACCGCCGGCGCCGGTGAGCGCGAGCACTCGCGAGCCCGCGTTCGCTGCCGATCGGAGCGCGGCATCAAGTCCGGCGAGCGCATCGTGATTGAGCGCGTTTCGCCGCTCGGGCCGATCGATGGTGACGAACGTGACGTGGTCCCGCTGTTCGAAATGAATCATGGGGGGAACGTAGTACCCCGAAGATCAGTCCCCGAAGATCAATGCAGCGGCGGGGCTGCTGGAACCACGGCGGCGATTGCTGTCCACGACTGCGGAGCTGCGCCGAGTCCGGTGCCGTCAGAGGCGTCCCAGTACTCCGCCCAGTTCGATCGCTGCGCTCCGGCAACAAGTGCAGCGCCGAGTGCGGCGGCATCAGCGGAACGACCATGCCGCCGAGCGGCAATCCACAGCAGATACGACAGCTGCGGCCAGGCCGGACCACGCCAGTAGGTCTGGGCGACAAAGGAAGGTTCGCCCCGATGCACACCCGATGGCCCGCAGTCGCCACCAAACGCAGACGGGTCGAGAAGCTGCGCGAACACCGCGTCAAGTCGATCGGAATCATCGATAACCAAAGCTGGGAGCAGGGCATCAAGGGATCGCACGCGCCCCGAGTCCGCTGAAGCGTCGCCCACATCAATCCATGAGCACAGCGCGTTGTCCCAACGCGAGTCGAGAGTGGAGATAAGTGTTCGGGCTGATTCGATCAGGTCCTGATCCCCGCTGACCGCGGCAAGTTCGAGCGCGTTGAACGCCACGAGCGCATTGAACCCGCAGCTCGCCACCCGAAAATCACTGTTCGCAATGGGCGAACCGAAACCATCCGTGATAACCGAGGCGACGAGTTCGCTCTTGCGCTGCCGCCACCGATCGATGGACCAGTCGCCATCGCACCAGTGGTCCCATCGCGGGCAGTCGTCAGCACCGCTCTCCCATGGATGACACAACGCAATGAGTCCGTCGACACGAGAGCGGACATCGAACAGGAACCGAAGTCCCCGTGTGGCTGGCTCGAGCAGCGATGTGACATCGACGCCGCGCCGATGAATCTCGGCGATGGCGTGCCCGAACATCGGGGGCTGGGTGATCGTCGAATGATCTGGTCGACCCCAGAAGTCGGCGTGGTGCAGCGGCGCGTACTCATAGTCAATATGCGGGACGAACCCCGCGGCGTTCTGGGTGCGGAAGAGATGCTGCAGTTCACTGAGCGCTCGACCGGGTTCACCGAACTGTGCCCAAGCAATGGCGTGGAAGCAGGAGTCCCAGAGCCACTGGAACGGATACACGTCGGCGTTGGGGACCGTGTAGCCCTCGGGACGCCAGTTGGCCTCCAGCACCGCGCGGGCCGCGGCCCGGAAGTGGGCGTCGTCCGCCGGTAGCGTGATCGGGCTGTCAGTCATCAGTCTCCGCCCTCATGATCCTTGGTTCCCATGCCCACCTGCGCTGTGCTCTCGTTCCGACTCGGACTCACCGACGGCGTCTCGATCGTGGCCGACACCTGGATGCGATCGCTGCGGGAACTCGGATTCGACATCGTGACTGTGGCCGGCGAAGGACCAGTGGATCTCGTGCTCCCGGATCTCGCGATCGGGCGCTGGCCCGACGGACGAGCCGGGGTCGAGGGACCGGACGCGGCCACGACCGACGAGGTCGATGAATTACACGCACTTGTTGAAGCCGCGCTCGCTGACGCCGACCTCGTCGTGGTGGAGAACCTGGGCACCATCCCGATGAACCTACCGGCAGCGCGGGCAGTGGCCCGCGCCCGATCTGGTCTACCCACCATCTGGCACCACCACGACCCCGCCTGGCAGCGAGACCGCTATCGCGACCTCGACGAACTGCCCGTCGACGACCCCGCGTGGCGTCATGTGACCATCAATGACCTCACCCGCCGCCAGTTGCAGGAGCGTGGGATCGCGTCGGTCACCATTCGTAACGGATTCGACCCGCTTCACCTGCGGGGAGATCGCGAAGCGGAACGGTTACGCCTCGGTTTTCGTTCCGACGAACTCGTGATGGTGCATCCGGTTCGAGCCATTGAACGCAAGGGTGTTCCGCAGGCCGTCGACCTCGCACGGTCGCTCGACGCCACCTACTGGCTGACCGGCCCGGCCGAGGAGGGCTACGGCAATGAACTCGAACACCATCTCGCTGCAGCTGCTGCCGCAGGAGTGCGGATCCGGCGCGACCTGCCCAACACGCTCGGCGACCTCTATGCCGCTGCTGACATCGTCGCGTTCCCGTCCACATGGGAGGGGTTCGGCAATCCTCCGGTGGAGGCCGCGCTGGCCCGTCGTCCGGCAGCTGTCGGCAGCTATCCGGTCGCCGGGGAACTGCGGGCGCTCGGTTTTCGCTGGTTCGATCCCGCCGATCCAGCGCCTCTCGCAGACTGGCTCGCCCATCCCGACGAGGAACTGCTCGAGCACAACTTCACCGTGGCCCGGACCCACCTCTCCCCCGAATCGGTCACCGACGCTCTCAAGGACCTCCTCGATGAGGCAGGCTGGTCGGCGTGACTCCCTCCCCCGACCACAGCGCCGACCCGGTTCGGGCCAACCGCGCCCGTATCGCCAGACTCTCGAGCCTCGGCCAGAGAATCGGCTACGCGATGTTCACTGTGGCTGTTGTGGCGTTCTTCATCGGCTTCTTCGCCGGATTCACCGACACCGTGACCACGCTGATCGTCGCCATGCTCATCGCCGGTTCGATACTGCTCGCCCCGGCGATCGTGGCCGGCTACGCCGTGAAGGCCGCTGAACGCGAAGACCGCGAGAACGGAATCTGAACGCTGGTTCAGGTGGGGTTGAGGCCGCGCAGACCCGACCAGGCCAGCGCGGCGACCTGCGCTGCGAGTTCATCAACGTCGAGATCGATCTCCTTCTCGAGCCAACGGATGCAGGTCTTCTCGTTGAGCCCGACCAATCCGTAGGCGAGGAGTCGCTGACGCTCACGGTCGAGACCGGGGACGACGATGAGATCGGCGAGATTGTCGACGAGCTCACGGTGCACGCGTCGGGCCACCTCGCTGAACTCGGGGTCGCGTCGGACCTCGGTGTCGAACAGCACCATGAAGCCGTCGCGGTTCTCATCTACCCAGTGCATGTAGGCGGCGGTTCCGAACTGCACCTGCTGGCGCGGTGACGACGCCTCGTCGACTGCTGCACGGATCGTGTTACCGAGATCACGACCCAGTTCGACGAGGAGTTCAAGGAACAGCTCGCGCTTTGACTCGAAATGTTGATAGAGCACCGGCTTGGTGACACCAGCCGACTCCGCGATGTCGTTCATCGAGGAGTCGTGGTAGCCAAGACGCGCAAATGTGGTGAGCGATGTGTCGAGGAGTTGTTGTCGTCGTGCCTTCGCCGGCAGGCGTGTGCTCACACTGGCTCCGTTCCGGTGAGGTTCATCGACTGATCGTCGGGGGCGAACCCCCGACGATCAGCAGACGCGATCAGAGACCGGACTTCTCGAGGATGTGCACGCCACAGGCAGAACCGAGGCCGATGACGTGAGCGAGTCCGACCTTGGCGCCCTCGATCTGACGGGGACCAGCCTCACCGCGAAGGTGATGGCAGATCTCCCAGATGTTTGCGATGCCAGTTGCAGCGATGGGATGACCCTTCGACTCGAGACCACCTGAGACATTGACCGGCGTGCTGCCGTCGCGCCAGGTAGCACCGGAGTTGAAGAAGTCGACCGCGCCGCCCTCGGGGCAGAGCATGAGGTTGTCGTAATGCACAAGCTCGGCGGTGGCGAAACAGTCATGGAGCTCAACGAGATCGAGGTCCTCTGGGCCGATGCCAGCAAGTTCATAGGCCTGCTTGGCCGCCATGCGCGTGAGCGTGTTGACGTTGGGCAGGATCTGGCAGCCCTCTTCATAGGGATCGGAGGTGAGCACCGAAGCGGAGATCTTGACCGCACGCTTCTGCTGCTCGGCCGAAAGGGTGCGCAGCTTCTCGCCCGACACGATGACCGCAGCAGCGGCACCATCGCTATTGGCCGAGCACATGGCACGGGTGTTCGGATAGGCGATCATCGGCTCGTTCATGATCTGCTCGAGCGACATGTCCTTCTGGATCGCCGCGAGCGGATTCAGCGTGGAGTTGCGGTGGTTCTTCTCCGAGATACGGGCGAACAGTTCGAAGCTGGTTCCGCCGTACTTGTGGCCGTACTCCATGCCGACCTGGGCGAACACGCCGGGCATCATGTCGGTACCGGTCTTGCCCTCGAGGGACGACACAGCACCAAAACGGCCGCTCGGGGTCCAGGTATCGGAGGCGGCGACGCCCATTCCGGCGCCGAGCATGCCAGCGCCCGAGAGCTTCTCGACACCGACGGCGAGACCCATCTCACATTCGCCGGCCTTGATGGCCATGATGACGGTGCGGATAGCAGTGGCGCCGGTTGCGCAGGCATTGGCCACGTTGAACACCGGAATGCCGGTCTGGCCGATCTGCTTCTGCAACTGCTGGCCGACACCGGCCGCAGCACCCATAAGGTTGCCGGCGGCGAGTACACCCATATCGGCCATGGTGACGCCGCCATCGGCGAGTGCAGCCATGGCGGCTTCGGCGGCGAGGTCGACAACATCCTTGTCAGGATGCTTGCCGAACTTGGTCATGTTGATCCCGAGGATCCAAAGGTCTTCGTTTGCCATGAGTGGTCTCCTCAGTTGATGGGCTCGAAGCCGTAGCCGATGGCTTCGGTTCCGGCGGTGTCGGCACCGAACGGCACGGTGGTGAGACGAACCTTCATGCCAAGCGTGATGTGCTCGGCATCGGGGGTGGTGTTGACGACATTGCCACGCACGCTGGTTCCACCGCAGTCGACGACTGCAGGAACGTACGGCGCGGTTCCGGGCATCCAGGGCGTGACGATGGTGAACGCACGCACCTCGCCCTCGGTGGCGATGTCGACACTGGCGAACGATGTGCCGAAACAGGAAGCACATGCATTACGACGATCGAAATAGCGAGCACCACAGGCGGTGCACTCATTGGCGACGAGATGCGGTGCATCTCCGAGTACGAGGTACTCGACCAACGGGATCTGGTTGGACACAATTCCCCCTTCTTGGCGACGGTCGCCGGAACGGAAGGATCATCGTACGGCACCCGCATCGACTCCCCCAATACGAACCGACCCCGCCCTACTCCAAACCGACCCCGCCCCACTCCAAACCGACCCCCGCCCCAATACGAACCTGTAGGTTGAGGAAATGTCTGGCTCGATTGACCGCCGCCGATTCCTCCTTCGCAGCCTCACCGGCGTTGCCGGTGCAGCGGTAGCCGTCGTCGCCGGACCCGAGTTCATTGGCACTGCCGGGGCCACTCCCCCAGCTTCGACTCCGCTGGCCAAGGGTCCCAACCTCGTGTTCGACTGGGATTTCGAGCTCGATACCGGCGGCGCCAGCCCCCGCGGCTGGATCCTCTCCTGAACATCGGCGACCCACCCGGCATTCTCCAGCCCCTGCGCTGGGAGCCCCGTCGGATCCTTGGCGAACCAGCGGCGATCGAAGCGCTCGACGCGCTCGGCGCCGCTCTCCGGGAGTCGGACTTCGCCAACAACCCCGACGGATGCGACGACGACTCCAAGCTCGGGCGATTCGCACTTGGCTATCCGTTGCATCACCGGATTGCGCGGGGATTCGTCGGCGGCGCACCTCGACTGGCCTCGCTCATCGAGGCGGAGGCTGCCGATATCGACGACGACGGCGAAGTCTCGCTGCGCTTCGAGGTGCTCGCCGGTGCGGGCGCACTGGCAATCCATCCCAGGGTCGGGATCGGCGGCGAGCGGGTCTACGCCGGCCCTGATTCCTGGATCCTGTTCACCCAGGTGTGGCGATTCGGTCTCGGCGGGGATCGCGCACTCGAACTTGGCACGGGGACCGGTCTTATTGCGTCTCTGCTTGCCCATCGCTACCGCAACGTCATCGCCACCGACATCACCGATGAAGCCGTTGCCACCGCGGCACTCTCCCGACGACTCCTCGAACCTGAGGTGCGCGATCGACTGTCGGTGGTGAGGGCTGATGTCGGCGAATCGTTCCGTCCAGCGAGCTTCGATCTCGTGACCGCCAACGCTCCATGGGTGCCGAGCTCGGCAGCGCACGGACACGTGTTCGCCGATGGCGGTCCATCTGGTTCCGAACTGCCGATGCGCTTCCTCGCCGACGGGCTTCGCCTCCTCCGACCCACCGGGACACTGGTACTGATGTGTGCCGACCTTCGCTTCGCCGACGACCGCGCCCCACTACGTGATGCACTCTCACGCCTTCGCTCCGAAGGGTTCACCACCGAAGTCGTCGTCACCCCGAAGGAAACCCCATTCACCTTCGAGGAGGAAGCAACTTCTGGACCACTCACCGGTCTTCGCAGCGCCCAGCACGTGACAGTCGCCGTGTATCGACAGCCGGGCCTTCGCGTGAAGGATGAATCAGAAATCTGAAACCAGTCACTTGTTGATTTCGCCCTGCAATTGTGTGACGCAGGACTCCGCGTGCGCGTCGCTCCCATTGATCTGTTCCACCGCACAGGCGAAACAGCCAGCCCGGAAATCCACCGCATTGCCGCGCAAACTGTGCAGACGAAATCGCCGCACTGGGTCAGCCCGCCAGCGAAGCCTGCCGGAATGAGCACGAAAATCCGCCGGCGCGTCGGCCGCTCTCGAGTGTCGCTGCGTGGGATCGGTGGAGAGGGCTGGCCCAAGCAATCACCACCAGTCCCAGACCCGGCGTTTCTGCTCGGCGAGCTCGCGAACCTCCTCAGACCCGGGGGGATTCTGGTCCTCGAGGTACCCAACTTCGACTCGGACGATGCACGCGGACTTCGTGCCGACTGGACCTACGCCGACAGGGACGAACACCGCGTCCATTTCACCCCAGATGGGCTCACCAAACTCGTCACTGCAGCGGGACTGCAGGTCGAGCATGCGGTGCAGTTCTCATCCAGCGTGTATGAGTCGCCCGAACGAACGTTGGAGCTGCGCAACGCAGCGCCTCTCGAGCACGTAGCGTGGCCGTCTCCTGACCTGATGCGGATCATCGCCCGGGCCCCAATTCTTCCAGCACCTTCCTGAACCGGAGTCTCTGATGCAGATCTTTATCAGGACAATTACGGGAAAGACCATCACCCTCGACGTGGAGCCGAGCGACTCCATCGACAACGTCAAGCAGAAGGTCCAGGACAAAGAAGGGATCCCTCCCGACCGGCAGCGTCTTATCTTCGCGGGCAAGCAGTTGGAAGACGGCCGAACGCTGTCGGACTACAACATCCAGAAGGAATCGCTCCTTCACCTAGTACTGCGCCTTCCAACCGCGACCGTCGCCACGTACGCCGACAAGTCGCTCAGCCCCCGACTCGGAGCCGGGCAGAAACTGCTCGAGATCAGCGACGGAACCACTGCCACCCAAAAAGTCGTCGGTGTACTCGGCGGCGCCACGCACCTGCTGACCTTCTGGATCAAAGGCACAGTCATCTGGACAATCGAGTTCACCGACACAACA
>CAEMXZ010000058.1_pt1 | contig 13142 bp, 7 predicted proteins | sample 7263481 | NCBI WGS metagenome assembly CAEMXZ01 (sample SAMEA6813769, study PRJEB35770) | uncultured Microthrixaceae bacterium | biome: Freshwater; feature: Freshwater reservoir; material: water | place: Czech Republic | collected 2017-04-14 | depth 0.5m m
GAAGGGCGGCGCTCCAGAAGCATCCGCCCCCGCCGCCGAGGAGTCTGCCGAAGCCGAAGCGCCAGCCGCTGAGGTCGAGGTCGAGGACGCACCTGCAGCCGAAGAGGCTGCAGCTGACGACACCGCTGCCGACGCACCCGAATCTGATGCACCCGAAGTATCTGCATCTGATGCCACTGAAACACCTGAAGCCTCGGCCGATGCCGACGCTGCACCCGAAGCACAAACCGACGATGCCCCGGCTGACGCCGAGGCCGACACTCAGGAGGGCTGATCATGGCCACCAAGGAAGAAATCCTCGACGCAATCGCCTCGATGTCCGTGCTCGAGCTCAGTGAGCTCCTCAAGGACTTCGAAGAGAAGTTCGGCGTGACCGCCGCTGCTCCCGTTGCCGTGGCTGCTGCCCCGGCCGCCGGTGGTGGCGCCGCCGAAGCCGCTGAAGAGAAGGACGAATTCGACGTCGTTCTCACCGGCGCTGGCGACAAGAAGATCCAGGTCATCAAGGAGGTGCGCGCGCTCACGAACCTCGGTCTCAAGGAGGCCAAGGATCTCGTCGACGGTGCTCCCCAGACCGTGATCGAGAACGCCTCGAAGGAAGACGCCGAGAAGGCCAAGGCTGCCCTTGAGGCCGCCGGCGCCAGCGTCGAACTCAAGTAAGACCTGCGGCTCCGGCCGCACGCAGTGTGATCGATGGCCCACCCCTCGGGGTGGGCCATCGGCGCGTCCGGACCCACCTAACTGGGCGGTTCGGGCGGGGGAGTGCTTGACCCGCGGGGAGTGGGGCCGTACTGTGCCCAACAATCTTTCCGGGGTAGAAGTGGATGATCCCCCGAGTGAGCGCCTGAATCGGTTCCGATTCCAGGGTTGCTCTTCCACGCGTCCTGCCTCTAGGATCGAACTTCGCCCTGCGCGCGCCCGGTGCCTCCCTTCCTCGTTCTCGAGGTCGTGACGCGCACCTCGTGCAGCGGAGCTTCGCCCACCTCCCCGAGGAGCCATCCTTGTCTGATCGTTCGACTGTCCGTGAGCGTTACTCGTTCGCCAACCTCGACGAAACATTGGCGCTGCCCGATCTGATCGCCATTCAGCGCGAATCGTTCGAGTGGTTCCTGCATCAGGGTCTCGCTGAGACCTTCCGCGACATCAGTCCCATCAAGGACTTCACCGAGACGCTCCAGCTCGAGCTGGAGTTCGATCCCGATGACGAAGACCTGCGCCCACCGCCGAAGTTCACGGTGGAGGAGTGCAAGGAGAAGGACATGACCTTCTCCGCACCGATCTTCGTGCGGGCCCGTTTCATGAACGCTGCCACCGGCGAAATCAAGGAACAGACCGTCTTCATGGGTGACTTCCCCATGATGACCGACAAGGGCACGTTCGTGATCAACGGCACCGAGCGCGTGGTCGTCTCGCAGCTCGTCCGTTCCCCCGGCGTGATCTTCCAGCCCGGTGAGCGCTTCCGTCTCCGCAACCTCTCGAAGCACCAGCTGGTCACCGGCACCATCCACCCCTACCGCGGCGAGTGGATCGAGTTCGACGTCGAGCAGAAGCCGGGCAAGGACGTCACCGCCGGCGCTCGCGTCGCCCGCAAGCGTCGTATCAGCCTGTTCGTGCTCCTGCGTGCCCTCGGCTACGACGAAGAGAACCACCCCGGATTCCTCGACCGCTTCGTGCGTCACTTCGACTTCCTCGAGGGTCAGTGGGAAAAGGATCGCGAACTCTTCCCGACCCAGGACGAAGCCCTCGTCGAGATCTACAAGCGTGCTCGTCCGGGCGAACCGCCGTCGGTCGATTCCGCTCGCGCGTACTTCAAGAACGCCTTCTTCGAGAGCCGTCGTTACGACCTCTCACGCGTTGGTCGCTACAAGCTCAACCGCAAGCTCGGCCCGGAACTCGACAAGCTCGAACAGCTTTTCGGAATCACTCTTGACCGTCCCGAGCTCGACCAGCCGGTGCTCACCCCGGCCGAGGTGCTCGCATCCACCTCGTACCTGCTCAACCTCGTGAATGCTGAGCCTGGCTACCGCCTCGACGATCAGGATCACTTCGCCAACCGTCGTATCCGTTCGGTGGGCGAGCTCATTCAGAACCAGGTTCGCATCGGTCTGTCTCGTATGGAGCGTGTCGTGCGTGAGCGCATGACCACCCAGGACGTCGAGGCGATCACTCCGCAGACCCTCATCAACATCCGTCCCGTGGTTGCTGCCATCAAGGAGTTCTTCGGAACCTCGCAGCTCTCGCAGTTCATGGATCAGGTCAATCCGCTCTCCGGCCTCACCCATCGTCGTCGCCTCTCGGCGCTCGGCCCGGGTGGTCTGTCCCGTGAGCGTGCTGGCTTCGAAGTCCGCGATGTGCATTTCAGCCACTACGGCCGCATGTGCCCCATCGAGACCCCTGAAGGTCCGAACATCGGTCTGATCGGTGCACTCGCCACCTTCGCCCGCGTCAACGAGTTCGGCTTCATCGAGTCGCCGTACCGCAAGGTCGTCAACGGTAAGGTCACCGACGAGATCGTCTACCTCGCCGCCGATGAGGAAGAGGAGTATGTCGTCGCCCAGGCGAACGCTCCGCTCAATCCTGACGGTTCGTTCAAGGCCGATCGCGTCCTCGTGCGTCGATCGCCGCAGGCCGCCACGCTCGGTGAACTCAAGCTCATGCTCGAGCGCGATGTCTTCTTCGGTGCCACCACCGAGATCTCCAACGTTCCGCCGATCGAGGTCCAACTCATGGACGTCTCGCCGAAGCAGATCGTTTCGGTTGCTACCGCACTCATCCCGTTCCTCGAGCACGACGACGCCAACCGTGCGCTCATGGGCGCCAACATGCAGCGTCAGGCTGTTCCGTTGCTGCGGGCCGAGGCTCCGTACATCGGAACCGGCATCGAGTCGCGTGCGGCTCGTGATGCCGCCGACATGATCCTCGCCATTGATGAGGGTGTCGTCACCCAGGTCGATGGGCGCACCATCACGGTGGAGTACAAGAGCAAGGGCCGCAAGGTGTATCGCCTGCTCAAGTTCGAGCGCTCCAACCAGGACACCTGCATCAACCAGAAGCCTTATGTGGCTGAGGGACAGAAAGTCAAGAAGGGCGACATCCTCGCCCACGGCCCCTCCACCGACAACGGCGAACTTGCGCTGGGCAAGAACCTCGTCGTGGCGTTCATGCCATGGGAGGGTTACAACTTCGAGGACGCCATCATCCTCTCGGAGCGACTGGTCAAGGACGACGTGCTCACGTCGATCCACATCCATGAGCACGAAGTCGATGCCCGCGACACCAAGCTTGGTCCGGAGGAGATCACCCGGGATATCCCGAATCTCTCCGACGAGATCCTCGCCGACCTCGACGAGCGCGGCATCATCCGCGTCGGCGCCGAGGTCTCAGCGGGCGATGTTCTGGTGGGCAAGGTCACCCCGAAGGGCGAAACCGAGCTCACTCCTGAAGAGCGCCTGCTGCGCGCCATCTTCGGTGAGAAGGCCCGCGAGGTGCGCGACACCTCGCTCAAGGTGCCCCACGGTGAGTCCGGCAAGATCATCGATGTCAAGGTGTTCTCCCGTGACGACGGCGACGAACTGCCGCCCGGTGTCAACCAACTCGTGCGGGTCTATGTCGCCCAGAAGCGCAAGATCAGCGTGGGCGACAAGCTCGCCGGTCGCCACGGCAACAAGGGCGTCATCTCCAAGATCCTCCCGATCGAGGACATGCCGTTCATGGCCGATGGCACCCCCGTCGACATCATCCTCAACCCGCTCGGCGTCCCGTCCCGTATGAACGTGGGTCAGGTACTCGAGGCTCATCTCGGCTACGCCGCCCGCTACGGCTGGGATGTCGATGGCGAGGACGTTGGTCAGCCCGCAATTCGCGGCACCGAGAAGAAGACCCGCCCGACCACCGCACCCGCCACGCTCGTGGCCACGCCGGTGTTCGATGGCGCTCACTGGGACGAAGAAGATCAGGCCGGCAAGCACCCGACCATCAAGTCGATCTTCCAGAACCTGAAGCCCGAAGCCGCCGATGCTCGCTACGGCGACAACGGACGCATGATGCAGGACGACGGCAAGGTCACGCTTTTCAACGGCCGCAGCGGAGAGCCCTACGACAACCCGATCACGGTCGGTGTCGTCTACATCCTCAAGCTCGCCCATCTGGTCGACGACAAGATCCACGCCCGGTCCACCGGTCCGTACTCCATGATCACCCAGCAGCCGCTGGGCGGTAAGGCCCAGTTCGGTGGCCAGCGATTCGGTGAGATGGAAGTGTGGGCACTCGAGGCCTACGGCGCTGCGTACTGCCTGCAGGAACTACTCACCATCAAGTCCGACGATGTCCTCGGCCGTGTCAAGGTCTACGAGGCCATTGTCAAGGGCGAGAACATCCCCGAGCCGGGTATCCCCGAGAGCTTCAAGGTTCTCATCAAGGAGATGCAGTCGCTCTGTCTCAACGTCGAGGTGCTCAACACCTCGGGTGCCGAGATCGAGATGCGCGAGCTCGACGAGGACATCTTCCGTACTGCTGAGGAACTCGGCATCGATCTGTCTCGCCCCGAACGTGGCAGCGATGAAGAAGATGCCCGCCGCCAGGCCGAAAGGGGCTGAAGGAATGGCAATGCTTGACGTCAATACATTCGATCAACTGCGTATCGGACTCGCCACCGCTGACTCGATCCGCACCTGGTCCAACGGCGAAGTGAAGAAGCCGGAGACCATCAACTACCGCACCCTCAAGCCTGAGAAGGACGGACTCTTCTGCGAGAAGATCTTCGGCCCGCAAAAGGACTGGGAGTGCTACTGCGGGAAGTACAAGCGTGTGCGCTTCAAGGGCATCATCTGCGAGCGCTGCGGAGTCGAGGTCACTCGTTCCAAGGTTCGTCGCGAGCGCATGGGCCATGTCGAGCTCGCCGCTCCCGTCGTGCACATCTGGTATCTGCGCGGCACTCGTTCGTGGCTGGCCTATCTGCTCATGGGCACTGAAGCCCGCGAGGAGATGAAGGCCAAGCAGCTCGAGAAGGTCATCTACTTCGCTGCCAACATCGTCACCTGGGTCGACGACGAGCGTCGTCATTCGGAACTTCCGAACCTCGAAATCGAGATGCTCGAGGAGGTCAAACTCATCGAGAAGGAGCGCGAGCTCGAACTTGCCAAGCGGTTCGAGGCGCTCGAGACCGAGATCACCCAACTCGAGAAGGACGGCGCCAAGGACACCGATATCAAGGCCCGTCAGCGTGCTTCCGACAAGGACCTCCAGTCCATCCGCGAGCGCTATGACGTCGAGCTCGACCTTGTCGTGCGTGCGTTCGAAGAGTTCAAGGACATCTTCGCCCGCAAGATCATCGAGGACGAGATGCTGTGGCGCGAACTCGTCGACCGCTACGGCGACTACTTCGAGGGTGGCATGGGCGCCGACGCCATCGCCCGTCTGATCGATCGCATCGATCTCGACGCCGATGAGATCCGTCTGCGCGAGCAGATCGATCCGCCGGAGGGCACCAAGCCCCTGTCGGCCCAGCGCAAGCAGAAGTCGATCAAGCGCCTCAAGATCGTGGCCGCGTTCAATCGCCGCGACGACAACGGCAAGCGCATCAACGACCCCCGAGCCATGATCCTCGACGTCGTTCCGGTGATCCCGCCGGAGCTGCGTCCGATGGTGCAGCTCGACGGTGGCCGTTTCGCGACCTCCGATCTCAACGATCTCTACCGTCGTGTGATCAACCGGAACAACCGTCTCAAGCGTCTGCTTGATCTCGGCGCTCCCGAGATCATCGTCAACAACGAGAAGCGCATGCTGCAGGAGGCCGTTGACGCACTGTTCGACAACGGTCGCCGTGGTCGCCCGGTCACTGGTCCGGGGAACCGTCCGCTCAAGTCGCTCTCCGACATGCTCAAGGGCAAGCAGGGTCGCTTCCGCCAGAACCTTCTCGGCAAGCGCGTCGACTACTCCGGCCGTTCGGTCATCGTGGTCGGCCCGACCCTCAAGCTCCATCAGTGCGGTCTGCCCAAGCTCATGGCGCTCGAACTGTTCAAGCCGTTCGTCATGAAGAAGCTTGTCGATGCCGAACTGGCCCAGAACATCAAGTCGGCCAAGCGCATGGTCGAGCGTCGTCGTCCGCAGGTGTGGGACGTCCTCGAGGACGTCATCAAGGAACACCCGGTCATGCTCAACCGTGCTCCTACGCTCCATCGTCTGGGTATCCAGGCGTTCGAGCCGGTGCTCGTCGAGGGTAAGGCCATCCAGGTGCACCCGCTTGTATGCGTGGCCTTCAACGCCGACTTCGACGGCGATCAGATGGCTGTCCATCTGCCGCTGTCAGCCGAAGCGCAGGCTGAGGCCCGGGTGCTCATGCTCTCGGCCAACAACATCCTGTCGCCGGCCGATGGTCGACCGCTCGTCACGCCCACCCAGGACCTCATCATCGGTGCCTTCTACCTGACCGAATCGGTCGAGGCCGCCAAGGGTGAGGGTCGGGTGTTCCGTGCACTCGACGAGGTCGAGCAGGCCTACGAACGTGGAGATATCGATCTCCACGCACTCATCGAGTACCGCAACCCCGAGCACATCACCGGTGAGGAGAACGGTCGCCCCGTCTACCGTCGCACCACCGCTGGTCGCGTGTTCTTCAACACCACGCTGCCCGAGGGCTTCGAGTACCAGAACGCCCGCGTCGACAAGAAGGTCATGGGCCGCATCGTCGATGACCTCGCCCATAACTACGACAAGGCCGTCGTCGCCAAGAGCCTCGATGCCATCAAGGACCTCTGCTACCGCTACGCCACCAAGTCCGGCCTCACGATTTCGATCGAGGACGTCAAGACCCCCGTGCTCAAGGCGGAGATCCTCGAGCGTCATGAGAAGGAAGCCGACAAGGTCGAGACCCAGTTCCGTCGCGGCATCATCACCGATGGTGAGCGTCGTCAGAAGGAAGTTGAGATCTGGACCACGGCCACCGATGAGGTGCGCACCGAGATGGAGCGCACACTCAAGGCCGAGCAGTTCAACCCCATCGAGATGATGGTTGGTTCCGGTGCTCGCGGAAACATGATGCAGGTGCGTCAGATCGCCGGTATGCGCGGCCTCGTGGCCAACCCCCGCGGCGACATGATTCCCCGACCGATCAAGTCCAACTTCCGTGAGGGTCTCACGATGTTGGAGTACTTCATCGCCACGCCCGGCGCCCGTAAGGGACTGGTCGATACGGCGCTACGTACTGCGGACTCCGGTTACCTCACCCGTCGACTCGTCGACGTGGCCCAGGAACTCATCATCAATGATGAGGACCCCTTCGCCAGCGGCAACGCGGTCCGCGGTATCTGGATCGAGGACATCGAAGCCGATCGCGCCGGTAAGCGCTCCTGGCTCGAGGTTCGCCTCTTCAGCCGCACGCTGGCCGATGACGTCACGCTGGCCGATGGCACTGTGTACGCCCGTGGAACCGTCGTCGGAGAAGACGAGATGGCTGCTCTGCGTGACGATGCCACCATCACCCGGGTCCGCGTACTCTCGCCGCTCACCGATGATTCCGATCTCGGCGTCTCGGCGGCTTGCTATGGCCTCTCGCTGGCCACCGGCAAGCTCATCGAACAGGGTGAGGCCGTTGGCGTCATCGCTGCTCAGTCGATCGGCGAGCCCGGTACACAGCTCACCATGCGTACGTTCCACACCGGTGGTATCGCCGGTGCCGACATCGCCGGTGGTCTTCCCCGAGTCGTCGAACTTTTCGAGTCCCGCACGCCCAAGGGCAAGGCAACGCTGTCACGCCTCACCGGCGTAGTGCGTATCGCTGAGGACGAGGGCAAGGGTCGGGTCATCACCGTTGTCGATGACAACGGCGTCGAGGAGGCCTATCTGGTTCCCGGTCTCGCCCGTCTCGAAGTTGTCGACGGACAGCAGATCAATGCCGGCGATCCCATCGTCGATGGTCCGCGCGATCCCAAGGAACTCATCGAGATCAAGGGCGTGCAGGAGACCCAGCAGTACCTCGTGCAGGAAGTCCAGAAGGTCTACCGCGACCAGGGTGTTCCGATCCACGACAAGCACATCGAACTCATCGTGCGTCAGATGACCCGCAAGATCGCAGTGCAGGATCCGGGCGAGTCCGACTTCCTGCCGGGCGAGCGTGTCGACTCCAAGGTGTACCGAGATGTCAACCGTGCACTCGTGATGGAAGGGAAGAAGCCCGCTGAGGGTCGCCCCGAGATCATGGGTATCACCAAGGCCTCGCTGGCCACCGACTCCTGGCTATCAGCAGCATCGTTCCAGGAGACCACGCGTGTGCTCACTGAAGCCGCCATCGAGTCCAAGAGTGACTCGCTGCTCGGCCTCAAGGAGAACATCATCATCGGCAAGCTCATCCCGGCCGGTACGGGCATGTCCTCCTACAAGGACATCACCACGGCTGCTCCCGACTACGCACCGATGGAGTTCTACTCCTCAGGTGAGGACGAGAGCGATGATCTGGCTGCGATGCTGGCTGATCGGATGGCGGGTGACATGGTCGCCGGAACCGGCGATCTCGCCGAGAACGCTGAGGAGGAGCCCGATGCAGAAATCATCGATCTCCCCCGTGCCGAAGCTGCCGAGTAACACCTGAAGTGGGGGAGATCCGGTCCCGGATCTCCCCTGAAGTATCCGCCCGTGGTTCGGGTCGGACGGTCGATCCGACCGCCCTGAACTGCAGGTTTGCCGAGTCCGACTCGGTCACCCTACGATTGCCGTCCGGCTCTGGGGCCTGTTCACCCCATCGCCAGCATTTTTGAACGCCAGACCAGAACGCAAGAAAGGTCCGTTGTGCCCACGATTCAGCAGTTGGTCCGAAAGGGTCGCCAGTCAAAGCCCGCCAAGGGCAAGACCCCAGCCCTGAAGGGCGCGCCCCAGCGACGGGGCGTGTGTACACGCGTGTACACCACCACCCCGAAGAAGCCGAACTCGGCGCTTCGCAAGGTGGCCCGTGTCCGTCTGTCGAGCGGCATGGAAGTCACGGCCTATATCCCCGGCGAGGGTCACAACCTTCAGGAACACTCCATCGTGCTCGTTCGCGGTGGTCGTGTGAAGGATCTTCCCGGCGTTCGTTACAAGATCATCCGCGGCACCCTTGACACCTCGGGTGTGCGCGACCGCAAGCAGGCCCGTAGTCGTTACGGCGCCAAGAAGGAGAGCTGACGTGCCCCGTAAGGGTCCCGCACCCCGCCGCGAACTCATGCCCGACCCGATCTACCGATCGATCGTCGTCACCCAGTTCGTCAACAAGGTCCTGCAGCGCGGCAAGCGCTCCACGGCCGAACGTATCGTCTACGACGCCCTCGAGATGATCGCCGCCAAGACCGGCGAGGATCCCATCGCCACGCTCAAGCGTGCCGTCGATGGCGTGAAGCCCCAGCTCGAGGTGCGCAGCCGTCGTGTCGGCGGCGCCACCTACCAGGTGCCGGTCGAGGTGCGTCCCCGACGCGCCAACACCCTCGCCATCCGCTGGCTCGTCGGCTACTCGCGTCAGCGCCGTGAGCGCACCATGGCCGAGCGCCTTGCGAACGAACTCATGGATGCCGCGAACGGCGTCGGTGCATCAGTGAAGCGTCGTGAAGACCTTTACAAGATGGCTGAATCCAACAAGGCTTTCGCCCACTACCGCTGGTAATCGCCACGGGGCTGGCACTCACGGACGCCCCGCCCGCAGGCGGGGCGCCGTCGCGACTGCCCCCCACACCCGTAACCCCCCGAATCCCACACTGACAGGACTGAGACGATGGCCACTCGCCAAACTTCGCTCCAGATGACCCGCAACATCGGCATCATGGCCCATATCGACGCGGGTAAGACCACGACGACCGAGCGGATCCTCTACTACACCGGCAAGAACTACAAGATCGGTGAGGTGCACGAGGGCGGCGCCACCATGGACTGGATGGTCCAGGAGCAAGAGCGTGGCATCACCATCACCTCAGCGGCGACCACCTGTTTCTGGGAAGACCACCGCATCAACATCATCGACACCCCGGGCCACGTTGACTTCACCGTCGAGGTGGAGCGTTCGCTGCGCGTGCTCGACGGCGCCGTCGCAGTGTTCGACGGAGTTGCCGGTGTGGAACCCCAGACCGAGACGGTGTGGCGTCAGGCCAACAAGTACAACGTGCCCCGCATCTGCTTCGTGAACAAGATGGATCGCCTCGGCGCCAACTTCTTCGATGCGCTGGCCTCCATCAAGGATCGTCTCGAGGCCAACACCGCTGTGCTGCAGCTGCCCATCGGCTACGAGGGTGATTACTCCGGCGTTGTTGATCTCGTCACCATGGAAGCCCTTGTGTGGCTCAACGAGGAACTCGGCGCCAAGTGGGAGGTCCGGGAGATCCCGGCCGATCTCGCTGATCAGGCTGCCGAGTACCGCAACGAGCTCCTCGAGACCGTTGCCACCGCTGATGAATTCATCATGGAGAAGTTCCTCGGCGAAGAAGAGATCACCGTCGACGAACTTCGTGCCGCTATCCGTCGTGCCACCATCGCCGGCGAGATCGTGCCCGTGCTCAACGGCACCGCCTTCAAGAACAAGGGCGTGCAGCCGCTGCTCGACGCTGTCATCTGGTACCTGCCCTCGCCGCTCGATCTTCCCCCGGTGCACGGCAACAACCTCAAGGGCGACACCGAACTCACACGTGATGCCAAGGACGATGCTCCGTTCGCCGCGCTGGCTTTCAAGATCATGACCGATCCGCACGTAGGCAAGCTCACGTACTTCCGGGTCTACTCGGGCAACCTTGAAAAGGGCGCTCAGGTGATGAACGCCCGCACCCAGTCCAAGGAGCGCATCGGTCGTCTCCTCGAGATGCACGCCAACGATCGCTTCGATCTCGATCAGGTCTTCGCCGGCGACATCGTTGCGGGTATTGGTTTCAAGAACACCAAGACCGGCGACACCCTGTGCGATATTTCGAACCCGATCGTGCTCGAAGAACTGATCTTCCCGGAGCCCGTGATCCACGTGGCTGTCGAGCCCAAGACCAAGGCCGATCAGGACAAGATGTCCAAGGCTCTGTTCTCTCTCGCCGAAGAGGATCCCACCTTCCAGGTCCGCACCGATGAGGACACCGCCCAGACCGTCATCTCCGGCATGGGCGAGCTGCACCTCGAGGTGCTCGTCGACCGCATGCTGCGTGAGTTCAAAGTCGACGCCACTGTCGGTAAGCCACAGGTGGCCTATCGCGAGACCATCACCCGCACCGTCGAAGACTCCACCTACACCCATAAGAAGCAGTCGGGTGGTTCGGGCCAGTACGCCGAGGTCACGATCACGCTCGAGAACACCGGTCCCGGTGGCGGCTACGAGTTCGTCGACAAGATCTCCGGTGGTCGCATCCCGAAGGAATACATCCCCTCGGTCGACCACGGCATCCAGTCAGCGCTCGCCGCAGGCGTGCTTGCCGGGTACCCCACCGTTGATGTGCGGGCCATCCTCACCGACGGCAAGTACCACGACGTCGACTCCTCCGAAATGGCTTTCAAGATCGCCGGAACCATGGCGTTCAAGGAAGCCGCCCGCAAGGCCAAGCCATGCCTGCTCGAACCCATCATGAACGTCGAGGTCTCCACCCCCGACGACTACATGGGCGACGTCATGGGCGATCTCTCCTCCCGTCGCGGCAAGCTCGGCGGCATGGAGCAGAAGGGCAACTCGCAGATCATCCGGGCTCAAGTACCGCTGTCGGAGATGTTCGGTTACGCTACCGACCTTCGTTCGCGCAGTCAGGGCCGCGCTACCTACACCATGCAGTTCGACTCGTATCAGCAGATGCCGTCCGCTGCACAGGAAGAAATCGTCACCCGCGTTCGCGGGGAATGAGTAGGACATGAACGGGGGGCTCCGGCCCCCTCACCAAGCACGGCGAACGCCGTCGCTGCAGCAACAAAATCGCACCTTTCCAACCAATCCACTCGTCCGAGAACGGACACAACACCAGGAGATCCACCGCCATGGCGCGTGAAAAGTTTGAGCGGAATAAGCCGCATGCGAATGTGGGAACGATGGGCCATATTGATCATGGCAAGACCACGTTGACTGCTGCGATTACGAAGGTTCTGGCGGATGCTGATCCGTCGAATAACTCGTTCACGGAGTTCGCGAATATTGATAAGGCTCCTGAGGAGCGTGAGCGTGGTATCACGATCAATATTTCTCATGTTGAGTATGAGACTGAGGGTCGTCATTACGCGCATGTTGATATGCCGGGTCATGCTGATTACATCAAGAACATGATCACGGGTGCCGCGCAGGTTGATGGTGCGATTCTGGTTGTGTCGGCTGCTGATGGTCCGATGCCGCAGACCCGTGAGCATGTGTTGCTTGCCCGTCAGGTTGGTGTGCCGGCGATTGTTGTGGCGTTGAACAAGGTCGACATGGTTGATGATGAGGAGCTTCTTGATCTTGTGGAGCTTGAGGTTCGTGAGCTTCTCAATGAGTATGAGTTCCCGGGTGATGATGTTCCGGTGGTGAAGGTCTCGGCGTTGAAGGCGCTTGAGGGTGATGCCACGGCAACTGCGCAGATCATGGAGTTGATGGCTGCTGTTGATGCCTATATCCCGCAGCCTGAGCGTGATACTGACAAGCCGTTCCTTATGCCGATCGAGGATGTGTTCACGATCACTGGTCGTGGCACGGTCGTGACCGGTCGTGTGGAGCAGGGCATTGTTCACACTGGTGACGAGATCGAGATCGTTGGTATCAAGGCGACGCAGAAGACCACGTGTACTGGTGTTGAGATGTTCCGCAAGCTTCTTGATGAGGGTCGCGCTGGTGACAACATTGGTGCGCTTCTTCGTGGCACGAAGAAGGAAGATGTTGAGCGTGGTCAGGTGCTCGCGAAGCCTGGTTCGATCACTCCTCATACCCAGTTCGAGGCTCAGACCTATGTGTTGACGAAGGAAGAAGGCGGCCGTCATAAGCCGTTCTTCACGAATTATCGTCCGCAGTTCTATTTCCGTACGACTGACGTCACTGGTCAGATCACGCTTCCTGAGGGAACCGAGATGTGTATTCCTGGTGATAACACGGAGATGGTTGTTGAACTCATTCATCCGATCGCGATGGAAGACGGTCTTCGTTTCGCCATCCGTGAGGGTGGTCGTACCGTGGGCGCCGGCCGCGTCACCAAGATCCTCAAGTAAGC
>CAEMXZ010000059.1_pt1 | contig 13071 bp, 14 predicted proteins | sample 7263481 | NCBI WGS metagenome assembly CAEMXZ01 (sample SAMEA6813769, study PRJEB35770) | uncultured Microthrixaceae bacterium | biome: Freshwater; feature: Freshwater reservoir; material: water | place: Czech Republic | collected 2017-04-14 | depth 0.5m m
CTGGGGGTCTTTCACATGGAGCGGACGACGAGAACCGTCGTCGCTTCGCTCCTCCTCCCGAATCTCTCGGCACGCGAGAAGACCCCCAGCCAAAACTGGGGGTCTTTCACATGGAGCGGACGACGAGATTCGAACTCGCGACCCTCACCTTGGCAAGGTGATGCTCTACCAGCTGAGCCACGTCCGCAGGAGTTGTCACCATAGCAAGCCCGAGCGCTCGGACAAAAAGCAGCGACCGACAGCTCAGGCAGAAGGGGGCCGAAGATCGATTGTGAGCGTCAGCACGCCATCAGCGACGGTCGCAGCGGCATCGCCGATAATTGCGAAGTCCTGAAAATCAAACTGGGCCTGCTCGATGAAGCGAGCTCGTTCCTCCCCAGCGACGGGCGGTAGCGGCCTGTTCTTCACCGCATGCGCTCTGTCACGGAACCGCTTGAGCATTGCATCAAGGTCGAGATCGTCAGCCATGGCTCTACGCTAGATCGGCGGCGGCAGGACCGGGGCCGCTCGTGAATCCGGGACGGGTATGGCGCCAGTAGATGACGCTGAGGGCGATGAATCCTGCGGCGACGAAAACCAGTCCAATGATGACGAAAAGCACCTTGACGCCCGTCGAGAGACCGCCCGATTTCGAACCTGTTGACCCCGGGACGACGACACCGCTCTTCGCGCCTGTGGTCGAGGTCGTGGATGATTGCGGCGACTTGGTCGACGAGGTCGTGCTGCTCGGTGCCGCAGTCGTGGGAGCTGGTGTCTGACCGCCACCCTGCTGTGTCCGAGTGGTCGTCGTGGTCGTGGACTCGGTTGTGGTCGGAGCTTCGATCGTCGTGGTCGTGGACTCTGTCGTTGTCGGAGCTTCGGTGGTTGTAGTCGTGGGTTCGATCGTGGTGGTCGGGTCCTCCGCTCCGGCCGCCGAGAACGTACCAAGCACGACAGATCCGAGAACCGTGACACCGAGCAGCAACATCAGCACAGCGCGTCGAAACTCTGCTCGCATTCCCTGGCGATGTTCGATTCGAGTTCGAGCTCTGGCCGGCACGAGGGGAACCATAGTGGGAAGACCACTGCGCGATCCCCGACCAAAAGTCGTTCAACGTTGATGTTGTGGACACGAATACGTGGTTCGTCCGCCGATTGTTCGCCGCAGAAGCGATGCTCCATCAATCGGACATGATCCATTACGCATGCGACTCTGTTGGAGATCGCCCATATGCGAACCTCCGCGTCGAGTGAGTTGGCGCAGCGTCCGACGCATCACGCGGCGCAGTTGCGCAATGTCATCGACGACAAGTGAGCGCGAGGCGCGTGCCGGGTCGAATCCCGCGCGCCACAGGATCTCGTCAGTCAGCAGGTTCCCGAGGCCAGCCAGACGACTCTGGTCCATGAGCCGCGCCTTCAGTGGCGCAACACTGCCATCGAGGATCGAGGTGAGCTGCCCAAGCGTCACCTCCGATGCATCCGGGCCTAGTGCTGTCTCATCGGGATCGAGTTCGACACCACCGAGGCGGCGGGGATCGCGCATACGCAGCGCTCCCCCATCATCGAGATGCACGATGAAACGCTCCCATGCAGGATCCCGGCGATGACTCGAATATTCGAGCGCGTCGATCGTGTGATGTCCGTCGACATCGAGAACACCGGTCATTCCGAACCGCAGCCCCACGGTGGGTCCGGTGGTCTCGAGCAGCAGGAGTTTGCCGATCCGACGATCGGCGGTGATCCGCTCATCGACGAGCGCAGCGGTGATTGATACTGCATCGAGTCCACCCTTGAGGTACCACGCATCGGGGGCGTCCACGGCGACGATCCGACGACCCACAGCAGTGGCCGCAGCGCGTCGGTAAATCTCGATCTCGAGCATCTCGGGCATGGATCAACTTCCAGTCTTCACCGCAGGGGTTGGTCAGCGTGCGGTCGCGACCCGATCAAGTGACTGGGCGAAATCGGCGAGAAGATCGCCGGCGTGTTCGAGACCCACCGAGACGCGCACCGTTCCCGGTCTGATTCCGTTGGCCTCGAGTTCCTCGGCTGTCAGATTCACATGAGTGGTGGAGGCCGGATGAGTCACGAGAGTCTCCGGCCCACCCAATGAAGTTGCCAGCTGCGCGATCTCGAGCGACTCGACGAAGATGCGCCCCGCTTCGAGACCACCAGCGAGATCAAAGGTGAGCAGTCCGCCCGGCAGCGCCATCTGGCGCTGGGCGAGCGCGAACTGCGGATGAGATTCGAGGCCCGGCCACCGGACCGCTTCGACGAGTGGGTGGCCCTCCAGAGCGTGCGCGAGTTCGCCGGCATTGGCGCTCTGGCGTTCGAGCCGAACACCAAGTGTGCGCAGTCCGCGGGTTCCGTTCATGGCATCGAACGGCGACGCATTCGCACCCTGCAGCACAGCGAACGAATACAGCCAGTTGACCAACTCTGCGGACCCTGCCACCACGCCGAGCGTTGCGTCGTTATGACCGGCGATTGCTTTGGTGGCTGAATGGATAACCAGGTCAACGCCGTGCTCGAGCGGGCGTTGGACGAGCGGCGTGGCAAAGGTGGAATCCACCACTGTCATCGGACCGGCAATCGCTCCGAGTTCATCGAGGTCGACGAGATCGAGACGCGGATTGGCGGGAGTCTCGGCGAAGACCAACGTGGTGCGACCGGGGATGACAGCCGCAGCGAACGCCCCTGGTTCGGTGCCGTCCACAAAGGTGACATCGATCCCGAAACGCGGACACGCCGTCTGCAGCAACAGCTGCGTGCCGGCATAGAGCTGCCGCTGGGCGACGATGTGATCCCCCTTCGAGCAAAGACCGAGGATCACCGCACTGATCGCGCCCATGCCGGAGGCAAACGCACGGGCGGTCTCTGCCCCCTCGAGCTGCGCGATCGCGTCCTCGAAACCATTCACGGTGGGGTTTCCGTAGCGACTGTAGAAGCGTGCCGAGCCGACTCCCGTGGCCATCCGTCGACCCTCCTCGACCGTGGGAGTCACGAACGTGGTGGTCGCCCACAGGATCGGGGCCAGCGCGGTGTCGTTATCGGCACGCCCGGCACGGATGGCGCGGGTCTCGGGATGGAGTTCGTCGTGGTTCATCAGATTTCCGTTCGAGGGTGGTTGCGCAACTGCGCGAGGAAAGGAGCCACAGCGGCACCGACCTGATCGGGACAGGTGAGGAATCCGTCGTGCCCCTCGACGCAGTGGATGACGCCATGGGTGACAGTGCCACCATTGGCGGCGATGAGATCTCGCAGTTGCTCCTGCTGATACGGCGGATAGAGCGCATCAGAATCGATTGCCATCGTGAGGACCGGCGCAGTGATGCGAGCCAGTGCCCGATCGATACCGGCGCGACCGCGACCAATGTCATGAAGATCCATGGCGCGCGCGATCGCCAGATACGAGTTCGCGTCGAAACGACGAACCAGTTTCTCTCCCTGCCTGTCGAGATAACTCTCGACCTGGAACCGTTGCCACGCCGTGAATCCTGTGTCGAGCGAGTCGAACTGCTTCCGGTCGAACCGCTCGGCGAACTCCGATTCGGTGCGGTAGGTGATGTGGGCCATCTCGCGGGCCACAGCGAGACCTCCGTGTGGCCCCGCTCCCGGTGCAGCGTCGTAATAGTCACCACCGTTCCAGTTCGGATCAAGCACGATCGCACTTCGCTGCACGCTCGAATACGCGATCTGCTGGGCGCTGGCGGCCGCGGTCGTTGCGATGGCCACGAGGCCACCCACTCGATCCGGGTACATCACCGCCCATTCGAGTGCCTGCATCCCGCCCATCGAGCCGCCAATGACTGCCAGCCAGCGTTCGACGCCGAGTTCATCGGCCACCGCCTTCTGGCTCCGCACGATGTCGCGAATAGTGATGGTCGGGAAGGTTGATCCGTAGGGGCGATCGGTGGTCGGATCGATTGACGATGGGCCGGTGGATCCCTGACACCCCCCCAGCACATTCACGCACACCACGAACAGTTCATCGGTGTCAACGGCGCGGCCCGGACCAATGAGTCGATGCCACCAACCCTTGGACGCGCCGCCCACCTCGGAATCCCCCGCCGCATGGCTGTCGCCCGTAAGCGCGTGACAGATGAGCACTGCATTCGACGCGTCCGGAGCGAGCGTGCCCCAGGTCTCGTACGCCACCGTGACACCACGCAACACTCCCCCGCCCTCGAGCGAGAAGGGTCGTCCCGGAGTGACCTCGACGAAGCGTCGATCACCCACGGGGTCGCCGACACGCCACGCGCCGGTGGCGGGTAGCAGGTCGGCGCTCAGCGGCGCCCGACTGGTGGGCTTGGTCATCATGCTCCTCGAACTGGTGGTTGCCACCACCCGAGGGTGGAGGCCGCATCCCCGCCGGACTGGCGGGTTGGCACCTTGGGTGTTCGCCCCAGGTTGCCGAGCCCGATTCCCCGGGCCACTCCTGATGTGGAACACCATGCTGCCTGAGGCTGCAGAGTCCGGTCAAACACTGACGGCATCCCATCCCGAAACAATCGACAGAGAATCTGTCAGAACATTAGAATCAATCCATGACGACTTCCTCGATCGAACCCACGCCCGAACAGATGGCAACCCTCTTCGCCTCGACCGACGACGGTCCGGTGGTGATGCTGAACCTGTTGCGTTACCTCGACGTTGCCAGCGATGGCAGTGGTCGCACCGGCCGCGAGGCGTACAACGACTACAGCGCCGCAGTCCTTCCGATGGTGGCCGTTCGTGGCGGTGGCATCGTCTATTTCGGAACCACCAGCCCCACGGTGGTCGGCCCGGTCGACGAACAGTGGGACGACATCGTGCTCGTCATGTACCCGAACCGTGCGGCATTCATCGACATGACCACCAGCGCCGAGTACCTGGCGATCATGGGCGACCGCACCGCAGCGCTCGCCGACAGCCGCCTCGTTCCCACCTCGCAGATCAGTTTCTGATCAGCTTGTGATCACGGCCTGAACGGTCCGGGGTCTGACCCCGGGCCGGGCCGGCCAAACACTCACGCAGAAACTGCGTCGGCCTTCGGGTCCCATGCGGTCAGATCAGCCAGATTCGGGTTGTTCGAAAACACCTCGACGATGGGCTGATCAAGCTTGAGCCGCTTCAGCAGACGCTTGACCTCGAGTTCCTCGTTCCACAGGACAAGCGTGACTACCACGCCGGACTCACCAGCGCGTGCTGTGCGACCAGAGCGGTGCAGATACGCCTTGTGATCCTCGGGCGGGTCGTAGTGGATGACCACATTCACATCGTCGACGTGAATACCTCGGGCCGCAACATCGGTGGCGACGAGAACGGCAAGCTTGCCTTCGGAGAAATCGGCAAGTGCTTTCTCGCGCTGGCTCTGGCGGAGATCCCCGTGAATAGAGGCAGCTTCGACGCCCTCACGACGGAGATCGCTGGCCACCCGGTCGGCGGCCCGTTTCGTGCGCACGAAGATGATGGTTCGATTGGCCGCAGCCGAGATCTTCGCGGCGACCCGGATCTTGTCCATATCGTGCACCGCCAGGAACCGATGGGTCATCTCGTCGACGGTGACCTGTTCGGACACAACCTCATGCATCACCGGATCGGTCTGGTAGCGCTTGATGAGCGTGTCGACCACACCATCGAGCGTGGCGGAGAACAGCAGCGTCTGATGAGAACCGGGGATGTGGCGGAGGATCCACTCGACCTGCGGGAGGAATCCCATATCGGCCATGCGATCGGCCTCGTCAAGCACCACCTGCATGATGTCGTCGAGTGAGATCTCCTTGCGGTCGATCATGTCGATCATGCGGCCGGGCGTGGCCACCACGATCTCGACGCCCTTGTCGAGCTCGGCAATCTGGGTCTCCATCTTGGCGCCGCCGTAGATGGCACTCACGGTGAGTGATCGCGCTTTGGCCAGCGGTTCGAGTTCGTCGCGCACCTGCGTGGCGAGCTCTCGAGTGGGGACGAGGATGAGTGCACGTGGTCGCCTCGGCGTCGCCGTAGCGACGGTCTCGAGCACGGGAAGACCGAAGGCAAGGGTCTTGCCCGAGCCGGTCTTGGCCTTGCCACAGACGTCGCGACCTGCGAGCGCGTCGGGGATGGTCAGTTCCTGCACAGGGAACGGACTGGTGATGCCGCGGGCCTCAAGGGCTGCGACGAAATCTGCTGACACGCCGAGATCGGCGAATGTGGTCATGGGAAGCCTCGGGGGGAAGGGAACCCGGTGGCGATCGACGATCGAGCCCGGTTCCGGTGGTGCGACGCCCCTCAGACGCCGCCTGTGTTCCCCCAGATGCTACCCCTGATGGACCAGCGATGCTCTCAGGATGGAAGAACAGCCTCGATGGCCGCGACCAGTTCGTCGGCCTCGGGATCGACGGTGGGACGGAAACGGCCCACGATCGAACCGCCCGGAGCCACGAGGAACTTCTCGAAGTTCCACTGGATGTCACCGGCTTCGCCGGCGGCATCAGACGAGGCAGTGAGTTCTGCGTAGAGCGCATGGCGGTCGTCGCCGTTGACATCGATCTTCTCGGTGAGCGGGAAGCTGACCCCATAGGTGGACGAACAGAAGGTGGCGATCTCCTCGGGTGTTCCGGGTTCCTGGCCCATGAACTGGTTGCAGGGAACCCCGAGCACGGTGAACCCACGATCGGCGTAGCGCTGCTGAAGTCGTTCGAGGCCCTCATACTGCGGGGTGAGTCCGCACTTGGATGCCACATTCACGATGAGCACGGCATTGCTGTCGAAGGCGTGCAGGTCGGCGGCGGTGCCGTCGAGGTTGGCGATTGATGCATCAAAGAGACTCATGGTCTGACTCCTGGTCGGTTTTGGTTGCTGTGGATTCGGAAGATGGAGATTCGGGTGATTCGGGATCTGCGTGTTGCGAGGATTCGGCGGTGTCAGTTGCGGGGATGGTTTCGGTGGCATCGGCATCGGCGTCGGGAGACCAGCGATGACCATCGATGTAGGGCTCGTCGGTGTCACTAGGTCGGCGGCGCAGCCCACGGATGGCGAAGATGAGAAGTGAACCACCGATCCCGAGGATCGACAACCAGATGTTCACCCGGAGCCCGAAGATCTCGCTGGCCTCGTCGACCCGTAGTGCTTCGATCCAGAGGCGACCGACGAAGTACCCGAGCACGTAGAGCGGGAGAATGTTGCCCGGGCGCAGTACCCGACGACGATCAACAGCGATGAGTGCACCACACAGCGCCAGGTTCCAGAGCATCTCGTAGAGGAACGTCGGATGGAAGGTGGTGGCGCCGATGTACTCGAGCGGTCGGTGCACCGCATTGATCCGCACTCCCCACGGCAGGCTTGTCGGGCGTCCGAAGAGCTCCTGGTTCCACCAGTTGCCGAGTCGCCCGATGGCTTGCGCCAACGGCAGGGCCGGCACGACTGCATCGAGGATCGATGGGAGACGCGCACCACGACGCCGGGCGGCCCACACCCCCACCGCGATACCGAGCGCCATTCCCCCGGGGATACCGAGACCGCCCTGCCAGATCTTGAGCGCATCGAGCCAACGTCCCTCGTAGGAGCGCCAGTCGGTGAGCACGTGATAGAGCCGGGCGCCGATGAGGCCTGCCGGAACCGCCCACATGGCGATGTTGTACAGATCTTCGGGATTGCCACCCCGAGCACGCCACCTGGCGCGCCCGAGTTCCACTGCGGCGACAACGCCAAGGGCGATCATCAACCCATACATGTGGAACGGCCCGAGCGTGCTCGAGCCCGGACTCGGGATGGATCCCAGCATCAACCGGCCAGGGATTCGGCGCTGATGGCGTAGAGGTCCTCGAACCCAGCGGTGACCGCCGGGGCCAGACCGGCGACGCCAGAAAGCAGATTGGCGGCATAGAACCGGGCGATGGTGATGCGCGCCTGCAGGTACTCGGCATCGCCGACGCCTGCATCAAGGTCGGCCTTCGCTGCAAGGGCGGCCTCGGCGAGGTAGCGACCACCAGTGAGCAGCCCGAACATACGCAGGAACGGCGTGGCGCCGGCAAGCGCGTTGCGCACATCAGCAACGCCATGTTCGGTGAGCCAGGCAACGGTGTCGGTGACCGTGACATGAGCAGAGGCAAGTTCCGTGCGGATGACATCGAACTGCGCACCGGCTGCAGCAAGTTGCCCATCGAGCGCAGCGATGTCGGCCATGAACGACCCGACGATGGCTCCGCCGCGCATCGGGAGCTTGCGACCGACGAGATCCATGGCCTGGATCCCATTGGTTCCCTCGTAGATCGAGGTGATGCGGGCGTCACGGAAATGCTGGGGCACGCCGCTCTCTTCGATGTAGCCCATGCCGCCATAGATCTGGATGGCCAGCGAGGTGACCTCGATGCCCATATCGGTGCCGAATCCCTTGGAGATGGGGATGAGCAGTTCCACGAGGTCCTGATAGCGCTGACGAACCTCGGGGTCGGGATGGTGGTTGGCGAGGTCGAGCGCCTGCGCGTTGACATACACCGTGGCCCGAAGCGCATCGATCAGCGACTTCATCGTGAGCAGCATGCGCCGCACGTCGGGGAGGTCGATGATGAGCGACATCTCGGTGCCCGTGGCGCCCGGGGCGCGACCCTGACGGCGCTCCTGCGCGTACTGCAATGCGTCCTGATACGAGCGTTCGGCCAGCGCGAGACCTTCGAGACCAACCGACAAGCGGGCGTTATTCATCATCGTGAACATGTAGCGCATGCCCTGGTTCTCCTCGCCGATGAGGTACCCGATGGCGCCGTCGTTCTCGCCGTAGCTCATGACACAGGTGGGACTGGCCTTGATGCCCATCTTGTGCTCGATCGAGACACAGGTGACATCGTTGCGCTCGCCGAGCGAGCCGTCGTCGTTGACGAGGAACTTGGGCACGATGAAACACGAGATGCCCTTGGTCCCGGCAGGAGCATCGGGAGTGCGAGCCAGTACGAGATGCACGATGTTGTCGACCATGTCGTGCTCACCGAAGGAGATGTAGATCTTGGTGCCACTGATGCGCCAGGAGCCGTCGCCGGCGGGAACCGCCTTGGTGCGCACCGCGCCGACATCGGAACCGGCCTGCGGTTCGGTGAGGTTCATGGTTCCGGTCCATTCACCGGTGACCATGCGCTTGAGATAACGCTCCTTCTGCTCCTCGTTGCCGTGGTGCATGAGCAGATCGATCGCGCCCTGGGTGAGCAGCGGGGCCATGGAGAACGCCATGTTGGCCGAGGAGATGAACTCCTGCATCGTGATGCCGACCAACCACGGGAAGCCGCCACCGTCGTAGACCTCAGGGAACGGCACGCCCGGCCAACCGGCCTCGACGTAGCGCTTGTAGCCATCGATGAAGCCCGAGGGCGTGCGCACAGTGTTGGTGCTGGGATCATGCTGGGATCCCTCGAGATCGCCCACCCGGTTCAGCGGGGCAATGACCTCGGCCACGAACTTGGCGTTCTCCTCGAGCACTCCCATGATGGTCTCGGGATCGAGACCCGAGTACTCGGGAAGCTCACAGAGCGCACCGAGATCGGTGAGGTGCTCGAGCACGAATCGGATGTCACGAAGGGGAGGTCTATAGTCAGCCACGGCGGAAGGCTAGACCGGAGGCGCCTCAGATTTCTCGCCCGCGTGCCAAGCTTGGCGACATGACTGATCTGACATGGCAAGGCGATGTCGCCATCATCACGATGGCGCAGGGAGAGAACCGATTCGATCTCGAGGAGACCACGCGCTGGCATGCGCTGCTCGACGAAGTCGAAGCCCACGACGGACCCCTTGCGCTGGTCACCACCGGCACCGACAAGTTCTATTCGAACGGCCTCAATCTCGACTGGCTCATGGCGAATCAGCCCGAGGCCGGCCACATGCTGCGTGAGCTCAATCGGGTGTGGGGCAGGATCCTTGGTCTCGACTGCATCACCGTCGCCGCCGTGAACGGACATTGCTTCGGCGCAGGAGCGCTGCTGTCGAGTGCTCATGATCGCATCGTGATGCGCGCTGATCGCGGCTACTGGTGCATGCCCGAGCTCGATCTCGGCCTCCCGGTCTCCGACAAGATGGCGGCGCTGCTGCAGGCCCGACTCCCCCGCACCGCCATCCACGAAGCACTGATGACCGCTCGCCGCTTTACGGGTAGCGAGGCACTCGCCGCCGGCATCGTGGCCGAGATCGCCGAGGCCGACGCTGTGCTTTCCACCGCCGTTGCATGGGCTGCAGCCATCGCACCGAAGTCCCGTGAGGTCATCGCCGAGCACAAGCGACTCCTCTACAGCGACGTCATCGCTTCCCTCACCGGCCGCTGAGCGATCGCACTAGCGTTCCGGCCATGTCTGACGCCCGCGGTGCCATCGAGAATCTGCTCTACAGCTACGCCAACGCCATCGACGCCGGCGACTACGAAGCCATCGGTGCCCTGTTCGAGCACGCCGCGATCGCGTTGGAAGACGGCACCGCCATCGCCACGGGCGCCGCTGCGATCACGGCTCTCTACACCTCCACTACTCGCAAGTACGACGATGGCACTCCTCGCACGCACCATGTCACGACCAACCCACTCATCGAGTTGGCCGCCGATGGCACCAGCGCAGTGTGCCGGTCGCGCTTCACGGTGTTCCAGCAGACCGACCTGGTGAATCTCCAGCCGATCATTGCCGGGCACTACACCGACTCATTCGAATGCGTCGACGGAACCTGGCGCTTCACCGAACGACGCATGCGTCCCACGCTCTACGGCGATCTCTCCCAACACCTACTCATCGAGGATATGCAAACACCATGAACGATCTCTTCGACATCTCCGGCAAGGTTGCACTCGTCACCGGTGGCTCCCGCGGTATCGGGCTCATGATCGCCCAAGGCTTCGTCGAAGCTGGCGCCAAGGTCTACATCTCGTCGCGCAAAGCTTCGGTGTGTGATGAGGTCGCCGCAGAACTGAGCGCCATCGGCGAGTGCATCTCGCTGCCCGCCGATCTCTCCATCGAGGCGGAATGTCGCCGACTGGCCGACGAGATCCTCCAACGCGAGAACGGCCGACTCGACATCCTCATCAACAATGCCGGCGCCACCTGGGGAACCCCGCTCGCCGAGTTCGACGATGCCGCCTGGGATCGAGTGCTCGATCTGAATGTGAAGGGTGTGTTCCACCTCGCGCGCTTCCTGCACCCGGCGCTCGCTGCTGCCGGCACCCACGAGGTGCCCGCTCGCATCGTCAACATTGGTTCGGTCGATGGACTGCATGTGCCCTCGCTCGAGACCTACTCCTACTCAGCGTCGAAAGCGGCGGTGCATCACATGACCCGCGTGCTGGCCTCGAAGTTCGCGGCCGACCACATCACGGTCAACGCCATCGCTCCGGGACCGTTCGAATCGAAAATGATGGCGGCAACGCTCGACGCATTCGGCGACGCCATCAGGTCCCAGGTGCCGATGCGGCGTATCGGAGAACCCTCCGATATGGCCGGCGCAGCGATCTTCCTGTGCTCAAAGGCAGGCTCATACGTCACCGGTACCGTGCTGCCGGTCGACGGCGGCATCATCGGCACGCTCTGAGGTTGAGCGTCGCTCTTAGGTGAGAGCGATGAACGCCAGCACCACGAGCAGTGCCACCACGATGCCGATGCCGGCGATGATGGGTCCTGCTGCACCCTTCGGGATCTTGATGAGTCCGAAGTCGAGGAGATCCTCGCGGCTGCGCTTGAGTCGATACGCGTTGTCCGCCGGAGTACCGACCTTGGGAAGGTGCTTCTGGGGCTTGCGCGGTTTTTTGGTCTTCTTGTGGTTCGCCACGCAGTGAGGCTAGCCCCCGACCACCGCCGGCGATGACAGAATCCAGGGATGGACCTCGGACCGATGCCCCCCACTGCCGATGTTGGTCCCGTCGCCCCCGATGCGGGGCACCTCGAGCCCATCGCCCCCGGCGTCTGGGTGTGGATAGGCACCGACGGCAATGGTCGCCCGGGACCCAACGTGGGGGTCATCGTCGAGGCCGACGGCATCACACTCGTCGACACCACCCCGGCACCATCGGCCGCTCGTGCACTCAACGACGAACTCAAGCGCTTCGGCGTGCCGGTTCGCAGGGTCGTCTACACCTCCAGCCATGTCGAGAGCGTTGGCGGTTCGGCGGTGTTCTGGATGGCCGCCCGCTACGGCCGGGCCCAGACCAACGCCCTGCTCGAGCAGCCGGTTCCGGTCGAGGGTTACCGCCGACTCATGCCCGGCTACGCCCACGACTACGACGAGTCGTTCGCCACCCGACCGGTCTCCCATGTTGTTGACGCCGCCGCGTGGCTCACACCACTGGTGTGTGCGGTTCCGGTCGCCGGCCAGCAGCAGGAGAACCTCGTCGTGCTGGTGCCATCGGCGGGCACCATGTTCACGGGAGCGTTCGCAACCTTCGGCACAACACCCAACGCCTGGGACGGCCAACCCGAACAATGGGCCGACACCCTCGGCGAGCTGCGGGAACAGGCGAACGTGATCGTTCCCGGTATTGGTCCGGTGGGCGATGGCATGGCGCTCATGGTCATGCAGGCGTACCTCTACGCCGTGTGCGATTCCGAGGGTGATGCTCGGCGCATTCCCGATGGACCCTGGGATGACTGGAGCGAACGCTCGCTTGATGCGGTCAACGTTGAACGTGCCGTCGCAGTGGCTTCCGGTTCCACCGACGTACCGGTCGCGATGCTGCAACGATTGGGACTCACCCCATGACCGACTCCCCGAGCATCGACTCCGCCAACACTGACTCCACGAACACTGACTCCCCCATCGACCCCAACAAGATCCCGGTGGGTGCGGCCACCGTGGTGCTCATGCGTGATGGCGAACATGGCCCGGAGGTGCTGCTGGCCCGCCGTAACAGTCGACTGTTCTTCGCCGGTGGTGCGTGGGTGTTCCCCGGCGGCCGGATCGATCTCGCCGACCACGGCGATGACTACCCCGGCGTGCCGTTCGATGAGAGCGACCCACGATTCATCGAGGTGGCGCGGCGAGCGTGTGTGCGAGAGGCCGCCGAGGAGGCAGACGCGCTCATCACCGCCGAGGATCTTGTGTGGATGTCGCACTGGACCCCGCCGATGGAAGCCGCCAAGCGGTTCTCCACGTTCTTCTTCATCGGTCCGGCACCCC
>CAEMXZ010000060.1_pt1 | contig 12915 bp, 12 predicted proteins | sample 7263481 | NCBI WGS metagenome assembly CAEMXZ01 (sample SAMEA6813769, study PRJEB35770) | uncultured Microthrixaceae bacterium | biome: Freshwater; feature: Freshwater reservoir; material: water | place: Czech Republic | collected 2017-04-14 | depth 0.5m m
AACCACACGACCCTGCACCCTCATTCGAAATCATGAAAACCTCGGCCTGAATCGCTCACTCAATCGCGGCATGCAACGGGCAACAGGCGAGTTCATCGTGTGCCTCGACGCGGATGATTCGCTGCTTCCACATATGGTCGAATCCCATGCGCGACTTTTGCGCGAGTCAACTGATCTCGTCCTCGTCCACGGCGACGGACGTCGGGTTGATCAACACGGCACCATTCTCGTCGAGTCAATCGTCATGGAACATCGGTCCTCTCCCGCACCCTCTGGGATGATCTTCACCGAGCTCCTCGTCGATCCCCGATTCATCCACTTCTCGACGGTCATGATGCGCAGGTCGGCAATCGACGCTGTGGGCCTCTTCGACGAGGACTTGGCGTATCAGGACTTCGATATGTTGCTGAGACTCGCCCGAATCGGCCCCATCCAAAATTCGGACTCGGTCGACACCGAAGTGCTCAGTTCGCCGAACTCGATGACGCATACGATCGGCGCAGCGCTCCCTCTCAGCATGCTCAAAGTCTTCGCAAAGTGGCGGCACGACCCAGGGATCCCAGCGACACAACTTCGCACGAAGGCTGCAGCGTGCGTCCTGGAGATTGCGGGCCGCCAAGAAACTCTGACCCTACGATCCTCGATCCGGGCACTTCGCACCGCGGCATTGATCTACCCCGACCCTCGGATGCTGGTTGAAGCATGTGTGCTCCTCGCCCGATCTGCTGCCGGTCGTGCGCTGCATCGAGGTCGACGGGCCGCTGATGAGAACTCATAGCCCCGGCAGTACCGCCCGCGAGGACCACTTCGAAAGCTAGATCAGCACCTGTCTGACAGACTCTGCCATCGACCGGGGGGACCGGCCATCCATGACGGGAGATCACAGTGGCGAGACAACGGCCAACCGTGCTGGTGGCGGGTCTGGGCGATACGGGAGTGCTCGTGGCCACGCGCCTTTCGCGATCCTGCGACGTGATCGGGGTCTCTACCCGACCGGCGTTGATGAGCGGGCAGGAGTTAGGTACCCGGCTCACCGATCTGCCCCGTTGGCGGCGCACGTACCTCGTTCCCTTTGCCCGATTCCGACGACTCGACGCCATCGACTTCGTGCACGGCCGAATTCTGCACACCGACCTCGACCACAACGCCGTCGATGTCGAGACCTCCTCGGGCAAACTCCGTCGGATCAGCTACGACGCGTTCGTCATCGCCACCGGCGTGAGCAACGGATTCTGGCGCCATGATCGGGTCGAGGACCTCACGACGATTGACGATGCACTCGCAGCGGTGAACCGGACTCTCGAAACCGCAGCAACGATCGCCGTCGTGGGCGGTGGGGCGACGGGCGTGAGCGTGGCCGACAACCTGGCCCGTCGGGGCGGCTCTCAGGTGCACCTGTTCATCAGTGGGGATCAGCCGCTGCCCGACTTCCATCCCGATGTGCGCAGCTGGATTCTGCGTCGACTGGAGTCCGACGGAGTCACCGCGCATACCGGGCACCGAGCCGTCGTCCCCGGAGGTTCCGCGCTCGACACCCTCACCACCGAACCGATCGAATGGTCGACAGGTCAAGCGCCGTTCGCCGCTGACGTCGTGCTCTGGGCGGTCGGTGCCGCACGACCGCACACATCATTCCTCCCTTCATCGATTCTCGACCAGCAAGGGTTCGTGAACGTCGATTCGCATCTGCGCGTGATCGGCCAGTCGAACGTGTTCGCTGTCGGCGATGTGGCCGCGAGCGATCCGCTACGAAGCTCCGCCCGCAACTGGGGTTATCGCGTGATCGTCGCCAACGTCCGGGCACTTCTGGCGGGCCGCGAGTCCAAGTTCCGCAGCTTCAAGCCCGCCCCCTATCGCTGGGGCTCGTTGCTCGGGCTGCAGTCCGACGGGCTCACCGTGGTGCAGCCCAACGGCAAGCGCGTTCGTATCCCCCACCCGATCGCGCAGCGCCTACTTCTCGGCGCATTCGTACAACGAGTGCTCTACGGCGGACTGCGCCGGACCAACAGCTAGCCCGTGCCGGCGCCGCGCATACCTACCCCAAAGGGACAGGCCTCAACATCGGGTCCTCGGGTACTGTGACCGCCATGTCCGAAAACTCCCCCACTCTCAGATTGAGCCACGCCACCCTTGCGGTGCGCGACATCGACCGCATGGTCGCGTTTTACACCGAGGTACTCGGCTTCCACGTCACCAACCGCGGCGAACCGATGCCGGGTGGCGGATCGATGGCGTTCATCTCCCAGGACCCAAACGAGCATCACCAGATCGTGATGGTCGAGATGGCGGAGCCGGCGCCGCAGGAATTCATGATGCTTGACCATCTCGCGTTCCGCACCGGAACACTCGACGACCTCCGCATCATCGGCGAGCGTCTCGTCGCGGGCGGAGTCACCGATGTCACCCCCATCTCCCACGGCAACGCATGGTCGCTGTACTTCACCGACCCTGAGGGCAACGGCCTCGAATGTTTCGTCGACTCACCATTCCACGTGGCGCAGCCATACGCCGATGGACTCGATCTTTCAACCAGCGACGACGAAATTGAAGCCACCACCCGCGAGAAACTCACCGGGCTCCCGGAGTTCAAATCCTTCGCCGAATGGCGCGACGCTGCGGCAGCACGTTTCAGCTCCCCCTCCAACTAAAGGGCGCGCGAAGCCGCTCCTCAGACCGGGTGAATCGAGTCCACCACCGGCATGGTCGTCAACCCTCCGGAATCAGCTTCGATTCTCACTGCATCTTCCCAGCATTTGTTCCATACCCGACGGCCAGCGACTCCTGAGGATCACATTCCATGCGTCCCGAATTCTCGAAACAGCGTTTCCCGGAGCATGGCGAGAATTTTCATCGATTTGATCCGCGACGGCTGATTCCGGTCTCTATTCGGCGAGCGCTTCATCGAAGATTTGGCCATCCCGAAATCTCCCAATTCTTCACGAGCAACCCCGAATGGACGCCTCCTCCGGGAGTCTTCGGCGAGTTGTACGCCAAGCACACCGGTCGGATGGTGATCAAGTGGGTCCACTACCTACCTATCTATGACCAACTCTTCGAGCGGTACCGAGCCGGAATGCCCGAATCCATGCCGGCACGGCCGATTCGCATGCTCGAGATCGGTGTGATGCGAGGCGGTTCGCTGGACCTCTGGCGCAGCTACTTCGGACCGGAAGCGACCATCTTCGGCATCGATATCGATCGAGCCTGCGCTGCGCTTGACACACCGGAGAACCCAGTACGGATCGGATCACAGGCCGACCCTGAATTCCTCAAACGGGTCGTCGCCGAGATGGGGGGCATCGACATCGTCCTCGATGATGGAAGCCATATCGCAGGACACCAACGAGCGAGTCTCGATGTGCTACTTCCCCTCCTCAGTGAAGGCGGGCTCTACGTCATTGAGGACACCCAATGTTCCTACTGGGCCAGTTACGGCGGTGGCCTGCGCCGTCCCGGTCAGATTGTTGAGGTGGCAAAGAGCATGGTCGACGGTCTGAGCAAGTGGTCGTACCGGGGGCCGATCGGGAAACGTGCGAAGTTCGCCTCCGATGAGATCGAGTCGATCACATTCTTCGACTCAGTAGTTGCGTTCCGAAAAGCGAAGCGCAGAATCCCATCAGCACAGGTCGCAGGTGGGGCTGAGGAAGAACGACGAGCCTGGAACCTTTCAGAGCGCAAGAACTAGGCGTCCAACAGACCCTCGCCTCTCGCTAAGAGTTCGCGACCAAACGAACCCATCGGTCAAGTACCGGATCCTCGGGCCAGACGTTGCGGTAGTGAGCGATCCCTCCATCGCCGCCGATCACGAGCGGAGACGAGGAAGCAATCTCGACGTCCGCATGCAAACGCTGCGCTCCCGATTCGACCGACTGGGCAAAAGGGCCCGCCTCGATTCCGTTGGCGGCAACGAAGAGTTCCGCCCCAGTTTTGTTCGCATACAGCGGTGAACGACTGCGTGCCGGCTGGGCGAGAGCGACTGCGATCACGTTCGCCCAGTTGGCAGCGAGCGTGTACGGATCGAATCTGCTTCGCGCCATGCGGCGAGCTTCGTCACCCAGCCTTCGACGAAGTGAGCGATCTCCCACAAGCATGTCAATTGCCGCCACGTAACCATCCTCGTCATTCACGACGATGCCGGTCACATCGTCTTCGACAAGGTCGACAAGCCCGCCGTGGGGGAAGACGACCGGCGGTATTCCCACCCACATCGCCTCCTGGAGAGCCTTCTCACTGGTTGCGTACGTGTCGATGCTGAGCGGGTATCCGAAGATGTCGAATGTTCCCAGCGCGCTCGAGACATCGTCGGTGTAGCCCGTGCAGGCGAAGCGACCATCGAGGCCGAGATCAACCGCACGCGCATGAAGTTGCTGCTCGCCACCTCCCGAACCAACGATCACAAAGCTCACGGAACGATCGCTCACACGAGCGCACATCTCCGCGAATCGAGGGTGCATCTTCACAGGGCTGACCAACCCCAGATACCCCACGTGGATCCCGTCATGAGGGACCGGCCGCCAGTTTTCGAGTCGACCCATGTCGGCGATCCCGGGCACGGTGTGGACAATTCCACATGTGGTTGCAGCTTCTGATTGCCTCGATCGTTCAGTGGTCACCACCAGTACGTCGGCGAAATCCCCGATCTCGGCGGTGAGCACCTGGGGACGGTGAAGCCCAAGCACCTTGGACCACACCACGATTCGAGTTGAACCCAAATCGGCGCGTCCAAGAGCTGAAAGTAACAGCGGGTGGTTCCAGTAATGGATGACGATCACATCAGCATCGGCAGCCGCCTTTTCGATCGCGTCGATACTCGGCTGCACAAGGAGACCGACTCCGAGCCGACGAGCCGCCAGATACATCGACGCCCCTACTGGGACATCAAGAACAGCGATCGTGTGATGGAAGGGCTGTGCGGTCGGCGGCGCGAACGCTATGGACGCAAGTAGTGACCTCTCCGGACCAGCTCCGGTGAATCGTGGAAGCAGATGGAGAACCCGGGGCGCCTTCACGAAGGCTTCTCGCGCGTGCTGAGGAACCGACGACTGACATCGAGAAGCTCACGCCGATAGTTCGACACATCGGCCGAGAGACTCGCTGCTCGAGCCCCTTTGAAGAGGACAACCTCGTCAAGAATCGCAATCGAATGCCCGCCGGATCGCGCCCGTATGAACCATTCCGAGTCTGTGGCGATGACGAGAGTCTCGTCGAACGGGCCGATGAGGTCGAAGGCGCGTCGGCGGGCCACAAGCGCCCCCGGCGTGTATCCGACGACCGGCACCCCAATCTTTTGGCGATGCCGCGCATCGACTGATTGTCCCGGTAGAGCCTCGGTCATCATGTGGCCCACCACTCCGAGTGCGGCGGGCTGATCGACCAGGAACCGGAGCCGCAGATCAAGTGCTCCCGCAGCCCAACGGTCATCGGCATCGAGGAAAGCGATCAGTTCACCGGTCACCTCCGCCGTCCCCTGATTACGAGCCTGGCCAAGACCTTCGCCTGTCTGGGCGATGACACGAACACCGGGGAACGTTGCGGCAACGTCGCGAGTTTCATCGACCGATGATCCATCGACGACCACGACATCGATGTTCCCGACCTCGTAGCTATGAACAAGCGAAAGAGAGACAACTGCGTCGAGAACGCTCTGCAATGCGCGACCAATCGTGGTGGCAGCGTTGCGCGCCGCAACGACGATGCCGACATCGAAGGGAGGCCGTGCGTCGCCGCTCAAGAGACACGCCCGGCATCGAGCACCGACGCGAGTGCTTGCTCTATCGGCGCAAGCCGAGATGGATCGACACCATGAAAGCGGAGATGGGCAAGTGCCCGCGCCGAGAATTCAGCGCGTCGAAACGGCGCCAGATGATGCAGAGTCGCTGCATCAAGATCCGGGCCGGAACCCCTTTCGACCAGTCGGGAGAGCCGAGCGACTGCACCTGGCGCTCGGTATGTGGCCATCAAGCCAATGAGCAACGCAGCATCCACATACGTTTCCGCCGTCAACTGGACGCCCGAGCTCGCCCATGCCGTTTCGCGAAGCGTTGGCACGGCCGATCCAGTAGGAAAATGCCCTCGAATATCGTCTTCGTACGTCGTATGGCTTGCGGCAACTCCAAACCCAATGTTGTCGACGAGATTCACCGATGGAACCACTGAGCGCAGTTCTGACGAGATCAGGAAGCGACTGAAATCAATATCCCAGGCGAGTGAGGAACTCTCACGCGAATTCAGCAGAGCAAGGTGTTCATCAACCAAACTCCCCGCAGATGGCGAGGCAATCTCGGGGCTGGTGCGATAGCGATGCCAGACATCGCGCCATGTACCCCAACCCCACATGCTTCCGCGCCGGACGATCAGATGATCCTCGCTCTGGGTCGGCCAGCGAATGAGTTCATTGCGCCCACTGACATGGCCGATAGACGGGTCATCCTCATAGCGATTGAGGATCATCCCTGACCAGGGAATGAATGTCGGGTCAACGACAACGTCGTCCTCGATCACCACAAGCCGGTCGACGGACTCAAATGCCCAGTCGATGGCTGACAGGATTCGAGGCGAACAGCCGAGCGGCCTCTCGCTCACAGTGACCTGTAATTCGCAGGGCCAATCAACATCGGTCGCAAGGCGAACGGCTTCGCGGTGCTCAGGGTCATCAGCCCCCGACGCCGGCACATCGGCAGCGACGAACAGAACCTGAGGGCGCGCTGCGCGGATTCGTTCGACAACACGGGCAACCTTTTCCGGTCGGCGATGAACAACAAGCACCACCGGAGCCGTGAGCGGACCGACTTCAGACAACATGGCGCTCAACCAGTTCGGCAACACTTTGGGCCATCGCCCTGGGAGGGCGATCGCGTGGAAGTTCGACGATCGGAACCGTGCGGGCGATGAGCGACACATGTCGCAGCCACGCAGAAAGGCCATTCGGCACACTTGACGCTGGCCACGCGGTACACCGCAACGCCGTCACCGCACCTGACTCGCCGAGCAGGGAACCAGGGGTCGCGGGCGAATCCGATGGTCGAAGAATGACGACGAGATCAAGCGATGCTGTAGTCGTAAGTCGCAATTGATCGATCTGCGAAACGGCGACCACTGCCTTACCCGCATCATTCACTCCTAGACGCTGCCACTCAGTGGCTCCAAGCGCCTCAGCGCTGTCATCCAGCAATTTCACTGTTCCGTACCAACTGTGAATGACCCGACGGACCGGGTCGATGATGCAGAGATCGTCACCGAGCAATCCGGCTCCAGCAAGAGCACAGGCCAACGATGTGGTGCTCTTCCCCATGCCACTTTCCCCGACGAGAAGCACACCTCGCCCATTGAATTCCACAGCGGCAGCGTGTGCCGGAAACAGTCCTTTGTCCACCGCCCACGACGCAATAGCCGCGCCCAGCGGATAGGAAATCGGTTCGACCTCACCCCACGTCGATGGGGTCTTCAGCAGGTCGATCCCCACTGAGGGGCGATACAGCACGAGGTGTCGACCGGGCTCGAAGGTCGCAACCCCGCCATTCGGTAACCGATTGACCCCCGTGGCCAACGACATCGTCGGGATCTCTGCCGATATGAGACGAACAGCGAGTTCAGCATCGCCGCGTGGGTCCCGTTCAACCAGATGCCCAAATCGTTCCTGAACAAGTTGGGCGCAACTCTCGTCACCAGATCTGACATTCACCGGAACGCCACCGAGGCGAAGACGCACCGCAGGAGTGATCTCTGTGAGATCCTCGAGCATGCGGTCGACGACCTCGAATTGGTTCGACGTCATTCAGATCCGGGATCGGGTTCGAACGGCCAGCCCGCTTCGGGTAGGACGTCGTGAATCGGGTCCAGGGTGAGGATGTCGGCAATATCGTCGAAGCGCTCGAACGTCGGCGGATCGACAGCTTCAGGCCATTCGATCACTGCGGTCTCGACGGGGGCGGTTGCGAATACCCCAGCCAGCCCGTCGAACATCGACCGGAAGACCTCGCCGGTCTCGGCGCCATAGCGGGCAGTCGCCTCGAGGACAAGGGTTGAGGGACGGGCAGCACCAAGGGTGAGGGCCGACCAAACGACCACAGCGAGACCACGCAACACGAAGAGAGTGCCGGTGGTCGTATCGATCACAAGGGTCTCATCGCCGAGGGTCTCGAACGTGCAGCGAGAGGAATCAACAATGACCGGCGCCTCGCTCTCGATTGCCGGAGATTGGATGTCATCGGAGCTCATAGCGGCAGACCCTAATTCACGGCTCTCCGTCCGTAGAGTGGTTCTGATGGTTCCGAGATCCCGAGATTCCTCCTCAACCGACGTGGACGCGAGCGTTTCCCGGCACCATCGCCTGCTTCTTGTCGCAACGCTCTCTGAAACCGATCCGGCCCGACAAGCGTGGTCGCAATGGCGGGAAGCGGTGGTGTTCGACGACGTAGACCAAGCCTCAGCGCGACTCCTCCCCATCCTCGCCCTGAGAACCGACGTGATCCAGATCGACGATCCTCTTCTTGGCCGCATACGGGGGCTCTATCGAAAGGCATGGGTATCGAACGAGCGACTATTCACTGCATCACAGGACGCAAGAAATGCTCTCATTAGCGCCGGGATTCCGTTGCTTCACGTCGAGGCGGTCCCACTCGCACGTGCTTTTGTCACTCACGCCACCCGGCCAATCCATGACATCGACGTCTGTATCCCACGTCGTTCGATGCACCTCGCGCTTCAGGTGCTGGAGGACCAGGGATGGCAACTCAGAAACCGGGGTCTGATAACTCGATCGTTTCACCGTCCGCGTCACCTCATTCGCGGCGGTGGGCGCCTTCGCGTGATCGACAGCGTCCCGTGGCTCGGGGCCGATGAGAGCGTCTGGGAGACGAGCAACCTCGACGAATCAGGAGAGCGTGTTCTCGATGCCCGCGACGCGATCGTTCATGCTGCGGTTCGTTCACTGCAGCCGGGACAACAACCGAATATCCATCGCGTCGCCGATCTCGTGCGACTGACCTCGACAGTCGGCTATCGCCGAGCCGCTCATGCCATTGACGACGAACGTATTGCTGCTCGTGCCGAAACTCACGGTTCGACGGCGACTGTCATTGCTGCGCTGCGAGCCGCCGATCGTTTGATCGGACCACAGGCCCCTAGAACGGGTGACCGATACGCATAGTGACGACCGTCCGAACCGTCTGCTGTACGTCTGACGGTCCGGAGATGGCCGACCAAAGCGGCCGCAGAGCGTCTCGATCAGAGACGCCAACCATGCGGCCTACGAGATAGCACAGAGGAATGCAGCCGAAGTGTTCACTGTTCCGGTGGTAACCGCCAGGTCAAGGGCGCCTGACTGTCCACCACTCCCGAAAAGGTTGAAATTATCGGGGTTGAAAGAATTGAAAATGCCAACCCCAATGGTAGCTTTCTGGGAAGCATTGCCGTCCCAGTAGTCCAAAACGGCGTTGGCCGAAGTCAAGTCCAAATTGTCTGGGGAGATCGTGGGGTTCCCAGAACCGACGGCGCCGGCAAAGTAGAGAAATGAGGTGCCTGGTCTCGCGGCTGTGACTGATGACGTCGAGAAAGTACCGACGGCCGACGTACTGACCGGTAAGGCCTCCGTAGCGGTGGGGAACTGAAACGCCGCGATTGCACGGTGGTTGGCGACTGATTGACCACCCGTGAAGCCAAAGTTGATGTTGCCTTCGTTGGTAGTTGCGACCTTCACCCACGCCTTCATCGTGATGCGAGTATCGGCAGCACCAGATGAATCGGTGCCGTATTGCGTGAAGAGAGAGGTCCACCCGCTTGGATTGGTGAAGGTAACGGGTTCGGTAGTGCTGTTGTAGGTGTTGCCGCGGACAATCATGCCAACGACCCACAGGCCAGCACCGGACACGCTTACGGGCAAGGTCTTGGCATTGGTATTTGCCGTACTGGCGAAATTGTATGCCGGAGTGCCCGACGCCGATGCGGGCGACGCGCCGAGCGTGAGGAGCGTCGGCGTGAGCAACGCCGCACCTGCAGTGAGAGAACCGATCTTGATGAGTCGTCGACGGTCAAGTCCTTCGGAGAAGACCGATGCATCGGCACCGCCTGGAAGGAGCTCGGATTCAGGCTTCTGTGGTTCAGACATAAGACCACTATACCCATGCCGGACGAAAAAGTCATCTCGTCGTCCGGAAGAGATCTCCACATTAAGAAACAGGTCGTGACCCAGCTGCTGACCCAACCTCCCATTGCTTCAATGACCATATCGGCCTGCTGCAGATCTTCCGGTTTCTCGACACACGGACCGGAGCATCCGCGACCGCTTCGGTAGGATCCGTCGGTGAATTCGTGGCGAAACACCCCCACTCTCGTCGCAGCCGCCATTTTGGCGCTGGCGATCATCGGGGGATGTTCAAAGACATCTGGGAGCGACGCGACTGACCAAGGCGGCGACATCCAGGCCAAGGCGCAGGCGGAATGCATGTCTGGACAGACCATCGCCGCCGGCTCGACGCTCAACATCTCAACCACTGTCGCCCCGATCACGTCGATCGTTGCCAATATCGCTGGCGGACTCGCAAAGATCACAGGAATTGTCCCCGAGGGCACCAACTCGCACACGTTTGAACCCTCGCCAAGCGTGGCGGAAACGCTCGCCAAAACCGATGTGATCTTTGCGAACGGGCTCGTCCTCGAGGAACCGACGAAGGAACTTGCCGCCACGAACCTTCCGAAATCGGCCGCTCTCTGCGAACTCGGCACGGCCGTATTGCCCGTTGACGACTACATCTTCGACTTCTCGTTTCCCAAAGATGGCGGCAAGCCCAATCCCCATCTCTGGACTGACCCGAAACTCGCCGCTAGGTACGTCAACCTCATCCGTGATGTGCTCGTGAAGATGGATCCGGCGAATGCCGTGTCATACACATCGAATGCGGCTGCCTACACAGCCAAGATTGACGAGCTTGACGCTGCCGTCGTGACTGCGAGCGCAACCCTTCCGGCCGAGGATCGCAAGCTCCTCACCTACCACGACGCCTACGCCTACTTCGCCAAGGACTACGGATGGCAAATTCTTGGCGCTATCCAACCTTCAGATTTTGCCGAACCCACTGCGCGCGAAGTCGGCGATCTGATCGCTCAGGTCAAGAGCTCCAACGTCAAAGCGATCTTCGGCTCCGAAGTCTTCCCGAGCGCGGTGCTCGAGCAGATCGGCCGCGAGACCGGGGTCACCTACGTCGACGTTCTTCGTGATGATGATCTCCTTGGTGAACCCGGTGATGCTGACCATTCTTTTCTCGGTCTTATGCAGTTCGATTACGTGACCATGATCGAAGCGCTCGGCGGCGACGCAGCGGCTATTCGCAATCTCGACATCACTGATGTCGCGCCCGACAACGCCAAGTATCCGCAGTGACACGCTTGATCGAACTCGACGGCATCTCACACTCATACGGCGGACCGACTGTTCTTGAGCACGTCCACCTGACGATCGATGAAGGCGCGTTCCTCGGGGTTATTGGCCCCTCCGGATCAGGAAAAACCACGCTGCTGCGATTGGTTCTTGGGAATCTCCGGCCCACCGAGGGTGAGGTGCGGCGACGGGCTGATCTCCGGATCGCGTACGTTCCCCAGGTCGAAACAGTCAACTGGAATTTCCCCATCACGGTGAGCGAAGTCGTCCTGATGTCAGCGGCGGCGAAGTGGTATCGACAGCGGGCCACCAAGTCGGAACTCAAGCGAGTATCTGAACTCCTTGACCAACTCGGACTCGGCGGTTTCGAAGACCGACACATCCGCGAACTTTCTGGCGGCCAGCAGCAGCGGGTGTTCCTCGCCCGCGCCCTCCATCGCGAGCCAGAACTGCTCGTTCTTGACGAGCCGACCTCCGGTGTCGATGTGCGCACCCGCCATGAGGTCGTCCACCTCCTTACGGATCTGCATCGCAACGGCACATCCGTCGTGCTCTCTACTCATGACATCAACGGCCTTGCCGCTCATCTGCCGATCATCGCTTGCGTGAACCGCGAACTCATCGCCGTCGGAACTCCTGCCGAAGTTCTCACCTCGTCGGTTCTCGAACGCACCTATGGAGCCCCCATGGAAGTCCTCGAACACGGCGGCATGCTCCTGGTCACCGACAGCCCGATGGGACCCGAATGACACTGTTCGAGCCTTTCCAGTTCGAGTTCTTCCGCAATGGGTTCATGGTCGCCACACTTGCTGGGGCCATCTGCGGCCTCGTCGGTGTCTACGTCGTCCTGCGCAGCATGAGTTACATCGGCCACGGACTCTCTCATTCCATCTTCGGCGGCGCCGCGGCCAGCGCGGTTCTCGGTGTGAACTTCTACCTCGGTGCCGGAATGTGGGGTCTTCTTTCTGCGCTCATGATCGGCCGTGTTGCCCGCCGCGGAAAGATCGGCGCCGACGCAGCCATCGGCGTGATCACCACTGCGTCGTTCGCGCTCGGCCTCGCACTCTCGAATGTTTTCGGACAGGCGAAGCGATCGATTGAAGCGGTCCTATTCGGGTCCATCCTCGGTGTCACGACGCTTGAGGTCATCGCCGTCGCGTGCGTCGGGGTGCTCACCATTGCCATCATCAGCACCTTCTACCGGAAGCTTCTTTTTGCAACCTTCGATCCCGAGGTTGCCGATGTCACCGGCGTGAACGTGGGCCGCATGGAAGCGCTACTCATGCTCATGCTCGCCGTCACCATTCTCTTCACGATGAAGATCGTCGGCGTTCTGCTCATCAGTGCGCTGCTCGTGACCCCGGCGGTCATCGCCCGCATGGTGACGAACTCCTTCGCCCGCATGCTCGTGATCGCCCCCCTCGTGGGAGCAGCTTGTGGAGCCGTCGGCATGGTCATCAGCTACCACGCAGACATTTCATCGGGAGCGGCGATCATCCTGCTCGCCGCATTTGTTTTCATCGTCGTCTACACGGTTACTG